>Ga0078972_1008118_pt1 | contig 22415 bp, 18 predicted proteins | sample YelNatPaOPGAMG01_FD_67568 | JGI IMG/M metagenome (GOLD analysis project Ga0078972, IMG submission 67568) | Hot spring thermophilic microbial communities from Obsidian Pool, Yellowstone National Park, USA - OP-RAMG-01 (SPADES assembly) (version 2) | ecosystem: Environmental > Aquatic > Thermal...
CCCGCGGGCGGCCGGCGCCAGCCAACCCGCCAAACCCCCAAACGGTTCCGCACCGGGTGGGGTGCGAAGCGTGCAGCCCGGTCCCTGGCTCGGCGGCGGCCCAAGTTCCTGAAAAGCAGCTTGTGCGAGCTTCCCAGCGTGGCGCATGCTGGCCTGCGGAGGGTCCGGGCCACACATGACGCCGACTTGGGCCGCGCCAGGCCGTCATTGCCCCAATTCCGCTTTTGTGGTATCCTCAGCCCGACGGGTAGCCCGCACGGGCCGCTCATCGAGCTGCCGGCCCGCCTGCGTGGCTCGCTGACGGCCCGTGCGGCCTGTTTCTGGTCAGGTGGTGCTCAGCAATGTATGCCCAAGTCGATGCCCAGGTTGTGGCCCAACTGCGGGCCATCGTCGGCGAGCGCTATGTGCTCAGCGACCCCTCCTCCCTCGACCCCTACGCCCACGATGAGACTGCCGGCCTGCGTGCCGACCCCGAAGTGGTGGTCAAGGTGGCCAGCGCCCAAGAGGTCTCTCAGATCATGCGGCTGGCCAGCGAGCGGCGCATCCCCGTGACGCCCCGCTCCGGCGGCCAGGGGCTGAGCGGCGGCGCCGTGCCGGTCTGCGGGGGCATCGTGCTCTCCACGGAGCGCATGGACCGCATCCTCGAGATCGATCACGAGAACCTCACCGTCACCGCCCAGCCCGGGGTCATCACCGGCAACCTGCACCGGGCCGTCGAAGCCGAGGGGCTCTTCTACCCTCCCGACCCTGCCAGCCTCGACTCCTGTTGCCTGGGCGGCAACATTGCCGAGAACGCCGGTGGCCCCAGGGCCGTCAAATATGGGGTCACGAAGGACTATGTCTGCGGGCTCGAGGCCGTGCTGCCCAGCGGCGACATCATCCGCATGGGCGGCAAGCGTGTCAAAGATGTCACCGGCTATAACCTGATCCAGCTCCTGGTCGGCTCGGAGGGCACCCTCGCCATCGTCACCGAGATCACCCTGCGCCTCTTGCCCCTGCCACCGGCGCGCGTGGACCTCCTGGTCCCCTTCGATTCCTTCGCCGACGCGGCCAAGACCGTGTCGGATATCATCAGCCACTGCATCATCCCCACCACCATCGAGTTCATGGAGCGCGACGGCGTGCGTGCCTCGGAGCGCTTGCTGGGCCAGGAGGTGCCCTTCCACAACGCGGCCGCCTGCCTGTTGATCCAGCTCGACGGCCGGCGCGAGGAGGAGGTCACTGCCGACATGGAGCAGGTCGGCGACCTGTGCCTCGAACACGGCGCCCTCGACGTGTTGGTAGCGCGAGACCGGCCCACCCGCGACCGCCTGTGGCAGGCGCGCCGCATGATCCTGGAGGCACTCAAGCACGAGAGCCCGGTCAACTATATGGAGGACGTGGTCGTGCCGCGGGCCAAGATCCCGGCGCTGCTCGACGGCATCCACGAGCTGGGCGATCGCTTCGGCATGCGCATTGTGTGCTTCGGGCACGCGGGCGACGGCAACGTCCACGTCAACATCCTCAAGGGGGATACCCCCGACGAGCGCTGGCACGAGGCTGTGCCGCCCCTGCGCCGCGCCATCTATGACCTCTGCATCTCGTTGGGCGGCACCCTGACCGGCGAGCACGGCGTGGGAGCCACGCGCCGCACCTACCTGCCCCTGGCCCTCGACGCCGCCCAGATCGAACTCCAGCGGCGCATCAAGGCGGCCTTCGACCCGCACGGGATCCTGAACCCGGGCAAGATATTCCCGTGAGCCAGCGGCTCGCTCGCCTGGGCCGGCTGTGGTCGCTCGCCAGCGAACGGCGACTGGCCTCGGACCACCGATCCAAAGGAGGTGCACATGAAAGGGCGCAAGCTGTTGATGATCCCCGGGCCCGTCGAGTTCGAGCCCGACGTGCTGCAGGCGATGGCTCAGCCCACGACCAGCCACGTGGCCGCCGACTTTGTCGAGGTCTTTGGCCGGGTGTTGGAGCGCGTGCGGCAGGTGTTCCTGTGCCCCAGCGGCCAGCCCTTCGTCGTGGCGGGCTCGGGCACGCTCGCCATGGACATGGCGGCGTGCAACCTGGTGGAGCCAGGCGACCGTGCCCTTGTCGTCAGCACGGGTTACTTCAGTGATCGGCTCGCGGCCATCCTCGAGCGCTATGGGGCCCAGGTGACGGTGGTGCGCGCGCCGGTCGGCAGCGCGCCGGGGCTCGACGAGGTAGAAGCGGTCCTGCGGCAGGGCCGCTTCAAGCTGGTCACCGTAACCCAGGTCGACACCTCCACCGGCGTCCTGGCCGACGTGCGCGGCATCGCGGCGCTGGCGCAGCGCTACGGCGCGCTGAGCGTGGTCGACGGCGTCTGCGCCACCGCGGCCGAGGAGTGCCGGCAGGAGGAGTGGGGCATCGACATCTGCTTCACCGCTTCGCAGAAGGCCATCGGCACCCCTCCGGGGCTGGCCCTCCTGGTGGCGAGCCCCCGTGCCCTCGAAGCCTGGCGGGCACGCCAGGCCCCCGTCGCCAACTATTACGCCGATTTCGCCAACTGGCTGCCCATCATGCAGGCCTACGAAGCGCGCCAGGCGGCCTACTTTGCCACGCCGGCGGTGAACCTCATCGCGGCGCTCGATGTCAGCCTGGGGCACATCCTGGCCGAAGGGCTCGATGCGCGCTTCCGGCGCCATGCTCGCATCGGCGCGGCCTGCAAGGCGGGCATCCAGGCGCTGGGGCTGGCGCAGGTGGCCCAACCGGCTGTGGCGGCTCACACCATGACCGCTCCCTACTTCCCGGCGGGCATCGGTGCGGAGGTCCTCAAGGCCATCCTCGACGCCGGCGTGATCCTGGCGGGGGGCCTGCATCCGGAGATCAAGGACCGCTACTTCCGCATCGGCCACATGGGTTCCGTCTCCGATGGCGACATCCTGGCCACCCTGGGTGCCGTCGAGCGAGGCCTGGCTGCGGCCGGCTATCGCTTCGAGGCCGGCGCCGGGGTCGCTGCGGCCCAGCGCGAGCTGCTCAAAGGCTGGTGAGGCCTGTAGGGGCGAGGCGATGCCTCGCCCCGTAGGGGCGCAACTCCCCCTGGACCCGTAGAGCCTGCTACCTGGAGAGAACGTATGCGAATCGTCGTCGCGTCAGACCATGCCGCCCTGGCGCTCAAAGCCAGGGTGGTGGAGTGGCTGCGGGCGCGCGGCCACGACGCCGTGGACCTGGGGCCCGATAGCCCCGGCTCGGTGGACTATCCCGACTATGCCCTGCGTGCGGCTGAAGAGATCGCCGCCGGCCAGGCCGATGGCGGGGTGCTCATCTGCGGCACCGGCATCGGCATGAGCCTGGCCGCCAACAAGGTCCCAGGCATCCGCGCCGCCGTGGCCACCGACACCTATATGGCGCGCATGGCCCGTGCCCACAACAACGCCAATGTGCTCTGCCTGGGTGCCCGCGTCGTGGGCGAAGGCCTGGCCGAAGACATCGTCGACGCCTGGCTGGGCGCCACCTTCGAAGGGGGCCGCCACGCCCGCCGCGTGGACAAGATCACCGCCATCGAAGCGCGCTACGGCGGAACCAGCTCCACGGGCTGAGTGGCTGGCCGGGATAGAATCCCGGCCCACGGCTGCTCCCCGCCTGGCCTCCCCCGACCCAAAAAGGTTCAGCTGCGGTCGCGTGCGAAGCGTGATGCCCGGATGGGATCCACGCCGTGACGGACAAACACGGTTGTAGTGTCAGGGCGGGAAGGCAGTGGAGCGTGTGCCCCGGCTTCTTCAAGCCGCCCGCAGCCCTGGGACACACCCCCCTTGCGACAAGGTTTGACATGGATTCTTGGATAGTTTACAATCACTGCCGCTTTCGCGTTCCAAGGCCCTGGGGCTCGCATGAGGGAGCATCTCGTTGAGAGAGACTATCCTGTTGGGTGAGGACGATACCATCCACGTCGTCCGCCAAAAGCTCGAGGAACTCCAGTCGCGGCAGGTGGCGGTCGTCGTGCCCACCGGCCACCCGGCCGTGCGCACCGAGCTGGACTTGACCCTGCTGCGCAGGTCGGCCGAAGCCCTGGCCCTGGACCTGGTGCTGGTGACCGACGACCACGCCCTGGCCAGCCTGGCCCGCACTCTGGGCCTGCGGACGGCGCCGGGTCGCGGCCTGCTGGGCAAGCGCGCCAAGCTCGTCTACCGCGCCACCGCCGGTGCGCAACCTCGCCCAGCCTTGCGGCGGCCGGGCTTTGAGATGCCCCAGGCCCAGAGCGGGCGCCCTGCCGGCAGCGAGGCGTCGCCGCTCGGCCAGCTCTCCTGGCGCAGTATCCTGCAGCATGCAGCGCTCCTGGCCGTCGGCGCAGCAGCCCTGCTCGTTGTGCTCTTCGGCCTCGCCCTGGCCATGCCCAGCGCCACCGTTGCACTCGCTCCCAAGGGCGAAAAAGCCAGCGTATCGCGCGATGTGGTTGCCAGCACCTCGGTGCAGGCGGTGGATGACGCCAAAGGCCAGGTGCCGGCCCACCAGGTACAGACCGAGATCATCGGCGTTGAAGAGGGGCAGGCCACGGGCAAGCGCTCGGTGGCCGACCAGCACGCCACCGGCGATGTGGTCCTGGTCAACAAGACCACGAGCGAAGTGGTGGTGCCCAAGGGAACCGTCGTGCGCACTACCGACGGCGCGATGGTCAAATTCTACACCCTGCTCGATGTCAAGGTGCCCGGCGCCTATGGGGCCACGGCCCGCGTGCCTGTGGAGGCCGCCGACCCCGGCCCCGCCGGCAATGTCGATGCGCTGACTATCCGTGCCGTCGAGGGTGCGCCAGCCTATCAAGTGGAGGTGCTGAACGACAGGCCCATCCAGGGCGGCAACGAGAAGCGAATCAGCGTGGTAGCCGCGGAAGACCAGAACCGCCTGCGCGCTTCGCTGGTGCAAAAGCTGCAGCAAAAGGCCTATGACGACCTGGTGGCGCGCCTCAGCCCGGGCGACTGGATCCCTGCCGACTCGCTCGACGTGGCCATCGCCGATGAGAGCTTTGACAAGAAGGTGGGCGACGAGGCCGAAAAGCTCAAGCTCACCATGAAGGTGCGGGTCACGGGGCTCGTGGTCAGCGGGGAGGGCACGCGCCAGCTCTTGAGCCGTGTCCTCGAGAGCAGCAGCAACGGCGCTCTGATCGTCAACGAGGCCACGCTCACGGTGCAGCAGCCGGTAGGCACGCCCCAAGTGCAGGGCGACACGGTGCGCTTCAGAGCGAGCGCCACCGCCACGCTCGTGCCGGCGATCAACCTCAAAGCCGTCAGCAGCCGCATCGCCGGCCAAGATCCCGACACCGCCGCCCAGTTGCTGGCCCGGGAGTGCGAACTCTCGGCCCCGCCGCGCATCGACATCAGCCCGGGGTGGTGGCACCGCCTGCCGTGGATGCCCTCACGCATCCGGGTGGAACTCAGTGGGAGCGCGCCGTGAGAGTCCTGTCTCTCGACGTAGGCGACCGGCGCGTGGGGGTGGCAGTCAGCGACCCGTTGGGCCTGTGGGCGCGGCCCCTCACGGTGATCACGCGGCGCAGCAGGCAGGAAGATTATCGCGCCATCGCCCGGTTGGCCAGAGAGCACGAAGCAGCGCGCATCGTCGTCGGCCATCCCCTTTCGATGGACGGCCAGGTGGGTCCTCAGGCCCTGCGCGTAGAGCGCTACGCGGCCGGCCTGGCCGAGTATCTCGATATTCCGGTGGTCCTTTGGGACGAACGCCTTTCGACCGCCGAGGCCGAGCGGCTGCTGCAAGAATCCGGCGAGACTTGGCGGCAGTATCGCGGCCGCATCGATGCCGTGGCTGCCGCTGTGATCCTGCAGAGCTACCTCGACGCGGTTGAAGAAAGGGAAGAGACAGTTGACGGATAGGTGGCGAGCCCTTCTGCGTGTCGGGCTGTTCGCAGTTGCAGTGGTCGCCATCGTGGCGATCTTTGCCATCGGTATGCACGCCGTGCTCACGCAAGGAGAAGAGCCCCGCACCCCCGCAGGCCCAACCCCCACCGGCGGAAGCGGGGCCGTGAGCGAAGCGCAGGGTTCCGGCTCGCTGATGCACACACTGCTGGGCATCTACCTCTCCTTGCGCCAGTCGGATATCGAGCAGCCGGCAAACCCTGGCGACACCACCAAGGTCACCTTCGCCATCGAGGCGGGCGAGACGGCCGCCACCATCGGCCCGCGCCTGCAACAGATGGGGCTCATCCGCGATGCGGGCCTTTTCAACCTGCTCGTGCGCTACCGCGGGGTCGACAGTAGCCTGCAAGTGGGCGAGTACCAGCTCTCGCCGGGCATGTCTCTCGATCAGATCGTCACCGAGCTCCAGCACGGCCTGGCCAAGAGCGTGCTGGTGACCATTCCCGAAGGGTGGCGTATGGAGCAGGTGGCCGCCAGGCTCGAAGAGGCGGGCCTGGGCAAAGCCGACGAGTACCTGGCCCTCATGCGCAAGCATGATTACCCCTACCCGTGGCTGAATGAACGTCCCCAAGGGGCGCCCGACGGGCTGGAAGGCTTTCTCTTCCCCGATACCTACCGCTTCCCGGCCGACGCCAAGCCTGCGGCGGTCATCGACATCATGCTCCGCAACTTTGACCGCAGAGTCACTCCCGAGCTGCGCAACGACATGGCCAGCCACGGCCTCACCTTCTACCAGGCCCTGGCCCTGGCCTCCATTGTGGAGCGCGAAGCGGTCAAGGCCGACGAGCGCCCCACCATCGCCGGCGTCTTCCTCAACCGCATCGACCGGGGCATGCCGCTGCAGGCCGACCCGACCGTGTCGTACGCCAAGGGGTTCGACCCTCAGAGCAACCGCTGGTGGACGCCCATGCAGCAGGAAGAGTCCAAGACGGTGGACTCGCCCTACAACACCTTCCTGAACGTCGGCGTGACGCCCGGCCCCATCTGCAGCCCCGGCCTGGCCAGCATCGAGGCAGTGGCTCACCCGGCCTCGACGAACTATCTCTACTTTGTGGCCAAGGGCGATGGCTCCCACGTCTTTGCCGAGTCGTACGACGAGCACCTGGCCAACGTGCGCAAGTACGGCCAGCCCTGACGCCCCAGGAGGCACACCCCACATGCGCGCAGTCGATATCATCGCCAAGAAGCGCGATGGCGGCACGCTGACGAAGGATGAGATCGCCTTCTTCGTCGATGGCTACACCCGCGGCACCATCCCCGACTATCAGGCGGCGGCCTGGCTGATGGCCGTGCTCCTGAAGGGCATGACCCACCAGGAGACGACCGACCTGACCATGGCCATGGTCGCCTCGGGGCGCACGCTGTCGCTGCGTGCCCTGGGCCCCGTGGTGGTCGACAAGCACTCGACCGGCGGTGTGGGCGATAAGACCACGCTGGTGGTGGGCCCGCTGGTGGCAGCCACGGGCCTGCCGGTGGTCAAGATGTCGGGCCGCGGCCTGGGCTTCACCGGGGGCACCCTCGACAAGCTCGAGTCGATCCCGGGCTTCCGGGTGGACCTGACGGTGGAGCAGCTCATGGCGCAGGCGGCGCGCATTGGCCTGGTAGTCACCGGCCAGTCGCCCGAGCTGGCGCCCGCCGACGGCAAGCTCTACGCCCTGCGCGACGTGACCGCCACCGTGCCCTCCATCCCCCTGATCGCCAGCTCCATCATGAGCAAAAAGATCGCCGCCGGCGCCGACGTGATCGTGCTCGACGTGAAGGTGGGCTCGGGCGCGTTCATGAAGACGCTGGAGAGCGCCCGCGAGCTGGCGCGGCTGATGGTGCAGGTGGGCCGTGGCGTGGGGCGGCGGGTGGTGGCGGTGCTGACCAGCATGGACCAACCGCTGGGCAACACCGTGGGCAACGCGGTGGAGGTGCGGGAGGCCATCGACACGCTGCATGGCCGTGGCCCGCGCGATTTCGATGAGCACTGCCGCGTGCTGGCGGCGCACATGCTCGTGCTTGGCGGCAAGGCCAGAAGCATGGCCGAGGCGCACCAGGTTGCGGGCGAGGCGCTGGCCTCGGGCCGCGCCCTGGCCAAGTTTGCGGCGTTTGTGCAGGCCCAAGGCGGCGACGCGCGGGTGGTCGAGAGCCCAGACACGGTGTTGCCCCAGGCGCCCTACGTGGCGCCGCTGCCCGCGCCGCGCGCCGGCTACATCCGCGAGATCAACGCCGAAGCGGTGGGGCTGGCCACAGTGACCCTCGGCGCCGGCCGCGCCCGCAAGGGCGACCCGGTGGACCCGCGCGTGGGCGTGGTGTTGCACCGCAAGGTGGGATCCAGGGCCGAGAAGGGCGAGCCGCTCTTCACCGTGCATGCGGCCGATGAGGGGTCGTGGCAGGCAGCAGCGCAGCAGGTGTTGGCCGCCTACGCCTGGAGCGACGAGCCGGTGGCGCCGCCGCCCCTCGTGTTCGAAGTGATCGAGTAGGCCGGGTTTGAAACCCGGCCTACCACTGGGAGGCGGCCCGCTCATCGATCACGCGCTGGTAGGTGGCGATGGTGCGGCGGGCAATCACATCCCAGTTGTACTCCTCCACCACCACCTTGTACGCGTTAGCGGCGCGCTGCCGGGCCCAGTCGGGGTGCGCCAGCGTGTGCACGATGCCCCACGCCAGCGACTCGGGATTGTTCGGGTAGACGGTGATGCCCGTCTCGGCGTGCTTGACCACCTCCGCCAGGCCGCCCACCTCGCTGACGACCACCGGGCACTGCGCCGCCATGGCCTGCAACGCCACGATGCCAAAGGGCTCGTAGAGGCTGGGGAAGACAGCGCAGTTCGCCACCAGGTAGAGGCGGTCGCGGTCCTCGTCGGGGATAAAGCCGGTGAAGAGAACCTTGTGGGCCACGCCCAGCTCCCATGCACGCCGGCGCAGCTCCTGAGCGTAGCCGCCCGAGCCGGCGATGACGAACTTGGCCTGTGGCCGCTCGGCCAGCACGCGCGGCACCGCCTCGACCAGCACCCCGGCCCCCTTCTCGTAGACCATGCGCCCCACGTTGAAGACAATCTCCTCCTCGGGCAGGGCATACATGGCGCGGAAGGCCGAGAGGTCCTGGCCACGCCAGCGGGCAAAGGGCTCCACCGATACGCCATTGGGGATGACGTCGATCTTGTCGGCGGGGGCGGCAAAGTAGCTCATCACCTCGCCGGCCATGTAGCGGCTGGCGCAGATCACCCGCCAGGCCTCGTAGGTGAGCCACCACTCGACGTTGTTGATGGCATAGGCGATGTCGCCGCTGAGGGTGCCACGGCCGCGGCCGCGCTCGGTGGCATGGATGGTGGCCACCAGGGGCGTGCGGAAGCCGCGTTTGAGGGCGACCGGCGCAAAGGCCACCAGCCAATCGTGCGCGTGGAGCAGGTCAAAGGGGCCGGCGCTGCGCCACAGGTTCTCGGCATGCTTCTCGAGCACCAGGTTCGTCTGCCAGGCGGCTGTGTGCACGTCGGGCGCGTCGAAGGTTGGCGGGTCGATGCGGTGCACGTAAAAGCCGTTGCCTTCCTCTTCGTTGGCACCGCCGGCCCAGCGCGGCGTGATCAGGTGCACCTCCACGCCCTGCCGGGCCAGGGCGGGCACCAGGTTGGCCACATGCTCGCCCAGGCCGCCGGCGATGTGCGGCGGGTACTCCCACGAGAACATGAGAATGCGCATGCGGGCTCACTCCTTGGCTGTGACTTATGTTCCGTCGGGCTCCTGCTGCCAGCCCGTATCGAGGCCGGCAGCCACAAAGGCTTCGACGGCAGCCTCATACTCCTCGCGCGTGATCTTGCGCCCGAGCTGCGCGTGGCCGACCGCCCGGTAGGCCGGGAAATACTGGCTCATCAGGCTCACGTGCAGGCGCGTTGACAGGTTGGCGGCCAGCCAGCGGGCCACCTCGGCGCTGCCGGCAAGCCCCTCGGGCAATACCAGGTGGCGCACGATCATGCCGCGCACGGCGATGCCCTCGCTGTCGAGCACCAGGTCGGGCCCCACCTGCCGGTACATCTCCTGCAGCGCCGCCCGGTTCGCCTCCACATAGCCCTTAAAGCCCGAGAGGCGCCGGGCGATGGCATCGTCGGCGTATTTCGCATCGGGCAGGTAGATATCGACCACGCCATCGAGCAGGCGAAGGGTCTCGACCGTCTCATAGCCGCCCGTGTTGTAGACCAGCGGCAGCCGGAAGCCCTGCGGCACTGCCACCACCAGCGCCGCCAGAATCTGCGGCACGAAGTGGGTGCCGCTGACCAGGTTGATGTTGTGGCAGCCCCTCGCCTGCAACTCCAGCATCATCGATGCCAGGCGTTCTGCAGGCACATCGATGCCGTGGTTCAGGTGGCTGATGGGATAGTTCTGGCAAAAGATGCAGGCGCCCGTGCAGCCCGAGAAAAAGATGGTGCCCGAGCCGCGGGTGCCGCTGATGGGGGGCTCCTCCCAGTCGTGGCGGTTCCAACTGGCCACGCGGGCCATGGCGCCCGACCGGCACACGCCCAGCTTGCCGGCCAGCCGGTCGACCCGGCAGCGGCGCGGGCACAGGGTGCAGGCGGACAACCCCGCCGTGGCCTCCTCGGCACGCCTGGCCAGCTCGCCCGAGGCGTAGAGGCTCAGGTACGAGGGCAACTCAGCCCCAAAGCTCTCTGAAGGACACACAACCAACTTCTCCCCGCCGGCTTATGCGCGGCCCTTATGGCCGGAGTAGCTGGCGCGCCGCTCCTCGAGGGCGCGGTACTTTTCCCACTCGGGCCGCTCATCCTGCTCATCGAGGGAATGGCGCAGCTCCATGATCTGGTCGCGCAGGAGCGCCGCCTTCTCGAACTCGAGGGCCGCCGCTGCATCCTTCATCTGCTTCTCCAGCTCGGAAATCAGCCGGAAGGCCTCGTCGCGCGGGATCTCGGTGGCCGCACGCTCGCCCGTATGGGCGCGCACCGTCGACTGCACGCGCGAGGTGAGGTCGCGGATCTCCTTGACGATGCTGGCCGGCACGATGCCGTGCTGGCGGTTGTACTCCTCCTGGATCTGCCGGCGGCGGTTCGTCTCGTCGATGGCCTCGCGCATCGAGTCGGTAATGGTATCGGCGTACATGATGACCATGCCGTTGACATGGCGCGCGGCGCGGCCGATGGTCTGGATGAGCGAAGTGGACGAGCGCAGAAAGCCCTCTTTGTCGGCATCGAGGATCGCCACCAGCGACACTTCGGGCAGGTCGAGCCCCTCGCGCAACAGGTTGATGCCCACCACCACATCGTACTCGCCCAGGCGCAGGTCGCGCAGGATCTCCACCCGCTCCAGCGTGGCAATCTCGGAGTGCAGGTAGTGCACCTTAACACCGATCTCGCGCAAATAGTCCGACAGGTCCTCGGCCATGCGTTTGGTGAGGGTCGTCACCAGCACCCGCTCGTGGCGAGCCACGCGGGCGTTGATCTCGCCGATCAGGTCATCGATCTGCCCTTTGGTGGGGCGCACCTCCACCCGCGGGTCCACCAGGCCCGTAGGGCGAATAATCTGCTCGACGATCTGGGCGCTCTTCTCGCGCTCGTAGGGGCCAGGCGTGGCCGACGTGTAGATGACCTGGCGGATGCGCCGCTCGAACTCTTCGAAGGTCAGCGGCCGGTTATCGAGGGCCGAGGGCAGCCGGAAACCATAGTCGACCAGCACCTCCTTGCGCGCGCGGTCGCCGTTGTACATGCCATGAATCTGCGGGATGGTCATGTGCGACTCGTCGATGATCATCAAGTAATCATCGGGAAAGTAATCCAGCAGCGTCCAGGGCGGCTCACCGGGCTGGCGGCGCGCCAGGTGCCGGGAATAGTTCTCGATGCCCGAGCAATAGCCCACCTCGCGCAACATCTCCAGGTCGTAGCGGGTGCGCTGCTCGAGGCGCTGGGCCTCCAGCAGCTTGTCCTGTGCTCGCAGGTCGGCCAGGCGCTGGTCGAGCTCGGCCTCGATATCGGCCAGGGCCAGGGCCAGCTTCTCCTGAGGCGTAACAAAGTGCTTGGCGGGAAAGATATCGAGGGCAGCGCGCTCGGCCAGGACCTCGCCCGTCAGCGGGTCGACCTCGACCATGCGCTCGATCTCGTCGCCCCAAAAGTCGATGCGGTAGGCCGTCTGCGCGTAGGCTGGCTGGATTTCGAGGGTGTCGCCGCGCACGCGAAACTTGCCGGGGCTGAGGGCCGCGTCGTTGCGCTCATAGTAGATGTCGACCAGGTGGCGTAGGACCTTGCTGCGCTCACGCAGCTCGCCCTGGCGGAGGCGCAGCACCTCGCGGCCATAGTCCTCGGGGCTGCCCAGGCCGTAGATGCACGAGACCGAGGCCACGATCACCACGTCGCGCCGGCTAAAGAGCGACGAAGTGGCCGCCAGGCGCAGCCGGTCCAGCTCGTCGTTGATCGAGGCGTCCTTCTCGATGTAGGTGTCGGTGCGCGGGAGGTAGGCCTCGGGCTGGTAATAGTCGTAGTAGGAGACAAAGTACTCCACCGCGTTGTGCGGGAAGAACTCTTTGAACTCGGCGTAGAGCTGGGCCGCCAGCGTCTTGTTGTGGGCAATGACCAGCGTGGGGCGCTGCACGCGGGCGATGATGTTGGCCATGACAAAGGTCTTGCCGGTGCCGGTGGCGCCCAGGAGCGTCTGGTGTTGGTAGCCCTTCTGGAGGCCCTCCACCAGGCGGTCGATGGCCTGGGGCTGGTCGCCGGTGGGCTTCATATCGGATACCAGTTCAAATTCGGGCATGGCGCTTTGATCCCATAACAAGATTTGGCCGGGACCTGGAGCCACGGAGGCGGTCCACGAACCACCCCCCCGCGGCCCCTGACCCCGGCTGATGCGCGCGGTGGTGGGGGCGGGTCACGAACCGCCCCTACGGGTTTACGATTTGGTTAGCGCAAGACCTGCCCCAGGACCGACTGCCAGAAGAAGCCGTTCTGCAGGGCCAGGAAGATCTGCAGGAGCGGCTTGCTCTCGGCCTGCAGGCTGTGGTAGGTGACCGGGTAGGTCACGGCGCTGACGACGACGGCCAGGATAAAGGTCGACGGCTGCAGGTCGAACAACTGGCCGGCCTGGAACGAATCGTACCACTGCTTGGCCACAACGCCGACGACGCCCGCACCGTAGATGGCCATGGGCCACAACAGATCGCGCAGGTACGACGACGCCGTCGTGGCGGCGGGCGCGCCGAAATCGCCCCGCTCAGGGCGCGGGGAACGGCGCAGGTCGAAATAGTCCAGTGCGCGCTTGCCTAGCGAGGCTGCCATGGCGTCCTCCGAGAGAAGTCCATCATCATCACAGCATCGCTAGTGAGTCGATTATAACATAGTCGGGCCTTCGCAGCAACGATCAGACCGGCGTTGGGTGTATCCCAGAATGGTCGATGAATCTGCTGGCCAGCGTGCCGTGAGAGTCATTCTGAGCGGCAGTGACGGCCAGGCGGCAAAGGGGCGCCAATTCCAGCGAAGAATCCTTGCTTGCCGTCGCGCCAAACTACTCCGAGCGTGCCGCCATGGCTAGCAAGGACTCTTCGCTCGCTTGGCGCCAGGCTGAGAGCAGGCCGCAGGAGCCGCTCAGAGTGACAAGTGGGTCTCGCGCCGCGCCGAACGGCTGCGCCCCCTCCACCCAGAGTTCACGCCGACGATTCTGGGATATACCCGCCGGCTTTCTGGCGGCTACAGCTCCAGGGCACTGACCTGCCTGTTGGCGCCGGCGAACAGGCTGAGGAGCAGCATCGACACACCGGCGCCCACGAACAGCCCGCTCAGGCTGAGCTTAACGATGGCGCCCGAGAGCGCTTGCGACACCGGCGCGAGCCCATTGAGAAAGAAGAGCACCAGGCTCATCATGCGCCCCAGCATGCTGGCCGGAGTGTGGGTCTGCAGCCAGGTGAGGAAGAGTATGGCCAGGTAGCCGGTGCCGGCGCCCAGCAGGAAGAGCACGACAAAGTCAAGCCAGGTCGAAGCGCTCAGGCCAAACACCACCCCAGCGATGCCAAACACCGCCATCATGAGCGTCCCCACGAGGCCCAGGCGGCGCGTCTTCAGCGTGCTCGATAGGACGTAGCCCAGGATGTTGCCGCCGGCATAGCCCGACATGAGCAAGCCATAGGCGGCCGCGCCTTCGGGCAGCCGGTCCTTGGCCAGGACGGGTATGCCGACCAAGACGGGCCCGGTGAAGAGCAGGTTCATGCCGGCGATCAGCACCAGCACCGTGCGCAACATGGGGTCACCCCAGGCCGACCTCAACCCCTCCCAGACCGACGCCAGCACGCTGCGTGCTCCCTGGGCGGGGCCGTCTGCCGATGACAGCGGCTCGGCCCGCATCAGCCAGAGCGTCAGCACCGAGACCAGGAACGAGACGGCGTCGATGATGACGCAGAGAGCAATGCCGGTGAGGGCACCCGGCACCCTGGGCGATGCGCCCTTGCCCAAGAGCGCAATGAGCCCGCCGGCCAAGAGAGGCCCTACGAAGATGCTCAGCTGGGCGCTGCCCTGGAAGAGGCCGTTGGCGGCCTGCAGGTCTTCCTTGGGGACCAGGCGCGGCACGATGGAAGTGGCGGCCGGCGTAAAGAAACCAGAAACGATGCCAAAGATCAGGGCCCCCGCATAGAGCATCCACATCTGCACCTGGCCGGCGAACATCAGCACGGCCATCAGCGCAGTGACGGCCAGGCGGATGAGGTCCGACACCAGCATCACCGTGCGCGAGGGCACGTGGTCGGTGATCGCCCCACCCAGCAGCATGAACAGGGCCCGGGGAATGCCCTGCAGGGCCAGGGTGATGCCGAGCGCCAGGGGGTCGCCAGTGAGCTGGAGCACGAACCAGGGCAGGGCGATGATCATGAACTGGTCGCCCAACGACGAAGCACTTTGACCGATCCAGAGCAAACGGAAATCGCGCACGGCAAGCGCGTTGCGCAAGGAACTGCGGGCCGGGCGCTCCGGGCCGTCCGGGCGCTCCGTTGTACTCGGCGGCGCTACACGAGTTGCCTCCACGGGCTATCATCCTTCCAAGAGCTGCCATCGATAGTGTAGACGGAGGGGCGTATTATCGTCCCTGAGGGGGCTCCTGTCAAGGATTTGCGGGCACCGCGGGGCCGCCCGCTGCGCTGCCTTCCGGCATCAGCCCAAGGTGGGTTTTGCACCCGGCCGCTGCAGCTCCCGAGCCAGTTCCCCCTCCCGCTCCTTGGGGCGCAGCGGGTGCAGTTCATTCTGGGGGCAAGCCTGTATGCCAGCATTCGGTGTATGGTGCTGCCCCCACCCCCAGCCCCGCCCTCAGGCGTGGGGGCGGGGGCCAAGGGTTTGGGGGTTTGGGGCGGGCGCTTTGCGCCCGCCCCAAACCCTCTGAACTGCACCCGGCGCACCCCTCTTTGACACATCCCGAGACTGGGACTATAATCACAACTGCAAGAGAAAACCCTCGTTAGGCGAGGCTCCTGCGCGGCACACAGGCCGCTGCTCCGAAACGTCGAGAGACGCCAAGGGGTAGGCTAGGCAAGGTCGGCTTAAGGCTTTGCTCAAAGTGGCTGGGATTTTCCCTACGACGCGCAGTGCTAAAGCTCAACCAGGGGGGTCCCCTGCGGCAGTGCAAGGCGCCGCAGGGCCATAGGCTCGTGTGTGTAGACCTCCCCTGGCTTGCTGGCGGGGAGGTTTCTTTTTGCCCCTGTGTTGCGGCTAAGCTGGCGCCCAAACGAAGCGACACAGGCGTAGAAGGGGGGTGAGCGCGTGGACGATGGCAGTAACCCAAAACAACTCACAGGTCAGGGTATGTCGAAGCTGAGAAGTGACAGCCCGGAGGCTGTACTGCGTGTCTGCGGCTGCGATGCTGCCGTCGTGGCGCGACGCCCGCCGCCCGCCCTGGCGCTCGGCCGGATGCCCGCCACGGCGCCATCTCCGTGGCCACGCGCCTGGCAGTAGTCTCCGCATCCATTCCCCTCCGTGCTGCGCCACTTCCCAGCTTGCTGGCGAGGTGACGCTCTTTTTGTGCCTGCCGTCACCCTGAGTGTCGCTGGACAGTGCATCCCCTGGCTTGTTCCATCGCAGATCACGACGCAGACCATCCATCATCTTGTTCGAGGAGGTAGGGCCATGGGGCTGTTCAGCACGGTCTCTGGCGTGATCAGCCGCAAGGCTGACGTCACAAGCATCCTGGCCACACATTCTTCGCCTGCCCTGCTGCAGGCTGCCCGCTGTGACCCACAGGCGGTCCTTCAAATGCAGGGCACCACCATGCAGGGCCTCTCTGCGGCAGAGGCTGCGGAGCGCCTTGAGAAATACGGGCCCAACCAGGCTGTGCGCGAGAAGCGGCTCACCTGGCTCGACCGCCTGGTGTCCAACGTCCGCAACCCGCTGGTCATCCTGCTCTTGGTGCTCGCTTTCATCTCGTTCATCACCGGCGACCTGAAAGCCACGGCCATGATGGGCGTCATGGTCGTCTTGGGGGTGTCGCTGCGCTACTTCCAGGAGGCGCGGGCCGATGCCGCCGCGGAGGAGCTGCGCGCCATGGTCTCGACCACGGCCACGGTGATCCGCGACGGGCAGCGGCAGGAGATCCCGCTGCAGGAGCTGGTGCCCGGCGACGTGATCCTGCTGGCCGCCGGCGACATGGTGCCGGCCGATGTGCGCGTGCTCTCGGCCAAGGACCTGTTCGTGAACCAGGCTGCGCTGACGGGCGAGGCCCTGCCCGTAGAAAAGACAGCGGCCACCGAGACGCGGCCCCTCAGCAACCCGCTGGAGGCGAGCAACCTCTGCTTCATGGGCACCAACGTGGAGATCGGCGCGGCCACCGCCGTGGTGCTCAGCACCGGCAGCGAGACGGTGTTCGGCGCCCTGGCCAAGAGCGTTGTATCGCGCCAGGTGGTCACCAGCTTCGACGAGGGCATCAACCGCTTCACCTGGCTGATGATCAGCTTCATGGCCGTGATGGTGCCGGCCGTCTTTCTCATCAACGGCATCAGCAAGGGCAACTGGCTGGAGGCGTTCCTGTTCGCCCTGGCCGTGGCCGTCGGCCTGACGCCCGAGATGCTGCCCATGATCGTGACGGTGAACCTGTCGAAGGGCGCCATCTCCATGTCGCGCAAGAAGGTGATCGTCAAGCGCCTCAACGCCATCCAGAACTTTGGCGCCATGGATGTGCTCTGCACCGACAAAACCGGCACCATCACCCTGGGCAAGGTAGTGCTCGAGCGGCACATCGACATCCACGGCCAAGAGAGCGACCAGGTGCTCGAGCTGGCCTACCTGAATAGCTTCTACCAGACCGGCCTGCGGAACATGATGGACGTGGCCATCCTCGACCACCACGAGGTCAAGGCCGACCTGCAGCCCGAGACGGCGTACCGCAAGGTCGACGAGATCCCGTTCGACTTTGTGCGGCGCCGCATGTCGGTGGTGGTGCACGAGAAAGGCGACGGCCACCTGCTGATCTGCAAGGGGGCTGTGGAGGAGCTGCTGTCGCTGTGCGTCACCGTGCAGGATGGTGACCATGTCGTGCCGCTCGATGAGCAGGGCCGGCGCAGCGCTCTCGCCTTGGCGGCGCAGCTCAACGGCGAAGGCTTTCGTGTGCTGGCGCTGGGGCTCAAACGCCTGCCCGATGAGGAGCGGCTCTACTCGGTCAAGGATGAGTGCGACCTGACCCTGCTCGGCTTCCTGGCCTTCCTCGACCCGCCCAAGGATACTGCCGAGCAGGCCATCCACGAGCTGGCCGACCTGGGCGTGCAGGTCAAGATCCTGACCGGCGACAACGAGGTGGTCACCCGCAAGATCTGCCGCGATGTGGGGCTGAGCGTGGAGCACATCCTGCTGGGCGGCGACATCGAAGCGATGAGCGATGAGGAGCTGGCGTCACGCGTCGAGGAGATCACCGTCTTTGCCAAGCTGTCGCCCGCCCACAAGGAGCGGGTGATCCGGGCCCTGCACGCCAGGGGCCACGTGGTCGGCTTCCTGGGCGATGGCATCAACGATGCGCCGGCGCTGCGCACCGCCGACGTGGGCATCTCGGTGAACAGCGCGGTCGACATTGCCAAGGAGTCGTCGGATATCATCCTGCTCGAGACGAGCCTGCTGGTGCTGCGCGACGGCGTCATGGAGGGCCGGCGGGTCTTTGGCAACATCCTGAAGTACATCAAGATGGCGGCCAGCTCGAACTTTGGCAACATGTTCAGCGTGGTGGGAGGCAGCATCTTCCTGCCCTTCCTGCCCATGCTGCCGCTGCAGATCCTTACCAACAACCTGCTCTACGACTTCTCACAGACGACGATCCCCACGGATGACGTCGACAAGGAGTGGCTGGCCAAGCCGCGCAAGTGGGCCATCGATGAGATCCGTCGTTTCATCGTGCTCATCGGGCCCATCAGCTCGATCTTTGACTATGCCACCTACCTGATCATGCTCTTTGTGTTCGGCGCCTGGGCCACGCCCGACCTGTACCACCAGCAGCTCTTCCACACCGGCTGGTTCGTGGAGTCGCTCTTCACGCAGACGCTGATCATCCACGTCATCCGCACCAACAAGGTGCCGTTCATCCAGAGCCGGGCCAGCCGGCCGCTCATCCTGACGTCGCTGGCCATCGTGACAGTGGGGGCGCTCCTGCCCTTCTCGCCGCTGGCGGGCCCGCTCGGCTTTGTGCCCCTGCCGGGCCTCTACTGGCTGCTCCTGGCGGCGATGCTCCTGAGCTACCTGGTGCTCACTCAGATCGTCAAGACCTGGTTCGTGCGCCGCTTCGCGGCCGATTGAGCGGGTCAGGCGGCGCGCTCTGCGGAGCGCGCCGCCTGCGCGCACTCCTGGCAAAGGCCCGCGATGACCATGTGCTCGAGCTGGGCCTCGAAGCCGCGGCTCTGGCGCAGGGCATCGAGCAGAGGCTGCACCTCGGCGGCCTCAATGGTGGCCAGCTTGCCGCAGGCCCGGCAGAGCAAGTGGTGGTGGGGATGGTGCACACTCAGGAGCTCGTAGCGCCGCTGGCCGTCGCCCAGCTCGAAGGAGGAGACCAGGCCCAGCTCCTGCAGCAGTTCGAGGGTGCGGTAGACGGTCGAGAGGTCGATCGCGGCACTCACCGCGCTCACCCGGGCGTGGATCTCCTCGGCCGTCGGGTGTTCCAGATCCTCGTGCAGCACGTGCAGGATGATCTCGCGTTGCGGCGTCAGCCGGAAGCCGCGCTCGCGCAATCGCTCCAGGAACTTGTCTTCACAACACACGCCATCGCCTCCCGCTGCTAGCGGCCCAGCGCGTCGAGCGCTGCTGCCAGGTCGCGGTTCGCCGCCTCCATCCGCTGCACCGCGCTCTCTATGGAGGCTGCGGCCTGCGGCTGGTCCAGCTCCTGGGCCTTGAGTGCCCAGGCGCGCAGGTCGCGCAGGTGCTCCTCATTGTGTTCGAGCCAGTGGGGCAGCAGGATGCGCAGCCGGGTGAGGTCGTCGGGCCTGCCGGCGTGGGCCCCAGCCGCGTGTTCGTGGTCGTGATGGTGCACCGGGTGAGCGGCTTCCTCGGCCTGGCCGTGCGCTCCGCACGCCGTGCAGACCGGCGTGCCGTCGACCAGCACCATCCGCCCGCCGCACCTCGGGCAGACCAGCGCCGCCTCCTCGCCGCAGCCGCATTCCTTACACATCGTTCGCCCCCTGCGCCTCCTCGAGGTGCACCGTATGCTTCAGCAGGTCGATGCGGGCGATGCGCCCCCGGATGCGCTTCTCCTCACCAAAGAGCGTCGAGAGCGTACAGGTATCGCCCTCCACCTCCACCAGCGCCACGTCTTCCATCACCAGCTGCTCGGCGCCATCACGCCGCACATACACCCGCGCCTGACACACCACGCACCCCCTCGCGTAACCACCATGGCGGCCCCGCCGGCCGCGCCAACCTACATCGGCCAGTATATGCGACTGGATGCAACTGTCAAGATTCGCATTCGGCGGGCGCAGGCGCACAGCAGCAACCGGCCCCCCAGCTCTCTACCGGTTCCGCTGCCACCCCATGTGGGCAGAGACGCCGTCGGCCGCAGCGACGAGCGCAGTGGCCATTTCGGCGACCAGGCCGCCATCCATCCGCGCCGTCGGGCCAGCCATGCTGATGGCGGCAACTACCTCGCCTGTGTCGTTGCGAATGGGGGCAGCGACAGCACGCACCCCCGCCTCATACTCGCCGTCATCGCAGGCGTAGCCGCTGGTGCGAATCTCTTCCAGTTGCCGGAGGATGCGGGCCGGGCTGGTGATCGTATTCTCGGTGTAGCGCCTCAGGGGACCGCTGAGAACCTGCGTCAACTCGTCCGCCGGCAGAAAAGCCAGAAACACTTTGCCACTCGCCGTGCAGTGCGCAGGCAGCCTCTGCCCGGGCCGAGCGGCAATCTGCAGCCCATGTCGGCTCTGCACCACTTCCAAGTACAGCACCTCACCCCGAGCGAATATGCTCAGGTCACAGGTCTCCCCGAAGCGCTCATGCAGGGCCTGCATGTACGGCATCGCCTCTCGGCGAAAGTCCAACCGCCGTACGACCGCCAGCCCCATCTCGGCCAGGCGTAGCCCCAGACGGTACCGCTCGCCGTGTGGCGCCCGCTCCAGGAACCCACCATTCACCAGTGTGAGCATGATGCGGTGCACCGTCGCCTTGTGCAGCCCCACGGCCTCCGCAATCTCAGATACCCCTCTCTCTGGGTGGTCGTCGTCGAAGCAGGAGAGGATCTGTATGGCGCGCTCCAGGGCGCGCACATGGTAGATTGTCGGATCCTTCATCTCGCCTCCTGCCGGAGAAGAACGTCTCAGCCCTTCAGGTGCCGGTCGAGGCAAGGCAGCGGCCCTCGGGCCGTGCCGCCTCACTGCACGCCGTGCCTGGCGGCGCCGCGTATCTCACTTGGCAGTCACACTCGCAGCGGCTTCCTTGGCCTCTCTTCTCCTCTGGTACATATCGAAGCCCACAGCCACCAGGAGCACAGTGCCCTTGACCACATTCTGGTAAAAGTCGGCGAGGCCCGCGAGCTGCATAGCGTTGTTGAGAACGCCGATAATCAACACCCCCGTGATGAGCCCAAAGATCGTCCCCTCGCCGCCAGTAAAGCTGACCCCACCCAGGAGGGCGGCAGTCAAGCAGTCAAACTCTATACCCTGGCCTGTGAACACCTGTCCAGAAAAGACCCGCGAGAGCAGTAGCACGGAGGTAATGCCCGATGCGAATCCACAGATAGCGAAGGTGACCGCCCGCATTTTGTCGATGTCCAGGCCAGCCAGGCGGGCGGCTTCGGCGTTGCCGCCCATGGCAAACACGTACCGGCCAAAGTAGGTCCGCATGAGTACAAAGTCAGCCATGATGGCGATCACGATCATGATGGCGACGGGGATCGGCACCGGACCGAGGTATCCTTGCCCAAGGACCTTGAAGGACTCGGGCAGCCCGATGATGTTCTTGCCATCGGCCGCGATGTAGCCCAGACCCTTGTAGATCGTCGACGTGCCAAGCGTGATGATCAGCGGATGGACCCCGAGCTTCACGCTGAGCACGCCGTTCAGCGCACCCAGCAGAGTTCCCATGGCAAGGCAGCAGACGACGGCCAAAGCGGGGTTGACGTGATACCGCACCATGAGAATGGCCATCACGATATTGGTGAATACGATCTGAGAGCCGATGGATAGGTCGATGGCGCCGGAAACCATCACGAACATGATTCCGACTGCGCTGATTGTCGAAAACGATATCTGACGCACCATCAACGTCAGGTTGCTGACCGTCATGAAATTCGGAGAGACGAAGGTGAACAGCACGATCAATCCGATCAGGACAGTCTGCGGCGCGTATTTCCTCAGCCGGGTGCCGACGTTCGTGGACAGGGCCGTCAAAGACGATGGGCTTGTCGCCATCAGCCACCTCCCTTCAGTGAGTTCCAGAAGCAAGGTCCAGAATGTAGTCCTGGCTGAACTGCTCTCGGCCGACCTGGCCGGCGAGTTCTCCCTCGCAGAGCACGACGATCCTGTCCGACATTCCCAGCAGCTCCTGCATGTCCGAGGAAATCATGATGATCGCGATACCGTTGTCGGCGAGTTCGCACATCAGCCGGTAGAACTCTTGCTTGGCGCCCACATCGATGCCTTTGGTGGGCTCATCGAAGATCAGAATGTCTGATTCGGCGGCGAGCGACTTGGCCAGCACCACCTTCTGCTGGTTGCCGCCGCTCAGGTTCTTGACGCGCTGTTCGAGCGTGGGCGTGCGGATATTCAGGCGCTCTCTGTACTTTTCGGCGATCTCGCCTTCTGTCCTGGTGTCGACCAGCCCGCGCCGGGAAATCCTTCGCACAATGGGGAAAGAAATGTTCCACTTGACGCCCATTTCGAGGAAGAGGCCATGTTCCTTTCTGTCTTCTGGCAACAGGAAGATGCCCTGCCGGATCGCGTCGGCAGGCGACTTGATCTTCACGGGTTTGCCGTGCACCCGAATCTCGCCACCCTCCGCGGCCGCCGCGCCATAGATGACCTGGGCAAGTTCCGTGCGGCCAGCGCCCACCAGCCCGGAGAGCCCGAGGATCTCGCCTTTCCTCACCGAGAAGGAGATGTCCCTGACGCCATTGCCGGAGAGGTGTCTGATCTCGAGC
>Ga0078972_1008121_pt1 | contig 22404 bp, 17 predicted proteins | sample YelNatPaOPGAMG01_FD_67568 | JGI IMG/M metagenome (GOLD analysis project Ga0078972, IMG submission 67568) | Hot spring thermophilic microbial communities from Obsidian Pool, Yellowstone National Park, USA - OP-RAMG-01 (SPADES assembly) (version 2) | ecosystem: Environmental > Aquatic > Thermal...
CCGCCAAAGCATCTGTCCCTCCGGTAACCCAAAACCGGAGACCAACGAATCATACTTCGGGGGCAATCCGGAACCCCTATTCTTGCATGCCTGCGATTCCGGTCAGGGTGAACACGCTCTAAGCTAAGAAAATTGCACACGAGAGGCGCATGGCGAATACCGCACCGACGGCCACGACCCCGCCCGGCCGTGAGTTGACATCGGAGATTTTAGTCTCATGTTACGAGGGTGAGCGGGAGAAAATGGCGCTATGTACACCCAGGCCCTCAACGAGGCGGAAAGTGGCGCGCGCGCTGAGCTGGGCGACCAAGAATTTCAGGCGCGGATCGATGCCGAGGCGCGGATCGAGCCGCGCGATGACATGCCCGCGGCCTACCGCGCGACGCTGCTCCGCCAGATCAGCCAGCACGCGCATTCTGAAATCATCGGCATGTATCCCGAGGGCAACTGGTTGACCCGCGCGCCCTCGCTCAAGCGCAAGGCCATTCTGCTCGCGAAAATCCAGGACGAGGCTGGGCACGGGCTATATCTCTACGCGGCCGCCGAAACGCTCGGTAAAAGCCGCGAAGAGATGTTCGACGCGCTGCTCGCGGGGCGGGCTAAATATTCCTCGATCTTCAACTATCCAACGCTCACCTGGGCGGATATTGGGGCGATCGGCTGGCTTGTCGATGGCGCCGCGATCATGAATCAGATCCCGCTCTGCCGCTGCTCCTACGGCCCCTATGCCCGCGCGATGATACGCATATGCAAGGAAGAAAGCTTTCATCAGCGTCAAGGCTATGACATCATGTTGACGCTGGTCCGTGGCACGCCGGAGCAAAAGGCGATGGCGCAGGATGCCCTCGATCGCTGGTACTGGCCGTGCCTGATGATGTTCGGCCCCTCCGATCAGGACAGCACGCATAGCGATCAATCGACAAAATGGAAAATCAAGCGCATCAGCAATGACGCGCTGCGCCAAAAATTCCTCGATGCCATCGTCGTGCAGGCGCAGTATCTCGGCCTCAGCCTGCCCGATCCTGAACTTCGATTTGATGCCGAAAGCGGGCACTGGCGGCACGGCCCGATCGACTGGGCGGAGTTTCGTCGCGTTCTCGCGGGGGATGGCCCCTGCAACCGCGAGCGTCTGGCGGCGCGCCGGCGGGCGCACGAGGAAGGGGCGTGGGTGCGCGAAGCGGCGGCGGCGCACCAAGCCCGGCGGGCGGCCTGAGCGTTTGAAAAAGAATGCCCTCTTGCCCGGAAATTGACAGAAAAACCCAATGTTTCCAGAGGGCGTTCTTTTTCAAGTTCGATTGATTTTCAGGCTCTGAGCAGGCACAAGGTCTTTGCTTCTTTTTGCCCAAAGAAGCGCTTTTACTGAGGGAAAAGCCATGGCCGGGACTGGGAAAACGCCGACAACGCCGCTCTGGGAAGTGTTTATCCGAAGCCGCGGCGGCCTTGCTCATCGCCATGTCGGCTCGCTGCACGCCGCCGACGCAACGCTTGCCCTGCACGCCGCGCGTGATCTTTTCACCCGTCGGGGTGAGGGGATTTCGCTCTGGATCGTGCCGGCTTCCGCCATCATCGCCTCAGATCCCGCGGATGCGGGGATGTTGTTCGAGCCAACGGGCTCGAAAATCTACCGCCATCCGACTTTTTACGAGGTGCCCGAGGAAGTCGGGCATATGTGAGGCGATGGCGACGACCTCGATCAGGGTTGCGGAAACCCCGCTCGTGCTCTATGCGCTGCGCCGCGCCGACGATGCGCTGATCCTCAGCCATCGGCTGTCGCAATGGATCGGGCGCGGGCCGACGCTCGAAGAGGAAATGGCGTTCGGCAATTTCGGCCTCGATCTCATCGGCCAGGCGCGCGCGCTCTATGCCTACGCCGCCGCGATCGAAGCGGCCGGACATGACGAGGACGATTTCGCCTATCTCCGCGATGCGTCGCAATACCGCAATCTTCTGCTCGTTGAACAGCCGAACGGCGATTTTGCCGTGACGATGCTGCGCCAGCTGTTCTATAGCGCCTTCGCCGATTTCTACTGGCGGGCGATGATGACGAGCCGTGACGCGACGCTCGCCGCGATCGCCGCGAAATCGGAGAAGGAAAGCGCCTATCATTTTTCCCACGCCGCCGAATGGGTGATCCGGCTCGGCGATGGCACCGCGGAGAGCCACGCGCGAACGGAAACCGCGTGCGAGGCGCTCTGGCCTTTTACCGGCGAGATGTTCGAGAGCGATGCCGCCGAGCGGGAATTGTGCGAGGCCGGCGTCATCATCGACCCGGCAAGCCTCCGCGCGCCCTGGCGGGCGCGGCTCGGCGAGGTTTTCGCCGCGGCGGGCCTAGCACTTCCCTCGCCCGATCGCTGGATGCAACGGGGCGGAAGGAGCGGGCGGCATAGCGAGCATCTCGGGCATTTGCTTGCTGAGATGCAGATTTTGCCACGTAGTTTTCCCGGAGCGGAGTGGTGAGCGGAGATTTGCGCGCGCGCGCATGGCAGGCGGCCTCCGGCGTCGTCGATCCCGAAATTCCGGTGCTCACGATCGCCGATCTCGGGGTGTTGCGTGATATCGTCGTCGCGGATGGAACAGTCACGGTGCGGATCACGCCGACCTATTCCGGCTGCCCGGCGATGAGCATGATCGCGCTGGAGGTCGAGACGGCGCTCGCGAAAGCCGGCATCGTGGGGGCGCGGGTGGAAACCGTGCTGGCGCCGGCCTGGACGACCGATTGGCTGAGTGAGGCGGGGCGCGAGAAACTCCGCGCCTATGGCATCGCGCCGCCGGAAAATGCCGCGGGCCGGCGCGCCTTGTTTGGCGAACGGCACATCGCCTGCCCGCATTGCGGCGCGACCGACACGCGCGAGATTGCGCCGTTTGGTTCGACTTCATGCAAAGCCCTTTGGCAATGCCGCGCCTGTGGCGAACCGTTTGATTATTTCAAATGTCACTGAGCGCACCCGCCACCGCGCCGGGCACGGGCCCGCGCGCGCCGCGTTTTCACGATCTCGTCGTGGCCGATGTCCGGCGCGAGACGGCTGAGGCCGTGTCGGTCTCCTTTGTCATTCCAGAAAGCCTGGTTTCCGCCTATCAGTTTACACCGGGGCAGTATCTGACGCTGCGCGCCACGATCGCGGGCGAGGAATTGCGCCGCTCCTATTCGATTTGTTCGGTCCCCGCAGAGGGTGAGCTGCGCATTGCCATCAAGCGGGTTCCGGGCGGGGTTTTTTCGGCCTTTGCTCTTGAGCGGCTCAAACCCGGCGATCGGCTCGCGGTGATGACGCCGGCGGGGCGCTTCGGCATCGCGCCCGCGCCGGGACGCGCGCGCACTCATCTGGCGCTCGCCGCGGGTTCCGGCATCACCCCCATTCTTTCGATTTTGCAGGCCATTCTGGCCGAGGAAAAAGAGAGTCGGGTGTTTCTGTTTTACGGCAACCGCCGGAGCGCCGACATTCTCTTTGCCGAGAAACTCGCGGAACTCAAGGACCGTTATCTTGATCGTTTCGCACTTTATCATATTCTTTCGCAAGAGGCGCAGGATATCGCGTTCCTCAATGGCCGGCTCGATGGCGAAAAAGTCAGACTTTTGCTGCGCCATATTGTGCCGGCGGCGGCGGTTGACGAGGTTTTCCTCTGTGGGCCGGAGGGGATGAGCGAGGCGGTGCTGCCGGTGCTTGCCGCAAGCGGCCTTTCGCCTCCGCGGGTGCATGTGGAACGCTTCGCCTCGGCGCTTCATGGCCGCCCGCGTCCTCCGCCTGTGCCCCCCCCGGCGGGCACGCCGGCTTTTGCCCGTGCCGTGCTGGTCCTTGATGGCAAGCGGCGCGAGATCGCGGTCGCCGAGGGCGAGGCGGTGCTCGATGCGGCGCTCCGCGCGGGGATGGACCTGCCTTACGCCTGCAAGGGTGGCATGTGCAGCACCTGCCGCGCGCGCCTGGTCGAGGGGCGGGCGGAGATGGCGCTCAATTTCGCGCTCGATGCGGCCGAGGTCGCTTCCGGCTATATCCTCACCTGCCAGGCGCGGCCCCTAACCCCGCACCTGGTGGTGGATTACGATCAGGCCTGAGAGTTTACAAAAATGCCCGCGCGCCCCGGAGTCAATCGGAGAAAATCAATGTTTTCAGAGGGCTGTTTTTTCAGGTTCGATTGATTTTCAGGCTCTGAGTTGTTGCCGCCGGCCCATGGCGCGCCCGCATGCAGCCGAGGCCGAGGCGGCTGGTGCCGCGCAGGGCGAGGGAGGCGGGTTCGGGGACGGCGCTGCTCGCCGCGACCGGCAGGACGCTGCCGGACTTCGTGCTGGCCGACACCGTGCCCGAGCCTTCGAGCCTGGCGCTGCTTGGCGCAGGCGTGCTCGGGTTGGCGCTTCTCAGCCGCCCCCCCGGGGGGGGGACCAAGGGCTGAGTTTCCAGGGAAAATCTTAAATGAAAATTTTTGATTAAAATTATTGACATTCCGGGCGGGATAGGCTATACAAATTAAGATACCAACGATTAACCATGAGACTCATTGAGGAATCGAAGATGACACAGCATGTCCCGCCCCGGGCCATCCCGCCCGTCCGTTCCCGCCTCTCTGTCCGCGCGCGCCTATTGCTCGGCGCCGCATTGCTGGTCTCGCCGCTCGCCCTGGCCTCGGCGGCGCGGGCAACGCCTGTGTTGAGCCTGACGCTCTCGGAAAGCGGCTTCACCACCCGGAGCTATTTCTCGGGGACCGGCATGCTTAACTTTTCCAACGCCTATGGCACATTCGAGACTATCTCGGGCTTCGCCACCGGGGTGCCGATGATCGGCTCGACGAACCAGCCGCAAATCGATCTCAGCTCGCTGAACATCGCCGGCGCGACCGGCACGCTGACCATGACGCTCACCGAGACCGGGCTCGCGATCGGCAGTCCCGCAACGGTAAGCGGCAATATCGGTGGCACCAACGCCGGGCCGATCAGCGAGCAACAGAGCATCTATGCCAGCGCCAATGGCGGGGCGAGCTACACCGAGATCGCCAGTTCGGGCGTGCTCAGCGGCGCCAGCTTCGCCAGCGACATCAGCGGCGCGTTCACCTTCTCGGGCAACGACGCACTCGAGGAAGTCATCACCATCGCTGCCTCGGGGGGCGCTGCCAACAGCAGCTTCGACGCCCATGAAAGCGTCCCCGAGCCCGGCGCGCTGGCCCTGCTCGGCACCGGCCTCGCGCTGTTGGGCACACTGCGCCCACGGCGGAAGCGGGCGCTGGCCTAGCCGAGGCCGAGGCGTTTCCCCCTGCTCCGCGGCGCGGGTCAGGGGGCGTCGGCGCGGCACATCGCTTGCAAATCGGCGCGGATCTCGTCCGCCAGCGCCTGATAGCGCGGGCTTTGCGGGCCGTCGGCGAGAGCGATGGCGTGCTGTTCGCGGTGCCGAGCGGCGAGGCGGCTGGCGCCGAGGTCGTGGCCGGCGATGAAGCGGCCGAGCGCGCTCTGCTCGGGCGCGCTGATGTGCGGATCGCCGCCGTGTTCGAGCCGCCACAATGCCGCGAGGGCGCCTAGGGCGGTGCGCGGGGCGGTGGGATCGGCCTTGAGGGTGAAGGCCGCCATCCAGCCGAGCACCGCCGCCCCCGGCATCGGCCGCGCCAGTGCGTGACCCTGGCCCGCCCCTGCCCGCAAGATCGCCGCCGCCTCAACCAAATCGTCGCTTTCCAATCCCTCGACGACGACGTCCAGTTCGAGATCGCGCCCGAGTTGCACCAGAGCGCCGATCAGGCCGAGCACCCGGATCGGGTCGCGCCAGACATCGCGCACCAGGCTCTGATCGATCTTGACGGCGTGGAAAGGCAGCAGGCGCAGGCGTTGCAGGCTGGAATAGCCCGAACCGAGATCGTCCATGACGATCCGCACGCCCAAGCGCGAGAGCCGGTGGAGAATGGCGTCGCGCCCCCCCTCGTTCTCATCGACCCGCCCGGTCTCCATGATTTCGAGATGGAGCCGCCGTGGCGCGATGCCTGCCGCCGCCAGGGCATCGCGCACCCAGAGCGGACAATCCGGCTGCAACAGCGTCGCCGGCGGCAGGTTCACCGAAACATCGAGATGCACCCCCGCGTCATCCCAGACAGTAATCTGCCGCAGCGCCTGGGCGAGGCCGAGGCGGAACAGCAGGTCGAGTTCGTGCTCGCCGAGCACCGGGAGAAACTGCCCCGGCGCGACGACGCTGCCATCGCCGAGCACCAGCCGCGCCAGAGCCTCGACCTTACTCGGCTGGCCCGTGCAGAGATTGACCAGCGGCTGGTAATACATCTCGAGGCCGCCGGAGAACAGGCGCTGACGCCAGATCTCGGCGGTGGTTTCCGGCACCACCTCGGCGGATTTGACCCGGCCCTGCTGCCAGATCAGCGTCAGGCGCTGCATCAGCCCGGTGCAGAATTGCCGCATCCAGAGGGCTTCGAACTGCCCCGGATAGGCGCCGAACAGCGCCAGGACGAACGCCGCGCGGCCATGGGCGTCACGCATCGGCAGCACCGCGGCGCTGCGGATGCCGGCCTTTCGCATGGCGTCGCGCCAGGGCGCGACGCGGGGGTCGTGGGCGTAACTCGGGCAGGTCTGGATTTCTCGCGTGCGCCAGGCACTGGCCAGCAGGCCGCGGCCTTGCGGGTGGTTGATATCGAGCACCGACATCAAGCCGTCCCGCCGCCAGTTCGGCTGGAGGGTCTCGGCGATGGTGCCGCCGCTGGCCTCGATCTGGAATGTGCCCGCGGCGTCGGGGCGGAGCAATTCGACGCCGACGATGCCGGGGAGCCGGCCCAGCGCTTCAAGATGCGCGGCGAGCGTGTCCACCCACAGCGTCTCGGCGCTTGGAAGCGGGCGCACCAGCAGCGCTTGATACTCGGCCAGGGTTTGGCCGTGCGCCTCGAGCTGCAGCGCCGTGAGATCCTGCAGGCGGGCGTTGATCACCGAGACCAGGCGCGCGCGCTCGGTGGTGCGCAGCGGCAGGGCGGCCAGCCGCTGACTGAGCAGGTTCTGATAGAGCCCGACGCCCTGGGCGATCATCGCGCAATCGACATTCGTCAGCGCGTAGAGACGGCCGAAAAACCGCGCTGATTTCGCGAACGGGATGCGATCGGCGCTGGGGGCGAGAACCTCGGTGAGCAACGCGATCTGGCGCGTCTTGAGAAAGGCGAAATCATCGTCGGTGACGAAGCGCAAGGCCGCCGTGGTCAGGGGATGGTTTGTCAGATGGCGGAAGAATTCGCTGATGAACGCCTCTGCAACCGCGACCGAGAGGATCTGGTCCGAGGCCAGCAGCGCCGCCGCCTCGGGACCGTAGGCATCGGGCAGGACGAGCGTGCCCTCGCCCTCCGCCGGCGCGCGCGCGGGCCAGCGGCGCCACCAGTCGCGATGGGGCCCGATCTTGCCAGCCTTGGTCTGATAGAGCGCGGCATCGGCGCGGCGCAGCAGCAGGTCGGGCTCGCTGCCATCCTCGGGAACCAGGGCGACGCCAAGGCTGAAGGTGATCGAGACAGCGCGACCGTCGCCGAGATCGAACGGTGTCTCGATGGCGCGGCGCAAGCGGTTGAGCACGCCGGGCAGGACATCGAGGCTGGTCAGCCCCTCGATCGCCAGGACGAACTCATCGCCGCCAAAGCGCGCCAGGAGATCGCTCTCGCGCAACAGCGCGCGCAGCCGCTCGGCGAGCTGGCGCAGCAACAAATCGCCGGCCGCGTGGCCCCAGCTATCGTTAACCGGCTTGAAATCGTCGAGATCGAGCAGACCCACGGCGAGCAACGTCCGCTGGCGGCGCGCCCGCGCAATGGCGCGCTGCAGATGCTCCTCGAATTGCAGCCGATTGGGCAGACCGGTGAGGGGGTCGTGGCGGGCGAGGTGGAATTGCTGGCGCTTTTCCTGCTCAAGGCGGGTCTTGAGATCAAGCTCGTCAAGGCCGTGCCCGAGCAAGGCTGCGACGCGCGCGCAAAGCGCCAGCACCTCGGCGTCAAACAAACCGGTCTCGCTTGCGACCAGGTTGAGCACCGCGAAGATCGCGCCGTCGCGATGGATGGGAATAGCGGCGATGGCGTGCCACTGCTTCTCGCGCAGGAAATCGTGCCAGGGCAGATGGCGGGAAGTCTCTACATAGTCGTTGTTATGGGCCGGCCGCCCGGTTTTCCAGCTGGTGGCAATCAGCGAGGCCGGATCGTCGTCGAGACGGAAGGTGAGTTCGTCAAGCGCCGCCACCGCGGCCCCGGCGGCGGCGAGCGGCTGGATCACGCCCGCCGCGTCGGGCCGCGCGATCCAGGCGATCTGGAACAAGCCGCGCGGGACCAGGCGGGCGCAGAATTCGCCCAGGAGATCGTCCTCGCGCCGGGCGTGCAGCAAAAGCTCGCTCTCGGCGAGCAGCGCGTCATGCAGCGCCTGCCGTCGCTCCATCCGCTGGCGCTGGCGCTCCTGCTCGGCCTCGCGGCGCGCGACCTGAAGGATCATGCCGGCAACCGCCCCGGCGTGCTGGAGCAGGCAGCCCGCCGCGCCCGCTGGCGCGGTACCATCGTCCCCGGTTAGCGCGAAGACCCCGAGCAGCTGGCCCTCGTGCCAGATCGGCTGGCGCCAGGTGGCACCGCAAACGGCCTCTGGCCCGGCGCTCCGCGCGACAAGGTGGAGATCGCCGTCATCGCCGATTGCGAAAACACTCGCAGCCCGCCCAGATAGGCGGCATTCGACCAGCTCGCACAATCTCCGCGCGAGCCACGCCGCATCGCGGCCCGAGGCCAGATCCGCCAGGATGATACGCTCTATTTCAAAAAATTTATCGAGATCGGGCGGCTTCATGTCATGCACCAAACAATGCGGCCTCCCGGGAGTTTGCGCTTTTGTAACAGATCAGGCACGATTATGTAGTTTATAGACGGTTAACGATGATTCTCCAACCCCGCTAGGCCCGCGACCAGGGATAGCATAAAATGTTACGGTTTTCGCCTGTAAAGCGATTTTGCCGAAACCTGGGCGCACCCCGGGGCATCAGGCAAAAGAGGCGTCAGGCAAAAAGTCTGGGGGCGTGTCGCCCCCAGACCCCGGCATTCCTTGGCCGCACCCCGCGGCGTCAGACCCGGTAGCACACCCGCAAGCCGCCCCAGAGCCGCCCGTTCACCCGGATCGGGGCGGAGGCGTCCTTCATCAGCGCGAATTTCCCCCCGCCCATGTCGCGGCGATAGGTTTGCAATAGGAACGGCGCCCGACTTTCGGCGACCGCGCGGGCGGTTTTGTCGGTATAGCGGCGGCGGTTGCGGCCATGCGCCGCGTTCCATACCGGATCAGCGCCGTGCTTCTGGCGGTATTGCGGGTTATGGGTCGGAATCAATAGGTTGTGATCCGTGCAGGCGCACCACACCACCCGCTCATCAAGCGCGAGCACGGGGTCATGCAGCGGCGGCAGCACGCGATCGAGGAAATCGATATAGCGCGTCGTGTACTGCGGCGGGTCGCTGCCCGCCATCGGGCGCAAATCCTTGTCGAAAAGATCATCCTCGGAAATCTCGCCAGCGGCCAGCGCGGCGGCGAAGCTTTGCTCGATCTGGCGCGCCACGTCCTTCGCGATGCGAATAAATTTGCTGTCGGTGGTCTCGAAACCGGAAATCGCAGTGCCGACCATGATCCGCTCGCTGGCCTCGAGCAGCTTGCCGGTGCGCTCCGCGGCCAAAGCAAGCGTTGCCGCCGAGCGGGCGATGCCCCCCTTCATCCCCTCGACGGCGGCGGCGAAACTCTCGCAGCGCGCGGTGATTTCGCCGGTTTCCGCGCCAATCCGCTCGGCATTCCGCTCGACCTGGTTGACCGCATCGCTCACCGTCTGGATCGCCTGGTTGATCACCGTGGCGCTCTTGCTGACCTCGCGCGCTTCCCGCGCCCCGTCATCGGCGTGGCCGAGCAGGCGTTTCAGCTCGTCGGTGAGGGTGGTGAGTGTCGCGCCGATCTCCGCGGTGGCGGCGCTGGTCTGCCGGGCGAGCGCCTTGACCTCGCTCGCCACGACCGCGAACCCCCGCCCGGCCTCTCCGGCGCGCGCTGCCTCGATCGTCGCATTCAACGCCAGCAAATTGGTCTGGCGCGCGATGCTCTCGATATTATGCGAAACCTTCCCCACCGTCTGGATCGCCGCGCCGAACGCGCCGACCTGGTCGCGGATCAGCCCGGCGGCCGTGACCAGCCGTTCGATCGCGCCGAGCGCGGTCCGCACCTCGGCCGCCGAAACCTCGGTATCCTGCCGCGCTCGCCCGGCCATCCGGGAATTCTCCGCGGCCGTCTCGGCGATCAGCCGATTGCTGGCGACAATCTCCCCACTCGCCAGCCCGATCTCGCCGACCTGCCGGGACTGGCCATCGAGCAGGGCATTGACCTCCTGCACATCGCCGGCGATGTCAGCGATATCGACCGCGAGCCGGCCAATATCCTCGGCAATCGCGGCAATCGTCCGCGCCGGATCAGGCGCGACGCGATCCGCCTCGGCCAACGCCGCCCCAGCCAACGGAACCTCAGCATCCAGGGGCATCTCTCTCCCTCCGCAATGCCGCGAGAATGACCCAAGAGTGCTGCCGCCCGGTTAACGCGGCGCGGGTTTTTGCCGGGTTGTCTCGGGTCGAATGGCGGCGAAGGGTGGGAAGGGGAGGGGGGAAGGGGGAGGGAGAAGGTTCGGTGGCCGAGCGGCACCTCATTCAGCGCACGCCGCCCGGCCATAGTACCACGCGCAAGGTCTGCGCGATGATCAGCAGATCGAACAGGATATTGAAATTCTTGACGTAATAGAGATCATAGCTCAGCTTCGAGCGGGCGTCGTCGATCGAGGCGCCATAGGGATAGTTGATCTGCGCCCAGCCGGTCAGCCCGGCCTTGACGGCGTGGCGCTCGTGATAGAGCGGCAATTGCCCGGCGAGCATGGTGACGAAATTGGGCCGCTCGGGGCGCGGGCCGACCAGCGACATCGCCCCGCTCAGCACGTTGAACACCTGCGGCATCTCATCGATGCGGGTGCGGCGGAGGAATTTGCCGATGCGGGTGATGCGCGCGTCCTGGCGCGCCGCCCACACCGCGCCCTGGCGCTCGGCATCGATCCGCATGGTGCGGAGTTTCATGATGCGAAAAACCCGCCCGTGCCGGCTCACCCGCTCCTGGCGATAGAACACCGGCCCGCCATCGTCGAGCTTGATCGCGAGACCCGCCGCCAGCAGGAAGGGCGCGAAGCAGGCGAGCAAAACCAGGCTCACCGTGAGATCGAGAAGGCGCTTCAACGCCCGGTTGATCAGGCCGAACTGGAACCCCTCGGCATAGAGCAGCCAGCCCAATTCCAGACGCTTGAGGTCGATGCGGCGGATTTCCTTCTCGACGAAATCGAGATACTGCTTCACCGGAAAACCGGCGATCTTGCAGGCCAGCAGGACATCAAGGTCCATCCCGCGCCGCTCGTCGGGCGCCACGATGATCTGCTCGGCGCCGAAGCGCTGGGCGACGTCAAGCACGCCGCGCGTTTTAGCGGGCAGGATCGGCCCGGCGGCGGCATCGGCAAGGCGCGGGTCGATCTCGCCGAACACCGGATCGTGGATGAAGACGAATTGGTAGTGAACGCCGCGCCCCTCCTTGCCGAGCATCCAGACCAGGTCCCAGGCCCGCCGCCCGGCGCCGATGACGAGCACGCGGCGGCGGAACAGGCCGCGCCGGCGTAGCCCATAAAATGCCACCCGCGCCACCGCGCCGGTCGCCGAGCCGCAGCCGAGTGCGGCGGAAAACAGCCAGGCCGGCTCGCGCATGCCCGTCTCGCCTGGCGCCAGGGCCAGGGCCGCGTTGGCCACCAGCGCCGCCGCGCCGCCCAGCCCGATCGCCAACGGCAGCCGCGCCAGCGCCTTGCGGGTTTCGAGAAGCATGTCACGCCGATAGAGACCAAGCGCGTAGAGGCTGGCGAGCATGGCGGCGGGATAGAGCAGCAGCGCGATCCACCCCCCCGCTGTGGCGTGGGGCAAGACGTGGCCGAACGCGAGCAGCGCCGGCCAGGCGAGCGCCAGCAGCACGGCATCGAGCAGGAACAGCGCGACGCTGGGCGGGAGCCCGGCCGCTATCCTTGGCTCCCGCGGCGTCTCGTCGCGATGCCGGGCGGCATGGCCGAGCCCGCCCTCGATCACATCCAGCCTCGCCTCAGACATGCCGTGCCTTGCTCCCGCGCCGTTCCTCGGCCAGCCCGCCCTGTCGCCGGTAGCGGCCAGGCTACGATCGGGTTCCTTAAATTTGCGTTGCGCGCGGGCCTCTGGCGCGAGGCTTGCCGCCGCGCCCCCCTTGGGCGATAAAGGGCGCGGGAGGTCGGCGGCGGACGGGCGCCTCGCCAACCCGGTCAGGTCCGGAAGGAAGCAGCCGCAACGAGTTTCCGCCTGGGTCGTTCGTTCGGCCTCCCACCCCAAACGCCAGCCAGGGAAGCCGCGACAGGCGGCTCTGCCAGCCCCGCGCATGTCCGGCCTTTTCGACCCTCCCACCCCGCCCGCCGACCTCCAACCGCCGCCGGCGGCGGAATTGTTTGGCGAGCCCCTCGCCCCGGCCGCGACGACGCCGCCCGGCACCTATCGCGTGCTGGCGCGCAAATACCGCCCGACCCGCTTCGAGGATCTGATCGGCCAGGAGACCATGGTGCGGGTGCTGCGCAACGCCTTCGCGCAGAACCGCGTGGCCCATGCCTTCATGCTCACCGGCGTGCGCGGCGTCGGCAAAACCACCACCGCCCGTATCATCGCGCGCGCGCTCAACTGCACCGGCCCCGATGGCACCGGCGGGCCGACCGCCGAGCCCTGCGGCGTCTGCCCCGATTGCCGCGCCATCCTCGCCGACCGCCATCCCGACGTGATGGAAATGGACGCCGCCTCGCGCACCGGCGTCGATGACGTGCGCGAAATCATCGAGGCGACGCGGTTTCGCCCACTCCAGGCGCGCACCAAGGTGTTCGTCATCGATGAAGTCCACATGCTCTCGCGTAACGCCTTCAACGCGCTCCTGAAAACCCTCGAGGAGCCGCCGCCACACGTCAAATTCATCTTCGCCACCACCGAGCTGCGCAAGGTGCCGGTCACCGTGCTCTCGCGCTGCCAGCGTTTTGACCTCCGCCGCGTCCCCGCGGCCGATCTCGCCGCCCATTTTGGTCGTATCGCCGCCCTCGAGGGCTTCACCGCCGAGCCCGAGGCGCTGGCGCTGATCGCGCGCGCCGCCGACGGCTCGGTGCGCGACGGGCTCTCGCTGCTCGACCAGGCGATCGCCGAGGCGCCGGCGGGCGGCACCGTCACGACCGCCGCGATCGTCGAGATGCTCGGGCTTGCCGATCGCGAAATGGTTTTTGATCTCCTGGAAGCGGTGCTGGGCGGACGGGTGGCGGACGCCCTCGCGATGACCGCCCGCGCCCATGAATTCGGCGCCGATTTCGCAACCCTGCTCCAGGATCTGCTGGCGCTGCTGCATACGCTGAGCCGGCTGAAGAGTAACCCCGACCTCGGCGCGGCGGCGGAATTCGCCGAGGCCGAGCGGGCGCGTGGTGGCGCGCTGGCCGCCCGCCTCACGATCCCGGTGCTGGCGCGCGCCTGGCAGATGCTGCTCAAGGGATTGGGGGAGCTGGAAGCCGCGCCCGATCCGCGCGCCGCCGCCGAGATGGTGCTGATCCGCCTCTGCCACGCCGCCGATCTGCCGCCGCCGGGCGATATCCTCAAGCGGCTCGGCAACGCGCCAGCGCCCGCCGCCACACCCGTATCGGCCCCAGCTCCGACTCCGGCGGGCGGCGGCGCTCGCGCCGTGGCCGGCGGGGGGGTGGTTGCGGAAGCCGTGGCGCTGCCGGGCAATTTCCGCGCGGCGGTGGCGCTGGTGGCGGCTGCCCGCGAGGCGTCGCTACATGGCCATTTGCTGCACGGCGTGCATCTCGTCCGCTACGCTCCCCCGGTCATCGAAATCCGCCCCGAGCCCGAGGCGCCGCGCGATCTCGCCCAGCGCTTCGCCGCCGTGCTGAGCGCGGCGAGCGGGGTGCGCTGGACCATCGCGCTCTCCTCGGCGCCAGGCGAGCCAACCTTGGCCGAGCAGGGTCGCAGTGCCGATGAAACGCGGCGCGAGGCGGCGGCGCGACATCCTTTCGTGCGCGCCATTCTCGATGCCTTTCCCGGCGCCCAGGTCGAGGCGGTGCATGCGGCGGGACTCGACGCCTACGGCCTGCCCGCCGCGCCGCTGGCTGGCGAGGTGACGCTTGACCCCGACGATCCGGGAGAGTTTCCAGAGGAGTTTAAGGAATGAAAAACCTTGCCGGGCTGATGAAGCAGGCCTCGCAGATGCAGCAGAAAATGCAGGATTTGCAGGCGAAGCTCGACGCGATGGAGGTCGAGGGCGAGGCCGGCGCGGGGATGGTGCGCGTCACGCTGTCCGGCAAGAGCGAGATGAAACGCCTGCGCATTGACCCGAAGCTCGCCGATCCCGCCGAGATCGAGGTGCTGGAGGATCTCATCATCGCCGCCTATGCGGATGCCAAGCGCCGCGCCGAGGCGCTGGCGGCCGAGGAGATGCAGCAGCTCACCGGGGGGCTCAATCTGCCGGCGGGAATGAAGCTGCCCTTCTGAGAGTTTGAAAAAGAATGCCCTCGCGCCCCGAAATCGATCGGAGAAGATCCATGTTTCCAGAGGGCAGACTTTTTCAAGTTCGATTGATTTTCAGGCTCTGAGCGGTGGCGATGGGCGGGCCGGAGATTGCGCGGCTGATCGCGCTGCTCGGCAAGCTGCCCGGCCTCGGCCCGCGCAGCGCCCGGCGCGCCGCGCTCTGGCTGCTGCGCGAGCCGGCGACGCGGCTCGCGCCCCTGGCGGCCGCGCTGACCGAGGCCGGGGCAGTGGTGCGGCGCTGCCGGCATTGCGGCAATCTCGACAGCCAGGATCCGTGCTTCATCTGCGCCGATCCGGGGCGCGAACAGGGCCTCGTGCTGGTTGTCGAGGGCGTGGGTGATCTCTGGGCGATGGAGCGCGGCGGGCTCTATCGCGGCCTCTATCACGTGCTCGGCGGCCTGCTTTCGGCGCTGGCCGGGGTTGGGCCGGAGGATCTCAGTCTGGCGCCGCTGCACGCGCGGATCGCCGAGGGCGCGGTGCGCGAGGTGATCCTGGCCCTGCCCGCCACCGTCGATGGCGCGACCACCATGCACTGGCTTGCCGACACTCTGCGCCCGAGCGGGGTTGCGATCAGCCGGCTCGCGCAAGGGTTGCCGATGGGCGGCTCGCTGGAGACGCTCGATGAAGGCACGCTCGCCGCCGCACTCCGCGCCCGGCGCTACGAGAGCACCCCCTAACTCCCCGCTTGACGGGTCCAACCGGTTCCGGCAACTGCTTGAAACGGTTGCAAGCCGGAGAGAACGATCCGGAGGGCGAGAGGGAAGCGCAGGACGCCGATGCTCGGAAAATACCGCCGCGCCGCGCCGTTGCTGTTCTTTGCGTTACCGCTCGCGCTCTCCGCCGGCTGCGGTGGTGCCAACAAGCCCGCGGAAAAACCGCTCTCGCCCAGCGACAGCGCCGTGGCCCTCGAAGCCCGCCGCCTCGATGATCCGCGCCTGCTTTCCTTCATCGCCGCGGCCGAGCGCCTGCAAGCGCCGCCGCCCCAAGCCCCGCCCGCCGCGCCGCCGCCCTGGAGCCTCGGCGCGCTGACCCTGGCCGCGCTCTATTTTCACCCCGATCTCGATGTCGCGCGGAGCGCTCTGGCAAACGCCCAGGCGAGCACCGTGACCGCGGCCGAGCGGCCTAATCCAAGCGTCGCCTTCGTCCCGCCCCCCTTCCTTTTCGGTGGCGTCGTCAATGTCGTGCTGGAAACCTTCGGCAAGCGCGATGCACGCATCGATCAGGCCGACGCGCGGGTGGTCGCCGCGCGGCACGATCTGGAGGAAGCTGGCTGGCAGGTGCGCGCGGGCGTGCGCGCGGCGCTGCTGGCGCTGTGGACGGCGGAGCAGCGCCGCGATCTGCTCACCGCCGAGCGGGCACCGATGGCGCTGCTGGTCTCGGCAATGGCCTCGCGCGTCGCGCTCGGCAATGCCAGCGCTCCCGAACTCGAGGCGGCACGGATCACCCTCGCCGGTCTTGATCAGCAGCGCCTCGATGCCGATCACGCGGCTCTCGGCGCGCGCGCCGCGCTGGCGGGCGCGATCGGGGTGCCGGCGCGGGCGCTCGCCGGCGTCGCGATCAATTTCGACGCTTTTACCCAGCCACCGCCGATCGCGGGCGATATCGCCGATGGCGCGCTCCGCCGCGCTGCCCTTACGAGCCGCGCCGATGTCCAGGCGGCGCTCGCCAATTATGCCGCGGCGCAAGCGGCGCTCCGCGAACAGCTCGCCAACCGCTACCCCAATCTGGTGCTTAGCCCCGGCTATAACTGGTATCAGGGCATCAACGCCTTTGCGCTGGCGCCGGGCTTCGATCTGCCGATCCTTAACCAGAACCAGGGGCGGATCGGCGAGGCCGTGGCGCGGCGCAATGCCGAGGCTGCGCGGTTTCTCGCCCTGCAGGCAAAAATCATAGCCGGGGTCGATCAGGCCGGCGCCCGCTATCGGGCGGCCGCCGAATCGATGGCCGCCGCTGCCCTGCTCCTCGCCGACGAACAGCGCCGCGCCGCTTCCCTCGCGCGGGCCTACCGGATGGGCGCTGCGGATGAGCCGGCGCGGCTGACCGGTGCCATCGAACTGGCGCGCGCGCGCGCCACCTGGTTCGACGCCGAGGCCGCCGAGCGACAGGCTCGCGGCGAATTGGAGGATGCCTTGCAACAACCGCTGCTCGACCCTGCCCGGCTCCCCGATCTCGCAATCGCGCCGCGCGCCGAATTTGCCGGCACTGTGCCAGCGGAGATCCCCAAGTGACGGAAGCCGAGGGCACCGCGCCACGCCGCCGCCGCCGCCGCCGCCGTGGGCGCGGGCGTCTCTGGCCTGGCTTTCTCGCCTTGCTCGTGCTGGTCGCGGTGGACGGCGTGCTGCTGGCGGGGTTTCTCGGCCGTCACGGCGACGACGACAACGACGATCGCCCGGCCGCGCGCGGCGCGATCGCGGCGGCTCCGACGGCCGTGCCAGGACCGGAAGGCACGCCGCTCCTGGTGCTCGACGACAAGGCGCGGGCGCAGAACGGCATCACCGTCATCACCCTCAAGCCGGCGCCACAACCCGAGGAGATCGCCACCTTCGGCAACGTCCTCGACCCGGCGCCGCTCTCGGCCCTGCAACGCGAGGCCGCACGGGCCCGCGCGGCACGCGACGCGGCGGCGGCCAAGCTTGCCGCCTCGGGCGCCGATTTCAAGCGCAACACCGCGCTCTACAAGGATCACCAGAACGTCTCGGCGGCGACGCGCGAGGCCTCCGAGGCGGCGTTCCACGCCGATCAGGCGGCGCTTGCCACGGCTGAGGCCGATCTCCGTGCGGCGAGCGAGAACGCCGTGCAGAGTTTTGGCGCCGTGCTCGGCCCCGAACTGATCAATGGCGGGGCGCTCACGACGCGACTGATCGCATCCGACGAGTTTCTCGTCTCGGTCACCCTGCCGCCCGATACCGACGACACCCGTGCGCGCGCGCTTGCCGATCATCCGCCGGCCCAGGCGTTCTTCGTCGTCTCGGCCGCATCCGGCGTGCCGAGCGCGCCACTGCGGCTGATCTCTCCCGCGCCGCGCGTCGATCCCAAGAGCCAGGGGAAAACGCTGTTTTATGTCGCGCCGGCAGGAAGCGGCGTGGTGCCGGGGATGACGCTGGCCGTGTTCCTGCCCGGGCGGCTGCGTCCGGCCGGCGTGGTGGTGCCGGAAAACGCGGTGGTGTGGTGGCAGGGCCGCGCCTGGGTCTATCTCGAAATCGCCCCCGACCATTTCGCCCGCCATCCCATCCCGACCGATCAGCCGGCACCGGGCGGCGGTTTTATCCTGGAATGGCCGCTGCCGCTGCCACAATTCGCGAACGCCACCGAGCTGCGGCTGATCGGCCCCGGCGCCTCGGCGGTGTTTTCCGAGGAGTTTCGTTCCCACATCCAGCTCGGCGATGAGGGTGGCGATCCTTGAATTCCGCCGCAGAGCCGCGCGGCCCGCAGGCGATCCTGATCGGCCTCGCCATCCGCTTTCGCGGCGCCGTCGCCGCCCTCGCCTTCACGCTCCTTGGCTATGGCGGGTACGCCCTGCTCGGCCTCAATTATGATGTATTTCCTGAGTTCGCGCCGCCTCAGGTCGGCATCCAGACCGAGGCCCCGGGGCTTTCGCCGGAACAGGTGGAACGCCTCGTCACCCAGCCGATCGAGGACGCGCTGAATGGCGCACCGGGGGTCGCCGCGCTGCGCTCAACCTCGATTCAGGGGTTATCGGTCATCACGGTGCTGTTCGGCGAGGGCAGCGATCTGTTCCGCGACCGCGAGATCGCCGCCGAAAAACTCGCCATCGCCGCCCGCCGCCTGCCGCCCGGCATCAGCCCGCCTAGCCTCTCCCCGCTCGTCTCCTCGACCAGCACCGTGCTGATCCTGGGCCTCACCAGCGCCGCCCCCGGGGTCAGTGCGATCGAGCTTCGTGACGCCGCGGACTGGACGGTGCGGCCGCGCCTGCTCGCGGTGCCGGGGGTGGCCAACGCGGCGGTGTTCGGCGGCGCGGTCGGCGCCTTGCAGATCGGTATCCGCCCGGAAAGCCTCGCGCGCTTCGATCTCGGCTTCAATGACGTGCTCGATGCCGCGCGCCGGGCCGGCGGCATGCGCGGGGCGGGCTTTATTGAGACGCCGAACCAGCGCCTGGTGCTCGCCCCGGAGGGTCAGGCGCTCACCGCCGCCGATCTCGCCGGGCGGCTGGTCGCGATGCAGGGCGCCGGGCGCGTCACGCTCGGCGATGTCGCTGATATCGCGACCGCGCCCCTGCCGCCCTTTGGCGGGGCCAGCGTGAAGGGCGAGCCGGCGGTGGTGGTGGTGGTCTCGGCGCAATACGGCACCAATACCGTCGAGGTGACGGAGCGGGTGCTGCGTGCTCTCGCGGGGTTGCGGCCCGATCTCGAGAAACGCGGCATCGCCCTCGATGACGATCTCTTCCGCCCGGCCGATTTCATTCGCGCAGCGATCGGCAATGTCGGCAATTCGCTGGTTCTTGGCGGCGTGCTGGTGATTGTCGTGCTGTTCTTGTTCCTGTTCGATCTGCGTACCGCGGCGATCTCGTGTCTGGCCATTCCGCTCTCGCTGCTCGCCGCGGTGATCGGCCTGCAATGGCTCGGCGTCTCGCTCAACACCATGACGCTCGGCGGGCTCGCGATCGCCATCGGCGAGGTGGTCGATGACGCGGTGATCGATGTCGAGAACATCACCCGCCGGCTGCGCGAGAACCGCCGCGCCGCGCTCGGGCGCCCGGCCTCTCGCGTCGTGCTCGACGCCTCGCTCGAAGTGCGCGGGGCGGTGGTGCACGCAACCTTCATCGTCGTGCTGGTGTTTCTGCCCATCCTCGCTCTGCCGGGGCTCGCCGGGCGGTTTTTCGCGCCCCTGGCGCTCGCCTATATCCTCGCCATCCTCGCCTCGTTGCTGATCGCGCTCACCATCACCCCCGCACTCGCCATGCTGCTGCTGGTGCGGCGGCGCGCCGCGCAGCGCGATCCGCCGGTGATCCACTTCCTCCGCCGCCGCTTCAAGAAAGCCCTGCTCGGCGCGATGCGCCACGGCAACATGGTCTTTGCCGCGACCGCGCTGCTCACCGGCATCGGCTGCGCCGCCCTGCCGTTTTTTGCCGGCGCCTTCCTGCCCGAACTCAACGAGGGCCATCTCGTGGTGCATGTCTCGGCGGTGCCCGGCACCTCGATTACCGAATCGCTCCGTCTCGGACGGCTGATCAGCCAGGCGATCGCGGCCTTGCCGGTGGTGCGCGTGGTGGCGCAGCGGGTCGGCCGGGCGGAGCTATCGGAAGACACCTGGGGGCCGGAATACAGCGAGTTCGATGTCGATCTGAAGCCTGGGCTTTCGGGCAAACAAGCGGCTGAGGCCACCCGCGATCTCCGCGCCGCACTCAGCGGCTTCAAGGGCGTGAGCTTCGAGATCACCCCGTTTCTCACCGAGCGCATCGAGGAGACGCTGTCCGGCTACACGGCAGCTTTTGTCGTCAATATCTTCGGGCCCGATTTCGCCGCCCTCGATCGTGTCGCGCCGGCGGTCGCGCGCGCGCTCGCCGGGGTGGCGGGGGCGAGCGATATCACCCTGCAGGCCCCACCCGGCGCGCCGGAGGTGACGATCCGGCTACGCGCGCGGGATTTGCGGCGTTTCGGGGTGATGGCGGGCGATGTGCTCGATCTGCTCGCCGCGGCCTATCAGGGCGCCGAGGTCGGCCAGGTCTATGAGGGCAACCGGGTGCGCAAGGTGGTGGCGCTGCTTGCGCCAGCAGCGCGCGAGCGGATCGACGAGATCGGCAACCTGCCGCTCCGCGCCCTCGATGGCACGCGCATCCCGCTCGCCGCCGTCGCCGATATCTACGAGGGCAAGGCGCGCGCGACGGTGCAGCATATCGGCGCGCGGCGGGTGGAAAGTGTCACCGCCAATATCACCACCAGCGATGCGCGCGCTTTCACGCGCGCGGCGCGCGCGCGTATCCGCGCCGAGGTGACGCTGCCACCCGGCACCTACCTCGAATTCGCCGGCACCGCGGAAGCCGAGACGCGCTCGGCGCGCGATCTCATCCTGCGCGCCCTGATCGCCGGCGTCGGCGTTGTCGCATTGCTTTCGGTGGTCACCGGGAACGCGCGCAATCTGCTGCTCATCCTCGCCAATCTGCCCTTCGCGCTGGTCGGCGGCGTGCTCGCGGTGTTCGCCGCGGGCGGGGTGCTAACGCTCGGCGCGCTGGTCGGCTTCGTGACATTGTTCGGCATCACATTGCGCAACGCGATCATGATGATTTCGCATTACGATCATCTGGTGTCGATCGACGGGCTTGCCTGGAACGCCGCGACGGCGCTCCGGGGTGCGGCCGACCGGCTGGCGCCGATCGTCATGACCTCGCTGGTCACAGCGCTCGGCCTCTCGCCGCTGGTCTTCGGCATGGGCGATCCGGGGCGCGAGATCGAGGGCCCGATGGCGCTGGTCATTCTCGGCGGGCTGATCAGCTCGATGACGCTCAATCTGCTTGTGCTGCCGATTCTCGCCTGGCGCTTTGGGAAATTTATTCCCGCGGCCGCTCACTCGGTCAGCCGCAGATAGATCAGCGGCAGCTTTTCGGACAGGCGTTCGACAATGGCTCGAAACTCCGCCCATGCGGACGGTTGTCACAGAGAGCTTTCACGCCGCCTTCAGCAAAGCCCCCCCGCCAATCCAGCACAGTCCGGGCGCGGTGTCTTGAGTCAGGGCCTGAAAATCAATCGAACTTGGAAAAGAACGCCCTCTGGAAACACTGGCTTTTTACGTCGATTTCCGAGAAAGAGGGCATTTTTTTCAAACTCTCAGGTAAATAATGATCTGATATAAACTCTTAGGACTTGCCAGGAGCCGGTCCGATCAAGGCTTCGAGATGCGTCGCGATTTCGGGGTTACTCATATGAACGAGATCTTTAGCGAGGGTGCCGACAACCTTGGCGGCGGTCGCGGGATCGAGGCTCGTGCGTAATTCTGCGAGCGCAGGCGCGGGGGCGATGAGAATCAGCCGTTCAAAAGCGCCGCGCTTCGCCGCCCCGTTTAGAATTTCACCCACGAGATGCAAAAATTTGAGCATCTCCGCTTCATGAGGATCATGACGTGCTGCCACCGCGTGGCGAGCAGAGCTGGCGCTTTCGAAGACGCGGCCTGGTCGGTCGCTGCCAAGTGCGGACGAACGCGAATGCACGGTCGTGGCATCAATGCTCTCCTCGATATGCAGCTTATGGTTGTAATCAACGCTTAGAAACCGGGCGTGTCCGCCGTCGGCCAATGCAATCCAAAGATTACGCGGTTTGACCATCAGCACGCTCCCCTGCTCTACCGTACTGCTATTCCGAAAGAGCAGGCCGGCGCATTATCTGAATTAACCATTTTCTAATCCTAGCATGTTTCGGTTCATGGTGCAAATATTTAAACCCAACCCAAAATCCGCGATTGACATTTTCGATGATGCCGCGCGGTGAGGCGGAGGGGGATAGCTTGTGCCATTCCGTTGCTATATGCCACGTAAAAGGCGTCTGCCACCCTCGCGATTGTACCGCGGCCCGGATTTGAGACAACCGGCTGCGCTTATTCAGGCGGCCAAGGATAGCTCGCCGATATTGGGGTTGGCAACCCGAAGTTGAGCGAGCCGCACCTGAGCGGGCGTTTGATATCCGTGGCGCTCGACGAGCCAGGTTTCATTGTAGCGCCTGGCGAACGCGATGAGTGCTACGCGAAGTTCTTCGATGGTGTTGAAGGATCTGACCCACAACAAATTTTCCTTCAGCGTCCGCATGAACCGCTCGGCGACGCCATTGCCCTCTGGTTCGCGGACGAAGGAAGGCGAGGCTGCGATGCCGAGGC
>Ga0078972_1008122_pt1 | contig 22403 bp, 23 predicted proteins | sample YelNatPaOPGAMG01_FD_67568 | JGI IMG/M metagenome (GOLD analysis project Ga0078972, IMG submission 67568) | Hot spring thermophilic microbial communities from Obsidian Pool, Yellowstone National Park, USA - OP-RAMG-01 (SPADES assembly) (version 2) | ecosystem: Environmental > Aquatic > Thermal...
GAAGCCCCAAAACAACCTGTAAACACTGCCCCAAACAGATGTTCAAACAGATTCTGATCCGGCAAACAACCAAATCACCAGAAAATTCGCCGCAATCCAGCGATTTTCAACGAGCTCCTAGCGCTGCGCCAGAATGGCTGGGCTGTCTTTCTGCAGTAACCTCACGGCCTCGCGCCAGGTGGTCGCCGGTGGCAACAGCGTGAAATCGGTCTGATTCTCCGTCATGTGAAACGAGAGTGTCTTCAGGACCAGCGCCGTTCCATCGACATCGAGGCGCATGTGCGTCACTGCCCAGTAGCCGGGCAGCACCTCATCGTTTTCCATGCTGACTCGGCCGCCTTTGTCAAAGGTTGCCAGCAGTCCCAGTCCCCAGCGCACATTGTGAATCAGATGGGCCTGCAGACGCACGAAGCGCATGGTTAGCTGGTTGATCCACAGGTCGCCGGTCATGCCCTCGAACATGCGCGATTCCAGATCGGGCGGGGGAAACTTTGGATTCGGCACAAAGGTGAAGTGCAGGATCGGGCCATTCATTCCCGGCTCTTCGCCGACATAGTGAAAGAGGAAGGCGTCGGGCAGCTCGCGCATCAAGCGGTCCACACGCTGCTGCTCTTCTGTTTCGTGCTGGTGGTGGCGGCGCTGCGAGGCCGGGTCGGCGAGCAATGCCTTGAGCCGCTGCTCTTCCTGCCGTTCCTGCTGCGCATCGAGAGGTTTTCCGTTGATGGCGATCAGCCGCGACACTTCGCCGTCGTTTGTCTCAATGACATCTTTCACAAATGTGCCGTGGTCCGTCACTTTTGTGAAGCGGTAGCGCATGGCGACGGTGCGCTCATCATTTGCAATCTGAATCTGCACTGCCCGCCGCACCAGGGCATTCGGATGAGGCGCGATCATCGATTGCGCACACACGGGCAGGTTGGCCGGGAGCATGCAGAGTGCGGCAAAGGGAAAGATCAGAAAGCGGACGCGGCGGCAAAGCATCATGAGATAGACGAGCGAGGGGTGCTCCACGGCGCACCTCAACGGTAAAAAGCCCGCAAATACTGCGGCACTAATTCTGCGCGGCAGCGGAATTAGCCTTGGGTGTGTCTGCCTCAGCCGTGTGCGGCAGCGAATTGAGCGCATTGAAAACAATGCCCGGCGTCAGCACCTCGGGTAGCAATTGCGGCGGCGCGCCTGCTTGTCCTGAATAGAGCGCATAGGTTGGGATGCCGCTGCGGCCCAGTTGCTGCAGCGCTTCGGAGATGTTCTTGTCGTGGTGCGTCCAATCGGCCTTGAGCAGTTCCACGCCGCTCGATTTCAGCGCCTTCTGCACGTCATCCCGGTCCAGCACCACGCGCTGATTCACCTGGCAGCTCAGGCACCAGTCGGCGGTAAAGTCCACAAACACCGGCTTGCCCTCGCTCAGGTACTGCTGCAGCAGCGCCGGGCTGTAAGGCTGCCATTCTGTCTGCGCCGCAGCTCGTGAAGCGGCAGTTTTTGTCTGCGGCGTGGAGTCGCCGAGCACGCGGCCCACATACCAGGGCAGGGCAATGGCGGCGGCAATGATCAGCAGCGCTACCAGCGTGGCCACGCGTTTGGCAGGCCAGCGTCCCAGCGTCCATCCGGCAATGGCCAACAGCAGAAAGGCCGACAGCAGCGCCACCAACGCATAGCTGCCCGCTGATTCGGTGTAGAGCCACACCATCCAGATGACCGTGCCGAAGATGGGAATCGAGACGGCCTGCTTCAGAACTTCCATCCACGCGCCGGGTTTGGGCAGCAGGCGCGTCCAGCCGGGGTTGTAGGCCAGCAGCAGGTAGGGCAGCGCCAGTCCCAGCCCGACACCCGTGAAGACCGCAAAGCTGGTCATCGCCGAGTGAGCCAGGGCGTAGCCAATCGCGGGCCCCATGAAGGGAGCCGTGCACGGCGTGGCCACCACCATCGCCAGCACTCCGGTAAAGAAGCTGCCCGCATAGCCCTGCTTCTGCGCCAGGCTGCCGCCCGCGCTTGTGAGCGTGAGGCCAATTTCAAACTGTCCGGCCAGCGAAAGCCCCATAAAGAAGAGCAGCATCGCCATCAGGGCCAGGAAGAGCGGCGACTGGAATTGGAATCCCCAACCCAGTTGCTGCCCGGCAGCGCGCAAAATCAGCAGAACGGCCACTACGGCCCAGAACGAAACCAGAATGCCCAGCGTGTAGACCCACCCATGGGCGCGCATCTTTTTGCGCTCATGCTGTGACGACTGCACCAGTGCGAGGCCCTTGATAAACAGAACCGGAAAGACGCACGGCATCAGGTTCAGCAGCATGCCGCCCAAAAGAGCCAGCAGCACGGCCCGCAGCATCGGCATCACGGAACTGCCTTGCTCCATCGCCGACGCGGGCAGGCTTCCTGGCAGCGCTGAAATCAGGTACGCTTGCCCGCTGCCGACCTCGAGCACCCCACGCAGCCGCTTGGGGGCCTGCTGCATGCTGCTGTCTTTGGTGAGCGACAGGGCAACGCCTTTTTCCAGTGGCTCCACTGGTTGCGGCGCGGCATTTGCAATCACCGTGAAATCGAGCGGGAAAAACTCCGCTTTGGTTTCTTTGTGTCCCAGCAGCACGGCCAGCCGGAAGCCCTTTGCGGTCGTCTGAAAGCGCGCCACATCTTCGCGCGGCAACGGCTGCGGCATTTTTGCCTCAAAGGAGGCAATCTTCTGCTGCGCCTGAACATTGACGGTGGGAATCGCGGGCGCGCGGGGCAGCGTCTCTCGCGTGATCTTCAGCGTGCCTTGTCCGGGCAGGCAGACGTTCTGGCAGACCAGCCAGCTTACGTCCGCGAGAATCTGCGCATGCGTGCTGCCCGGATGAAAACCCGGCGCCACATGCATCGTGACCGGCAGCACCACCTCGTTTTCATAACCGAAGTCCATCAGGGGGCCGAGCGGCAATCGTTGCGGCGGCGGATATTGCAGCTCCCCCGCAGTGACGCCCTTGGGCAGCATCCACTTCACATTGGGCGGCTCGCCCGAATCGCCCGCATTGATCCAGTAGATGTGCCAGCCCGGGTCCATCTGAAAGTCGAGCCCGGCTTGAAACGTCTGCCCCGGATACAACTGCGCCGGGGGCATCAGCAGCGTCAGGCGCAGATGCTGCGCGCTCAGGGAATCCTGTGCCCGCGCCGGCGTGTAGGCCGCAAGGGTGCAGAACAGCATCAGGCACAACATCGCTTGCCACACAAGACGGGAGGCCCGGCCAGGCCAGGCGGGAAAGTTCGGCATAGGTCTTTATTCTAGGACGGCCAGGGCGGGCAATGGTTACATCCCGGCCTGAACGTCCTGTGCCATGCGGCAAAATGTTGACTCAATCAGACGCGCCGGCTCCATCCTTCGGCCATGTAGGCCTTCAGCAGGCAATGGTCCATCACCACCCGCAAGCCCGCAGCCTCGGCGCGCGCGGCAGCCTCCTCATGCACCACGCCCTCCTGCAGCCACAGGTAAGGCAGCTTGAGCCGGATGGCCTCTTCGACAATCTCCGGAACGAATTCGGGCGCGCGAAAGACATTCACCATCTGAATCTCGCTCTCTGATCCCCGAGGATGCGCCGCCACGGCCGCCTCCAGGGTGGGATAAGCCTTCTCACCCAGGGACTCGGCAATTCTGGGGTTCACCGGCACAATGCGGTAGCCCTGCTGCTGCATGAAGCGGGAGACCCCGTAGCTGGCCCGGCCATCGCGATCCGTCAGTCCCACGACGGCGATGGTTTTGGTGCTTTTAAGCATTTCCCGTATCGATTCCGGCTCGTTCAAGGTGCTTCTCCTATCGATCTGATACTGCTGCAGGTCTGGCACCCTGCCTCTGGCATCATCAAATTCCATTGTCTCCTCATTTCATCTCTTGCGCCGGGGCACGATAGCATAACTGCTGACCCACCCAAAGGAGCATTCATCATGGCCACCGGCACCCCTTACAAAACTGCGCAGCTCGGCGAGCAGTGGGACGCGATTGTCATCGGCTCCGGCATGGGCGGGCTCACCACGGCGGTTTTGCTGGCGCGCCATGCGGGCCAGCGTGTGCTGGTGCTGGAACGGCATTACACGGCCGGCGGATGCACGCATACCTTTCATCGCCCCGGCTTTGAGTGGGACATCGGGCTGCACTACATCGGACAGATGCACCGCAGCGAAGCGGTCCGGCGCGCCTTTGATCACGTGACGGGCCGCGCCGTGCAATGGAACGCGATGCCCGCCGTCTATGACCGCGTATCCATTGCGGGCCAGCGCTATGACTTTCCAGCCGGGGCTGAAAACCTCCGCGCGCGCCTGGTGGAGTGGTTCCCGGCAGAAGTGCGCGCCATCGACCTCTATCTCAAGGCCGTTGAAAACTCGAACCACTCCAGCATGTACTATTACGCGGAAAAGGCCCTGCCGCCGTGGCTCTCGCCCTTCATGGGCCGCTCGCTGCGGGGCGCTCACCTGCACTGGGCCAGCAAGACCACGCGCCAGATGCTCGAAGGTTTCCACGCCAGCCCGGAGCTGATCGGTGTGCTCACCGCGCAGTGGGGTGATTATGGCCTGCCGCCCGCGCAGAGCAGCTTTGCCGTGCATGCCACCATCGTGGGCCATTACCTCAACGGCGCGGCCTATCCCGTCGGCGGAGCCTCGGTCATCGCCGCCGCCATGGCTCCCATCATCGAGCAGGCTGGCGGAGCTGTTGTGATCGACGCGGCTGTCGAAAGCATTGTGTGTGAGCGCGGACGCGCCGTGGGCGTTCGCATGGCGGATGGCCGCGAATTTCGCGCCAGGCACATCGTCAGCGATGCCGGAGCCAGGACAACCTTGGACCGCCTGCTGCCTGCGGACCTCGCCGTCGTGCAGAAGCTTCGCGCCCGCCTGCAAAAGCTCCCGCCCTCGTGTGCCCACCTCAGTCTCTATGTGGGGCTTTCGCAAGACGATATGGCTCTCGAGACCAATCCGGCAAATCTTTGGGTCTATCCTTCCTTCGATCATGACTCAAATGCCGCACGCTTCGAGCAGGACCTCGATGCGCCGCTGCCGTTGGTCTACCTCTCGTTTCCCTCGGCCAAAGATCCTGACTTTGCCCGCCGCCATCCCGGCAAGAGCACGATGGAGGCCATCACTCTCGTTCCCTATGCTCCGTTTGCCCGCTGGCAAGACACGCATTGGAAGCACCGCGGCGATGCCTATGAATCGCTCAAGGCCGCGCTGGCTGCGCGTTTGCGGGCCGTGCTGGAAGAGCAGGTGCCGACGGCGCAGAACCATATCGAGCACGCTGAGCTCTCCACCCCGCTCAGCACGCGGCACTTTTTGAATCAGAGTCACGGAGAAATCTACGGCCTTGCCGCCACGCCCCAGCGGTACAAGCTGCGCCAGCTCGGCGCGCGCACGCCGGTGCGCTCGCTTTACCTGACCGGGCAGGATGTCGCCACAGCCGGCGTGGCCGGTGCTCTGTTCGGCGGCGTCATTGCAGCCTCTGTCGTGCTCGGCAAAAACCTGATGACCAAGGTCGTGCGCGAGTCGTGAGGAGCGCTTACGGCTGGTGATACTTGTTCTTGACCGCGTCCTTGAAGTCGGCAAGATCCAGGTTTAACTGGGCCGCGTCGTCTGCATTCAGCAGGCCCGAGGAGAAGGCCTTTTCCAGATCCTTCTCCGCCTTGTGCAACGGACCCCGCTTGGGGCGGTGGCCTTGCGCGCGCGTGTTGGCCGCATCCACCAGCGTGGCCGCGTCCTTGCGCAGCACCATTCTGCGCAGTGCATCGAAGTTGCTTTCAGACAGGGACTCGTTCAGGTCGTTTTGCAGTTTCAATGCAGTCTTCTGCATATTGGCAGCCCGGTTGGCGGCGCGAGCCGCCGGGGAGGCGCAAAGCAGCGCTCCCACGACTGCCACCATCATCCATTGAAAGCATCGCAAGGATATTTCTCCCGGCCAGATCAAAGTGTAGCGAGCCCAGCTCCGGAGAACAGGGCAGGCGATTGTCAGGGATCGCCTGCCTTTCCGAAGCGGCCGCATAGGGCCAGAAATAGTGTAGCTGAATCCTTCCCGCTCGTTCCCTGCGGCGGATGGCCTGCTCCTTCGGTCATTGCCCTTCGCTGCAGTGCAGCATGACGGCAAAGCCCGTAGTGCCTATGCTGTAGTAGCGCTGCATGCGAATCTCACCCGGCATCGAGTGCAGCGAGTAGTCCGTGCCTGAGATCACCGTTGGCGGCGACAGCATGCACATCGACGAAAGCTCCGGCACGCTGCGTTTCCACGTGCCCGCCACCATGTTGCAGACCTCGCCCAGGGCATCCTTCACCATGGCCTCACTGGAGCCTTCAGTTCCCGTGAGCAGGCTTGCAATGTAGTGGCTCGACGTCTTATCCGCGCGCAGCATGCAGGAGCCGCTGATGACCCCGGCAAGCCCAATCAGAACCGAGAAGCTTTCCGGCTCTGTCTTCCGCGGTGCATCGCCCGGCGAGCACTCCACGCCCAGCATGGTCCCGAAAACATCCTGTACGGCGCGGTCCAGTTCGGCAGGGAACTGCTGCTGAATCGTCTGGCTCAGTGTCATCGTCATGCTCTATCTCCGCACCACCGTCCTGTGGCGATCATGATGCAACGGCCTCCACCAGGGGAATCACCCGGTCCTTGATCTGCTCGGCGGTAAAGGGCTTCAGGATATATCCCCTTGCCCCGGCCTGCACCGCCTGCACCACATGCTCCTCACTGCCCTCGGTCGTGATCATCACAATCGGAACCCCTGGAGCCAGTTGCTTCGCGCTGACCTGCGCCAGAAACTCCAGCCCATTCATCTCGGGCATATTGATGTCAGAAAAAATCAGATCCACCGCCTGCGCCTGCAGAACCTCCAGGGCTTCCTTGCCGCTTCCTGCCTCCAACACCTGCGCCAGCGCCAGGCCGGCTGAGCGCAGCGAGCGCTCCACAATCTTTCTCATCACCGCCGAGTCATCGACGATCAGTACTTTCAGTTCCCGCATGGCACCTCCGAAATGCAGTCGTGAATTCTTCGCGGTACTGCATTTATCGACAGCCGCAGCGGAATCTTGACGCCCGCGACTTACTCCGGCGGAAGGCTTTCAATGTGCGCCGCCCGCCGCTCGCCGCTGCGCACCGGCACCGCCTGGAAAAGCGGAACGCCTGCCACCAGCAACTCGGGACGAGTCTTGGCCGTGACCGGAAAGACCACCACCTGCCCCGCCTCCAATCCCTCCAGGTCCCGCATCGGAATCCGCGCGGGAGCCAGTTGCAGTGCCGTCCCGACATGGACCTTCTTGACCAGGCCGCGCATCTTCGCGCGCGTCTCCAGGGAGTGTTCCTTCTGCGGGTGCAGGTCACCGCGCAGGCTGCGCAGTACGGTGTTTGAAACCACGGCCGGCAAGGCGATATGCAGCAGGCCACTGGCGCTCGGCAGCCGGATCTCAAAGCTCAGGCATAGGGCCCGCTCCTTGATGGGCAGCAGCCTGGCCATCTGCGTCTGCATCTGCCGGCTATCAAAGTAAAAACTCAGGCCAATGGACTGCCAGGCCGAGCTCAGCTCCCGGCAGATCAGCTCCACCACATGCGCCACGATGGCTTCTTCAATCGAGGTCAGCTCCCGGACCTCGCCCGGCTGCCCAATGCCGCCCAGCAGCGCGTCAATCATCGAAGGCACCGGCGCCAGCTCCATTTGCAGAATCGCCACCGCGCGCAGTGGCTCCAGCCGCAGCGATGCGATAAAGGACAAGTCCGCGCCGCGCATCACAAACTCTTCAAAGGGAATCTGTTCGGCCGAAACCAGTTGAATGCGGCATTGCATCCCCAGCCACGCGCCCAGGTTGATGCCGAGGTTGCGCGCAAACAGGTCATTCAACGAACTGATGGAGCGAAGCTGATCCCGGCTGATCTGCCCGGCTCGGGAATAGTTGTACGGCCGCACGTTGGCATCGGCCTCCGGCTGGGCCGGCTGCGCGGTAGCTTTGGCGGACTTGAACAGGGCATCAATCTGCTCCTGCGCAAGACTTTTGTCCATTTTTTCCATTGAGACTGGCTCCTCATCGCAAGACGTCTGGCCATGCCGTCTGCGAAATTGCGCTTCTCTGACACCCCTGCAGGAAGAGGGCCAGTCGTGGCCGGTGAACTGAGAGAATTCTTAGAAATTACCGGGCAAGGGAGGGGAGGGAATTCGCCCGGCACTGGTGGGGAGTCAGTTGGTCCGCGCAGCTTCTTCGAGCAAAGCGCCGCAGATCGACGAGAGCGGCAGCACACGGTCCACCGCGCCGCGCCGGATGGCCTCTTTCGGCATGCCAAAGACCACGCAGGTGGCCTCGTCCTGCGCGAGCGTCCGCGCCCCGGCCTTCTTCATTTCCAGCAGGCCCATGGCGCCATCCGAACCCATTCCGGTTAAAATCGCGCCGGTGGCGTGCCGCCCCGCGGTCTGCGCCACAGACTGGAAGAGCACATCCACCGAAGGCCGCTGAAAGCACACCATCGGGCCGTCTTTGACCTCCACGCGATAGCCGCCCGGCGACCTGCGCAGCAGCATGTGAAAGTTGCCCGGCGCGACCAGGGCAAGGCCGCTTCTCAACTCATCCCCGTCCGCGGCCTCCCGCACCTCCATCGCACAAATCTCATTCATCCGGTGGGCAAAGGAGCGGGAAAACACCGCCGGAATGTGCTGCGCAATTACGATCGGCGGCACATCCTTCGGCATCTCGCGCAAAACCTGCAGAATTGCCTCCGTGCCTCCTGTCGAGGCCCCGATGGCCATCACCGAAGTAGAAGAAAACATGCGCCGGGGATGCGCCGTCTTGAGCACCGGTGCGGCCGTGGCCGTCGCCGAGGCGACTCTGGCGGCTGTGCGCAACCGGGCTGCTTTGGCTGCACGAATCTTCGCAGCCAGCCCATGCCGCAGATCGCCAACCGATTGCGGGCCACCCGGCTTGGCCAATACGTCAATGGCGCCGGCTTCGAGCGCTTCGAGTGCCGCCCGGCTTGAGGCCACGCCGAGCGAACTGATCACGATCACCGGCAGGGGATGAAAGTGCATCAGCCGCTTCAGGAAGGTGACTCCATCCATGCGGGGCATCTCGATATCGAGTGTCAGCACGTCAGGCTTGAGCGCCAGAATTTTGTCCCGAGCCACGTAGGGATCAGGCGCGGTGCCCACCACCTCGATGTCTCTTTCGGCCGAGAGCGCCTCGCTCAACAGCTTCCGCACAATGGCCGAGTCGTCCACAATCAGCACCCGGATGCGTGGATCCTCGCTCATGCCGCGCTCTCCAGGTACAAGGCCACCTGCAGCACGCCGTTTTCCAGCTCAAAGCTCTGCGTGGCCACGGGAGCCTGCTCCAGAGGTGGAGGCGCGTCCCCCTCCAATTGCGGTGCGGCCAGATCAAAATGCCCCTGGCTTTCAAGTTGGCTCAGCAGCGACCCGCACAGCATGTTGGCCAGCTCGCAAACCACCAGGCCGGTCTGCTCCGGGCTGAGGCTTTCCTCGTCTTCTCCCAGAAATCCGGCCGCCAGCAGTTGCGCGCTCCCTTCACTCAGGCACAGGCGCACTTGTCCCGAGGGTATTCCGCGAAAGGCCACCCGGGCCCCCATGCATGCGCCGCCCGATCCGTCTTCGGCCGGGCCCAGGGGCGCTGTGAAGAACATCGTTTCGAGCACCGAGCCCACCGCCTCGGCAAACATCTGGTCATAATTCCGTTCAGCGTTCCGCTCAGGCATGTGCAATTCCCAGCACTTTCTCCACTTCATCCCGCAACGTTTCGGGAAGAAACGGTTTGGTTACATAGCCCCGCGCGCCCATCGTCATCAGGCGCTCCACACGCCCCTGCGTCGCGTCGGTCGAGACCACGATGACAGGAATGGACCGCAGCAGATCGTCGGCTTCCAGCCGCCCGATCAGCTCTTCGCCATTCATCTCCGGCATGTTGATGTCGGTCAGGATCAGATCGACCCATTGGCCGGTGAGCGAACGCAATGCGTCCTCTCCGTTGCCCGCTTCATAGCAATCGCCCACATCCAGCCCGGTGAGCGAGATGGCTTTGCGGATAAACGACCGCATCACCGGCGAATCATCGACAATCAAAATATTGAGCGCCACCTTACCCTCCCTGCCGTGCCATGCCGGCCGAACTTGCGCGGCGTTGCATCTCTCTTGGTTCTCCGCCTGGGGCATGCAGCCAGACACGCCCCGAGGCAGCTTCCATGCGCACTGTGCGCGCCGTCGTGCCGCCCGTCTCCTCGGCATGCGCCACCAGCCCGTACTTCCATAGCGCCTTGCGCAGTGCCAGGCAGTTCCGTTTGCCGATGTTGAACATGCTGTTGTCGTTCATCACCTGCGCTCCGCCCGCTGCGTAAATCGTCAACCGGCGCTTGTCTGCGCCCTGCTGCTGCACCAGCCGCAGCAGCTCGCCGATGCCGGTATCGGCGTACATCCACGGACGCGAGGCAGCCTGAGCCTCCTCGCGCGGCGCCTCCGGCAGCATGTAATGCACCATGCCCGCTACGCCCGCCGTGCTGTCATGCATCATCACTGCCACGCACGAACCCAGTGCATAGGTCACCAGCACTGCATCCGGATCGCGGGTCGCGCCGCCATCTCCGACGCCTACAACTAGTTGCTTCATCGGCTGCCGCCTCGCTTCCGGTAGATTGCAGGTTGAAGCTGCTGCAGATTGTGTTGTATTCCTGTCAAACTTTCCGAGTGCCCCACAAAGAGATAGCCCCCCGGCTCCAGCCGCTCTTCCAACTGGCGCACCACATGCTCCTGTGTCTCGCGGCTGAAGTAGATCATCACGTTCCGGCAGAAGATCAATTGAAACGGACCCAGCGACGGCAACGGCTCAATCAGGTTCAAGCGCCGGAAGCTCACCATCGCCTGCACCTGCGGCCCAATGCGGTAATGCCCTTGCCACTGGCCCTCTCCCTTGAGCAGGTGCTTGCGAAGCCAAGCCGGCAGGGGCTGCTCAAAACGCTCCGCGCTGTAGACGGCCCGCCGTGCCGTGTCGAGCGCGCGTGTCGAGATGTCCGTCGCCACAATCTGCGGTGCAGATCCCTGCTCCCGTGCCGTCAGCGCAATGCTGTATGGCTCTTCGCCTGTGGAGCAGGCCGCGCTCCAGATAGACAGCGATCCGGAACGCTTCGCCGCCGGCAGAATCTCGCGCACCATGAAGTCAAAGTGCGCCGGCTCGCGAAAGAAGCTCGTGTGGTTGGTCGTCAGCGCATCAATCAACTCCACCAGCGCCTGTCCGCTCTGGTCGGCCTTCAGATACTTGTAATAAGCAGGGAAGTCCCGGAATCCATGCCGCCGGGCTACCTTGCCCAGGCGCGCGGCCACCAGTTGCTCCTTGCCTTTGCCGAGCTCCAGGCCAAACTCCTCCTTGGCCAGCGAGCAGATGGTCGCAAACTCCCTGGCCGTGAGCTGGAGCGGTGGCGCAACGCCAGCTGAGGAGGAAACCAAAGAGGATTCTTCCAGACTCATGCGACGCGCGCCTCCCAGCGGAAGATGCTTTCCAGGTCCAGAATCAGGCCCACCCGTCCATCCCCGAGAATGGCGCCGCCCGCAATGCCCGGCACATTTTTGAGGCTCTCGCCGAGGCTCTTGATCACAACCTCCTGCTTGCCGATCAGCTCATCCACCATCAGGCAGAAGCTCTTGCCCGCCGCTTCGGCCACGATCCAGAGGCTGTCGGTCGCCTCGCTTGAGCGTGGCTCGACCCCGAAGCGCTCGTGCAGCCGCACCACCGGAATCAGGTTGTTGCGCACCAGTCCCATCTCCTGCCGGTTTTCCACGCTGAAGAGCATCTCTGGCGTCGGCCGCAGCATCTCGCGCACCGAGAACAGCGGCACCACGTACCGCTCCTCCCCCACGCCTACGACCAGCCCGTCGATCATGGCCAGCGTGAGCGGCAGCCGCAGATAAAACGTCGTGCCCTGGCCGGGAACCGATTCGATATCGACATGGCCGCGCAGCTTCTGAATCTGCTGCTTCACCACGTCCATGCCCACTCCGCGGCCGCTCACGTCGGTCACCGCCGCGGCGGTTGAAAATCCCGGCGCGAAGATCAGGTCAAAGACCTCGCGGTCACTCATGCCCTGGTCGGTCTCGATCAGTCCCGTCTTCTTTGCCTTCTCGACAATCTTGGCCCGCACCAGCCCACGCCCGTCATCGGCAATGGCGATCACGATATGTCCAGCCTGATGGGAGGCGCGCAGCGTTACCTTGCCCACTACGCTCTTGCCGGCCGCCAGCCTGCCCTCCGGAGCTTCAATGCCGTGATCGACGGCATTGCGAATCATGTGCATCAGCGGATCGGCCAGCTCCTCGACCACATTGCGGTCCAGCTCCGTGTCGGCGCCGAATGACTCCATCTCGACCTGCTTGCCGGTCTTGCGTGCGAGATCCCGCACCAGGCGGCTCATCTTTTGAAAGAGTCCGCCCACCGGCACCATGCGCATCGACATCGCCGTCTTCTGCAGCTCGCCCGTAATGCGCTCCAGTTGCGCCAGATTCCGCAGCGCCGCCGGATTGTGCAGGGCCGCGAGCTCCGGGTGATGCCGCACCATCGACTGCACGATGACCAGCTCACCGGCCATGTCCACCAGAAAGTCCAGCTTCGAGGTCTGCACCTTCACCGTACGAATGTCTTCCCCGGCCAGCTTCTCGGCCGCCGCGGGCTTCCGCTCTCCCGCACCGCTGCGGGCCGGCTCCTCGGTCGCCGCGGGAGACAAGGGCGCGGGGACTGCCGTTTGTGCGGCTTCCGCGATCGGTTTGGGTGCCGCGGCCGGCGGCGTGGCATCACTCTGCGCACCGGCGCGAATGCGCACCAGCAGCGCCTCCTTCTCCGGCTCTGAATCCGGTACCTGGCCCTCCAGCACGGCTGTGATGCGGTTCAGCCAGGCCTTCAGAAAGTCCGCGGCGGCCAGCACAATGTCCACTACTGCCGGGCTGATGCGCAACTGCCCCTTGCGCCCCAGATCGAGCAGCGTCTCGGTCTCGTGCGCCACCTCGCGAACATCGGTCAGGTCCAGAAAGCCCGCCAGGCCTTTGATCGTGTGAAAGCCACGAAAGACGGTATCAATGGCCGGCTTGTCTTCCGGGTCCTTTTCGAGAATCAGCATCTGAATCTCGACCTGGGCCAGGTGTTCGAGCGACTCGGTGACAAAGTCGCCCATCAGTTGCGGGTCGTCGATCGTCAACGTCGCGCCGGACGCACTGGCCGTGGCCGCCGGCGCCGCCACGGGCATCTCCGGCTCCCAGAAGGTGCGTTGCATGGCTTCCACGCGGCTGCCGAGCAGGCCTTCGGCCTCGGTGCCAGACTGGACCGAAGCCAGCGCGGCCCGTGCTTCGGCAGCCATCGGCTCCAGGCGTTCGGCTCCAGCCAGTCGTGCTGCTTCTTCTATCCCGGTCAGCATGGCCCGGTAGGCATCGATCGAGAGGCCGCCCAGAACAAGCTTGCCTGCCAGCTCTTCGATCTGTTCCTGCAGGCTGGGGGCCAGCCCGTTCTTCTCATGAGAAATGGGTGCAATGGTGGAAGACATCCATCCTTACTCCTGCTGGAGACTCTGGGAAACTCACGCGGTGCGGGCTTCCAGCCGGCCATCGCACCGCGTAAGAAGACAATGCACGAACGAGAGGCCTACACCATGGCCTTGAAGTCTTCTTCCATCGGGAAGGAGCTGGCCGCCGCTGGAGTCACCGCAAGGCTCTGCGGCCGGGTGATCTTCAGCGACTTCTTCGCGGCTGCCATCGGCGTCTGGTGCCAGGCCGGGGCGTGCTGTTCGGCGCGATGCGTCTCTGCCAGTTCCGCGCCGCCCACCATCGTCTTCAACTGGTGCACCAACTCCATCAGCGTCGAGGCCTGCGCGGTCAGCTCTTCGGCCGCGGCGGCGCTCTCCTCGGCATTCGCGGCCGACTGCTGCGTCACCTGCTCCATCTGGGTGAGGGCCTTGGCCACCTGTTCAATGCCGCGTGTCTGCTCCTGGCTGCCGAGGCTCACCTCTTCGACCAGCGTCTTCACACTGGCCGACTCCTCTGAGATGGCGCGAATGGCCACCGCCACCTGATCGACGCGCGTGCGGCCTTCGTTGGACTTGGTGATCGACTCCTCGATGAGCGAAGCCGTATCCTTGGCCGCCTGGGCGCTGCGCTGCGCCAGGCTGCGTACCTCGTCGGCGACCACGGCAAAGCCCATGCCGGCCTCCCCGGCGCGCGCGGCCTCCACGGCTGCGTTCAGCGCAAGAATGTTGGTCTGGAAGGCGATCTCGTCGATCACCTTGATGATCTTCGAGACCTTGTCGCTCGACTCCTTGATCTCGCCCATGGCCCGCACCATGGCTTCCAGGCTCTGGTTGGTCTCCTCAAACTTGCGCTGCGACTGGGTCACGAGCGCATTGGCTTCCTGGGAGTTTTCGGCATTCTTGCGCGCCATCGAATTGATCTCTTCGCTTGAGGCCGAGGTCTCTTCCAGCGATGCGGCCTGTTCCGAGGCGCCCTGCGCCAGCGTCTGGCTCGACGCTGAAATCTGTCCGGCTGCGCTCGCCACCTGCCCGGCGCCCTCAGAGAGTTCGGTGATAAAGCCCCGCAACTGCGCATTGATGCCGCGTACGATCCAGATGACCACGCCCGCCACCAGCAACCCGATCAGAATCATGATGAGACTGAAGACGCGGGCCGAGTTCACCACCCCATCGGATTTGTCGGCAAAGGGCGAGGAAGTCGATTGTTCTTTCTGGAAGATCTGATCGGCGGTCGCGCTGACCTCATCCACCGCCGGGTAGAGCTTCTGGGCCGCAAATGCTTCTGCGCCGGCGACATTACCCTGGCTGGCCAATGCATTCATCTGATTTTCGTCGGATTGAATCTGCGCCAGCTTATCCAGAATGCTGCTCTGCACCAAATCCCGAATCTCCGCGTACTTCGTGGCCCCGACGAGTTCGGTCGCCTGGTTGTGCGTCAGATTCAAGTCATTGTCGAATTGCTCGTGCTCCTGACGGGCCTGCTCCGGGTGCTTGTTTTCAAACGCCATGTTTTCTGAGCGAATGCGGAACTGCATGTCCGTCGTGAGGTTGTCTACATTGCCAGACAGATAGACCAGGTGGACATAATGGTGCCCGAGCTCACGCACCGTGTTTCCCAGGCTGGTGATGTTGCGTACCGCCAGCCCTCCGATGAGCAGCACGAGCGCCACCAGTGCCCCGTTGGCTGCGAACAGCTTCTTCCCCATTGTCATTTGCGATGCCATAGTCTGCCTTATCCTTTCCGCCTGCTGTCTGTGAAAACTCCCCCGCGGGGGCCGCTACTGTTATGCTTCCGGGCTAATCCCGGGCCAGCGCTTCGAGCCCCTGCAGTTCCTGCCCGCTCAGCACACGATCAATATCGAGCAGGATCTTTACCTTGCCTTTCACCTTGGCCATGCCCAGCAGATAGGAGCCGGCCACGTTGGTCCCTTCGCCAAAGTCCGGCGTGTCTTCAATGTCCGCAGCCGCGAGCGTCAGCACCTCAGAGACCTCATCGACCACGATGCCAGTCGAAATCGAAATCCGTCCGGTCTGCACCTGGACCACGATGATGCAGGTGCGCTGGGTGTAGGGAATCTCCGGCAGGCAAAACTTGAGCCGCAGGTCCATCACGGGAATCACCTTGCCACGCAGGTTGATGACGCCTTTTACATAGCTGGGAGTCTGCGGCACCGAGGTGATGTCCTGAATGCCCATGATCTCCTTGACCTGCAGCACCCGGATCGCGTATTCCTCGCGGCCGAGCATGAATGTCAGGTATTTGCCGCTGCGGTCATCGGCGGCCGCTGCCGCCTCCGGTCTTTCCATCACTGCACTTGCCATCTCTCCTCCTGCTTTTTCTAGAGCGGAAAGCGCTTAGGGATTCTCTTCCGCCCTGCTGCCTGTGTCCCGAATCCGGCGGAGCATGCGCCAAGAAAATCCCCGCGCATCGCTCTCACTGCAATGGCTGACGGGCCTTCTCCGCATGCGAGTCGATTGCGGAGAATACCGGGGACAAAGCCTTCATCGTCGCAGCGGTGGAGTTACATGAGAAAGCGGCAGAGGGGGGAAAGCGGGTTGTGGGAAAGAATTTCCTGCCTCTGGCGCGCGGATCGCCGGACCGTGGAAAGGGGAAGAAAAAAGAGGAGAAGAAGGGAAGGGGAAGATCGAAGAAGGGGATGAAAACAATCAAGGCAGACAGGAGAAGCCGCAACCCGGCCTCTCCTGTCTGCCCATGAAAAGCTAAAATGGTTTTACGCGGTTTTCGCCGCGTTCACATTGCTAACATGCTGATATAGAGAACAGTTACATCCGAATACATGGCTCCAGCCGTTCAGTTTCAGAGTTGCTGTTGATCTGTTGATCGGGAGGAGTGATTAAGCTGAGCGAGATGCGTTTCGAGAGAATCTGGGTACAACAGTGCAAAGCCACGCGCGCGATCCGGCGACGGTTCGGCGTGAAGAGCGCTCTTGACTACTTGATCGGCGAAAAGCTTGTTCGCTTTGCGCAGGAGGCAGAGCGCTGCCCGGAATTCGCGAAAGAATTCCCCCGATTTCTGGCGGCGGTGTGGCAGGCATTCAATCAGTACGAACTGGCTGGATATGTGGCTGCACAGAAACCATCCGTCAGATCGCAAATGCGGCGGTTGCTCTATCTGCGCTGAGCACTCTTCAATTATTCGAGATCCGGAAGATCCTCGCGTGCAAGCAGAAGCTGGATGGATCGCCCTTGCCCGGGAGTCCGCTCAATGAAACCGTTGGCTTCCAGTGTGAGGACCATCTGGTGCACGGACGGAGGGCTCACCCGAAAGTATCTCTGCATGTCGGCCTCGGCGGGAGGCTGGCCGTTGACCTTGCTGTAGTAGTAAATGAAAGCAAGATACTGACCCTGCTTGTTCGTGAAGGGCTTTGTAGGCACAAAGGAAGTGTACCGTTTTCGATTTGCACTTAAGAACGACGGAAACGCCTGTGTGCGCGGTTCATGTTCGAGCCTGCGCGGGACGTGCTTCTGATGGGTTTCAGGACGGCTCGGTATAACTCCTCGGGGTCGATCCCCAGCCTGCCGGCATTTGCCTCAATGATGGCGATTCGTCCGACGAGTTGCCTGTTTCTCTCCAATTCCTTCTCGAGTTCAGTTTTCAACTGATCGAGTTGCCCCTCAAAAAAGCGCTTCTCTATAGCAGGACCGGATAGCTGGGCATTTTCCTGCTGGCGTTGCTCGGCGGCGTTTACGTCGTTGTTGAACCCATACTTGTACAAGGTTGTGGGACTGACGCCGAGCGCGGCAGCTACACTCCTGACGTCCAGCGCCGTTTCATCGGGTTTATGGGCCTCAGCGATGGCCAGGTAGTCGTGGAGGCGCTGCTTTAACTGATCGCGAACGCTTACTCTGGGCATCGGCCGCTCCCGGACAAAGCTGTCGGTCTGCTGTCGCCAGGTTCCATGTCGTCATCCACGGCAAGCGCCTTCGCAATGCCGTCGAGAGTCTTCTCGCAGTGCCGGACCCAAGGTTCTGCGATCCCTGCGTTGCGCGTTGTCTGAAGCCTGGCCGCGTGCAGCGCTTGCTCAGTGGCCGTGCGGATCTGGATCAGATGTTGCCGCTCCTTTTGATTACCGCGGGTGCGGAGGTAGTCTGGGCAACCGCGCACGCAGTTGAGATGGAAAGGGCACGGGGTCACGGCAAAGTCGTGGAGGCAAATGCCGAAGGCGGTAAAGTGCGCGGCCTGAATCTCGCCTTCGAGGAAATCGTCTCTCTGGCCGCGTGGCAGTTCGAGGTAAATGTTCGTCTTGGTCCCATGGAGTGAACCTTCGCGCATCCCGGCCTTGACCCACTCCAACCGTTCACTCACAGTGGCGTGCCGATAGGCTTGTGTATCCCTGGCGTTCTCGCGTCCCAGCCAGCGCGTCTGTAACTCGACAGGCAGGCCGCCCTTGTCGGCAATGTGGTTGAGCCAGTGCCTGAGCTGATGAGTTGTCATGCGGGAAAAGGCGCCGTTTGGCTCCCGAATGCCAAATCTCTCAAAGGCGGACTTCATGTTCCCTCTACAGGTGACAAAGTCGGCTATCTGCGAGAGCAACACCGGTTCGACAAGGAGCGGACAGGCAGACCTTGTGGCGTGAAAGAAGTTGCGAAATGCAATGAATAGGGACTCGGAGAGCTTCTGTTGTGTTCCGTCCCGGCGATCGATCGTCCACAGTTGCCTGACGCGAAGATCGCGAAGGTATGCCTCAATTTCAAAGGCCCGGTAGTAGATCCCCTTGGAATCCTGATGTCGTATGAGCTTGTCCCGAGCGATCGTGAAAACGCTGAGGTGGTTGCAACCGAGAACGCGGGCAACTTCGCGGCGGGTCATGCGAGCGCCCCAATGAAAGCCGGGAATGGGCACGCGATGAGGGGAGAGTTCCAGCACCCTGGCGCGTTGCCGCGCAGCGTGTGTGATCTTGCGAATCTGACTGATCGCTGACTGGGCCAGCTCCGTGCCGATGGGAGTCAGCCATCGGACGGCAAGCAAACGTGCGCCGCCTCTGGTCTTCTCTCTGTAGTAGCGAATGCCGTAGCGTATCTGACCGCCTCTCTTCTCGCGGACTTCGCAATCCAGCGGCAGAGTGAGCAGTTCGCCGATGCGGAACCCGGTCACAACCAGAATGGCCAGCGCGGCGGCTCGCAGCTTGTCTCTCGGCTCGACGGCGTGCTCGCGATAAATATCCGCGAGACCGTTCAACACGGCTTCGGATGGCAGCCGGTCACGGCGGGCCTGCTGACCGGCGATGGTGTGACGGTTGAAGTCTTCTACGCGGGGTGTCTGCGCGGTGTAGTAAAGTGGCCGGCAGAGGTTCCGGCTGGCCAGGAACCTGGTGAACACGAGCAGGCTCATCATGCGCTTGTATGTGGTCGACTCCGCCCAGTGAACCCGCATCAGCAGCTCAGCCTGACTGAGATCTTCTTCCGACAGGGTCTGCCATCGGAACGCCATGGGGTCGCCGCCGCGTCGTGCGAGAATCGCTTCCCAGAGGATGCGAAGGCAGTCCAGCCGCAGGCACATATTGCGCGGCGAGCGGCGATCGAGAACCATCCAGCTTTTAACGACCCTTGAGAAATCCTTCGGCAAAGGTTGATCGGTGGCGCCGTAGCGAGTGAAGTACAGGTTTCGGTTCGTCCGGTTGAATGCTCTATCTGCCAGGCGACCAATCTCCCACACCGATGAATCGAACAGGGCTGGATCGACGCCGAAATCGGCTGCGAACTTCTCGCGAGCGATGGCGGTGAGCTTCTCGGTGACGACGCTGCTCATGACGCGTCTGTTTCCACGGCATCGGTAGCTTCGATGACTTGGCGGATCGCCGTCCGCACCTGATCGAGTTGCAGAAGAATCCTACGGTCGCTATGCGGTTCCTGGAACTGGAGAAAACCCTCGATCGACGTGAGCATCTGTCGGTGGGGCCCAGTCTGGAGCGCCGCAAAAGACGGGCAGATATAACAACTCAGTGGCGGGAGCAGTTGGCAGAGTCCATCTCTGGCCGCATCGCGGCCGCAGTAGCCGATGCCGCCGACATCCAGGTGGGGAATCCCCATCTGAGGAATAGTTGCAGGAATCCTCTGATGCGAAGGGCTACTGGTGTCATCGGAATCGACAATCCTGCCCTGAAAGCGGTGGACCAGCGGCGTCAGCGCGCCATCCGTGGCCTGGGCGACAGGGTCGGCAATAGAGGATGCGGTCTCGACGTAAACCCTTACGTTTTGCGTATCGCTGTGGTCGAGAACTTCTGCGATGTGAAACAGGGAGGCGCCTTCTTCCGCCATGTGTGTGGCGATGGAGAAGCGGAACCGGCGTGCGTTCATCTTCAACCGATGCTGCGTGCGTGGTGAGACGAGATGCGCTGCCTCGGCAAAGCGCCGCATGGCCGCGTTGATCGTTCCTTCCGGATGCGAGGCCGGAAGCCAGTGGAGAAGCGGCCCCTCCGGGCCGCCCTGCTGCAAACTCTTGAGCAGGCTGCCGAGCGCATCGCTGATCGGCCTCCGCTTGGTCTCGCGCCGAGGAATCCGCTTCTTGACGCGCGGCACGTCGAGTTGCCACACGACTGCCGAACTGGTTTCGTAACGGATCAGGTCGCTGTTGCGCAGCCGCGCACTTGCGACCGGGTTGTGACCCAATTCCATGTGCAGCATGACGATCGCCCGGTCCTGACTGCTTCCAACGCCCTCGCGGACAGATCTGGCGATTAACAGGAGCTCATCGGGGGTAAATGGGCCTCGAAGGGCATCACGAAAGCGTACGCTGTGCCCCTTGGCGTTTCCGACTGCTGTAATGGACCGCAGAATGTCGAGAAACCCTGAATCAAAATCCCCATACTGTCTGACGACACCCCAGCGATAGAACGTGCGCAGACGCGAGAAGTCGTTGCCCTTGTCAGCGGTATGCTGGATGCCGTGCTGGAGGAACGCGCGAACAAGCCCCTCCGTCAGGTCCGCCCACTCGGCCAGCGGCTGATTGCATGAATGCAACCACTTCTGCAGGCGGAGGAACATACGAAAATCGTTTTCGATCGTCCGCGCCTTCTTCCGTGTGATCCGGTCAGCGAAATAGAGCTTCAGCAGATACTGCGCACGGGAGCCAAGTACCATCTCCTTCTCTTGGTGCGCCCAATCAAGCTCAATCATTTTTCCGCCGTCCAGCGAAGCCCGAACGCGCCAGATCGTCTGCGAGGTATCGACAAGCTGGCCGTCGAAGGAAACCACACTTCGAGGAAGTGGAGGCAAATCGGCAAGGCGGGACGCGCCGGGCGGAGTTACGCATCCTGCGCCTCTCCGTATAGCTTCCGATGATAGTTGCGAACCGCTTCCTTCGCTTGACTCGCCAATGCACGCTGGATGTAGCGCGTGGCCGACTGCGGGTTGGTCCATCCGCCAAGGTAAACGAGCCGGTCCATGCCGTTGGGCTGATCCGCGAATGCTTCGGCCATCCGCTCGGCCCAGGTGTGTCGCAGCCGATGCCAGGATAGCGGCGACACGTCGCTGTGCTCGCCGATGGCTGCGATCACGTCGTCCGCAGTATCCATCGACACCGGGTTGCCGGAACGCGCAACAAACAAGTACGGACTTCTGCCCGAAATCCTTCCCAGCGGACGCGGATAAGTCAGATATGCGCGGATAGCCGCCAGCAGGTTGCGTGAGGCCGGAATCACTCGCTCGGCAGTCTTGACCGCAGGCTCCTTGGACCGCGAATCGTGTGGATCGTCCGGACGTCGAAGTATGCGAATGCCATCGTCACCTCCCCTTGGAAGCGAATCCAACCGCAGCTTGAGAAGCTCACCCCGGCGAATCCCCAGTTCCAGGGCGACCTCAAACATCAGCCAGTTCCGTAGCCGGGTGTGGGGAGAGAATATCTTCGGAAAGGTTAGTACACCTTGCACATCGCGCCGTGGACCAATGCTGTTACGTATCGCTCGGATCTCCGCTTCTTCCAGAGGTTCAATGCGGTCCGTTGTGCGCGCACCGGCCCGCAGCGAGCTAAGAATTAAGCCAATCCTGCTCCGTTCCTGAGCCAGTTGCGCGAGATCGAGAGACCTGCGGCCACCGCGGTTTTCGCTGTCCAGAGACCACTTCAGAAAATCTTCGAGGACCGCCAGATGTTGATCGTAAGCCCCGGTGTCCAGTTCCTGAGCGCTGGCGCCCCGAAAGCTTCGTGCCAGCGACTCGATCTCGCGGTTCTGAAGAGTGCGTCCCTGGGTGAGGCGGTCATCGAGATCAAAGCCCGCTATCTGTTGTGTCCATCGGTACACCTTCCCCAGAACCCGAAGGTTCGCTGCCAGAGTGGACGACTGAACCCTGTATCGCCTGTACCGCACGGCCCAGCGCAGGGCAACACGCATAGGAATCCAGCTCGCCGCATCGACCAGGCACGGCAGGCGCTCTCCGGTATCGAGAACAATGTGAAGAACCGAGAATGTCTTCCCCGTGTCCGCCATCGCCTACCCGTTTCGAGGACCAGTGTCCGCGAAATGCGTTAAAGGGCAATGATGTTCCGGTTAAAACTGGACACGTGCTGTGACCCCGTTCTACTCACGCTGGGACAGCGGAAAATGGACACAGGGCCATACGTGGCGTTGGGATGAAGTAAAGCCCCTACGGCGGCCTCTAGGGAGTCTCTGATCAAGCCCCTGATTCTGGGTGCGGCAAGACAATAGCCCAAGCGAGGGCGGCTGCTCGACGCAGGGCTGTTTTTTAAGGGATTTCGAGGGGGTTGGCGGCTCCGTTTTTCGCCTCCGCAGGCCATTTCCCGGCCTGCGATGACACTACGCCCCGTGGGGAAGCAGCCGCTTGCGGTGCAGGTAGAGATTCACCAGCGCGAAGCCTGCCAGATGCCAGTGGTGATTCTTCACGATGCCGCGATAGCGCACCTTGGTATAGCCGAAGACCCGTTTCAGAATGCGAAACGGCCACT
>Ga0078972_1008123_pt1 | contig 22400 bp, 15 predicted proteins | sample YelNatPaOPGAMG01_FD_67568 | JGI IMG/M metagenome (GOLD analysis project Ga0078972, IMG submission 67568) | Hot spring thermophilic microbial communities from Obsidian Pool, Yellowstone National Park, USA - OP-RAMG-01 (SPADES assembly) (version 2) | ecosystem: Environmental > Aquatic > Thermal...
CTTACCAGAAACTGGAAGAAGCGCATGAACATGCCCTGAAGGCTTATCAGATAGAGAGACAACTGGAAGGATGGTTGATTTGCTTGCCGGGTTATGTTACGCCCACTCCGCCTCCTTTTTCGCAGCAATCAGGGGTTGTTCTTGCCTGGAATGAACGCTGTGAGCATGATACGCCCGCGGAGATGGAGGGCATTATCGCGACCCTGTCTGAGGCTCTGATTCTGGAGCGAAGCCAGAGCCTTGGCCTGCTCCCCGTTCTGGAGATTGCTTTTTCTGAACGAGCGACCGTACCAGAGTATCCCGCCCGTTATCAAACCGGGGCTGTAATGGTTGCCGGAGCAATCATTGGTTTCCTGATCGCCGTGTGGCTGACTTGTTTTTCAACAGTACAGCACAATGTTTAGAGGATCACGATTCACCAACCTTTGGAACGCCAGCTTTTCCATTGCCTGGAGTCTTTCCTGGCTGTTATTGCCTGTCACCAGTTTTCCTCTTCTCTCCAGGCTGATGGGTTATCCGACGGTGTCGCCGGCTTCTCTGATTCCTCTTGCCTGGCTGGCTCTCTGGTTGGTTTCTTTTCTGCGCAAAAATGGGCCGATACCACGCGAGAGTATACCCTTGTTGTTCTTTTGTTCGGTATCTCTGCTGGCCAGCGCTTATGCTGTCTTTCTGCCCGTTCCGTCATTCAAAGGGCAGCCGAGCCTGGGGGAGGAAATAACTGCTCTGGTGACATTAACAATCGGCGTGATGTTCTATCTGGTAACTGCCGCCTGGTTGTTTCAATCCTCAGAACAGTTTTCTAAGCGGTTGACAGGCACTTTGCGACTACTCTCTATCAGCGGGGTGATTATTGTGCTGTGGGCTGGTATCCAGGCGATATACATTTTCTTGTTTCGAGGGCACTTTCCTGCTTCCCTTTTGGCGTTTCACCGTTTCTTCTCCATTCGCGATTCCTCGTCAACGCGCTTGACCGGTTTTGCCTACGAACCTTCCTGGTTAGCGCATCAGCTGAATGTGTTGTATTTGCCTTTCTGGCTGGCTGCGACGCTTCAGGGATGGTCGGCATTCCGGTACCGCTTTGGGCGATGCAGCGTAGAGAATTTACTACTTGGCCTGGGAGGGGTAATCGTTTTACTGTCTTCGCGCATAGGCGCCCTGTCTTTCTTCCTGGTGTTTCTCATAGCATTCATTCACTTCAGTATTGGTTTTGTTCAGAGACGACGGGGACATATTCTGTCTGACAGAGCTTTTCGTTCCCGAGCAGACTTCCGGCCCGTTCTTTGGCGTAATGCCCTGATGGTATTCTTATTGTTAGCCCTGTACGGGATAGTGGCCCTGGCAATCTTGTACGGCGTAGCGCAAGTTAATCCGCGCCTGGCGCGCCTCTTCCAGTTTCCGGTTTGGGCGCGTCAGCAACAGTCATCGCTTGATGCTTACCTTGTGTTTCGTTATCTGGCTTTCGCCGAACGGTACGTGTACTGGGTCACCGGTTGGAGAATATTCTCACTTCACCCCATCTTGGGAGTTGGACTGGGAAATGCGGGGTTCTTCTTTCACAGTGAACTCCCTGCTTATGGCTGGAATCTGCCCGAGGTCATGGATTATTATTACCGTGCCGCTTACCTCCCGAATATCAAGAATTTTTGGATTCGCCTGCTGGCAGAGACCGGGATTGTCGGCTTTGCTTCCTTCCTGGCCTGGTATACGGTGATGTGGGCCTCCGCACGCTTTCTGCGGTTTCAGGCGGAGCCATTGTATCGCGTGGTGGGCTGGGCAGGGTTATTCACATTGGTGGCTTTCATCACGGAAGGTTTTAGTATGGATACCTTTGCGCTACCCTACCTTTGGGTAGCGCTGGGCATTGTCAGCGCGAGCGCGGCTATGGCGCGCAAGAGAAAAGCCGCGCCAGTGGATTGTTTTCCTCAATAAGTTAAGTAACTTTGCTCCGCCTGCTCCATATCCAAATTTTTGGGAGATTTTCATATGCCTTATCTTCCTTTACCAGTAATGTATTTCAGCACGCAACTCCGACAATATCTGGAGGCATCCTGGCGTTGGCGGCGTTTGCGATTTGATGCTCCGATTATCTTTGGCAACGCAAGAGCAAAAAGCGGTTCCCATTTACTGTTGCAGGTACTGCATGGTATCTGGAGAGCATTGCCTTATGCCTGTGTTCGGCAAGCACCTGTGCGCATGGTCACCGAGAAGGGTCATCAACGGAGTCAACAAGAGATAGTGAGGGAGTTAAGGCGAATTCGCCCCGGCGTAATTGGTTGGGGCTATCTGTCCCCTACTGAGGAGAACATTCGCGTTCTGTGTACTCCTGGTCGGGTAAACTATTTCATCTACCGCGATCCTCGCGATCAACTGATTTCTCATATCTTATATGCGGTTGACATGCACGAGGGGCATCGTTTGCGGCAGTATTATCTTGGTCTGCCTGACATGAATGCCAGAATCACAGCCACCATCCAGGGCATTAATGTGCCGGGTTATGAATATCCGAACGTCAGAGCTCTCTATGATGGGGTTTTCAAATGGTTAGAACAACCCGGGGTAATGGCGATTCGGTTTGAGGACTTACGTCATAATCCCCGGCCTGTAATTGAAAACATGTTGCTTCTCATTAAGGAGAATGGCCTCGAATTTCCGACTTCACTGGCGGCACTGGTAGATATTGTTGTTAGCGCCATTCAACCGTCCAAATCTCCCACTTTTCGTCAGGGGAAGAGCGGCGGTTGGCGTGAATATTTTACCGATGAGCATAAGCGGTTGTTCAAGGAAATTGCCGGTGATGTTTTGATTAAGTTGGGATACGAAAAAGACTATGATTGGTGATGCCGGGCCATGAATTACTCTGATTGGGCCTCCTGGCTGGCTTGTGCCAGTGACCTGTTGCGTCGTCTGTTCCCTCTCTGCCGCAGCCTGACCGGCGCAGGGGTACGCCAGACTCTGGCTATCCTGCGCGAAATCGCCGATTTCGCCATTCACGAGGTGCCCTCTGGTACACCAGCATACGATTGGATCGTTCCTGATGAGTGGAATGTGCGCGACGCTTATGTGGCCGATAGGCATGGCCGACGGGTTATTGACTTTCGGCAGAACAACCTGCATCTGGTCAGTTACAGCATTCCTTTTGAAGGTACCCTGACCTTCGAGGAGCTGCGCCCTCATCTGCATACCTTGCCCGATTTACCCGACGCTATTCCTTATCGTACGAGTTACTATAATCGTACCTGGGGATTCTGCCTGTCCCAGCGGCAATTTGACGCTCTCGATCGAGAGGAGAGGTACTTCGTTAAGGTGGATACTACGCTTGCTCCCGGCAGCCTGACCTATGGGGAAAAGGTGTTGACCGGCACCTCTGACCAGAAGTATTTAATTTCCACCTATTGCTGTCATCCCTCGCTCGGGAACGACAATCTTTCTGGCCTGGTGCTTTGGGCATTGCTTTTACGCGAACTCAGCCAGCGAACGTTAAAGCACAGTTACTATTTCCTTATTGCGCCCGAAACAATCGGCGCGCTGGTCTGGCTGGCGCGCAACGAATCCCTGGCCCGCACCCTGACCGGCGGCTTCCTGATCTCGACCGTGGCCGGCCCCGGCAAGTTTGGCTATAAGCGCACCTTTCGCGGCCATAGCGTGATTGATCGCGTTGTCCGGCAAACTTTTCGCGAACTCTGCCTGGATTACCTTGAGTATCCCTTTGATGTCAACGGCAGTGATGAGCGTCAATTCTCTTCGCCGGCTTTCCGCATCCCGGTTGGCACAATTTGCAAGGATAAGTATTACGAGTACCCTTACTATCATACTTCGTTAGACAACCTGGAATTTATCAGCCCCGAAGCCCTGATTCAAACGCTGCAGATTTATCTGTTTGCCATCGAGAAGCTGGAGCAGAATCGAATTTACCGTTCCCTCGTCCCCTATGGGGAGCCGATGTTGGGTAAACGTGGCCTTTACCCAAAACTCGGCGGCAGTATCAAACAACGGGCGGCGAATCTGCACCTCCCACACGAAATGCGCCCTTATCAGGTATCAGAAGAGAATATTCTCTATGGCAGCGAACTGGATGCCATCCGCTGGGTGTTATTCTATAGCGATGGTCAGACTTCGCTGCTCGATATCGCCGAGCAGGTTGGCGTGCCGATGAAGCAATTGTATGATACGGCCGAAAACCTGGTTCAGCACGGTTTACTCACACGCGAGGAGGCAGCATGAAACTTTTCTGGATCGGCGGCAGTCACCCACGTCATCTATATTACATCAATACGATTGCTCAACGCTTTCCTCTTGCCGGCGCTATCATTGAAAAGCGGGAGAACTTGCTGCCTCAGCCGCCGGCAGGACTGGACGAAGTAGATCGTCAGAATTTCATACGTCATTTTGGGCATCGCGCCAGGGCCGAAGAGCGATATTTCGGTGATCAACCGTTCCCGGATTGTCCTACTTTACAGGTCAGCCATGAGACTTTGAATACGCCAGCCAGCGCGGACTTTGTTCGCTCTATTGCTCCCGATTTGGTGCTGGTTTTCGGTTCAGGCATGGTGCGCGAGCCGCTTTTTTCGGCTTTACCCCACCATACCATCAACCTGCATTTGGGTCTCTCCCCTCGTTATCGCGGCGCGGCGACGCTGTTCTGGCCATTCTACTTCCTGGAACCCACCTATGCCGGGAGCACATTCCACTACATTGTCTCCGAGCCAGATGCTGGTGACATTGTTCATCAGGTGCTTCCGGAGTTACACCCCGACGATGGTATCCATGATGTGGCCTGCAAAGTCGTCGTGAAATCGGCCCAGGAGGCAATTCCCCTGTTGGAAATTTTTGAGCATAAGGGAGAATGGTCAACGCGTCCGCAAAAGGCGACCGGCAAAAATTTCCTGGCCAGCGATTTTAAACCTCACCATTTGCGAGTTATCTATAATCTCTATCACGATGACATGGTGCGGCAATATCTGGAGGGTAAGCTGCCCTGCAAAACGCCCAACCCCTATCGTCAGTTTTGACCATGTCTTGCTCCATCGTGATTCGCGCCTATAACGAGGCTCAGCACCTTCCGCGTCTGTTCGAGGGGATTCGCCATCAAACGCGCCTCCCAGGCGAGGTAATCGTGGTCGACTCTGGCTCGACTGATGCGACTGTCGCCATCGCCAGGACATTCGGGGCGCGCGTGGTGCACATTGCTCCGGCAGAGTTTACCTTTGGCCGTTCTTTGAACCTGGGCATTGCCGCAGCCAGCAGCGACCTGATTGTCATTGCCAGCGCACACGTCTATCCGATTTATCCCGACTGGTTGGAGCGTCTCCTGGCGCCTTTTGCCGACGAGCGCATGGCGTTGACCTATGGGAAGCAACGCGGACCAGCCCAGGCACGATTCTCGGAAAAGCAGATCTTCCATCAGTGGTATCCTGAAACTTCGCAGCTCTGTCAGCCTCATCCGTTCTGTAATAATGCCAACGCAGCCATACGTCGCTCGCTATGGCAGATTCATCCCTACGATGAGACATTGACGGGCCTGGAGGACGTGGCCTGGGCCAAATGGGCTCAAGAACAGGGATATGCCATTTCGTACGTCGCCGAGGCCGAGGTCATTCACGTTCACCAGGAGACGCCACGCGGGGTATATAACCGTTACCGGCGGGAAGCCATGGCCTTTAAGCGCATTTACCCTGAGGCGCACTTCAGTTTGTATGACTTCTGGCGCATGGTCACAGCAAACATTGCTTTTGATTTAATCCATGCGGCGCGTGAAGGGGTTTTCTGGAAAAGTCTTTTTTCCATTTTTTGGTTCCGCTGGATGCAGTTTTGGGGCACCTATCGTGGTTACCGTGACAGCGCCTTACTCACCCCAGAATTGCGTCAGACGTTTTACTACCCGCGCGGCCTGACATCTGCGCCTCCGACAAACTCATCGCGTAGCGTCGAGCCGATTCGGTATAATAGCCAGGGATAGGTTGTGATGTCTGACGCCGAAGCATCGTTGCTGGTAGCGATTGTCGTACCGGTTTATAACGAGGAGGAGGCTATTGGCCCCTTCCATGATTCGTTGGTGCAGGTTCTCGAGTCGTTGCCGCATCGTTTTCATATTCTGTATATCAACGATGGCTCGACGGATCGAACACAAGCGATTCTGGAGCACCTTGCCGATACCGACGCACGGATTACCGTGGTTGAACTGAGCCGGAACTTTGGACATCAGGCGGCCCTGAGTGCGGGCCTTGACCTTGCGGATGGGCAGGTGGTGATTACGATGGATGGCGATGGTCAGCACCCACCCGCGCTGATTCCTCAAATGCTGGAAACCTATCGGCAGGGTTACGATGTGGTTCTAATGCAGCGAACGGGTCACGAAGCAGCCTCTGCTTTCAAGCGGTGGAGCGCCTCGATCTTCTACTGGATTATTTCTCGTTTGAGCAACGTCCCGATTTTGCCAGACGTTGCCGATTTCCGTTTGATGAGCGCAGGCGTTGTGCAGGCGCTGCGACGTATGCCCGAGTACCACCGCTTCCTACGGGGCATGATCGCCTGGGCTGGCTTTCGCACAACCGTGATACCGTACAGGTTGGCGAAACGGCTGGGGGGGAAGCCTAAGTACACGTTGAAAAAGATGAACCGCCTGGCCCTGGAAGCTATTTTTTCGTTTTCCCTGCTGCCTTTATGGTTTAACATTCTATCCAGTCTGTGTCTTTTCCTTTTGGCCGTTCTGCAGGCAATTGCCATTCTTGCAGGCAGTCTGGCCGGCATTCCGTCTGGAGCAAACCGGGGATGGGAAATATCTACCCTGGCTCTCTTGTTGACCGGCGGCATGATCATGCTCGGCCTGAGCCTGATTGGGGGCTATGTGGGATATATCTTCCAGGAGACCAAACGCCGTCCGGTATACCTCATTCGCTCCATCAAAACCACCTCGCCCGTTGTTCAGGAGAAATGGCATGACATGCAGTGATTCGCGTTCGTTGCTGACGTTTCGCCGGCCAGGCAAATGGGGATTCTATTTCCCACTGTTCCTGGCTGTTCTCCTGATGCTACCGCGCCTGTTTTCACCACAGTTTGGCTTCTTCGATGATGGAAATTCTCTGTTAACCTCGCGGGGACTGCTCAATGGGAAATTGTCGTTCCCTGTCGATACATACGAAGGTCGTTTCCGTCCTGTCTACTGGCTTTCTTTTGCTGCGATTTATGTTCTCTCTGGCCCGCGCCCTTTCTGGTTCTTTCTGGTTCACACGCTGGTCTTGCTCGTTACTACGTGGAGTCTGATGCGCCTGATAGAAAACCTGGGAAAAAGCCGGCTCCAGGCCTTTCTGACGGGACTGGCTTTTGTTTGTAGCGGGCCGGTCATCGAAAATTTCTATACCCTCTCCAAGGGGGAACCCTGGCAGACAATGTTTCTTGCTCTTGCCTTGTGGGTCACCTCTTGCTACCAGGCCGCGCACGGCAGGTGGAGAAAAGCCGGCCTCGTTCTTTTGATTGTGCTCTTGCAAAGCCTGGCACATATGGCCAAAGAGACCTCGTTGTTCGTCATCTTGCCTGTTGCCGTCGGCTGGTGGCTGATGGAGCGATTCTCCTGCCGCTTCCACCGCGGGACGCGCAGGAACACCTTTGGGAACGTTTCCCTGCTCGCTGGCGGACTTTCGACAATATTCGTTCTCGCTTTACGCCTGACATTTGTTTCCGCCGGACTCGGTCGCCAGGGATACACCACCCGTTATCTCTTCACCCTGTCGCAGGTTGGGGCTTCTCTCCTTCGCTGGTCAGGGTGGTTGGTACGCGATTTTGCCTATCTGGTGCCGTTGGGGATTGCCGCGGTAGTGTTCATGATCCGTTCTCGCCAATGCCCTCAGGGAACGCTGTTGTTGGGCGCTCTGCTTTGGGCAGGGGGATGGATCGCCGTCTTCCTGCCCTGGTATTTCATGACCGGCTATTATATGCTGCCGGCGACGATTGGCCTGGCTGTCATTGCAGGCTCGTTGACCACCCTTCTCCTGCGTGATTTTCGTGGCGGGAACGTTGGGCGGCTGGCCGCGCTGGCTCTGACGGGGACGCTCTTCCTGGCCTCGGGCCTGAACAGCCGCTCTGATGCGGGCATTCAACTGGCCGTAGATTCTGCCAATGCGCGCGCCCTGGCCTGGCTGGCGCAAAATGCCCCAGCTGATAGCACCGTCGTGGTGAACATTCGAGATAGCGAATCGGAATACCCAGAGGATATTGGTCGTCTGTTTACAACGTATTACCAGCGGCCCGATCTCAAGGTTGTTTTGCCGCAGGTGCTGGAGCAAGGCGAGGCAGAACCGAATGCGGCTTATATTCTCGCCCCCTATATCCAGAACCAACCCCTGCTGACCGTCCGTTTGGGTGTCTTTGAGCCGACCCAAGAGTCCTGGAACGCCAGATTGGAGACCTATCTGGCGGATCATCCTGCCTGGGAACAGGTGGCGCAGGTGGAGCGCCGGGTTCGCCTGACCATGGTGGATTTGCCGCGCCTCTTCTGTCCTTTCATCAAAACGCGCGCTTTCTGCGCTACCCCTTCTCCACTGCTAAACGCCCGCTGGTTCGTCTATGGCTGGAAGATTTATCGCTACGCAGGGCCTTAGAGGCTGTAGCGGATTTTCCGGTGCGGCAGCGGTCTCGTGATTATCCTCTGTCAATGAACGGCGGTTACCTGCGGTGGAAGTGCGGCGACTGGTTGACGAAAAAAAAGGGGCGCAAAGGACAACGACGTCCTCTGCGCCCTGATATTTTTGTCCGCTGAACGTTACGCCTCGCGCACCTGACCGTCAATCACATCGCCTTCGTTCGAGGAGGGCGGTGTTTGTGGTCCGCTGCCGCTGTTACCGGCCGGTTGACCCTGGGCATATAACCGCTGGCTCAGCGTGTACAAGACCTGCTGTACGGCCTCGGCGGCTTTGCGGATGCGCTGCGCATCGTCGCCTTGCATGGCCTGTTTCAAATCGCTGATTTTGTTCTCGATGTCGCCGCGCTCCGCCGAGGAGACTTTGTCGCCCAGATCGCGTAAGGCTTTCTCGGTCTGGTAAATCAGGTTGTCGGCTTCGTTGCGCGCTTCAACCAGTTCGCGTCGCTTACGGTCCTCCGCCTCATAGCGGCGGGCCTCCTCAACCTTGCGCTCGATTTCCTCCTTGCTGAGGTTGGTGGAGGCAGTCACGGTCACTTTTTGTTCCTTGCCGGTGGCTTTGTCACGGGCCGTGACGTTCAGGATGCCGTTGGCGTCAATGTCGAAGGTGACCTCGATTTGTGGCACCCCGCGCGGCGCAGGGGGAATGCCATCCAGGCGGAAGCGACCCAGCGACATGTTGTCAGCCGCCATCGGGCGTTCTCCTTGCAAAATATGAATATCTACGGCGGTTTGCCCATCGGCAGCCGTGGAGTAGATTTCGGTCTTGCGCACCGGGATGGTGGTATTGCGCGGAATCATGACTGTCATCACGCCGCCTAAGGTCTCAACGCCCAGGGAGAGGGGGGTGACATCGAGCAGGAGGATGTCTTTCACCTCGCCGCCCAGCACGCCGCCCTGAATAGCTGCGCCAATGGCCACCACTTCATCTGGATTGACGCCCTTATTCGGCTCTTTGCCGTTGGTCAGTCTGCGCACCAGTTCCTGAACCATAGGCATCCGGGTCGCGCCACCTACCAGCACGACCTCATCCAGATCGGCAGCGGTCAGATGGGCGTCCTTCAAGGCGTTCTCGAAGGGGATGATACAGCGCCGGAGCAAATCTTCGGTCATCTGCTCGAATCTGGCACGAGTCAACTTGAGCAGCAAATGCTTGGGGCCGGAGGCATCAGCCGTGATGTAAGGCAGGTTGATTTCGGTCTCCATCATGGTAGAGAGTTCAATCTTGGCTTTCTCGGCGGCCTCGCGCAAACGCTGGAGCGCCTGGCGGTCCTGGCGCAGATCAATGCCATGCTCTTTCTTGAATTCATCGGCGGCCCAGTTGACGATGCGCTGATCCCAGTCATCGCCGCCCAGATGGGTATCGCCATTCGTCGCCTTGACTTCAATCACGCCCTCGCCTACCTCCAGAATGGAGACATCGAACGTTCCACCACCCAGATCGAAGACCAGAATGGTCTCGTTCTTTTTCTTATCCAGACCGTAGGCCAGGGCCGAGGCCGTCGGCTCGTTGATGATGCGCTTCACGTCCAGGCCGGCGATGCGGCCCGCGTCTTTGGTTGCCTGGCGCTGGCTATCGTTGAAGTAAGCCGGCACGGTGATGACCGCCTCGGTCACTGGTTCACCGAGGTAGGCTTCGGCATCGGCTTTGAGTTTTGCCAGAATCATGGCCGAAATTTCCTGCGGCGTGTATTCGCGATCCATCACGGGAATGCGCACGCGCGCCTCGTCTTGTGGGCCGCGCACCACCGCATACGGCACCATCTTGCGCTCAGTCTCTACTTCATCGTACCGCCGTCCCATGAAGCGCTTGATAGAGTAAATTGTGTTTTCGGAGTTGACGATGGCCTGACGCTTGGCCGTTTGCCCCACCAGACGTTCTCGATTCTTGGTGAAAGCGACGACCGACGGGCACAGACGTCCGCCCTCGGCAGTCGGGATGACTGTCGGCTGGCCACCTTCCATGACGGCCACGACGCTGTTTGTGGTTCCCAAATCGATCCCAATGATTTTTCCCATAGGACTTCTCCTTTTGTTTTCTGGATTTATGACTGGCGTAAGCATACTCGAAGAATACAAGAAATACGTTAACGAAGTGTAGGAAAGGTGTAAACGGCGGCCTGGCAGCGGTCGCGGCATCTCCGGCGCGGCGGACGGCGATGGGTTTTTCGTTTATAATTCCTGTGCGATGTCCCCTTTGATGCAGGAAACCCTTTTTGATTTGACGGAAGTCACGCGGCTCACCGCGCGGCGCAGGAATGCGTTGCGTTCACCAAAGCAATACGGTAGCGCTGATGAGGATGCGCGTCCCTATCTGGACGAAATGGGCTGGAAGCTGATCCCGGCGCCTCAACCGATCCAGTTTCAGCCAAATACATCGGAAGCGGTCCACCGCTGGTCGCCCTATGTGCAGGGATTCTCCGCCAGTTTTGTCCAGCGCACACTGGAGCGCTATCGGCAAGATTATCGTTATCCTGTTATCCTCGACCCGTTTGCTGGTAGCGGCACTGTGCTGGTGCAGGCTAAGATGAATGGTTATCCCTCGTGGGGCATCGAGCTCAATCCCCTGCTGCACTTTGTTGCCAGCGTCAAGGTGAACTCCTGGTATGTTTCACCGCAACGCCTGTTGAGTGTGGCCGCGCGTCTTCCTCAGATGGGGATGCCAGCCGATGCCCCCCTTTTCTTAAAATCCGAGACCCATTTTCGCCCCAAAGTGCTTGATTACCTGTGTCAATTGAAAGGAGGCATTGATGCCTTTGAGCCAGAAGACCGGGAAGGAGAAGCCATCAAAAACCTTTTGCTGCTGGCTTTTGCTTCTATCTTGATTGATAGCAGCAATCTTAAGCGTTCCCCGTGCCTGGGGTATGCCCCTACCAAAATCGTCGATGATGAGACGCCGCTGCGGCTTTTTGCGCGCAAAATTGAGCAAATGGCGGAGGATCTGGCACTTTGTCAAAGTCAATACACAGAATTTCTGGAAGTGCCGTCGCGGGTTATCCTGGGGAATTCTATGGAGGCCCGTCCTCCAGAAATATGTGATCTGATCATCACCTCGCCGCCTTACATGAACGGCCTGGACTATGTCATGAACTACAAAATTGAGATGGGGTGGTTAGGATATGGGCAAAGTCATCACGATCTGAAACGGATTAAGGACCAGATGGTAGTCTGTGACAATGTGTCCAAAGGACTGATCCGGGACTTCGAGCGAATGCAACGGTACACGCATCCCTGGATAGAGGGGATAAAAGAGAATATTGCGGCGAATATCCGGCGGCGAGGAAGCTATCGTCGCCAGGATATGCCCGAAATCGTTCACAAGTATTTCGACGATATGTATCGGGTGATGCGTAACGTCGTTCAGGTTTTACGTTCAGGTGGACGGTTTATTCTGGTCGTCGGCGATAGTCTGATCGCGGATGTTTACGTGCCTACCGATTTAATTCTGGCAAGGATCGGCGAGGAATTAGGGCTGAGTGTGGAACGGCTGGAAAAGGCACGTGAGCGCAGGTCAGGACAGGTGCGGAGCTATCGTCTGCGTGAGACGATTGTGACGCTGCGAAAGGAGTAATATGTTCACGGATGATATTCTTGGCTTTTGGAGCATCCCCGCCAACGGGTTGGGTATTGTACGAGCGAGAACATTGCTGGGGAACTTGCGTCTTTGGGATATTCCGCGATCTGAATCGGCCTTGTTACAGGTGATTCACGAAATTGGTCAGGAGTTCGTGCCGGGATTATACGTGTTGATGGAGGAGGGAGGCAAAAAAGTCTATGTTGGGCAGACAGAAAGTTTAGCAACGCGTTTGGCGACACACATTAAGACGCCCGAATCGAAGATTAAGAACTGGCAACGATGCCTTATTTTTAATGATGGGCGAGGCGCCTCACAGTCTGATCTCAACGATGAGAATATCCGTCTGGCTTTAGAAGACTATCTTGTTTCATTGTTCAAAGTTAACCGTTACCATGTGGTGACTTCTGCCACGCGTGCCCCTGCCCTTTCTCCTCAGCAGCAGATTCTGGTCAATGCCTTTCGGCAGGAGATTAACATTTTGCTTTCCAATAAGGGGAAAGTTTCACGTTTTCTTGTTGGGCGGCGCGATGATGAGGTTCATCTGGAAGAGGCAAAGAAGATTTTACTTCGGAGAGGACATGCTATTCAGAAGTGGGGAGCCCAATATGCGGTGATTGATGCCGCTCCTGTGGTCATTCGTCCTGGAAGCCTCAAGGAAAAGGGCTGGCAGGTTACGTTTCGAGGAAGTAAGTCGCTGGCTCAGTTAAAGCGCAAAGAGGGCTTTTTGCTAATGCCACGCGGAAGGATGGTATTGGTGCCGTTACGGGAGGTAGCCGATCTGGTGTTGTCGGCGGATGCGAATGCCCTGAATCGAGATACGGTGGATGTATTCGTCCGCTTTGAGGAGGAGCGTATCGTGCTTGCCTATAAGGGGCGCGAGCAAGATATCACCGCTTTTTCCGTAGAACCTTATTCGGAGAGTTGACAGGTATGGCCTGTTATCTGGTTACCGGCGCGGCCGGCTTTATTGCGCATCGCCTCACAGAGCTGCTCCTGGCGGAAGGCCATCGCGTGGTGGGGGTGGATAACATGAACGACGCCTACGATGTGCGGATGAAGGAATACCGTCTGCAGAAGTTGCAGGCTTTGCCGAACTTTGAGTTTCTGCGCGCGGACATTGCGGAGCGGGCGACGACCGAGCGTTTGCTCGAGGTGGCCTCGTCGCGCCCGTTCGATGCCATTCTGCATCTGGCAGCGCGCGCCGGCGTGCGCGCCAGCGTGACCCATCCTCACCTCTTCTATGAAACAAACGTCATCGGTACGCTTAACCTGCTTGAATTGTGTCGTCAGGCGCGTATCCCCAAGTTCGTTCTGGCATCCACGTCCAGCGTGTATGGGGCGAATGCTCCGTTGCCCACGCCGGAAACAGCCGATAGCAGCCGCCCGCTCCAGCCTTATGCCGCCAGCAAAAAAGCCGCGGAGACGCTCGCCCACGCCTATCATGCCCTCTATGACCTGGATGTGACCGTTGTGCGCTACTTCACCGTCTATGGCCCGGCCGGGCGACCCGATATGAGCATGTTCCGTTTTACCCAATGGATTTACGAAGATCGTCCGCTACAGGTCTATGGCGATGGCCGTCAAGCGCGCGGCTTTACCTATGTGGACGACATTGCACGCGGGACGATAGCCGCTCTGCGTCCGTTGGGCTATGAAATTGTCAACCTGGGGGGGCACGAGGTCATCACCATCAATGACCTGATTGCCCTGCTCGAACGTTTGATTGGCAAGAAGGCCAGAGTCCAGTATGCCCCTCCCAATCCGGCTGACATGGCCGCCAACTGGGCCGATGTCTCCAAAGCACGTGCTCTCCTCGGCTGGTCGCCGCAGTATGATCTGGAGCATGGGGTCGGCGAACTCGTCCGCTGGTATCAGGCTGAACGCGCCTGGGTGAAAGCCATTCAGACGGCTTGATGGTTGACAGGCCTGCGCCGACCGGTTAATCTCCAGGGTCTGGTCAGGATGAAGCCGCGCGAGGCGATGGTTGAAATCCCGCTTCAGGAGTGCTCTTGAACGATCGTTTTGAGCCGGGCGAAAGTCTCTGGCAACGTTTTCAGACTCTCTGGCGTTCCGACCCGCTCTGGCAGCGCGTGGTCCGGAACAGCGCGCATCTATTCACCGGTAACACGCTGAGCGCGGCCCTGGGCTTTGTGCAGGGCATTCTGGCAGTGCGGCTGATTGGGGTAGCCGGTTGGGGGTTGGTGGCGACGGTTATTACCTTTGCTTCCAATATCAACCGTCTGCTTTCGTTCCGTATGAGCGAGGCGGTGGTCAAATATGCTGGCGAGGCACTCGCCCGTGAGGCGCACAGGGAGGCCGTCGCGCTGGTCAAAACGCTGCTGCTCGTTGAAGCGCTCACTTCGCTGGCGGCCTTTCTCGTCCTGGCGGCGCTGACGCCCTGGGCCGCGCGGGAACTGGCCGGCCAATCCGCCCTGGCGCCTCTCTTTCTGTTGTATGGCCTTATCCTGTTGACCAATGCCCTGACCGAGACTTCCACTGGCGTGCTACAGGCAGTACGGCGTTTCGATTATCTGGCGCGGTTGAACGCCGTGAGCAGTCTGGCGACGCTGACGATCATCGCGCTGGCGTTTGCCCTGCGCGGTGACGTGACGATGATCCTGTTGGCCTATGTGCTGGGCAAGACGGTCAATGGGGTGGGGTTGGCCTGGCTGGCGAGGCGTCAATTGCGCCTGTTGTTTGGCCCCGTCTGGCGCGCGACTCCCCTGCGGCTGTTGCGCCAGAAACGGCAGTTGGGCGCGTTCCTGCTCAGCACCAACCTGAATGGCACGGTCAATCTGATCACGCGCGATAATGTTCCTCTCTATCTGGCGGCCCTGTTGAGTGTGACCGAAGTGGGCTATTTCAAAATCGCGTTTGGCCTCATTAACCTGATTCTGCTCCCGCTGGAGCCGTTTCTCTGGCCAACCTATGCGGAAATCACGCGTACCATCGCGCAAGAAGACTGGGGCGCCACGCGTCGCCTGTTGCGGCGCGTCAGTCTGATGACCGCGGCGCTGGTGACGCTGATTGGCGGTGGACTGGCGCTGACTGGCCGCTGGTTGATCCCTTTCCTCTATGGGGCTGCCGCTGCGCCGGCCTATCCTCTCCTGCTGATTTTGCTGGCAGGCTATGGCTTCGCCAGCATTTTTCAATGGAATCGTCCCCTCTTTCTGGCGTTGGGTAAGCCGTCTTACCCGCTGTTGATTGCGCTGCTCTGCGGCCTGGTTGAATTGACGCTGCTCTTCACGCTGGCGCCGCGTTATGGCTACCTGATGGTGGCCGGCATCCTGGCGGGGTACTTTGTGGTCTCGATTGGCTGGCTGGCAGCGCGGGGCTGGTGGGAATTGCGCCGAAGAGGGTTGCCATCGCGGGGAGGCGCAACGTGCTGAGGATTGTGGCTATCTCGGCCTCGCAGGTGCCCTTTCGCGCCGCGAACAGCGTCCAGGCGATGAAAGCCGTGCACGCCCTGGCGCAAATCGGTCATCAGGTGACTCTGGTGGTGCCGCGCAGGCCGGCGCTGGCCGAGGGGCAATCCCCGCCGTCCTGGAATGAACTGGCCGCCTTCTATGGGTTGACCGTTCCCTTTGAGATTCGCTGGCTGGAGACGCGCGCCCGCCGTGCCTTTGCCTGGCACGCGGTGCGTCTGGCGCGTCGTCTGCGCCCGGATTTGCTCTATCTCTGGCCTTTGCCGGCGGCGGCGCTGGGGGCCTGGCTGAGGTTGCCGTTGATTCTGGAGATGCACGATTTGCCATCCGGTCGTTTTGGTCCGCTCTGGTTTCGTCTGTTCCTGCTGGCGCAGACGCGGCGACGGCTGGCCGTCATTACTGCCGCGCTCGAGGCGGCGTTGCGTCAGCGGTATGGACGCCTGCCAGAAACGGTCATTGCCCCCAACGGCGTGGACTATGAGCGTTTTGCCGCCATACCGGAGCCGCCCCTGGCGCGTCGCATGCTCGGGCTGCCGGAGCGTTTCACCGTGTTGTGCGCCGGTAGTCTCTATGCCGGTCGTGGCACCGATTTGTTCCTGCGACTGGCGGAACGTTTCCCCGAAGCGCAATTCCTCTGGGTCGGCGGTTCGGGGGAGGAGGCCGCCTGCTGGCAAAGGGAGGTCAATCGCCGCGCCCTGACCAACGTTTCTTTTCACGGTTTTGTGCCCCACCTGCAACTACCCCTGTATCACGCGGCGGCGGAGGTGTTGCTCATGCCCTATGGCCGGCACATTGGTATTTCCAGCGGCGGCGGGCACTCCGCGCAGGTAGCCAGCCCGATGAAGATGTTTGAGTATCTGGCGGCTGGGCGGGCTATCCTTGCCAGCGATTTGCCGGTCTTTCGCGAGGTGCTCAACGAGACGCTCGCCGTACTCTGCCCACCAGAGGACCTGGAGGCCTGGGCGCAAGCATTGCAGAGTTTGCAAAACGATCCGCGGCGCCGTCAGGCTCTTGGGCAACGCGCCAGACAGGCCGCCTCCCACTATTCCTGGCCGCGCCGCGCGGCGCGCATTCTGGAGGGCTTTGGAAGGGAAGAGATGTCGGAGGCGGGGCAGGCGCAACAGGGGTCAACGTGTTGACAGGAGGGTGTACAGTTCTTGATAAAAAAACGCATAGGAGAGGCGCATTGCTTCCTGAGCAAGGGGGTTATAATGGGGAGAAGGCATATTCTGCGTCGTTGGTTACAAAAGGTTATGGCTACCGTTCATTCTCCTGCTCCTGATTCCCCCGCCATCAAGGCTGTGATTCTGGCGGCCAGTAGAGAGGCGGCGCCGGATTCCCCCTCAATTCTGCTCAAAAATCTCGGCGGGCGGAAGGTCATTGATTACGTGGTGCAGAACGCGTTGCAGGTGGTGCAACCTGCCGACCTGTTCCTTGTGGTTGGCAGTGACGAAGCCGAAATGCGCGCCTACCTCGGACCTGACTACCATTACATTGTGCAACCAGAGCCACGCGGCACCGGCCATGCCGTTCTGCAACTGAAACCACTGCTCCAGGATTTTCACGGCGACCTGCTCATTCTCTACGGGGATACGCCGCTCTTCCGCCCCGATTCGATTCGTGGTCTGTTGAATCGTCATCGCTTGCGGCAGGCGCAATTGACACTGCTGAGCGCGGTGGTGGACCGTCCTTACCCGTATGGGCGTATTGTGCGCGATGCGCAAGGGCGCATCATTGACATCATCGAGGCCGCTGACGCCTCGCCCGCCGTCCATGAAATTCGCGAACTCAATCTGGGAGCCTACGTGGTGCGCGCCGATGTGATCTTCCCGGCGCTGGAAAGGATTTCGCCAGCAGCCCCGCATGGCGATTATCGGTTTACCGATTGCGTGCATGCTCTGGTGCGTTCCGGCTTGCTGGTGGAAAGTTACCAGACCTGTGACCCGGATGAAGTCCAGGGCATTAACAATGAAGAAGACCTGGCGAACGCTGAACTGATCCTGCAAAAACGCCTCTTCCGTCCGCGCCGACCGGAGGCCGAGGAACAGGTGACCTTTGGCACAGGTGGCTGGCGTGCCGTCATTGGCGAGGGATTCACCATGAACAACGTGCGCCGTCTCTGTCAGGCGCTGGCCAATGATGTCATCCGGCGCGGCGCCGAAGCGCGCGGTGTGCTCATCGGTTACGATCGCCGCTTTCTTTCCGACCGCGCGGCTGAGGTGGCGGCGGAAGTCTTCGCCGGGAACAACATTCCTGTCACCCTCCTCGCCGAAGACGCGCCCACTCCCCTGGTGACCTACGCTACCGCCCTGCTTAACTCGGCCTATGGAATGGTATTCACGGCCAGCCATAACCCGCCGGAGTGGAACGGCTTGAAAGTGTTTCATGGCGACGGATCGCTATTGCTGGACCACGAGACCCGCCAAATTGAAGCCGAGACCAATCGCCTGACGCCGCGCGAGGTTGTCAAACTGGATCTCGATCTGGCGCTTCAGGCCGGCGTGGTGCAACGCCGCGATTTCACCAATGAATACGTGGATGCCATCGAGAGTATGATTGACCTGGAGGCCATCCGCAAGGCTAACCTCAACGTCATTGTGGACCCGATGTACGGCGTCGGGCAGTTGACGCTCGGCATCATCCTGACTGAAGCGCGCTGCCGCGTGACGTTCATTCACGAACGCCGCAATCCGCTTTTCGGCGGACGTTCGCCGGCGCCCAATCTGGATGCCTTGCAGATGCTTATCACCACCTTGCGCGAAGGAAAGTACGATTTAGGCCTGGCCATGGATGGCGACGCTGACCGGATTGCCATCATTGACGAGCAGGGTCGTTACATTTCCACCAATGATTTACTCTGCCTGGTCTACTGGTATCTGCATGAAGTCAAGGGGCAGCGTGGCGGCGTGGTGCGGAATCTGGCAACCACCCATCTGCTCGATCGCCTGGCGGCTCGTTTTGGCGAACAGAGTTATGAGGTCCCGGTTGGCTTCAAACACATTGCCGCCGCGATGGTGGAGCATGATGCGCTCCTGGGCGGCGAATCGAGCGGCGGCCTGACGGTGCGCGGTCACATTCTGGGCAAGGATGGCATCTTCGCCTGCGCTCTGGTGGTGGAAATGCTGGCGCGCACCGGCAAGCACATCTCGCAGATGCAAGAGGAAGTGTGGAACCTGACCGGCCGCCTTTACACGGCGGAAGAAAACCTGCCGGCCACGCCAGACATGCGCGTGATCATTCCTCAACGCCTCCGGGAATCTTCCATTACGCACATCGGCCCTTACCCGGTCGTGCAGGTATCCTATCTGGACGGCATCAAAATTTTGCTCGAAAACGACAACTGGGCGCTGTTACGCTTTTCCGGGACCGAACCCGTCTTACGCTTGATGGTCGAAGCCGATACGCCAGCCAAAGCACAGGAGCTGATTGACTGGCTAAAGCAGTTCTGCGCGCAGTAACTATATCCTTAAATCCTTCCTTATCTCAAAGGTGACCCATGCGTTACGGATATTTCGACGACGAAAATCGCGAGTACGTCATTGAGCGTCCGGATATTCCAGTCTCCTGGACGAACTATATTGGCGTCAAAGACCTGTGCGCGGTGCTCTCCCACAACGCCGGTGGTTATGCCTTCTACAAATCCGCCGAGCACCATCGCATCACCCGTTTCCGTCAAAACGGCGTACCCCTCGACCGTCCCGGTCACTACGTCTACCTGCGCGATGATGAGACCGGCGAATTCTGGACGATTTCCTGGCAGCCAACCGGCAAGGATTTGCGCCAGGCGCGCTATGAGTGCCGGCACGGTCTCTCGTATTCCCGCTTCTCCTGTCATTATCAGGATATTCAGGCCTCGCAACTCATCTTTATCCCCATCAACGATGACGTGGAACTGTGGGATGTGCGTATTCGCAATCTCTCGAACCGCACACGCCGGCTGAGCGTCTTCTCGTATGTGGAATTTTCCTTCCACCACATCGAGATTGACAACCAGAACCTGCAAATGTCGCTCTATGCCAGCGGTTCGAGTTATGCGGACGGCGTCATCGAATACGATTTCTTCTACGAGCCCTGGACTTTCCACTACATGACCGCCAGTTTCGAGCCGGATTCCTACGATTGCGTGCGCGATGCCTTTCTGGGGAATTACCATACGGAGACGGATCCGGAAGCGGTGGCGCGCGGCGTCTGTTCGAACTCGGCGGAACTGGGCGGCAACCACTGCGGCGCATTGCACAAACGCCTGCGCTTGGCGCCGGGCGAGGAGACACGCCTGATTTTCATGCTCGGCGTGGGCCCGCGCGCGACCGGTCAGGCCATGCGCCGCAAGTATACCGACCTGACCGCCGTGGACGCGGCCTTTGGCGAACTGAAAAACTACTGGCAACGAAAACTGGAAAAGTTCCAGTGTCGCACGCCACATGTCGGGCTGAACACGATGATCAACACCTGGAATCTGTATCAGGCGGAAACCTGCGTTGTCTGGTCGCGCTTCGCCTCGTTCATTGAGGTCGGCGGACGTACCGGCCTGGGATACCGCGATACCGCCCAGGATGTGATGAGCGTGCCCCATACCAACCCGGCCAAGGTGCGCCAGCGTCTCGAGGAATTGTTCCATGGCCAGGTCAGTCAGGGCTACGGCCTGCATCTGTTCGACCCGGAAGTCTTTAAACCGCAGGAAGAACGCCTGCCGGGGGTCAAATTGCCCACCGTTGTTCCCACTCCCAAACCATCGGATATTATTCACGGTCTGGAGGATACCTGCTCCGATGACCACCTGTGGATTGTGGCTTCGACCTGTGAGTACGTGAAGGAAACCGGTGACGTGGCCTTCTTCGATCAGGTCATCCCCTTTGCCGATGGCGGCGAGGCCAGCGTTTACGAGCATCTCAAACGCGCCCTGGACTTCTCTGCCGAACAGATTGGGCCGCGCGGGATTTGCAAAGGTCTGCGCGCCGACTGGAACGATTGCCTGAACCTGGGCGGCGGGGAAAGCGCCATGGTCTCTTTCCTGCACTACTGGGCGTTGATGAACTTTATTGAGGCGGCGCAATTCCTGGGCCGTCAGGAGGATGTGCAGAAGTATACGGCCATTGCAGAACGAGTCCGCCAGGCGTGTGAGGAGCAGCTGTGGGATGGCGAGTGGTACCTGCGCGGCTTTACCAAAACCGGGCGCAAGATTGGCTCGCGCGAGAACGAGGAAGGCAAGATTTTCCTGGAAAGCAATGCGCTGGCGGTGCTCTCCGGGGCGGCCAGCCGCGAACGCGCCTTGCAGTGCATGGATGCCGTGGACAAATATCTCGCCTCCGCGTATGGCATTCATCTCCTGTGGCCGGCCTTCTCGAAACCGGATGATGAAATCGGCTATGTGACGCGCGTCTATAAAGGGATCAAGGAGAATGCCTCGATTTTCAGCCATCCCAACCCCTGGGCCATCGTCGCCGAGTGCAGACTGGGACGCGGGGCGCGGGCGATGAAGTTCTACGATGCTCTCCTGCCCTATAACCAGAATGACATCATCGAAATCCGCCAGGCCGAGCCGTATTCGTACTGTCAGTTCATCATGGGGCGCGATCATACCGCTTTTGGGCGGGCGCGCCATCCCTGGTTGACGGGTTCGGCGGGCTGGATGTACCACGCCGTGACGCACTGGATTCTGGGCATCCGTCCTGGCTACGAAGCATTAACGGTTGACCCTTGCATCCCGCCCGATTGGAAGTCATTCGAGGTGATTCGCCAGTGGCGGGGAGCGACGTATCACATTGAGGTACGCAACCCGCGCGGCGTAGAAAAGGGAGTGAAATCCATCACGCTGAACGGCTGCTCGCTGGCAGGCCCAATCCCGCCACAGCCAGCCGGCTCGGTCAATGAGGTGCTGGTGGACATGGGATAGGTGACGCTCCCATGCCCGTCTGATCAGGACAAATGCCAGGGCTACACGCGTGCCGCTTGCAAAACTCCAATGCAAAGGACACGATTCCCAAAAGGAAATTCGGGTAAAATAAATTAAATGCAGCGGCGATGAGGTGGTGTCTCCCTTTTGGGCGCCAAGGAGCATCACGGAGCCAGTGGCGCAACCGGCTGCGGTTCTGGTAGCAGGAGGTCAGTATGCGCGCGCGTCCTGGCGGTTGTTTACGGGGTCGTACGTTGTTCCGCACGGCCTCATTTCTCTTTCTTTTCCTCCTGTGGACGACTCTGCCGGGGTGGGGGGGGAATGCCCACCCGGTCCAGGCCGCGCCGGTTGAACGTCCGCAAACCAATACCCCGCCGGCCGTTTCACTTAACGTGCCGGCGGAGGCGTTCATCGGCGACAATGTCACCTTCACCGTCACCTTCGACAACGCCAACACCGTCCCCGGCTATGGGCCGCTGATAGACCTGATCATCCCGACCAACGGGCCGGACGGCGCGCAGAATACCAACCCACCGCTGGACGGGCTGTCTTTTCTCAGCGCCACCTACTTGGGGAGCAGCATCGAAAACACCGTGCTGACTTTTCCCGGCTCCGGCGGCGTAACCTGCGTGAATCATCCCTATCTGGTCAATAGTAGCGGCAACCCTGTTCAGGTCTGCGGTAATGCCGGGGACACCTTTGTCGCTTTGCGCCTGCCGTTTGGCTCCTTCACCCCTGAACAGCCTCCGGTGGTAATCTCTGTCACAACCAGCATGAGCAACCTGGCCGACCTCGGCACGCCGCTGACCATCCAGGCGCGCGGGGGCTATCAGTTCGGCTATACTCCCGAAGACGATTGGTGCTGCGGCGACA
>Ga0078972_1008124_pt1 | contig 22397 bp, 23 predicted proteins | sample YelNatPaOPGAMG01_FD_67568 | JGI IMG/M metagenome (GOLD analysis project Ga0078972, IMG submission 67568) | Hot spring thermophilic microbial communities from Obsidian Pool, Yellowstone National Park, USA - OP-RAMG-01 (SPADES assembly) (version 2) | ecosystem: Environmental > Aquatic > Thermal...
TCCGCCCTCAAGGTGGATCGTATCGTCTTCGCGGGCCCTCTCAGCATTGCCAAATCCCAAATTTCGATCACTGAAAAGGACGTCGTGTGCGATCTGCCTTACCCCCTTGTGTGTGGTCTTTGGTTCGACCACCACGAAGGCAATCTTCAAGAACTCGAATATCGGAAGATCGATCCCAAGTCCATCCCGGGTCGTTTCGATCTGAAACCGAGTTGTAGTCGCATTGTCTATGAATACTTTTCCGAATCGGTAAACCTCCCCGCACATCTTTCGAAGGCTGTGGACGAAGCGGATATCATCGACAGCTTTGCCTATCGCTCCATCGAGGAGTGGAGGACGGAAACGCCTGGGAAGGTGATCGACCTCACCCTTAAGTCACGCTTCCCATCGGCAGAAGAGCAGGGGGCCTACATGAGAAATTTGGTTTACCTGTTGCGGGATCGATCCCTCGAAGAGATCTCGACCCTTCCCTCCGTTGCGAAGCGTTTGGAGCGATATCATGAGGAGGAAGGGAGGATGCTTCGATTGATCCGGGAGTCTTCCTATTTCCTTGACGAGGACTCGAATCGAGAGGTCGTCATTCTTGATCTCACCCCTCATGCCCGAAGACCTCACCTCATCAAGAACCTGGCCTTCGTGATCTACCCCGACGCTTTGGGGGTTCTCGAAGTCTACAACCTCATGAACCAGGGTGTGAAGAGCAACGACCTGGGCTTCTCCATGTCCCTTTCCATCGAGGCCAACAAGCGCGCGTCAAGCAAGAACATCGGAGAGATCATGCGAACCCTCAACCTCGGTGATGGCCACCCTGGGGCTGCCGCCGGGACGCTTCGATGCCGTTCCAAACAGGAGATGTTGAAAAAGAAGAAGGAGGTGTTGAGCAAGATCTTCCGCCTCTGGTCCGCCCGGTGTGAAAAAGAAGAAAAGGACGCTTCAGGATAAGAACATTCTGGATGAAAGGGAAGGGCGGGGGATCGCGGATTGAAATCTGAGAGATCCCCCGCCGCTCCTGTTTTACCTGCGAAGACGCTCTCTTCGTTCTATTCCGGGGCGGTGATCTTGCGGAGCTCTTCTGGGGTCAACTCTTTCTTCCTTTTCAGATTCCAGGAACCGACCCAATCTTTGAACCTGTTGAGGTTTTTCTGCCTCTCTTCCTCGTTCTTGCCAAGATGGATGTACATGTTCCCTGGTTTTTTATCTCTTGTGCTTTTCCCGTCGTCGAGGCGCCTCATGAGCGCTCCGGCGTCGTCACCTTTCACAAACTCGATAAGGAGCGAGTAGCTATCCATTCTTGGCCCCAGATTGGCCTTGGTAAAGGCTTCCTTGTTTTTCTTAAATTCACCAACCAAGGGGGACGCCGAACCATGGCACGTTAAACATTGGGCCTCGACAATCGGTCGTATATCCTTTTGGTAGGTTACCTCAGCCTTTACAATCAGGGGAACCAGAAGAATAACACCTGAAACAATCATGACCAACGGTTTCCATCCTTTCATCGTTTTCCTCCTCGAAGATTCTGTAGGTGCTGCTTTGAGAGATCCTTGAACTCTTCTAAACCGTTTTACTCGATTTCCAAGAAGCTTTGATAAAATTGCCTCCGCGCAAGGCTTTCCGGACGGAAGAGCGTCTTTTCGAAGCCTTGAGAGGCGCATCGTTCGATTTTTTTCGGAGCGGACACGCATCTCTATGCCCTCGCAATTTAAGCGAACGGGAGGCAAAGGCTTCGCCCCTTAGAGTGACGTCCTAAAACTTCGCAATCCGCCCGTTCCTCCGGCTTCACACGGGAAGTTGATTTTTTTCGCAGCTTCTCAGGGGAAAGGAATCAATCCTTTTCTCGCCAAGCGGATATGTTCTTCCTTCCCGATGTGGGCTTTATGACAGCGCGTGCAGCCCTTAAGGGCGTTCTCGCGAGCGATTTTCCCTCCGTCAAGGGCGTCTGGCCCGGACATCATTTCTTGGTATTTCCCTCCGGGTCCGTGACAGGCCTCGCATCCAACGTTTTCCTCCTGATATGTTTTCTTATCGGGGTCATACCCCGTGGCATGACAAGGGATACACTTGGTTTTATCCTTCTCCTTTTGGATCAAGGAGAAGGCCCGGGTGGCCATCGGAGAGGCCTTCCAGACGGCGATATGCTCCTTGTTGAGCCCCTCATGGCATTCGATACAGGATTTGGATCCTACATAGGCGGCCTCCTCCTGAACGAAGAGGGGTCTTTCCTTAGGAGATGGCTCCTCAGGCAGGCTGGGTGCAGTCTTCTGCCAACTTCGAATGAAGGCGACGAGCTCGTTGATCTGCTTCTTGTTGAGAGGGCCACCCTCCTTGTCGCCAAGAGCAACCATACCCGTTCGGGGAATGCCGCGTTCGATGATCTTATACAAAAGGGTGTCATCCACCTTCTCCAAGTAGTTTTTCGAATGGATGGGCCGAATCCCTCGACGGCCGCCTCCTTGCTCGCCATGGCATCGGGAGCAGTGAGTAAGATAGAGACGTTTTCCCCTCTCTGCAGCATCGGTCTTCATCTTCTCGGCTTGAAGCCTCACCCGATGGGGTTCCAAGAGCCAATAGATCGTGAGAAAGGCGGTGATGGCTACGGTCAATAGGGTTGCTGTAAAGATCTTTTTTTCCATAGGTCAGCTCTCTTCGTTTGAGGGGATGATTCAACCTTTCACAACCTGGGAGAGGTCGAATTTGGTCCTTTCGATGGGCTTCGAGGTGTCGACGACCAACTTGCCCTCCACCACCTGAAGCTTGTAGAGATCCAGAGGTCTCGGAGGCGGGCCTTCAAGGACCTCTCCAAGGGGGTTGAACTTGGCTCCGTGACACGGGCACTCAAACCGCTTGAGGACCTGGTTCCAGTTAACCAGGCATCGCAGATGGGTGCAGACCGCTGAGAAGGCCAGAAAGCCGTTTTCCGTTCTCACGATGAAGGTCCTTTCCTTCCGCATGATGGCGACCTCTCCCACCTTGAACTCGCTTGTCTTGCCGGCGATAAAGACCTTTTCCTCTTTCTCCTCTTTTCGCCTTGGCCAGAGAAAGGCAAAAGTCCCCGCGACAAGCTCCCCAAGGGCAATAGCGCCTGCGGCGATCCAAGCGTAGCCCACCAACTTTCTTCGTGAGATTGTTCTCTTCTGGTTTGTCGATTCGAGATCCATCTTGTTCTCCATACTCGTGCGTAAGGCGTCCGAGCGCCCTGTTTTAGTTCCAGGGCAAGACGAAGCCCCAATTCTCGCCTCTGAAAAGGGAACCGATGAGGGTCAGGACCAAAGCAGCGAAGACGAAACACGTGAACAGGACAATGAGGATCCGCCGCCGCTCTCCGCCGATGAAAAAACGGTTGAAGAGGACGCCGAACCGGCTCTTCGGCTTGCGATCGATGTAAGGGATCAAAAGGAGCCAGATTGCGATGAGAAGGGGAATGATGATCGCAGGCACGACGGGCTTATTCGTATAATGGATCAACTCCTGGATGCCCGTGAAATACCACGGTGCTTTGCCTGGATTGGGGGTGACCAGGGGATTGGCCAGGTCCTCCAGCGGAGCATCGAAGAAGAGAGAGATCAGAAGGAGGACCAGCGTCACCGCCAAAGAGCAGATCCCCATCAGTAGGATATAATGAGGAAAGGTATCCACCGTATCCTCGGGGGCCTTTGCGGTCAAGGGGGAAGTCCCTTCCACAATCTCCATCAAACCGTAGGTCTTGTTAGGGTCCTTCACAAATGCGCGTTCTCTGGTCTCTTCCATTGTTCTCACCTCTTCCCGTTTTGGTACCAAGTTCGAAGACCCGAATCGAAAGCAAGATTTAAAAACCCTCCCCTTCATCTTCTCCCCGAATAGGAGAAGAAAATTTCTTCAGTGTTTCTTTTCGATTCAGCGCCTTAACCCTCGTTTTTTGACCCAACCATAGAAAGGATGGCCCCTTAGATTGCTTCGCTTCGCTCGCAATGACGACTTTTTCCCTTCAAAGGGGACCGGAGATCCCTCCGTCCTTTCTCACCCTCCAGAAATGAACCACCATGAGGAGGCCGGTAAGAAAGGGCAATACCACGCAGTGTAACACATAGAATCGGAGCAGAGCCTCGTGGCCTACCTCGTCGGCTCCCAGGACAAAGAACCGAATATACTTACCCAGCAGCGGCGTGTAGCTCATGATGGTTGTCCCTACGGTGATCCCCCAGTAGGCCAATTGATCCCAGGGGAGCAGGTACCCCGTGTAACTGAGAGCCAGGGTGAGGATGAGCAGACCGATTCCGATCACCCAATTGAACTCCCTCGGAGGTCGATAGGAACGAGTATAAAAGACCCTGACCATATGGAGAAAAACGGTGACGACCATCCCATGAGCGGACCATCGATGAAGGTTTCGCAAGATCTTGCCGTTGAAGATCAGGGCCAAGGCCTCCATGTCGAAATAGGCCCTCTCGATCGATGGGGTGTAGTGAAACATCAGGAGGATCCCCGTGACCGTCAGGATGATAAAGAGCAGACAGGAGATCCCCCCCAAACAGAAGGTGTACGAGAATCGAAGGCCATGGCGCTTCATCTTCACCGGGAAGATGTGAAGGAAGAAATTGGAATACATCACCATGGAACGTTTCAGATCCGTATCGGGCAATCCCGTTCGGAAGATGGAGCGCCAAACAGCGGACTGGCCGATCCGATGAAAAATCTTTTTCCTCATCCTTTGTTCTCCCGTAAAAGGTTTGACCCCCGATGGAACCGTTCCATCGTGATTGCACCGGTCGGGCATCTCTTGGCACAAAGGCCACACTGGATGCACCGTTCTTCTTCTTTGAAGATCACCGTAGCGAGATTCCTTTTTTCCGCCTCTTCGATCGATACGCCGAAATAGGACTTCACCAGGACGGCCAGTTTCTCGTCCCCCTGGATTTCGTGAAGGCCCGCCATGCGAAAACAGGACTTCGGGCAGATATCGACGCAGCCGCCGCACAGAATGCAGCGCGACCGGTCGAAGATCGTAAAGAGGTCGCAGCGCAAACAGCGTGCCGCCTCTCTCTGTGCCGTCTCCTTCGAAAACCCCCGCTCCACTTCTGTTTCGAGGGATCGACGCTCTCCGATGGGCACGGTATCCATTCTCTGGCGAGGGATCTTTTCGAGATTGGGATCGATCGTGACTTCGGAAACAGGAGCGAAATAAGAAGGAGTCCTCTGGAGGGTTTCCCCACTGAGATATCGGTGGATCGAAAGGGCTGCCTTTCTGCCGTCGGCAATCACTCGGATGACGTCCCTGGGTCCGGTGACGAAATCTCCGCCGGCAAAGATCCCCTTCACATGGGTTTCGAACGTCTCAGGATCGACGACCAACCTTGCCCAACGAGAGATCTCCAAACCGATCTCTTCGGGAAGAAAGGAGATGTCTGGGGACTGGCTCACCGCCGGGATGAGCAGGTCGATCTCGAGCTCAAACTCAGAGCCCTCGATGGGGATAGGTCTTCTTCGACCGTCCTTCTCCGGTGCTCCCAGTCGATTCCGGATGCATTGCACTGCGGAGACCCTTTTCCCATCTCTTGAGAGCACCCGGATCGGTTGGGTCAGGTAATGAACTTGGATCCCTTCCTCTTCCACCTCTTCCAATTCCCGCTCGTCGACGGGCATCTCCTCACGGGTCCTCCGATAGAGGATGAAGACCTCTCTTGCTCCAAGACGATAGGCGGATCGGGCCGCGTCCATGGCCGTATTTCCACCCCCCACGACAGCAACCCTTTCCCCGAGTTCGATCCTTTCCTTGAGGTTGACCATCCGCATGAAGGTGACGCCATGAAGGACCCCCTCAAGCTCCTCTCCCGGGATGCCCAGTTTTTCCGCCTTATGGGCCCCTGCGGCGATATAGACGGCATCGTAGCTCTTCTGGAGCCCTTCGAGGTTTAACTCCCTTCCCACAGGTACACCGGTGAGGATCTCGACGCCCAGACGCCTCACTTCCTCGATCGCCTCCTGGACAATTTGCCGAGGAAGGCGATAGGGTGGAATCCCGACGTTGAGCATCCCGCCAGCAACGGGAAAGGTCTCGTAGATCGTCACCCGGTAGCCCATCCTCGCGAGATCGTTTGCCGCCGAGAGCCCTGAGGGGCCGGCACCGATCACGGCCACCCTTTGATCCCTTTTCGTGGTGGGTCGACTTTGCTGGAAGAGATGGGTTTTGTAATCGGCCGAAGCCCGCTTCAAAGAACAGATCGAAATGGGCCGGTCCATTTGGAGTCCCCTACGACACTTCTCTTCGCAGGGATGGACACAGATACGACCCAATATGGCAGGGAAAAGGTTGTCTTCTCGGTTAAGGCGAAAGGCAGAGTCGAAGTCCCCCTCCGCGATGGCCGCAATGTAACGAGGCGCACGAGTATTGACCGGACAGGCGTTTTCGCACCCGATATGCTCTTCAAACCAGCGTTCGTCGGGAACCTTCACATAAAAGCGTTCGTCGGGAACCTCGCTCATCGTGTCTTCTCCTTGAGCATTTTGAGAAGGTTCGAAACTCCCAGGCGCATCCGGTTGAGACGTTCGAAGTAGATCAGCGCAAGCTTTTTCATGACCTCCATGCCCATCTTGGGATCCTCTTCAAAACGGTCCCGAAGGTAGCAAGCATCGATCACCAGAATCTTCGAAACCTTCGAAGAGGTCGCCGTGACGTTGTAACGAAAGGGTTCGATAAGGGATGGCATGCCAAAGGTCGATCCTTCTCGATCGATCTTGGTGGTCATCAGTTCGGTCTTCTCTCCTGTTTGTGCGCTGAGTTCGACCTCGCCTTCCATCAGGACATAGAGAGACGTTGCCTCATCGCCTTGGCGAAAGATCGTTTTGCCCTGAGGGAAGGACTCGACGGACGAATGGGATAAAAGGCCCTCCAACTGCGAGATCTCGAGCGATTCAAAGAGCTCCGTCTTTCTTAACCATGCGACTGTCACCATTCCTGGAACCTCCCTCCCCCCGTTCAAAAAGGCACCGCAACATATCCTCTGAGACGAAGCCACCGGGGCCCCTTGGAGCAGATAGGGCTCGCAACATTTCAGGGGCTATATGCCAAATAGCGATTCATAGGCCTTTGCTCCGGCCCTGTAGCCCGCCTCATCCTTAGCCCACTCCACGTGGCACCCGTTGCAGGAATTGGGGAGCACATGCTTCGGATCTTTTTCGAACATCTCCAAACTGAGCCGGGGCCGAATGATCCTGAAGTCGTGATTGTGGATATCTCCGGCCTCTGCTGAGGCCGCCGTTTTGACCATGTGGCAGCTGGTACATCGACTGGTTCCCCTGGTTTCAGGTGCGTAGTTATGCTTCGTATGGGTACGGATCGCCCTGGGGGTCGAAAACTTTTCGCTCTTGCCATGACAGGAAAGGCAGAGGTTGTTGTTGTGGTCAGCCTTGGTGAGCTGGGACCGACTCGGCCCTCCATGAGGGTTATGGCAATCGAAACAGTGAACCCGCGCATAGAAGTGGCCGCTTTTCAGGAAGTCGAGCCACTGCTGGTGATGGGATTTCGAGTGAGACTCAGGATCGCCCCAGATCCCTGGTTTGAATCGGTAGTAGTTGGATAAGGGCTCGCCAATCTTGTAGGGTTTGTTCTCCTTGTCGTTCCAAGGGTATTCGAAGGTTCCATGGGGCACGCTTACCCCTCTGGAATGGCACTGACCGCAGACCTCTAAACTTCGTTCGTAGGGGAGTTTTCTTGGGTGAAGAATCGCCCCTTTTGCCCGTGGCGACCGCACGTGCTCGGAACCTGGACCATGACACCTCTCACATCCGATGTTGAGCTCCACGTATTTCGATTCGTAGCCTCTTTCGACCTTCTTCAACTCGAGGCCCGTATTGTGACAGCCTGCGCAGCTCATCTCGAACGATTTCTCAGCAGGAGGCTGCTTCAGGGACCCATCTTCATGGTACCAGTTTTGGAGATTGTAAGGGACCCAGCGGGAGGTCGCCTGATTCCACTGGAAGGGGAGAATGTAATGGAGGTTTCCAATCTTGACCTGGTAACGTTGCTTCCAGCCCCACCCCCCATAGGTCCTCACCACGTCGTAAGTGACTTCCTTGGAAGAATCTTTGCCATCGACCAGAACGGCTTGATAGACGTTTCCGGGTCCTTCCTCCAGCTTGACAATGACTTCAGGCAGGTTTCCCGTCTTCAGCTTGATCATCCCCTTCCAGTCCACCACCAGGCTATCATTGGTGCGGCTCAGGATTTGCTGAGACTTGTTGTGGAGGGTATCCTTCCATAAATCGTAGATCGCGCTGTGGCAAGCCATACATCTTTTGGAGCCGACGTAGGTGGCTTCAGCCAAGGCCACGGATGGCGCCAAAATGAACGGGACCATGAACATGACGAGCTTTCTTAATGCAAGGTTTTCCATAGACCCTCCTCCCGTTTGAACGTCGTCCACCGTGGATCAACGCATGATCCATCTATCGCCGTATACATTCCCTTGCTCGCTCCAACAAAAAGGGGAGCAACGGCTCATCGCGATCGCCCCCCTTTGACGTCTCCGATTCGATGTAATAGTTTATGGCCTCTACCTCGCCTCTGGGCTCTCGTCCAGGGAAGGAACTTTGCGAGGTCTTTTGCTCTATAGGCTTCTTTTCATCGCCTCCTTATTGGGGCATCCCTCGGTTGAGATATTCCATCAGATCGGCCATCTCCTTGCGGTCGATCCTTCTCCAGGGCACCTTGGCCTTCCTCATTTTTTCCAGCATTTCCGGGCCGTGATTCCACATCGTCTGAGCCATGAAAATAGGCGAGATCTTCCCTTTCAGAGGGGAGAGGTCGAGCCTCCTCGGGCCCTTCCCATGACAGGAATCGCATTGCTTTTTGAGAAAAACCGTTCTGCCTTGTTCGGGGTCGCCTGGCTCGTCGAAGTAGCGTAGGGAAAAGAGATAGGCCACCAGATCGGCCATCTCTTGTGATGAGAGTGTGGGCCGCACCAGCCCCTTCTCCTCCATCCCCTTCCACATTTCAGGAAAGTGATTCCACATCATAGCGGCCAGTTGACCCGTAGTTCTGGCGAAATCCTTCTTTTTCGAGAGATCTAAGGGTGTCCTCGGACCGTGGCAATGAGCACACCCTTTCTGTGTGAATACCTTTTCGCCCGACTCGGGATCTCCGGGTGAAAGATAGACCTTCTCTGCCCGGGGGTCAAGGCTCCGGATATAAGCGATCAGATCGACCATCTCATCCCCGGCGAATCGAATCCAGGCGATCCCTTTTCTCTTCATCCCTGCCTCCATCTGGGGGGCATGGTTCCACATGTGTTGCGCCCAGAGGATCGGATTCGTATATTTGCTCCAGCGGCTCAGGTCCTTCGCCCCCTCTCCGACCGTATGACACTGAGAGCAGGACTTTTCTTGCATGAGCGCCTTCCCTTTTTCGACGTTTCCCGGCTCGTCGGTATATCGGATGAAATAAAGGAAGGCGAAAAGGTCGGCCATCTCGTTGCCTTCGATTTTTCCCGTTGGGATCTTTTGAGCGGACATCCTGGCCCACATCTCGGGCCAGTGGTTCCAAAGAAGCACCGTCAACTGGACAGGGCTTACATAGGACTCGGGAGGCGCTCCGAGATCCGGGCCTCCCTTTCCTCCCTCTCCCCAGATGGCGTGGCAACGATTGCACCTTTTCTGGTTAAAGACCTTCCACCCTTCCTTGAGGTTGCCAGGAAGAACATAGCCTGTCCTCTCGCCAGTCTGAGCCTCTCTCCAGGGGAGGAAAAACGTTCCCAGAAGGAGAAACAAGATCACCCATCCGATACCGAGACGCTTCATGGAAGAGTTCCTTTCTAAGACAATTGCGAGAAGAGAACCGTCATTTGGCCTCCCCGTCCTGTGACGGGTGAAAATATATCGCCTTGTTTCATACGCCTCCTCATGATGTTGACCTCTCTCGCAGGGTTGGTCTCTTATTACCGCCTCCCGTCCGATGGTTTGGAACGAACTATTTTTTCTTGGGGTTGCGAATGAACTCGATGAGATCCGCCAGATCTCCTTTCTTCATTCGGGGCCAGCGGACCCCTCTCTCCCGCATCGCCCTCTCGATTTCCGGGCCATGGTTCCACATGCCTGCGATGACTTCCATGGGACCAGCAGCCTTCTCGTATCTGGAGAGATCGACCTGCATCAGCTCGCCCTGTTTTTCCCCAAGGCCATGGCATTTCGAGCATCCTAAATCGGAGAACCCCTTGGCCCCTCTGGAGGCGTTTCCAGGCTCGTCGATGAAGTGAAGAAAATAAAGGTAGGCCACGAGATCTGCCATCTCCTTCGGCGAAAAAGTGGGAATACCCGTTTTCGGCTGAGCCATCTTCGCAAGGACAGAGGGCCCTTTGTTCCACATAGCCGAGGCGATTCGGGTCAGGCTTTTGTAAAAGAGAACGGCCTTTCTTCCCAGGTCCTCTCCGGCCTTTCCGCCCTCTCCCCGGATCGCGTGGCACTGGATGCATCCCTTAGCGATAAATACCTTCCGCCCCTCGGCCGGATTTCCGGGTGTGATAAAGGCAGCCTCCCTGGGGCCTCTGGCGTTCGTTTTGATGTACTCCAGGAGATCCATCATTTCGGTGCCCTCGAAAATCGGCCACTTGATGCCCAGCTTGACCATGCTCGCAATCATTACCGTGCCATGGTTCCAGATCATCTGGCTGAGATAGACGGGGGTGATGTTCTGTGGAAACTGGTCGAGGCCGGGTTCTCCCTCTTTCCCTTTGCCGGAGAGGCGATGGCAATGGCTACAGCCCTTTTCGGTGAAGAGATAGCGGCCTCGGGTTGCATCGCCAGGCTCGTCGAAGAATTTGAGAAAATAGAGGTAGGCGGAGATATCGGAGACTTCTTCGGAGCTGAGATGGGGCCTTGGCATCTTGACCCGTTCCATGCCGGCGAGCATGGAGGGGATGTGGTTGAGAAGCTTTGAGGCCAGATCGAGCTGGGTATCGCCAAGCTCTATCCTACCGAAATCGGGCCCGATCTTGCCGCCTTCGCCCTTCAGGGCGTGACACTTCACGCACCCTTTGGTCACGAAGAGCCGAGCCCCACGGGCCGGATCCTCCGGAAGGGCTTGGGCCAGGACGGATGAAGAAAAAAGGAGGACGAAAAGAATCCCTTTCCCGACCATGCAAATCAATCGTACCCCCATCGTTTCTATTCCTCTCTCATTCCACGCTGATGCCAGGCAGGTAGGTCCGAATCCTTTCCTGCACCTCAGCCATCGATTTTTCTCTCCCCTCGCGAACCTCCCAGATGGAGACAATGGGGAAGACCTTTGTAAAAATCATATAGAGCAGGACGAAGAACGAGATGCATCCGGCAAAGATCGACCACTCAACCCATGTCGGAGCGTAGAGCACAGTCTCGTTGGGAAGCCTCGGGTTGGTCAGGGTGGGCACAACGATGATGTAACGTTCCAGCCACATGCCGATCACAATGGAGATAGAGGCGATCAGCGTTCCCAACGGCGTTCGTGTCCTTCGTAAGCTCAAAAGGGGAAGGGGAACGACAAAGCAGAAGAAAAACATCCCCCAGAAGGGAAGGGCGAATCTTCCTGTGAATTTGGACCAGAAGATGGTCATATGAAGGGGTTCCGCGCCATAGTACACGGTGAGATATTCCGTGAAGGTGAAGTAAAACCAGAGCAGCGTCATGACCAGCAAGAGGATACCCAGATTGTTGAAATGGACCGGTCTCAGGTAATCCTCCAGATGGTAAACCTTCCGGATCAAGTTCATGGCGACGATGAGAGCGGCAATGCCAGAAAAGATGGCCCCTGCCACGAAATAAGGGCCGAAAATAGCACTGTGCCACATGGGTTGGATCGTCATGGCAAAGACGAAAGAAACCACCGTGTGAACCGAGACGGCGACGGGGATGACGAGGATGGCCATGAAGGCGATCCCCTTTTCGAGCAGGCGATGCTGCCTTTCCGTTCCTTTCCAACCGAGGGCCAGGATGCGGTAGAACCACTTCCATTTTCCGCCGTGATCTCTCAGCAGCGCGATGTCCGGAATCAAGGGCAAGAAGAGGTAGATGGAACTTGCAGTCAAATAGACCGTGATGCTGGACACGTCCCAAAGCAAGGGGGATTGGAATTGGGAGTACTTGATGATGTTGAGCATCCTATCAGGCCTTCCTAAATCCATCAGGATGTTTCCGACACCGAAAAAGAGAACCAGAACAGTGATCACCTCTGCCGATCGCGTGATCGACCTTCGCCATTCAGCCTTGGCCAAGCGGAGGATCGCCGAGATCAACGTCCCGGCGTGGCTGATCCCGATGAAGAAGACGAAGTTGGTGATGTAGACGCCCCAAAAAGTGGGCCGCGCCAGACCCGTGACGCCAAGTCCATGACGATACTGATAAAGATAGGCTCCTGCGGCCCAGAGGATAACCGCAACCAAAGTGGCAAAGGCCAGATAAAAGGCCTTCCCCGTTTTGAGAATCGGTTCGAAGAGAATGAGGTCCTCGACGGGTTTTTCGTGATCCTTCTCCATCACATTCCCTCAGCAAGGTAGTATACTTTTGGTTCCGTTCCTAACTCCTCCATCAGGCGAAAGGCCCTTCTTTCGCGCGAAAGGATGGAGACGGTGCTGTGGGGATCGTTGAGATCTCCGAAGTACATGGCCCCACTTGGGCAGGCTTGAACGCAGGCGGGGATATAATCCTCGGGCAAAAGCTCTCGCCCCTCGATCTTTGCCTTTTCCCTCGCTCGGAGCAACCGATGGCTGCAGAAGGTGCATTTTTCCACCACACCCTTGGTTCGAATCGAGACATCCCGGTTGAGAGAGCCTTTCATCTCTTTGGGCCATTGGGGGGGATACCAATTGAAATACTTCACCGTGTACGGACAGGCCGTGGTGCAATACCTGCAGCCGATGCAGCGATAGTTGATCTGGGCCACCAAGCCCTCCTCGTTGATGTAGGTGGCATAGACCGGACAGACCTTCGTGCAAGGGGGATGGTCGCAGTGCATGCAGGGCCTTGGGATGAGCCTCGCTTTGACGTGTGGGTATTCCCCCTCTACGTAAGGGATCAGCTCGATCCAATGAATGGTCCGCCCCTTGGCCGCCTCCTCAGGACCGATAATGGCAATGTTGTTCTCCGCCTGACAGGCGACGACACAGGCCTGACAGGCCGAGCATTTATCGAGATCGATGACCATTCCCCAACGATGCATGAGCCCTCCAAGAAGAATCCGAATCGAGCGAATTTACCTTTTTCGGTAAGGGTCCGATCGAAGGCCATAGGGAGACCCTCCCTATGCCTTGTAGATCTTCACCCGGGTTGATCCGACGACCGGATAGGCCGTCAGCGGATCGAGTTCGTCCCCCAGTAGCCGGTAAGGGTTCTCTCCCAGCCCTTCCGCCCATCGGCCTCCTGACCGATGGCCTAACCCTAAGGGGATCGAAACAACCTCGGGCATAGCCCCTGGATAGAGCCTCGCCCTCGCCTTGATTTTCCCTTTTTCCGATTCAACCCATACCCAATCCCGGTCGGCGATACCCAGGCGTTTTGCCGTCTCCGGGTTTACCTCCACCCAGGTCTCCCATCTCTCGAAGAGGTGGGCTCCTGAAATCGATTGGAGCCAGGGCTGGTTAGCGTTTCGGCTTGACGTCAGGGCCATCGTTTTGAAGACATGAAGGAGAAATGGGTAGCTCTTCTCATCAGCCCTCTTGCTCGATGGTTCCCACTGGGGAAAAAGGGAAGCCTCTTTCTCTTTTGCTGTTGTCGGGACCGCCTTTTCAAGGTGTTGAGCATAGAATTGAAATTTTTTCGTAGGCGTCCTGAAGACACGCGTCCATTCTTTGAAATCGTAGAGGGGATCCCACCATCCCCCCTTCTCTTGAAGCTGTTTCCAGAATTCCTCGAAGGTCTTGTAGGAGGGCGCCCACCATCCCCCCCGCTCGAGAAGTCGCGTCCACGCCTGTTCGAACTGAAGGCCGAAGGTGTCTCCTCGCTTCGCATCGAATACGCCCCGGATTCCGTAGAGCATCACCTCTTTGAAATCGCTCCATGGAAAGGCTTTTGCGATCTCCCCACCCAGGGCTTTCGCGATCTGGAGAAGAACGTCGCCCGTTGCTTTTGTCTGATATAAGGGCTCGACCACAGGCTGTCGGATTCCAAGGACCGGGAAGCCCCCGTTGGTGAAGACGGGATCGTCCTGCCAGCGCTCGAGCGGGGTATGATCAGGCAAGACGAGATCGGCCATGAGGGTTGTGTCGTCCATATAAGGCGAGAAGCTGACGATCAGAGGAATGGCCTCAAAAGCCTTGTAAAAGAGGTTGGGATCGGGGTTCGAAAAGAGCGGGTTGGAGTAGTAAAGGAAAAGAATTTCCGGTCGGTAGGGTTTTCCGCCGATCACGTTCTTGGCGAAGAGATAGGGGGGCTGCTCCATAGAGAGCCCGTCCCCCGCTCGACCATCAATCCTTTCGCGACGAAGGCCTTTTTCAGCCATTCCGTCTCGCACAACGGGGGGAAAAGGCTGCAGGGGAACGGTTCTCGGTACGAGAACGCCTCCAGGGGAATCGATGTTGCCAACCAATCCATTCAGTATGGCCACGGCCATCTGGTGAAAGGGCCGATCCCGATATCCGATGGCAAGGGAGGGCTGGTTCGTCGCAAATTCACGGGCGAGCCTGATGAGGGTGTCGATGGCGATGCCTGTTTGTTTTGAGACGACGTCTGCACCATAGGTGGAGAGAACGAACTCTTTGAAACCGACATGCTCTTTCCCCTGCGGGTCGACCCAGTTCTCGAATCCGAAGCTGTGACGGGAGATAAAATCCTTGTTGTAGAGCCCTTCCTTGATGATCATGCCAGCGATGCCGAGGGCGACGAGCCCCTCTGAACCGGGTGGAGCGGGAATCCATTCATCGGCCTTCATGCCTGTGATGGAGAGCCGGGACTCGATCTGAACGAGCTTCCCTCGCTGATCCGGTCTCCCTCTTCGGAAGTGGCCGTAGGCGTTGAGGGCCTGGACGGGTGAGCCATACGATTCGAGAAAGTTCGAGCCGAAAGAGAGGATGTATCGGGCGTTTTCCAGATCGTAAGCTGGCGTGGTTTGAATTCCTTGGGTGAGATAGAACCCTTCGATCGGTGCCCCTTCCCAATCAAACTGGTTCTCAATCCAATTGGGCGATCCAAAGGCTTCGAGGAAACGTTCCCAAAGGGAACGGATCAGGCCCCGAGCTCGTCCTGCCCAAAGGGCTAAACGTTCGGGTTCTCCCTTTTCCCTGAGGGTCTGTAACGATCCGGTGAGCCCCGCGAGGGCTTCGTCCCATGTGATCGATTTCCATTTTCCCTCCCCCCGCTTTCCAACCCTTTTCAAGGGCGATCGTATGCGGTCAGGATCGTAAAGTCCCTGAAGTCCCGCGATCCCCTTAGGACAGAGCGTTCCCCGGTTGATGGGATGAAGGGGGTTTCCCACGATGTTGACCGCCCATCCGTCGATCACCCTGGCCAGGACCCCGCATCCTCCCATGCATTGCCCGCAGACGGTAGGGATCCACTTCTCCACTCCAGGGGGGTTGGTCAATTCTAAAACGGGGGATTGGGACCATCTCCAGAAGCCCCCACCTAAGGCTACGGCCACACCTGCCCCTCCCCCGATTTTCAAGAAATCTCTACGGTTGATCTTCATCGCGAACCTCTATGTCCTGAGGCGTTACAACCCCATGCACGCGTATCCGGTGTCTCGCGTCCAGCTTTCTGATTCCCCACACTCTTGAGGGTTTTAAACATGACAAGCCAAGCAGTCGTTTGTCACCTGCTTCTTGGAGTGGCAATCCATACACCACTTCATCGTCATCTTGACCCAGGGCTTTGAGGGCGGCCGATCGCTCTCGCCAATGGCTCCATGGCATGTCTGACAGTCCATCTTTCCCAGCACCACATGGCGGCGATGGGAAAAGAAAACGTGATCAGGTTGTACATATAATCTGGCCCAGGAGATTTCTTGGTTCTTCTTTTGATAGTCCCGTATCTTTTCTTCTTCTGGGCTTTTCGTGACAGGATCTTTATGGCAATCTAAACAGGTCTCGAGGCGGGGCATTCCGGAAAAGGTTTGGGTCTTGAAATAAATGTGGCAGGTGTCACAAGAAAGGCCTTGGGCCGTATGCTTCTTGTGACTGAAGGAGATGGGCTGAGCGGTCTTTGAACCAAAACCAAGTCCGCCCAGAATGAGAAGGAGCAACGCTCCGAGGATCAGCCCGATAAGGACGAGCTTTGCTTCCCGTTTTCCGCACAAGCATTGAACCATGTGAGCATCCGATCCATTCGATTTCCCCCCTTGGAAACTTCAACGAAAATTAGAATACCATATTTTTCTCAAAAAGCAAGAACTTTCTCCCGAACCCCGATTGAGAGATGGTCAGGGCGAGGGGAGCAAAGCAGTCTCGCCTTTCACAATTTCGCCTTCTACGAAGAGCTTGCCACAGACCTCGCAGAGGCCGGCTGGGAGAAGGCTTCCCATTTCCAAATCGGCATTCGGGGTTCTAAGTCTCCTACCTCTTCGCCCAGCCGAAGGCCTCTTTCCCCTTTGTCTTAGGCGAAGCGAATGATTCATATTGTCCTCCGCCCGTGTTCCTTTCGTACGTGGAATGATTGAACTCCCCTGTCTCGATCGGGATCGCGACCTTCATGAGAAGGGTGAACATCAACAGCCCTGTCGCCCAAATTCCCAGAGAGACCATAAGCTCCAGGAGATTTGGGATGTATTCGTAAATCTCACCGAGGGGATCGGGAACAAACCCCGGAATGACAAAACCGGGCCCTTTTTCGATCCAAACCCCCACGATGATCAGGAGACACCCGATGTTGAGCGTTCCGATGCGTTTGCGGGTATGAGGGATAAGAAAGAGGAAGAAGGCCGTCACGTTCATGGCCATCGCCGCCCAAATCCAGGGAACGAGCTGGGTGTGATGGTGAAGGCCTTCGAAGAGATACTTGAAGGACGCAATATGAGCGGTGTTGGAATAGTACTCCTTGTAGAGCTCGGAGGCAAGAAGGAAGAGGTTAAGAAACATCGCATAAGCGATCAACTCTGCAATCTTAAAAAGGGCTTCATCCTCCAACTTGATCTTGGAGACCCTTCGAATGATCTGGAAGATGATAATGATGATGGCTGGGCCGGAACAGAAGGCGCTCGCCAAAAACCGGGGCGCAAGAATGGAAGCGTTCCAGAAAGGACGGGCTGGAAGGCCATTGTACAGGAAAGCGGTCACCGTGTGGATGCCGACAGCCCAGGGGATGGAGAGGAGAATAAAGGGAAGGATGAATTTCCAGTTGGGTTCTTTCCGGTAGTAGAACTTGACCAATAAGTAGATGGGGATGAAGAGGTTCAGAATGAGATAGCCATTCAGAGCGATCACATCCCAAGCGAGAAGGGACTGGGGGAAATTCATCAGGCCCACGACGGGAAGCATGTGCCAGAAACGATCGAGCCTTCCCAGGTCGACCATCACAAACAGGACGGCCATTGTAATAGAGGACGCGGCAAAGAGCTCTCCTAAGACCACAATCTCTTTGATCGGTTTGAAATGGTAGACATAGGCAGGGATAACGAGGAGCACCGCGGCCGCAGCGGCACCGACAAGATAGGTGAAATTGGCGATGTAGAGCCCCCAGGAGACTTGGTCTGTCATGTTTGTCGCGATCAGCCCGACATCGTGTTGTTTCAGATAGGCGAGAAATCCCGTGAGCACGGTCAAAAGAAGCAAAAGGCACCAGAGGTAATAGAGTGTGCTTCCCTTGACGACCAGGATCAGCGTCTTCCTATAGAAATGCCACGTCTCTCTGGCAATCTCCCGTAATGGTTCCATCCTTGGCCTAAGATTCAAAGAAGTAGTAGAACTTGGACTCCGTGTTCAGATCCTCCTTGAGCCGAAAGACCCGCTTATGTTCGATGATGTATCGGATCTCGCTCCGAGGATCAAGAAGGTTTCCAAACTTCCTTGTCCCGGTGGGACAGGCTTCAACACATGCAGGGTATCTTCCCTCTCGTACCCGCTGGATGCAGAAGGTGCATTTTTCAACCGATGATTTCATTCGGGGCCTGTTCCCGAGGTAGTGGACCACAGGGTTCACCTCTTCGGGAGGGATGTTTGGATCGGCCCAGTTAAAAACCCTTCCTTTATAGGGGCATGCGGCGATGCAATATCGGCAGCCGATGCACCAGTTGTAATCGACGACCACGATCCCGTCCGGCTCCTGCCAAGTGGCGTGGACAGGACAAACCTTTACACAGGGTGGATTCTGACACTGTTGACACTGCACGGGGAGATAGACGAACCCCTTCTCCGGGACCAGATCCGGATCGTAATAGTGCTCGGAGTCTTCGAGGTTGATCAGGTTCCCTCTCTTGAGTCGAAGGACACGGATCCATTGAAGCTGGGGATCGTGGCGTGAAGGGTTGTTCTCCTTCACGCAGGCATAGACGCACCTCCTGCAACCAATGCAACGGGAAAGCTCGAGACCATATCCCCAAAGGGTATCGGGTAAAGCCTCTTTCGTGCTGATCTGAAAAGGTTTGCCGTATTTCTCTCGGTACCGCCTTTCAAGTTTGGAGATGACCTGCTTCTTCTCTTCCTCCGTCATCTCCCGGAAATGCTTTTGTAAGAAGTCCTCTGCCTCCTCTTTGCTGCAGGAAGAAAGAATCGGGATGGAAAGCCCCGCCAGCATGGTCAGCGAAAGATTCGAGAGGAATTCTCTTCGGTTGTATCTTCTACGATTTTCCATGTCCTCGCCTCAGGGGAGGAGAGGGCGGCGGTTCCGGTTTAAGGGGTTTGAACTTTGGCTCATGGGGATCGTGGCAATGAGCACAGAGGAAATAGGTCCTCTTCCCCATCCCAGACAAGAAGTAGCCAGTCCTCTTACCATGAATACCCGCCTTCCAATCCTTGAAAACGTTTCCGTGGCATTCTCCGCAGAGACGGTAGCTCTCTTTGAAATCGATAAGCTCTCCGTTGTAAAGCCGGAGTTTATCTCGGTTTTTCCCGTCGTGACAATCGAGGCACCACCGCATGGTCTCGGCATGATGGAGTTTGATCTCGGTGTGTTCTTCCTTAAGCTCTCTCTTCTTGCGATTCACTTCCATGGAGGCATGACAGTTGCTGCAGGGGAAGATCCCTTCTGTCAAAGGAGGTGGGGAGACAGGAAACTCTTCGCTGGCACCTCTTGCGAAGGAGGCAAGGCAAACCCCTCCGAGAAACAGAATAAGAAGTATTCTTGTTGCTCTTCGCATATGTAGTGATGGACAGGATAAACGCGGTCCGTCGTTTCCACATGGATCTGAAATTTCGCTGAGGGAGCCATCGAGAGCCACGTGCTTCCCGACAAAACCGACCGAAAAGCTATGGTAACATCTCTTCCACGAATACGCAAGTCCATGAAAAAAACAGAATCCCGATTTGGAAACCGAAGGCCTCTTTCCGTGCGGTCATTGCGAGTACCTGCAAGGGGGGTGACGATCTCGCCGTAGATGACCAGATTGTAAAAGGCGAGATTGCTTCGTTCCACTGAAATGACTATTTATAGACCAGAATTCGGGACAAAATGTTTCGATTCGGTAAATAGAGCTCCGCTCCCTTGATTTGGCCGATCCGGTATGCTAACGTTTCTTCATGCATCTCGATATTCAACTTCTTCCGGTGAAGCCTTCCCAAGAAAGCCTCCATGGACGCTCGGTTGTGGTTATCGATGTTTTGAGGGCGACTTCCGTCATGGTCCAAGCCTTTTCTCAAGGCCTCGAGGAGCTTTTTCCTGTTCCTACGGTAGAGGAGGCCCTCGAACTGAGAGAGCGATTCGGCTTCGAAACCACCCTTCTTGGAGGAGAAAGGGGAGGGAAGCAAATCGAAGGGTTTCACTTCGGCAATTCTCCAAGAGAGTACACAGCCGACAGGGTCAAGGGTAGACGTCTGATCATGACGACCACAAACGGAACGAAGGCCTTCCATTCAGTGACGGGTGGCGCGGAGATCTTGGTGGGAAGTTTTTTTAATGCCTTAGCGGTGGCGGATCGCGTTCTTTCCTCGGGCCGCGATCTTCTCATCTATCCGTCAGGGAACTACGGGAAGTTCTCTCTCGAGGATACGGTCTGTGGAGGGTTGCTCATCGATCTGATTATGGTAAGAGAGCCCAAGGAAAGAGGAACGATCGATCTGAGCGATGCGGCCTTTTCCGCTCGTGTTCTTTATCAGAGGTTTGAGAAGAACCTTCTTGACGCTTTTTATCTTTCCTCCCACGGGAGGTATCTGGCGAGCATCGGCCTCGAAGAAGACCTTCCTTACTGCGCTCAGCGGAACATCACGGATGTTGTGCCCGTCTTCAAGGACGGCATGATTCGGGCCCAGAAATGAGCCGTCTGTTGCGGAGCCCGGGGAAGGACGCCCTCACCGAGTCCTAACGGCGGCATTTTTGCAACATCAGGGGTAAGCCTCTCTCACAAAGGGAAAGGACGGCCATGAGACGGAAAGAGAGATTGATGAGAAACGAGGAAACGCTTCTTGCCCTGCTGAAGAGGGCTCAAGTCGGTCGGCTCGCGACGATCAACCGAAAGGGCTTTCCGGTGATCAAACCGGTCAATTTCGTTTACGATGGGGGAAAGATCTTTTTCCACTCTGCGACAAAGGGTGAGAAAGTGGCGGATATCCGCCGGGGAAGTCCGATCTGTTTCGAAGTAGACGAACCGATTGCCTACGTCACCGCTCGGGGAGCGGCTTGTAAGGCGAGCTATTACTACCGGAGCATCATCATCAAGGGAAGAGCCACTTTCGTGAAGGGAACGAAGCCGAAGCAGCAGATTCTCGAAAAGCTCATGGAAAAATATCAACCCCAAGGAGGGTATGACCCACCTTCCGAAGAGGTGGTCAAAAGGACGGCTGTCATCGAGATCGCGATCGATGAGATGACCGGCAAAGAAAGTCTCGGATGAACCCGCCCGTTTCGATCGTTCGATGCTCAGACTACGATGAGGCAAAGATTTCTCAGGCCCTCCGTAATGCGATCGACCTGATTAGAGGTATGAGGGCCTTTGTAAAGGAAGGGGACCGGGTTCTCCTCAAGCCGAACCTCATTCTCGGGAAACCACCCGAGAAGGCAGTCACGACCCATCCTTCTGTGGTCCGGGCGATGATCGAGCTTGTGCGAGAGGCAGGGGGACTGCCTTTTGTCGGCGATAGCCCCGGCATAGGGAGCGCCATTGGAGCCGCTGAACGCTCAGGGCTGAAGCGTGTGGCCGACGAGATGGGTTGCCCTCTTGTCGATCTCCACGAGCCCGCTGTAACAGAGAAGAAGAAGGGAAGAACGTTTCGAAGATTGGAGATCGATCGCTCGGTTCTTGAGGCCGACGTCGTCATCAACCTTCCCAAATGGAAAACCCACAGCCAGATTCTGCTCACCCTTGGCGTCAAGAATCTTTTTGGTTGCATCCCAGGAAAGAGAAAGGCGTTATGGCATCTCCAGACCGGTGGAGATCGGAAACGCTTCGCAGAGGTTCTCGTCGATCTTTACGAGGTGATTCAGCCTGGACTGACCGTCCTCGATGGTGTCCTCGCAATGGAAGGTAACGGCCCTTCGAGCGGTCGTCCAGTTCCGATGGGGCTGATTCTTGCGAGCGCCGACCCCCTGAGCCTGGATCAGGTGGTTTGCGACCTTTTAAAGATTCCGAGAGAGCGGCTCATCACGAATCAGGTCGCCTTTGAAAGGGGTCTCGGTCGAGGGCCCATAGAGGTCGTTGGAGAGAGGGTAGGGGACTTGGTAGTCGGTCCCTTTAGGCTTCCTTCCCTTTCGAGTGTCGATTGGCCTCTGCCTCGCTTTTTGAAAAGAGCCATCCGAAATGCCTTGAGCTCGAGACCGGCCATCTACGAGGCAGCCTGCCAGATGTGCTCGCGCTGCATCGAGATCTGCCCTGCCCAAGCCTTGGAGAAGGGCGAAAAGACGCCTGTTTTCGACTACGAGAAATGCATCCGGTGCTACTGCTGTCAGGAGGTTTGCCCGGAAGAGGCGATTACCCCGAAAGAGGGCTGGGGGGTGAAAATGATAAAAAAAGTCAAAGGTTAAAGGTTGGAGGTAGGAGGCAAAAGCAAAAAGCTAACAGCCGTCAGCGATCAGCTATCAGCCAAAACCTGAAACCTGAAAGCTGAGAGCTGATAACTGAAAGCTGAATGCTGAAAGCCAGTTAAAGGTTGGAGGTAGGAGGCAAAAGCAAAAAGCTAACAGCCGTCAGCGATCAGCCATCAGCCAAGACCTGAAAGCTGAAAGCTGAGAGCTGATAACTGAAAGCTGAATGCTGAAAGCCAGTTAAAGGTTGGAGGTAGGAGGTAAAAAGAAAAAGCTAACAGCCTTCAGCGATCAGCCATCAGCCAAAACCTGAAACCTGAAAGCTGAGAGCTGATAGCTGAAAGCTGAATGCTGAAAGC
>Ga0078972_1008126_pt1 | contig 22395 bp, 17 predicted proteins | sample YelNatPaOPGAMG01_FD_67568 | JGI IMG/M metagenome (GOLD analysis project Ga0078972, IMG submission 67568) | Hot spring thermophilic microbial communities from Obsidian Pool, Yellowstone National Park, USA - OP-RAMG-01 (SPADES assembly) (version 2) | ecosystem: Environmental > Aquatic > Thermal...
ACTTCGCTCCGCTCGTAATGACTAAAACCATTCAAATCCCTCTTTTTATTTCCCCCTTTGAAAAAGGGGGACTAAGGGGGATTTATTTGTAGCAAAGCTTGCTTTACCATTTCAGAGCAAGCTCTCTGCCCCGACTGAAACGTCAGGGTGAAACTACAATGAGGATTTGTTTTGTAGGGCTCCGACGTAACGTCGGAGCAATCCATCATTCATAATCCAAAATTCATAATTCAACATCCAAAATCCATCATCCATAATCCATAATTCAACATTCATAATCCACAATCCTCATCGTCTCTCACCTTTTTACTTTTCAGGTTTTACTTTTTTTAAATACTCGTAAACTATGGGGAGAATAGATATCACTATTATAGAGATTATTACATATGAAAAATTGTTTTTTATAAAATGAATATTGCCGAAAAAATAACCTCCCAAAAACACAACAACGCACCACAGAAACGCCCCTGTTATATTGTATATAACAAATCTTTTATAACTCATATAACCAAGCCCTGCCATAAAAGGAGCGAAAGTCCTCACTATCGGAACAAACCTCGCTATTACAATTGTTTTGGCTCCGTATTTCTCATAAAAACTGTGAGTTTTTTCTATATAGTTCTTTTTAAATATTTTAGGGTATTTTTCAAAAGCTTTGACTCCTAAAAACTTTCCTATATGATAATTTGCTCCATCGCCTAAAACCGCAGCGATGAAAATTATAATAAATGTTTTAACCGTAGAAAGAATACCCATAGCGGAAAAAGCGCCGCAGGCAAAAAGCAACGAATCGCCAGGAAGAAACGGGGTTACGACAATCCCGGTTTCCAAAAAAATCACCAAAAAAAGAATAATATAAAACCAGCCGTTATATGTTCCTATAAAATAACTGAGATATTTATCCAGATGTAAAATTATCTCAATGTATTTCAAAAATTCCATAAAAATTTCTTTAGAACTGAAGTATTACATTGGTTCCAAATTGATAAGCGAAATAATCTTCCTGTTTTAAGTACTTATGCCAGTATCTCTGTAGCGAAAGATTAAAACTTAACCTTAAATTTTTGGTCGCTTCTATATCAGCATTTGAAGTCAGAGAAAGCAATCTGTTATTATCGTTTAGAGAAACCGGCGATTTCTTTATAGAATAACTGATATTGCTCGTCCAGATTATTCTGTTGTCAAAAACCGTCTCACTGAAAAAGGGAAGCTTAAAGGTTTTTGGTATCTTTATATCTGTCTTTACAAGCACCGACGGAGTTATAACGCTCGTGTTCGCCGTAACTGTTTTGAGGGTCGTCTCTGCGTAATCATTTGAATAATCTATTTTAGGAGTAAATCTGTATGCTTTATAATCAAATGTTCCCTGAACTGAAAAATCCCTGTGTCTTGTATATCCAGTCAACTGGTTTATTTTAAGGTCAAATTTCTCAGTATTTCTGGCATTATATGAGATTGAAGAATTTACATAATTTAAAAGATTGAATCTCAAATCAGTGCCAAAACTCGTTGTCTTATCCATACTTGTTTTTATAATCGTATTTGTATTATAGGAATACTTTATGTTAGCATTCAACGCGTTGAGCCATTTTTTTACTGAAAAAAGATCTTCTAACTGGGAAATAGAGAAGATAAGATCAGGTAATGTCTTATTGACGCTTTGAGTATAGACATCATTCGTATATGTTCGCTGTTTGGAATAATTATAATTATTGGTTATAGAAATGGTAGAAAGAGGTTTTAATTTCAAATTAGAAAAAACGAATGCTTCAAATGGCTGCCATCTAAATGATGAATTATAGGAATCCCTTAAAGTAGCCGAAGCTCTCTGAGCAAAAGGATTATTAGGAGCGAGAGGCTTTCTTATCCATAACTTTGTTTTGGAATCATAATCTTTTTCCACATAATTCCACGCGTCACCATCCTGAAGTTGATAGTTGGATGTTATAACCATAGATCTTACTGGTTTAAAATTAGCAAAGATATCATTCATATTGAGAGTTAGGTTTATCGAACCCTGAGCGTTTCTGTTTATGTTTTTGATATCTCCTATGTTATAAAATGTTGATTGTTGCGCGAGCGTTACAGTAGTTACGCTTATATTATTGCTTTCAATCGTGTTTACGGAATAACTGAAATACGGAGAAAACCATTTTATAAGTTTTAGATTTGAATTGATTTCCACATTCTGCTGCATCGATTTAGGATAGGAATAATCATTGTCGGATAATAATGAACCTCTTTTCTCATTAACCCTTGTCAGAGAATAGCCGGGATTTAAATCCCAGTTATTCACTGGAACAAAATTCAGCTTAATGGAATAAGTATTTGTCCTTTCATCCGTGTTATAATAATCGGAGGTGGAAATATAAGGCGGAGAATAGGTTATTTTATTATCTATAAAAGTATAGGAAGCGGATGTGTTTTTAGGCAGAATAAAAATTTTTAAAGGGGATGGGAAGTTGGTTGATGCGGTATATGTATTTTTATCGTCTTCCCTGTTGAGCAAATCGTATTTAACATTATTTCTTGAATAATTCAGGTTGGTGGCGGGCAAAATCGGGATATTCAATAACCCCTGAGCGGTTAAATCTTCTTTCTTAACTCTTCCCTGTTGAAGTATGTTTACGAGATTATTATTACCGGTCAGATAGGTATTAGGAGTAAAAACTATCTGTTTAGAGAATGTGTAGCTTGTAGGGAAAAATGAAGGTTTTAAAAGATTAAGATAACCCGTATTCTGTTCGTTATCCTGGTTGGTTATGGCTGTGACTGGCGTTTGAAATGCTCTATCCATATATCTGTGTTTGCCTCCGAATGTAGCAAATCCAGGGATTTCAAAATCTCCGCTTACCTTTCTCGCATTTCCATCCCTTGTTATTGGACCGGCAAGATGTATCTCGTTTAGATATACATAACCGGAGTGAGTTGATATATCAACAGGATCAACAGTTTCAAACCCGGCGATTATTTGAGGTATCTGCTGAAGAGAGACCTTTCCGCCAGTAGATATCTCTATATAAGAAGGAGCCTCCCAGATATCAGCGATTCCGTCATTATTCAAATCAATTTGATCTATTTTATAAACATGCCAGCCAATGGACTGGGCATCAAGTTTTATGGACGCTTTATAATAATTATTTGAATCCCCTACTTTTATAAAAAACTTAAGTTTTGGGTCCTGGTTTTTATTATAAAGCATAAAACGAAATTCTTTATGCTGAGATATATCTATGGGAGATGAGAATTTTTTATAAACATAAGATGACGAGTTTGAAGTTATGCTTGAATAGGTTATGGAGAGTGACTGCTCCGATATGTTTGACACTCCAGAAGCGGATTTTTGAGAACTGACAGAGCCATATAAATCATTATAGATAGAACTAATCTCGCCACCCACATTGTATATTGGAGTATAATCCGTATTGTCTATATTGTTTACCGAGACCAGTTTAATTTCTTCATTTGAAGCAGTTGATTTATATATATTCCAGGTATTTCCTACAGCTGCAATCCTCGCTATTTTTATCCTTCCTTTTAATGGAGTTAAGGGCCCTTTTTTAAGCGATAATCTGACCTCTTTGATGTTGGACCATCTGTATGATTCGCTTGAATATATAACAACTGGATATATGAGATTATGCCAGCCGCTGAAGTTTATTTCATTGGTGGAAACATTTCCAGAAGTTATATCGGTAAAGTAGGTGTTTTTAACATATCCAAATGAATCGCCTACTGAGGGATTGCCAGAGTCAAGTCGGCCATTGGCATCAAGGTCCTGGCTATCTATTCTTCCGTTATTTGCTCCGTATCTTATAGATGGATATCCAGAAGGAGAATAAAGCCAGCCAATATCTTCGGATGGAGATAGAACCCCATCGCAGTTTATGTCTTCCGTTTTTGGAGCATTATAAATAATTTTACCATTGGAACAATTCAGGGTAACGCCGCCACTTCCATCTGAATCTTCATTTATCTCGCCAAAGTGAAGGTTGATTAAAGGTCCGGCTGTATCATTATCACCCGAGACCGTCATTTCAAAAGAATTTTTTTGAGTGAAATCAAGTCCCGTCTTTGAAAATACATAGACCATCGAAACCTCGGTTGAGACGGTGAAATCGTAATCCAAAACGAGTATCTGCTGTTTTGAATCGCTCGGAGAATTCGGATTTATATCTTTTGAATAAATCTCCTGACTATCCCATTTTATAGAATCCGGATAAGAAGGAATAGAGGATGGATTTGAGGCTATATACCAGTAATTTTTATCCATAGAGGCAAGGTCTTCCTGAGTAACGCCTTCCATATTATCTATCAGAGCGAAATCGTTTATATTTGGATTTAATCTGGATTTTGCCATCTCCGCGGATATATTGGTCCTTATTCCCAAAAGATTTAAATTCTTTATCTGCGTATCAGCGTCGTATACAAATATGCTTGAGGCGATATCCGTTATAGAAGGCGCCTTCATCGCTTTTGCAGAACCCTGATAAAGCGCTGTAAAACCGAGAGTCATATTATTAAACAAATCATAAGAGACCCTGCCGCCAGCAAGCGTTTGATTGGATGAACCAAAGGGCGAGACCTCATAGACAATATCTATAACGCTTGTCTGAGTTATTTTCTCGGGATTATAAAAAGTCAAAAAACCGGCGTCATAATCAATGTAATAATCCTGATTTTTAACAAGTTTATTCCCGTCTATTTTTATTACTTCCGAGTTTAAGACGATATTTGGCTCAAGATAAAATGTTTTCAGGCGGTAATAATACTCGATATGGATTATTCTTTTTGCTATCGGACTTGGAGAGTATGTTACAGGGTCTGGAATCAAGGGGTCTGTTTCAAGAGCAAATGGTTTTAATAAATGAATCGCTCCCTGTTCGAAATCAACTTCAATTGTATCAGGATATCTCTGAACTGGATTTAGAGTTGAGCCAATCTCCTGTCTGTTTAAATTCTGAACTTTGAGTATAAAATTTCCCTGTCCGTTATCTCTTATTATATTTGTCTGACCTATATAATAATAGGTCTTTATTTCATTTTTCCAGCCCTTTTCCAAAGGATTTGATATATATATATCATCCTTGGTTTTGAGTATCTTATACCTTCCGCTTCCATTTTCGTTAGAAAGATAGGAATTATCCGCGTTTTGATAATCTATTATGAGGACATCCTGGGAATTTAAATTCCTTGAGAACACAACCATTCCTTTGTTGTAATCTATAGTATAGTCCACTCCCCTTATCATCGCTCTAAACCTTCCTGTGTAGGTTGAACTCACCACATCCAGGTCGTCCGCCGTAATGGAAGAGATTATAATTCCATCAACAACCTCATTCGTCTGCTGGTCTATGTATATTTTTTCGCTTCCCGGTTTTATAGGAAGTCTTGTGGTGTTTGAAAATGTTATATCATAATATTTTCTTCTTATGTAAGAACTATCCATTATATCCACCGTCTGGAACTGCGTATTTCCTATAAACTCTTTGGTTTTGGTCTGTCCTTTTGTTCTTGAGCCGATAACCGTGGCTTTAAGTCGGTTGGATTTTATATCGGCTCTTATTCCAAACAATTGTTTATTATATGAAACGAACTCCGTGCTCGGCAGAGACAAATCTATATCGCCAAAAGAAATATTTTGAACCACATCCTGAGGATCCCCCTGATAACTCACGGATATATCCTGCTTATCCGCTTTCGTATCGTCATAATCCACATTAACATTTATCTTATCGCCTATCTTACCCTGCATTCTTATCTGAAGCTGCTGCGTTATATCGAATAAACTGGTTGATCTCTGCCTTGTCGTATTCGTCTGTTCATTTATATACTTTTTACCTGAATAATTTATTGATATAACCTTTCTACCGGTAACACTCAATGATGTCCCAGAATCTAAAAATTCTATCTGAGGAGCAACAGGTATTGGAGTTGAAATAGCGACAGTTGTTTGAGAGACCTCGCTTTCCTCTTCTACCTCGCCACTTTCAATTTTATTTAAAAAACTGCCCCATTTCTTATCGCTCCACTCAAAACTATCGTCATAGTCATATTTTCTTTCCTTTTTCTCTTTTTTATCTTTATCATCAATCTTTATATATCCGCTACTTGCTGGCTTTAATTCTTCATAATCAGAAATATTATTTAAAAAATCGGAAAAATCAAAAGAATAACAATGTAAAGTCCCCAAAAAAAGCAGTAAAAATAAATAGAGTTTTATCATAAAAATATTAGACCATATAAATAATTATATATAATAGTTATTAAGTTTAGTTTAAATATTTGTTATATATATGAGATTTAAATTTAGCAAAATAGAAGTTATGTTTCTCAGGTATTTCCTAAGATACTTTATCGTATCTATATTTATATTCACATCTATTTTTTTCATATACTCATTTATACAGATAATGAATGAAGACGATATAGTAAAAGGAATTTCGGGATATTACCTTTCAAGAACGCTTATATATCTGCTCCCCTCGATAATAGTTCAGTCGCTTCCTTTCTGCATAATTTTTTCTATTTTCTTTTCAGTAGGAGAACTTTCGTCAAAGGGAGAATTGATAGCGATAAGGGTTGGCGGATATTCTTATCCTTCAATAGTTCGTCTCTTATTATTATTCATTTTACTTTTAACAATCATTTCATATCAACTGATACACAACATATCCCCCTCTTATAGTGCGAAATCAAAAGAATATTTAAGAACTATGATTAGCAGGGTAACCAATATAAATTTAAAGCCGGGGACATTTACTAATGTCTCAACATTCGCTATATACTCCGAAAAGATAGAAGATAATGTTATGCAAAATGTTATAATATTTCAAAATATAGAAAACGAAGAAAATCAAAAACTTTTTATAAAAACACAATCAAAAAAAGGGCTGTATAATACCGTAAAGGAAAAGGGAATAAAAATAACTCTTTTTGACGGCAACTTATATCAGATAGATAAAAACAACTATAATATACTAAACTATGGAAAATTCCTGGAATACTACTCTTTCATTCCATTTGAAATAGACCTGAAATCCTATGCTAAATCTCCAAAATACATTTCAACGGACGCTTTAATGGACTTATTGAAAGATGAAAAAATACCCAAAAATATCTTTAATATAAAAAAAGAAATATACGATAGATTATCACAGAATATCTCCATATTTACATTATCCCTGTTATCTATTGTACTGGCATTCTGCTTTGAAAAGGATAGCAAATATTTTTCTTTTCTATCAAGCATCTTTATAATAATAATGCATTACGGGATAAATATAATTTTTTCTAAACTGGTTTATAAAAACCAGGACTGGTTAAAATACGAATCCTTCGCTTCGCCATTTATAATCTCTGTTTTAAGCTTTTATATTTATAGGAAAAGATTGAGTAAAAAATGAAGAAGTTACATAAATACATATTTAAAAAATTTATCGCTTACTTTGTATCCATATTTTTAATAATTTTTATTTTCATAGCGGTCATTAATCTTTTTGAAACCGCTAATATGGCGGTAAGAAAATCCCAAGAGATATCGCTTACTAATGTCTTGATGCAATCTCCCTATTATCTATACTTAATAACGCCTGTTATAACAATGCTTTCGGCTTTTATGATTTTAAATTATTTTACTTCGACAAACGAATATAAAGCGATATACTCAAGCGGATACTCAAAATCGATTTTTTTATACCCTCTTGTGATATTATCGTTTTTAGTAATAATATTCTCAATCATTACAGGGGATTATTTTTCCACATCTCTTTATAGAAAGACCAGAAAAGAATTAAATGACTTTAATTACTCAGACATATATATTAAGAAAAACGACTTGATAATTGGAGCAAAACAAATAAAAGAGAAATGGATATTAGAAGATGTTTACATAGAAAAAACACCAGATATTATGATAAAAGCCGATAAAATGATATGGAATGACGCTGAAAAAAAATGGTTTATAAAAAACGCGGTAATAAAAAATAATAAACAAATTACAAATATTTCTTTTTTAAAACCTCTCAAGTTCCTAACGGATAAACCGCAAAATTTGATAATAGAAAAGATATCCGACCCGAATATCTATAGCATTTTTGAATTATTAAATAGAATCAAAAAAATCGAAAGTTTATCATTAAATTCCGATAATGAAAAAAACTCGGTTTTTTTTAAGATATCTGTGCTTCTTGTAAATTTTATATCGGTCATCATCGCCTTTATGTTTCTTGATTCACCTATAATTAAAAACAGGGGGCTTTGTGCGAGCGTCTCAATAATAATATCGCTCGTAATCTGGTTTATAATAATAATTACAAAAAGGGCTGCCGATTTGGACCTGATAAAGCCATATATGATTGTTCTAATACCGCATTTATTATTTCTCTTAATTTCAGGATGTATTTTAAGAAAGGATTTTACAACTGAATAGCAAGTGTTTAATTTTTTATATCTTATTTTTTGTTTTGTTTATATAAATTCGCTTGAAACTTTATATTTCAAAATCCTTAAAAAAAATCCTTTATTATTAACTTCCTTTTTAAAAACCAAAGGTTCTATTTTCTTCCCGCCAAAAAGGGGACTTTCAATAACAAAACTCTGAATATGCTCTCCTTTTATATTATTATCAATAGAATTTAAAAAATTCCTATCTATTACTTTACCAACCAGATTGAAAAATCTGGGAACTTCCATTCCAACACAAATTGATTTTATACCGCAATTAGTGGATTCAAGTATAATATCTCTTAAATCTTTTTTTTCTAAAGGGAAAACAATTTTTATTTTTCTTTTAATCAGGACATTTTTAATAGCGATAATTTTTTTTCTATCTTCATACATATTACTTCTATCATTAGCCCAAAATAATGTAAAATCATCAATCTTAGTTTTCAGCACTGTTATTAGATTTTCAAAAAACAGTCCTTGATTTTCATTAAAAATTGAACCCATCTTTCTATCCTGTCTAAAATAAAATATCTCTATATTCATTAATTTTGAATGTTCCCGAATTATTTTTTTATTATAAAGAGAAGTAAAATATAATAATGCATCTGAGTGCGGAATGGGTTCTAAATTTAAAAGAAAAGGAATATTATAACCTGACTTAATAAGTTTATAAAGAACATAATGAGAGTCCTTACCGCCACTATAAAAAATAATCGCTTTTTTCATTTATTATCCTTTTTATTTTTGAAAATTGTAAAGATTTTTTTCATATCTTTCTGATTTAAAAAACTTCCAACCCCGGACATTCCGTAATAAGCGTGTTCTATCGGAGTATCGGGACAGATATAACTTCCTCTTTTGACCCCTTTTGGGTCTTTTTTCAGACCGAGCCATACGAACCATATATTAACATCGCTGAAATCCTTTTCAATGAGTTCAGGACCAGAGCGAACTATCTTCTTTTTATCGCCAAAACCGTCAAGAACGCAGGCGGAGTGATAATTCAAATTTTTAGCAGCAATTATATCCTTTTCAGTATCTCCTATAACATAGACATCAGAGGGCTTAATTTCCTTTTTTAAAATTTTTTGAGCGTTTTTAACCGCTGACTTGAGAATATCCTCCCTTTTATGATAATTTTCACCGAATCCGCCAAATAAAAAATACTTTTTAAGCTCCGAGGGATCAAGTTTTATATAAGCGCCTTCTTCTAAATTTCCCGTTGCAAGACCGATAAAAACATCATCTCTATTAGAAAGCAGCTTAAGAAATTTTTCAATTCCTTTTATTTTAAAATACTTTCCATTTTTAACCGAGCACTCAACCTCGTAAGGAAGATTTTTTTTATAAAGTTTTATAATCCTCGCATATTCCATTTTATTTGGTTTCCTTTTAAAAGCAGAGTAAAAAGCGTTCTCAAAATTGACTCTGTCAGTGGAGCCCTGAAGCTCCAAAAAATTACATACATTATCCATTCCACCCATCTGGGAAATGGCTCTGTTTAAAGCTCTCATCCCGGCCCCGCCGGCATTTATAACGGTTCCATCCACATCAAAAAGCACTATTTTTGTCATAGACCTTAACGCCTTTTTTAATTGAGACCTTATTCAGATTATCTCCAAAATAATAACCTATTTCTCTGTAATCCTTAACATCCATTATTATTAAATCCGCATCCTTTTCCACATCTATCATACCGACTCTATCGCTTATACCGAGTGAATAAGCCGAGTTGTATGTGGCTGAAACTATCGCCTCTTCAATCTTCATCTTCATATGAGTTAGCGCAAGTGATATAACAAACTGCATATTCCAACAGGGACTTGTTCCGGGATTAAAATCTGTTGCAAGGGAGACAATATTTCCGTTTTCTATAAATTTTCTGGCGTCAGGAAATTTTTCAAGTCCAAGGAAATAATTGGAAGCGGGAAGGAAGGTTGCAACCGTACTTGATTTTTTAAGCAATTTGATATACTCCTCATCGGCAAAATCAAGATGGTCAGCGCTTACCGCTCCAACCTTTGAGGCGACTATACTTGCGCCAAATTTGGATAACTGCTCCGCATGAATTCTTGGCTTTAAACCGTATTTTTTAGCAAACTCAAGATAGTCCATTGACTCTTCCACTCCAAAGTATCCCTTCTCGCAGAAAATATCCGCGTAAGAAGCAAGTTTATTTTTAGAGACATAAGGAATTAATTTTTCTTTTAAAAAATCAAGATACTCCTTTGAACTATTAAATCCAGGAGGCAGGGAGTGCGCTCCTAAAAATGTTGAAAAAATGGATATATCGGATTTATTAGATATTTCTTTTATAATTTCTAAAATCTTTACTTCGTTTTCAAAATCAAGTCCGTATCCGCTTTTAATCTCAAGCGAGAGAGTCCCGCACTCAATAAATCTCTTTAGATTTTTTAAAGAAAACCCAATGATTTCTTCTTTGGTTGAATTTCTTATATCCTCAACGCTTCTGTTAATACCGCCACCATTTTTCTTAATCTCCTGATAACTCATACCCGAGGTCCTCATCTGAAAATCCTTAAGCCGCGGTTTAGCGAAAATAGTATGAGTATGGGAATCCACAAAAGAAGGCATAACAATCCCATCGGCGTCTATCTCCTCAAATTTTTTATCCATTATTTTTTCTATTACTTCCGATTCTTTGCCGAAATATTTTATCCTGCCGGATTCTATGTACAAAAGAGCGTTTTTAATTATTCCTATATCAGAAAGTTCTTTGCCGGTTCTTGGACACTCAGGTCCTTTTAAAGTAAGGAGTTGTTTTATGTTTTTTAGAAGAAGATTCATAATATAATAGCAATTGAAAACAGAACTCCGAAAGCGAGAACGAACTGAGCGGTTTTTCTAACAAGAAGGGCATAATCTCCCCTTTCTACTATTCTAAATAAATCATACATTAAAATAAGGGAAGGAAGAAGCATAAGAGAGGTCTTTGAAAAACTCAGTATAAAAAGAGAAATAAAATAACTTAAGAAAAGAAGCGAGATGTAAGTTCTTTTTGATGTCTCAACCCCTAAAACATCAACTATCGTTTTAATTCCTCTCTCGCTATCCGCTTTATCATCTCTTATATTATTTGATAGAAGTATATTAACTATCAAAAAAGCCGATGGTATGGAAAGCCATATCGACTCTGGAATAAATCTCTTTGCCATTATCATAACGCTTCCGCTTACAATAAGAGGACCGAAACAAAGAAATATCACAAGTTCGCCAAGCGCTTTGTATTTAAGAGAGAGGGGCTTTGCGGTATAAAAAATAGCAAGAAAAAATCCAAAGGCTGCGATATATAAAAAATTATAAAGCGAATATTTAAATACTATAAAAAAACCTATCAGGGCGGAAAAAGAAAGAAGCGATATAGCCACTTTGAAAGCGCTCTCTTTCGAGACAAAATTCTTTACTATTCCTATATCATCGCTATCCTCTTTATCGACGCCGTTTATATAATCATAATAGGTATTTAAAACATTCGCTCCAAGATGAAGCGAAAGCCCGGCGATAAATAAAAGCGAAAAATCAAACCAGTTGAACCAGTTGTTTTTATAAGAATAAACTCCCGATATTAATATTGGAACTATTGAAGCGGGCAGAGAATACGCTCTAAGCACTATAAACCATTTCTGAAACGAATTCATAACCCCTCCTATTTTTTTCTTTCTGTTATAGAATAGATATAATTAAAAAAATCTATGCCCGCTTCCTCTTTGCTAATCTTTAACACATCATCCCTTAATTCTAATATAATGTTTTTGGTTCTTTCTCTGGCTTTGAGAGTATAACCGTTATCAATAAGATATTTTTTTATTTCATATAACTTTGAGACATCTCTATCTGAAAAAAACCCGTTTATTTTTTCTTTAACATAATCATCCTTTAAAGATATAATTACAGGATATGTAACCTTTCCTTCCAAAAGATCCTTGAAAGTATCTTTCCCGGCGACATTTTCGTTTTCTTCTATATCTATTATATCGTCTATTATCTGAAAACCAAGCCCGAAGTTATTTGAGATTTTTTCAAGCGATATAAAATTATTAGATTTAGAAAACGAAGCGAGAGCGAAACTTATCCATTTAAAAAGCGCCGATGTTTTATAATTTACAATCTCAAAATAATCTTTCTCCGATATTATCTTATACTTTAAATTTTCCTCTAAAAGCGCTCCTTTGGTCATATCTTTAACGCAATCAACTAAAGCGAGAGCCATATCAGGGGATAAACTCCTTGCTTTTTCAAAAGACAGGGAAGCCACAAGGTCACCGACAAGTATCGCCTTGTTTACGCCGAATTTAAAATTTACGCTTTCAATCCCTCTTCTTGTAATCGCTTCATCTATGCAATCATCATGAAGAAGAGAGGCGATATGAACAAGCTCAGCGGACGATGCTATCTTAACCGCCCTGTTATAGTCAATCTTGAGAGCCCTTGAAAGTTTGAATGTAAATCTGCTTCTAACGCCCTTACCTATTGGCTCACTCAAATTATTTAAAAGGTCAAAATACTTTGGTTCGATTTTTTTAAAAGATGAAATTATATCGTCTCTGACAGACAGAACGAAATTGCACATAAATAGATTTTACAAAATTTAGTGTCTTATATTTTTTTCTATGGATTTTTGAATCTCTTCTATTCTTTTAGAAATTCTATCCGAGTTTAAGTTCAATTTATCTTTAAGCTCTTTCTGCTTTGATTTAATCATATCATCAATCTTCTCTTTATTTTTAGATATTTCAAAATCTATTTTCTTTCTTATCTCATCCCTTTCGTTATCAATCTCTTTTTTAAAAGACGATTCAAGCGATTTTGAAATGATATCTGCGAGATCTGTTTTAATGGATATATTGGGCTTGGAAAATTCGCCTGATATTTTAACATTCGTGGAAAAGGTTTTTAAATTAGAAAGGGAATTTGAAATAGCGTTATTTAAATTTTCATATTTAACTATGTTCACGCTTGGCTTTATAACGACATCTCTGAAAATAGAATTTATTTTCGCATCTATAAAACTGTCAGATGTTTTAATAACAAGATATGCGTCAAGATACGCGGATGGTATATCAATCTTTATTTTATCAGCCGAATAACTGATGCCGGAAATCTTAGCTCCGCTATATTTAATCTCGCTCAAAGACATTTTATTAACCAAATCTATATCTGAGTTAACTTCAACAAGCGATTTGTCCTTTTTACCGGAAAGTTTTATTTTTAAAGGTTTATTATAAACGGCTGGCTGAGTCGTTAAATTCTCTATAGAAGCCCTGTAGGAAATTGGATTTTCAGGCGTTAAAACGCCATCTACCCCTGCAAGTTTAACCAGAAAATTAGGATAGTTATTCTCTTTTACAAAATGAATCACCCTTCCCCTTTTTCTCTTTTCTTCAAAAACCCTTTTTCTTGGATTATCCGGTATGTAATTCTTGGCCATTAACGCTATAGAGTAATATCTATTTATCTTATTTATAACATCACGGCCCATAAGCATCTTTGAGATTGAGTCCGAATCAATCTTCGGAATTTTTGCAAAGACCATTATTTTATCTATATCTTCCTTTCTCGCCTCATCAATCTCTTTATAATAATCCCTCGCCTGATTTATTAACTCTAAGACATCGTTTTTATCTTTATTAAAATCTTTATAAAAAGAATCTATCTCTTTTTTAAGTTCTTTTGCAAGTTTAATTTGCTTTATCAAATTCTTTTCTTTTTTAAGGTTAGCGAATTTATTTTCAATATCTTTAATTCTGTCGTCGTATTTAGAGAAATTTATCTTCTCGTCTATATTCTTATACTCCAGATTATATTTTTCCTCTATCTCTTTAATAAGTTTTAATGATTTTAAACTGCTTAATTCAATATTCACATTTTTAATAGATTCGCTCTTAATATCGGACAACCTATCAGCCGCAAAATCCTTTGTCAGATCAAGGTATTTTTTTACAAACTCAGGCATCCGTGTTTTTGGAATGTATATTTTACAGGAGGTTTTTCTTGGAGTGTCGAAGGAAAGTCCTTTTATCGATGCCTCGTTTACTACAAATTTTTTTTCAAAAATCGGCTTTAAAAGAAACGAGAATCTAAGTTTTTGAAACTCAAATAAATTACTGAACTCTTTATCTTTATTCCCGACTTTAAGCGCGTTTATCTCAAGAGTTGGATTTAGAAAAGTGGTTTTAACCTGTCCTATCTCCACTTTTGCTTCAAATACCGATTGAAGCGTTTTTATCATCCCCCATTTCAATATTGAATCAAAAGCGAAATAGAAAAAAAGATACACTATTAAAATAAAAATAAGTCGTGGAATTATATAACTCCATCTAATCATTTGAAATACCACTCAAAAAGCCAACTTGCTTTTAAAATTTTTATAATCTTTAAATTTGAAATTTTTTCTCTTAATTTCAGATTGTAAAATTTGCCAAATTTTTTTGAAAAGAGATAAACGGGATAAAACATAATTATTCCAAATATCACTCCGCCCATTACAACCGTATTATTGAAGTCGGTCCAGGGAATTACAGCCATATTATAAAGCTTTGTGAAAAACGGCTCAAGCGATTTTATACCCAGTATGAAATAACCTATCTTATCCGTTATTATATCGGTAATCGGCGAGATAAGCGAAAAGGCAAAAATAGAAAGAATTAAAAACGGAACATTGGCTTTCGTAGATAGAGAAATTATAAAAATGATTTGAGCACAAAGATTGTTTTTGGGAATAATACCTATAATCATGCCAAATGAAATTCCAAGCGCAATCTGATAGTCCTCGTTATCACTTAAAAGCCCTTTTATTAGCTGCCTCAATATTGAAACTGGATTCATAAATATATTATATAAAATCAGTTTATTTAATTTGAATCAAATCTTCCCTTCATAAAAAGTGGAAAAGAGAGGTTAGCAAGTTTTAATTAGCGGGTTTTTTAACTGGCGTCGCATTCCATAGCATTGTCATAAGAATAGCGCCAATAAACGAAAATGGCATTATAGAATATGTCCATATTCCCCAGCCATATTTATCAAGGAAACTTCCAAAAAGGAAACCGGTAAGACCGGAAGCGACATACTGAATTCCATCCAGAAGCCCGGCGACAGTAGAAGCCGCCCTCGTTCCGCCGAAATCCATTGAAGCGGTTCCTGATAACATTCCATGAACTCCAAAAATCCACATACAGGAAAAACCTATCAGAAATGAAGCTATTAATGGAGAATGTGTTTTACCAAGCATAAAAAGAGAGGCAATCTGTCCTAAATAGAATATAAAAGCGACAGGGGGTCTTCTCGAGTGGAAAAATTTATCAGAAAGCCATCCGCATAAAAGACCACCGAGTATTCCACCAACGGTAACGCCGGTGGTCGCTATTGAAAATAATGTTGTTCCGTGGTCTATATTATGAACCTCTTTAAGAAACGGCACAAACCACAACATAAGCCCCTGTCTTACAAAGCCAGTGCAGAACTCGGAAGCGATTAAAACAAGTATTATTGGATTTGTAAATACCTTTTTTAATAAATAAGAGAAGTTCACTGGCTTATCTTTATCAGGGTCATCAGAGGTCGCATCGCCGGTATTAAAGTTTTCAAAGCCGGCTTCCTTCGGATTATTTTTTACAAGGAAAAGGTCAATTAAAAACATCATAAATATAGCAGCAGAAGGAATAAGAAAAACATAATACCAATTCATATAAGCGAGTATCCATCCGCCAACAGTCATAGCAAGGAAATATCCGCTTGATATCATTATTCCGAATATGCCTCCAAAAACCCCTCTTTCCCTTATATGGAACCATGGAGCGTTTATTTTAACTATGGAAAGTGCGCCAAAAGACTGAAAATACTGATTGACGGAATATAAAAGAGACATTCCTATTACAAGTTTCGTCTGCCAGCCGTTTAAAAACAACAATCCTATTATAAGATTAATAAGCGATGAACCAACGGCGCCTATTAGTATAGCTTTTTTCCCACCTATTTTATCGGATAAAGGTCCATTGAATATCACGCTCAAAGCGTAAGTCCAGAATCCCGCCGTCGCTATTGTGCCAAACTCACCCTTTGAAAGATGAAAATTATCCATAATCGTTTTGCTTGAGACATTAAGATTATATCTTCCCATATAAAACGTAGCGTATGTAAGTCCAAGAGGGAACCAGTTTAAAAATCTTCTTCTTCTGTACTCAAGAGTATGCTTCGGTTTTTCAACCATAAACGCTCCTTAAACTCACTTGCTCTTATTTACAAAATCTTCATCTTCCCACTCGCCCGCGACTCCCGATATCGGTATAAGCCTTTGGTCCTCATTCGTATTTAAACTCTGCATCTTTTTAAATTCTTCCCTTATCTGAGCATAAGATATGTCATACCTTTTAACCCTCATTATGGCGAAATAACTCGCGATATACATCGCAATCGCTATAAATATAAAACTCCAGCCGTATTTATAACTGTTTAATCTCGTAAGCATCCAACCGCTCAGCGTCTCCCAGAAACTTATAACGAAGACCGAACCGCACAAAAGATATGATATTATCAAATTCATTTCTGAATTTTTCGGTATGGAGACAACAACAACCATAACAGAGAGATATATCATTATTATTATTAAAGAGCGAAAAACCCAGTTTTTCCATCTATCCTTTGATAAAATAATAATTCCGTATACGGGGTGGTCTATTATCTCAGCCCTCTCCCCCCAGTCAATCTCAACTGAATCGGATTTATTATCGAATTCCTTTTTATCAGAATTATTCTGACAGTAAGCGGCTATATTCAATAAAGCTAAAGCCATAAAAAAAGCGAATATAATTTTTTTACTTATTGTCTTTTTCATCAGGTTTAAAATACTCATCAACCTTATAAAATGTGGTATTCTTTTTTAGATTCATCATATAACCCACATCTCTTATCTTTTTAATATCTTCCTTTGGAGTATTTAATTTTAATTTAATCTTTGGCCTTAATTCTATCATATCAAAATAATGCCAGTATGTCGTAACGACCGAAGCGACCATACAGGCAATCATAAAGCCGGCAAAGAAAAGGTCTTCTCTATCCTTTCTTATCCAGTATTTTTCTCTGAATTTTCTTACAAGACCTCTCATTTTTTTAATCCATCGAGAATTTTCTCAAGTTTTGAAATCTTCGTTTCGTTTTCCTTAACCCTTTCTCTTATCTTTTCTACCTCGGATAGCGGAGCTTTTTCTACAAAATCTCTTTTTGAAAGCATTGTTTTCCATTTTTCATTGGCTTTGAATATCTCTGACAATTCCTTATGAATTCTCGTCTTCTCTTTTTCAATATCAATCTCCGCGTTAGAGAATATGTATATTTCAAAACTCTTTACAACGCTTTTTATATAAATAATATCTCCGCTTTTTTTCCGATAATCTATATTTGAAACCTTAGCGAGATTTTTTATATAATTCTCATAAGGTTTAATTTCAGATATGGATTTATCGTCGGAAATTATAGCGACTTCTATCTCGCTTCCCGGATGAATAGAAAACTCGGCGCGAATGGTTCTTATTTCTTTTATAATCTCCATCAGAAGATTCATCTTATTCTTCGCCTCATTATCGTTTATATGAAAGGGTTTTTTAAAATTAGTATTTATTAAAAAATTCTCTTTCTCCCGGAATTTATCCTTTAAAGCAGAATATATTTCTTCAGTCACAAAAGGGATAAAGGGATGAAGCATTTTTATAGAAGCATTAAAAACCTGTAAAAGAATTCCCATTTTATGATTTTTCAAGTCCCCGCTGAGATAGGGTTTAGAAATTTCTAAATACCAGTCGCAAAACTCGTCCCATACAAATCCATAAACCATATCTAACGCTTCGCTAAACATATACAGATCCATCAATCTCTTATACTCTCCAATCAACTCGCCAACTCTCGTTAAGATCCATCTATCAGACAAATCCAGGAAGGACTCATTTATAGGGTATTCATCCTCGGCTGAAATATTCATCTGTATAAATCTTGAGACATTATATATTTTATTTACAAAGTTTCTCGGTCCTATTATAGAATTTTCGCTGAAAGGGATATCCTTTCCCCCTATCGAACCTATAGCGAGCGAAAATCTCACAGCGTCCGTTCCATATTTTTTCATTATATCGAGCGGGTCTATGACATTGCCCTTTGACTTTGACATCTTTTGTCCGTGTTTGTCCCTTACTATTCCGTGGACATAAACATCTTTAAACGGGATCTGATTTAAATGAAAAATCCCAGAAGTAATCATTCTCAAAACCCATAAATAAAGTATCTCATAGCCGGTAACAAGAGCTGAGGTTGGATAGAAATAAGAAATTTCTTCGGTTTTTTTAGGCCAGCCAAAAACCGAAAATGGCCATAGTGCTGAAGAAAACCATGTATCCAGGACATCGGGATCCTGAACGAACTCGCTCGAGCCACAATCCTTACATACCAAAGGTTTTTCAAGAGAGATTATTGGTTTCGCTCCATTTTTTATAGATACCTTTACTATCTCTCCCTTCTCATTAAATACAAGCCCCTTAGCCGAACATTTTTTGCAGTAATAAGCCGGAATTCTGTGTCCCCACCATATCTGCCTTGATATACACCAGTCCTCTATATTATTAAGCCAATCAATCATCGTCTTAACCCATCTATCGGGATAAAATTTAACCTCGCTTTTTTTTATAACATCAAGTGTTTTTTCTGACAGCGGCCTGTATTTCACGAACCACTGCTCGCTTATAAGTGGCTCTATATTGCTATCGCATCTGTAACATTTTCCCACATTGTGAACATACGGCTCTTCTTTTACTAATAAACCGAGTTCCTTTAAGTCCTTCACTATTTCTTCTCTTGCTTTCAAAACCTTCAATCCCGAGTATTTAGGCGGAGAGTTAACCATCAGCCCTTCATCAGATATAACCCTTATAAACTCCAAATTATGCCTCAGGGCTATTTCCATATCAAGCGGATCGTGGCTCGGAGTTACTTTAACAGCGCCAGTTCCAAAACCCATCTCAACATTTTCATCCGCGATTATCTTTATCCTTCTATTTACAATTGGAAGTATAGCGTAATTCCCTATCAAATTAGAATACCTTTTATCCCTGGGATTTACAGCAACAGCACTATCGCCAAGCATCGTCTCAGGCCTTGTCGTAGCGACAATGAGATAACTATCCGAACCATCAACCTGATATTTTATGTGCCAGAGCTTTGATTTTTCTTCTATGTATTCAACCTCAATATCGCTTAAAGCGGTATAACATCTCGGACACCAGTTTATCATTCTCTCGCCTCTATATATAAACCCGTTTTCCCATAACTCTTTGAAAGCCCAGAAAACCGAATATGCTCTCTCATTATCCATAGTAAATCTTACATTTTCCCTGGAAAAATCTATTGAACATCCTATTTTTTTTAATTGATTTAAAATCGTAGAACCACACTCTTCATACCACTTCCACATTCTTTCAAGAAACTTTTCCCTTCCTATATCCGTTTTTTTTATTCCCTGGGATTTAAGAACCTTTTCAAGAACATTTTGAGTTGCTATTCCTCCGTGATCCGTTCCCAGAACCCAATAAGAATTTTCCCCATTCATTCTTTTATATCTTATGAGAATATCCTGAAGAGTATTATTTAAGGCATGTCCCATATGAAGAGCGCCTGTAATATTTGGCGGGGGAATAACGATTGTAAATGGCTTTTTCGATCTGTCTATTTTAGGCGAAAACAACTTTTCTTTCTGCCATATCTCTATCCATTTATCCTCAACAAGCGAGGGGTCATAAACCTTAGGCAACATAAACGCTCCTAAAAAATAATATTTGAAATTATGTAATTTGAAACAAAGAGATACTCTTTTCTAATTCTAATCTTTGAATTCTTTATCTCCATATAACCATTAGAGAGTTGTTTATCTATTCTTTCTTTAAAAACCTTATAAATACCGGAATTCAGAGAAATCCCTTCAATTTTTCTCAAGCCCAGCATCAACGATTCATTTAATATGTCCTTTTCTGAAAGAACCTCATTATACTCAAATTCTATTTTACCATTATTTAAGGCGGTTATGTAAGCGTTTATATCAGAAATATTCTTCCATCTTTTATTATTTAAATGCGAGGACGCATAAGGTCCAAAGCCCAGATAATCGCCATTATTCCAGTAATTTAAATTATGAATTGAGTATCTGCGATTGATGGCGAAATTAGAAATCTCATAATGAGTATAACCCTTTTTTTCAAGAAAATCTTTTATGATAAAATAGAAATCTGACTGCTTTTTATCATCAATTTTTAGATTTTTAAAAGGCGTATTCTTATGGATTTCTAATGAATACATTGATATATGTTCCGGTTTAATCTCTACTACATTATTCAAGTCGCAAATCAAATCCGAAACGCTCTGACCCGGGATTCCGTAAATCAAATCAATATTTATATTATCAAAATATTTTTTAAAGATGTTATATTTATCTAAAAAATCTTTATAATCGCAAGCTCTTCCGAGGAACTCAAGCATTCTATCATTCGTCGTCTGAAGTCCCAACGAGATTCTGTTTATATTATGCGATTTTAAAATTTTAATCTTTTCTTCATCAATCGATTCAGGATTCGCTTCAAAAACGGATTCTTCCAAATCTTTGAAAGGTTTAATACTTTCAAAAATTGAAAACAAATTATCTATCTGACTTGAACTTAAAAAAGACGGGGTCCCGCCTCCGAAATAAATTGTTCTGTATCTTTTTTGATTTAACTCAATAACTTTTCGGTTAAGTTCTATTTCTCTGGATAAAGAATTAAGATATTTATTTATCAAATGGCTCTCGGTTAGTGAATAAAAATCGCAGTAATTACACTTCTTAACGCAGAATGGAATATGAACATAAATCGAAAAGAAAGGAAAATCCATTACAAATTTACGCCGGCGTTTTAAGCCGGCATAAAGTTTAATTTTTTTTATCTATAAAAGCCCTCAAAACATCTATAGGCAATGGGAAAACAATAGTTTGAGTATTCTCCGATGATATCTCAACAAGCGTCTGTAAATATCTCAGCTGGAGGGCAACCGGGTTTTGAGATATTATATTTGAAGCGTCAGATAATTTCTGAGCCGCCTGATATTCTCCATCAGCGTTTATTATTTTCGCTCTTCTTTCTCTTTCCGCTTCCGCCTGCCTTGCTATGGCTCTCTGCATTTCCTGCGGGATATCGACATTTTTAACTTCGACAGCGCTGACCTTTATTCCCCAGGGCTCGGTATGTTTATCAAGAATTTCCTGCAAACTCTGGTTTATTTTATCTCTGTTGGTTAATAGATCGTCTAACTCCTGCTGTCCTAAAACGCTTCTCAGGGTCGTCTGAGCTAACTGGCTTGTTGAATACATATATCTTTCAACATTTAGAACCGCCTTATCCGGATAAATAACTCTGAAATAAATAACAGCGTTAACCTTTACCGGTATATTATCTCTTGTTATTATATCCTGGGCAGGAACATCAAATGTAACAACCCTCGTATCAATCTTCATCATTTTCTGAACTATCGGAATTATTAAAATAAGCCCGGGACCTTTTACCCCTGTAAATCTACCGAGCGTAAACACAATGCCTCTTTCATATTCGTTCAGTATATTTATGGCGCTGAACAATAAAAAAAGAAGAACAATAATTAACGGTAACATTGTCATAATAACCTCCTATAGGGTTCGCTGACCCCTATATTCTCTCATTTGGAGAAAGAAGTTTGAGGCAAGTTTTAGGCAAGGCGAACGAGCAATGTTGAATAAACATTGTAAGTGAGCATTAACGACAAAATTGCCCAAAATTCTTTCTCCCATTTAGAGGCTGTGTCACAATCCCAATTTCTACTACAAAATCAATCTTTGGGCTACGACTTTGTCACTCGTCGCTTACATATCTCCTTACGGATTGATAT
>Ga0078972_1008127_pt1 | contig 22393 bp, 13 predicted proteins | sample YelNatPaOPGAMG01_FD_67568 | JGI IMG/M metagenome (GOLD analysis project Ga0078972, IMG submission 67568) | Hot spring thermophilic microbial communities from Obsidian Pool, Yellowstone National Park, USA - OP-RAMG-01 (SPADES assembly) (version 2) | ecosystem: Environmental > Aquatic > Thermal...
AACATCGACCAAAGAAGTTGAAGGAATATGCCCATTTTGTAAAAACGGCACTGGAAGCCCACTCGTATTTGTCAGCCTCTCAGGTAGAGGATTGGTTAAAAGAACATTATCCGGATTTGCCATATGTTCAACAAAAGCTAAACAACAGACCAAGAAAAAAATCGGGGTTTTTATCGCCAATTGAATTTTTATCCTTAAATTTGTTAAATAAACAAATTGCATTGATGACTTGAATTCAGCATATACAAATAAATGAAAAGACAATGAATAATATTAAATATATTTACCGTTACTTAATTCTATTTTATAAAAAATTAAGTCGTATAAAATCATTAAATCAATTTAAGCATTTTACTTCGAGCTAACATACAAGCTCCCATTACACCAACATCATCACCTAAATTTGTCACTCGTACAATAGTATCTTTGTTGACCAAATTAAGAGAATATTTGCGAATAGCCGATCGAATAGGTAATACTAAATAATCACCCACAACCGATAATTCACCTCCTATTACAACCAATTCAGGGTTGAAGATATTAATTAATCCTGCTAAATGCTTTCCTAAATAGGATCCAACATGCTCTATCGTCTCAATTGATAAAACATCGTCATGGAGTGTTGCATTAACAATATCATTCATCGTTATTGTGTTTTGTCTAAATTTTTCTTCAACACTCGTACTAGACCCATTTTCTATTTTTTCCTTCATCATTCTATAAATAGCTTGACCTGATGCTTCTGTTTCTAAACATCCCTTCTTTCCACAATGACAAAGGATTTCATTATCAGCAGCTGGGTAATGACCAAACTCACCTGAAAACCCAGATTTTCCGTAATAAAGTTGCCCATTAAGAATCATTCCTATCCCTAATCCCCAACTCACATTGACGAATAACATATTTTTTTCTCCTTTTGTATCACACATATACTCACCATATGCCATGGCTCGTGAATCATTATCAACACTTACTGTATAACCAAGCTTTTCTTCAATAGTTTGAGACATTGGGATTTCGTCAAAATAAAAAAAACTATAACTATAACCAGATTCTGAATTAACACGTCCCGAAATGTTTATTGCAACATTCTTAATCTTTTCTTTTACAATAGTGAGTTTATCTATAAAGGACGAAATAATAAAGCATAATTGATCGAGGCATTGGGGCGTATTTTCTAAAACAAAAGGGATATTCCGTTTGATTTTAATAACCTCACCCTTAAAGTTTGCCAAAGCAATATGAATATTAAAATGGCGGATATCTACGCCCACAAAATAACAAGCTTCCGGATTCAATCCGTAAACACTGGGTCGCCTTCCTCCGTTTGTTTCTTGCTTCCCATAATCCAAAACATACCCCTCATCAATCAATCTCCCAATCAATTTGGTTATAGTAGGTACGCTCATATCCATTTCTTTTGCAATATCAGAAATCGATAAGTCTCCTTTTAAAATAAGAAGTCCAATAATATTTCTTAAGTAAAGAGCATTCTTATTCCCTGATTCTAATTCTGAAATAAAATTTTTTATCATCGCATTGGTAATATTTATAATAATATCTTAACTCTACAAAGTTATACCACATCTTTGAATATTCATAACTTTGTATTATTTACTCATTATTTTTGTCTTTTTACTTCAGTCATCATTAGTTAGTATAATGAGAGACAACTCACAAATATGGAGTAATCTTCGATTCTTGATTTTCAATGAGATTGTCCCATTTTGCAATCTTAATGCTAAAATCTGCCCATGAAGCAGGAACGCCTCCCAAGATATTATTTAACACAATCATCTTTATAGGATAATAACCCCCTTGAAATGGTACCGAAATATCTGTTGGCACTGACTTCTTAATTTTCCCTGTATTGTTAATCATTAGTTTGTCATTGATATATAACTCGTCCGCATCACAATGTAAGCGATAGGTACCCTGTTGTGATATATACAAATAGCCCGTGAATATTCCTGCCCCTCTTGGTTCTCCTGGATAACTTTTCCCGTCTTTGAATATAGGAACTAACTTGAATAATTCATTCGGATGAGATACAATAGTGTCTTTCCATTGCCGAACTCCTTTTAATTGATCTACTCTTACATAATAATCCTTCCCTGTATAACGCATTCGAAGCCCTTGCTGTGATTGTGACAATGTAGAAATCCCTTTTAAAGGAAGCGTTTTGATTAAATGAATTGTCCGAACAGCACTCATTTTCCCTTGCGGTAAAATAGAACGTAATTTTAAAGTTGTAGTTTTTGTGATAAGAATGGGTGCTTTGTAGGTTGTCGAGTGGACCGTTGGGATAGTGCCATCAATAGTATAAACGACTTTCACCGGACGGTTTGTCGTAAAAGGCAAATGCAAGGAATCAGTGAACTCCATGTAGTTTAAATTCCCTTCAGGCATCGGGATATAATAATCAATGTGATGCTCATCCATACGAATTTGTTGATCATCTAACCTCCTGATAAAGTCCCTTACATCTTTGTTTTGAGGTTGTGTCCATCCCACTTCGGCAACAGCCAATGCACGAGGAAACAATTGATAATCGAATTCATTGGGCGTATAAAGATATTCCGACCATAAATTGCCTTGTAATCCCAACACGTGGTGTGCCATAGCTGGTGAAATCGCCTTGGGAATTGGATAATAAGCATACACTTGCTGCAACGTAGTCAAGCCGCCAATCTTTACCGTTTCACAAAGAGGGCTTCCTTGGTAATGATCCAAATAGAGTGACGAACCTGGTGTCATAATCACATCGTGTCCGGCATTCGCTGCATCAATGCCGCCTTGTTCCCCTCGCCACGACATAATGGTGGCCGAAGGAGCCATGCCACCTTCCAGTATTTCATCCCAGCCAATGATCTTCCTGCCTTTTTCAGCCACAATCTTTTCCATCCGTTTGACAAAGTAACTTTGTAATTCATCTTCATTCTTCAATCCCTCCTTTTTCATCAGAAGTTGGCATTGCGGACTCTCTTGCCAGCGAATTTTAGGACATTCGTCTCCGCCGATATGAATATATTTCGATGGAAATAAAGCACATACTTCATCTAAAATATGGGATAAAAAGGAGTAGGTAGAATCGTTCGCCGGATTATAGACATTATTTTCCACTCCCCAAACCGTACGAGGTTTGAATGGACCGCCTGTATTCGAATATTGTGGATAAGCAGCCAATGCTGCCAAAGCATGCCCAGGCATTTCTATTTCAGGTATAACAATGATATGACGTGCAGCAGCATACTTTACAATGTCCCGTATCTGGTCTTGTGTGTAATAACCACCATAAGGTTTTCCATTGTCTCCAACACGAGTGCCACCGACTTGCGTTAGCTTTGGATAACGTTTTATTTGAATGCGCCATCCCTGGTCATCGGTCAAATGCCAGTGAAACCGATTCATTTTATACATAGCCATTACATCCAGTATCTTCTTTATGTGTTCTGCAGGAAGAAAGTGTCGACACACGTCCAGCATGATGCCACGGTATGTAAAATCAGGGGCATCTTTAATCAAAACACAAGGAACGTTCCAAGTAGCCTTGACCAATTGCCTGCTTTCAATCTGTGGGGGAAGTAGTTGCAAAAGGGTTTGAACACCATAATACAAACCTGTCTCCGTTGCTGCCTGTAACAGTATATGGCGTGGCGTAACGTTTAACTGATATCCCTCCGGAGATTGAACAGCATTTGTATCAATCACCATTTCAATAGCAGAATGCTTATTAGAACCGGGGAGCAAATGGATTCCTGCTGCTGTGGACAGTTTTCTTTCCAGTAAAGCAGCGGCTCCGCTGTTCTCTGGGGATGATATTTGCATGCCTTGTCTAAATGCAAAAAAACCAACTGTCTCTTTTATATAATTTGGGCGTGGCACTACATTGATAATAGAATAAGCTGCTTCTATCCTAATTAACAAAAAAAATATCCCTAAAATATAACGTATATATCTTATTGTCATAGCATATAATTTAGATGAATATTATTATTGAAATAATAATTATATCAGTTTTTATAACACAAATACGCGAATAATTCAATATTAATGTTGCCTTTAAAATCCCCAAAAACCTGAAACTAAAAAAATATTTTAGGCTTCACTTTTCTAAGAATTACTTAATAATTATGTTCTCCAATACCATTTATTTCTACTGAAGAAAACTGTTATTAAAGTTACTAAAGTCGTAATAATAGCTCCCTGTAAAAGTCCCCACCATCCATGAGAAAATAGAGCAAAAAATCCGGACATTACGCCAAAAATATTCATTAAGGGATAAAGAAACATATCTGCGCTAACATATGCAATCATAGGATTTTGCCCTGATAACGTCAAGAAAGATGTACCTCTGTCCCATTGAAAATAATCACACATAATGGAAAAGGATAATAATGCCATAAATGCCAACCCGGAAGTCACAAAGAAATAACTAAAAGTGGCATCATCCTTTCTTATACCTCCTTGAAAAGCTTCAAAAAATAAGCCAAGCAAAAGGAGAAATCCACCGGCAATAAATAGTTTTTTCCACAACTTGCTAAAAGAAGACTTAGAAGAACGCAATATCCAGAATCCAATCACTAATAATAGAATAGTGATAATCAAATTCATGACTAAGTGACGGGTGAACAATCCATACAAATTTGATACTATTAAACAAACTCCTATGATCATTAAAAGAATTGCTTTTGAAACATCTTGAAGTTTATTCGTTTTATGCTCTGTACTTTGAAGCCAATCTCGTATATATTCTCCGCCAATAGTTCCCGGTATAACAATAAATAAATATTTCAAGTATGTAAATTGATAAAGCCATGGAAAAGGTGTAAAATCAAATATTGCTTTCTGCCACGTACCCTTATACGCATTAGTAGATGAAAGTAAAATAGCCATCACAAAAGGAAGGATAGAAATACGAAGCCATGGCTTGTGGATTGTCAAAACATTAATAACAGAACCAAAAACAGCCATATTAGCCAGTAAAAGGATAATAATATTGCTATAATTAAGGTCAAAGTGACGACCATTAGCATATTTTATAGTCAACAACATAATGACAGCAATAAGATAAGCGCTGATTTTCACCAACAAATGTCCCCAGGGAGGCATTGTCCAAGGCAATCTCATAAACATAGGGAATAGCAATATAAAAGCGCATAACGTAGTGAACCACGCACGATAATCTTCGGGATTAGCCAGAGAGTAAAAATACATGTGCTGAATAAAGACGGCAAAAAAAGCCAGTTGTAGCCCCCGGATAACACTATCTATAACTATTTTCCATAATTTTATTCCACTCGAAATTTTTTTCCCCAAAAAAAATGGCATTGCTGCTTCCATAGCAAATAAGAAAAAAGGAAAGACCAAATCAACCCAGGTTATACCATAAATAGATGGATTGAAAACATGATCAGGAGGTGGAACTTGAGCATGATACATCCATGCCGGTAATGAATTAGAAATGGAATCACATAATATCATCCTTAAAATAGCATATCCCCGCAGGGCGTCAATGGCTTTAGATCGTTTACTGTAATCATTTTATTAAAAAATTAAGGTATTAAAAATTCAGATCGTTGAATATCAAAAATGAACGACAAAAATGCAACTTAAAGGAATCACTTTAAATCAATAGGTATAAAACCCAAAGGTGTTGGTATACAAGAAGCACCAGGAGGAGAATAGGTTAATTTTATAGTCTGTACCTCTCCCTTATTGGAAGGTTTAAATATCTGAATTAAAATAGCATTAGGAATGCGACCAACTGAAAGAATTTTCATCGGAAGTTTTACTATACCACCCTTAAATTTACCGGAAGATACCACTACTGTATTAGCCATTCCATCACACTGAGGATTCCACGTAACAAGTGCAAGACCTTTCCCATCTGTACTCCTCCATTTCAATTCTATATCATACATGACTCCATAGTTCCCATCCAACTTAACTGAAGTTTTGGTTGTCCCTTCAACGCCAGTGATCCATGGATCCGTTACTCCATCAGCCACGGTGAGAACAGCTGGTCCATTTTTTGTATCCAAAATTTCTTTAGAAATAATTCTAAAATTACACGTACTAAAAAGTCCTCGTCCCCCATTTAAATGCCCAAGAGGCATAATATGATGAATTCTATTTAGTGCGTCGACGCTATTTACATGTGGGGAAGTCTGAAATATAACCACCTCTCCAGGCTGATCAATGGAAAATTCATAAATTCCATGTACTAAATCATTATAATTTGCCACTAAGGTATCTAATTTTGGATCAAGAGGGACTGCCTCCCCTGGTTTTAATGTCATTATATTATCATCTGCTTTAGAAGCAAAATAATCAGCAAGACCTTGCTTTCCTACCAGAAAATAATTGGAACTCGGCATTTGTGTAGAATGTTTTAACATTCTAAAATGCATTGTTTTATCACTTGTGTTTTTCAACATGGCAACAATTTTTCGCGGCATTTTTTGAGGCTTTACTACACCATTTACATTATACAAATACACCCTTACACGTCCTGGGATTATTGCTTCTTTTAAAACAACTGCCTCTGTGTCTGTAATATATTCCGGGTCATCTGAAAAAACCAACTGAGGACTGCGTAATGATATCTTATCATAGGAAACAACCCCCCATTTTGTTTGATTTGAGAAAAACCAAGGCAAAGATACAATATCTCCTTGTTGTGCATTATTAAGCACATCATTCATGTTCTCACTACTCAGATTCTGACTATTTCCGAATGGCATAGCCAATATAAAAGTTACTATAAAAGTTACTATTCCTATTTTCTTTAACATAATATATATATTGATATTATTAATAAAAATACCTATTGTAAATTTAATATTTGAAATTAAAAGAGCACAAAACAACAATCTAAGAAATCTATCGATTTTTTCCTAAACATCGTCTTTAAATTTGTAATAGAATGCGGCGAGACAATATTGTTTTTAGGGTTATGATAGGCCATCAATAATAATTGCACACTACTAATAACAAGATGCACACATACTCTGAACAATTAAATACTCATCAGTGATATTATTTTCCAAGCATACCTTTGTAAATAGCAGTTTTTACATCATGATATAATTGTTTGTTGAATTGATTGTTACTTGGATCATCAATAGCTGACAGATCAAACAACATGATGCCTTTAGTTTGTTGCAAAATTATTTCAATGGAATTTTGCATATTCGATAAATCACTCCACGTAGTGTTCCCAATGTCAATACTACCATATTCTAAATATGGGTGTTATTGGCGCTGAAAAATCTTTTGAAGTTAGCAGGATATACGATTTATATCTATTTGATAACCAATTTATTATTGAATATTTTTCCATTTTGATCTACAATTCTAAGCAAATAAAGACCGGATAAATTTGCAACTGAAATTTGATTGCAATTTACTACCTTTTTAATTACCTCACCGGATAAAGAATACAAAATGGCTTGTTGAACTGTCTCAGTAAGATATGCAATCTCATGCACAGGATTAGAATAAACAAGCAATGGTTCCTTAATAATCGGATTCTTTGTACTTGTAGAAACGTCTCCGACTGAATATGCCGAGGTACCTTCACTTGCTGAAAGAAAAAATATTTTAAATCCATTTTGAGATACATTAACAGCTACACCGTCTGTTCCATTCGAATTTGCAGTTGTTCCAAAATTGCTAGGTGTTCTACAAACAGCAACCCCACTTACAGCATCAGTAACGTCAACAAGAACACCCACGGCATTTGTGTAAGCAGTAGTTCCAATATAGTCGATGGATCCTAAATAACTCTTTCCATTATACGTGAACGGTAATGCAGAATTACCATAGTTATTCGTTAACGAGGAGCCAACAGTACCTACATATTTATTTTGCACAAAAAGGCAGGGATGAATACCCGAGCCTTTAATCCAAACCGAATCCCCTCCTATACTATAAACCCGAGGATAACCACCTAATGAGATCGTATATGGACTCCCATCAGTATTTAACAAATTAATGACCGTCGGTTCTGTATTTACTACTACACCATTTTGTACAGTCCATACAAAATATTTACCAACAACTCCATTGCTTGCAACTCTTATCGTTCCATTTGCAATTGATCCTTCATAAGTAAAATTATCTCCCATTCTGGCAGTTAGGGTCCCCGTAGCACTTGTTCCGGCAAAGGAAAGTAATAGTTGTGGATCTGCATTCAACTTTGAAGAATCATACATATAGATTTTAAAAGGAGATGTACTCGGTGATGTAGTCATATTGCTTACTAATATTTTTCCGTCAGTTGTTACGCTGATTCCACAAATTGCAAAAGTTCCACCTGAAACTCCATTCATACTTAAAACCTGTTTCAATTGGCCTGTATTTTGGTCTATTACACGAACCCCATTTCCTAAGGCACCGCCTCTTACTGGTATATATACATATTGATTATCCGCTGCTATATCACGAGCATTTGTACTTGTAAAAGTCCAATCTGGATTCGGCAAGATTCCAGAAGATTGCGTATAATTCCATATTTGATTAAAAATTAGAGGTATCGCTGACGATGTTTTTTTAACAAACATTACTGCTGCAGATACAGGACGTTGCGACCCATCAGAAGGATTATTCAAACATGTACCACTGGCAATCATGGCCGATGATCCTCCCCCATCTAAATTTAAAGCGTTAGTACAGCCTAATTCTATCATCAATTCAGCTAATTCATCAAGAGTAGCACCTTGAGAAATCGTACTTCTGCCGTCGCAAACTAACAAAATCATTTTTCCATCTGCTGTATATCCAACAGCTGTACGCGGAGCCAACACGCCGCTGCCATAAACATCTGATTGCAATAATTCATAGTTTGTAGAATAATCTATTAAACTTTTCCCATCTTTGACTAAAAGTGGACCTCCTCCTACCGCAGAATAAGCATCCCACTTTTGACCACCAGCAGGGAAAGAACTACTGGGTTGAGGTTGCGGTGTATCGCCGTCAACATTTGGACTTGGAGTAGGATAAATCCAAGGTACACCATTCAAACTGTAATTCCAACCGCATGTCCCTTTTTGATTTTGATCCACTCCTAATACACCACGAGTTACATAATATGTTTGATTGGAACGTGTTACAGACCCAATATTGCTAGCCGCTACGGAACCTCTGTCAAGAACCAAACTATAACTTGCCCCTGTAGTTGTTGATGTATCAAAAAAACCTCCATTAGTACAAATATAAGCATTAGGGCCATAATTACTTATAAATTGTGAAGGAGTCTGATGCGTTGCACTAAATAACACACGAAATTCAATATTACCAGTAGTCATATCAGCAATAGCATACCAAGCGGAGAAGGGACGACCATTAAGTGTCGAAGTAGTAGAATAAACGCTTATTTCGGACGGTAACCCGCTGAGACCTGTATTTTTCGTCCACAAAAGATTGTAAGGTTGAGCAGCTAAGGTGCTCATTAACACAGAAAACAACAAAAAAAAGGCAAGTTTTTTCATAATTATTAATTATTTGACATTAATACTATAACAAAAATCTGAAGATAAAATCAATTTCATATATATAATTCTATCTACCCCCATCAATGACTATTGATTCTCCACCAACTTTATCTTGATCAACAGTGGTTGAGATAATGAAATATTTTGGATCAGGACAACGCATATCAGTAAAACGAGTTTGATGCATGGGAGCTTTAACAATACTACCATTATACATTCTATAAAGATAAGTGCATAGCCATTTTGAGCCGGTCACTTTGGTTTTAGTCGGTTGAACAGGTTTACCTTCGTTGGATACTTGATCAATAGCATTAACCCTCTTAAAAATCATTGGAGAACTTAATTGATAACCATCAGCTGAAAAATCACATTCATATTGTTTGCCTTCCCCTTTCACGATAAAGTGTATAATGCCATTAGAGGTAACCATAACCGACATAGTAACAGTATCTCCTTGATACCAATAGTAATTAGCTTGAGCAGGAGCGTTTGTGTATATAGCCACTTGATTTGTAAGAGGATAAGCCGATCTGCGCAAAAAGGGCCGAAAAGCACGACGATCTGGAGTAACATTGCCATTAGCATCTATAATGACTTCCCATGTCATACCGATATCCGTTTCTTGTCCATTAGCTGTACCACCCAGATAGACGGACGGATTGTCCAAATATTGAGCAGTATTAGACGGATTAATTCGTGCTGGATCGAAATAGATAGAGGGCAAAATAACCGTTCCGGTAATACCTAACCATACATCTTGAGAACTCATAGCCTTACGGTAGTAAGATCCATTAAAACAAGGAGAAGTGATATCTGGTAATACTTCTTCCGAGAAAAATGTAGAAATAGGATCACTAACTAATGTAAGACTGTTCTCCTTTTTTACACATCCAATCAAAATATTCAGAAATAGAAACAAGATAATTAAGCTATTGAAATTCAAACATCTCGATTTAATAAGTTTATAATTATATTTAAATTCTAATATAATCATCATTTCTGCTATGTTCGCCAAAACCATTTTATTTTAGTAAAAAACATAGCCAACAACGTGACCAATGTAGTAATAATTACACCACGAAGCAATCCCTGCCAAGCATTATGTGACAGCATATCCACATATTTCATCAATCCAGTAATATTTAACAACGGGCCTACCACAACAGAAGAACCAACATAAGCAATCATAGGATTTTGCCCTGACATAGTAAGAAATGCTGTGGCATGTTTCCATTGAAAAAAATCACAAAGAATAGAAAAAGAAATCAATGCCATAAATGCCAAACCTGAAGTAACAAAATAATAGCTAAAAGTAGAGGTGTCTTTGCGAATGCCACCTTCAAATGCTTCAAAAAAAAGGCCTAAAAGCAACAAATAACTTCCCGTAACAAATAATTTTTCCCAAAACTGAAGGTTCACGGTTGGCGTTTTATACAAAGACGCAATTCCTATCGACAGCAATAACATGGTAACAACCAAATTAAGAACCAATTGACGAGTAAATAATCCGTACAAATTCCAAACAATAAGGCTCATTGTAATACTCAATAAAACAATAGCCTCCTTTTTTTCTTTTTGCTGATGTTCTCTTCGTGTCTGTTCAGTATTACGTATCCATTCCAACAAATATTCTCCGGCTATAGAACCTGGAATAACAATAAACAAGTACTTCAAATAGTAGAATTTATAGAGCCACGGCAGGGGAGAGAAATCAAATAAAGCTTTTTGCCAAGAACCATTAAAATTAACGGACATACACAGCAAGATAGCCATTACAAATGGGAGAATTGCAATACGTGCTATTCGATTGCGAATAGTGAAAATATAAACCAATGAGCCAAAAATGGCCATATTAGCCAACACCAAAATGATGATATTGCTATAATCTAAACTAAATGTTCGCCCATCTGCATAATGCAAAGTGAACAATAACAAAAAAGCAAGCCCGTAAGCCCCCATTTTAATAACAAGACGCAGCCAAGGAGGTATCTCCGAAGGTAACCGCATAAACATCGGAAAAAACAACAAGAAGCCACCTAGTGTGATGAACCATGCACGATAATCTTGCGGATCTGAAAGACTCCACGGATAGATATGTTGCAAAAAAATGGCAAAAAAGGCGAGCTGCAAACCTCTCAATATACTATCGAATGATAATCGCCAACGAGAAACACCTTCATCAAATTTTCTCCCTAAGGAGAAAGGGAAAGCAGCTCCCATTGCAAAGAGAAAAAATGGGAAAACTAAATCAACCCAAGTAATTCCATAAATTGATGGATTGAAGATATGATCTGGTGGCGGCACTTGTGCATGATACATCCACCTTGGCAAGGTATTGGCAATAGTTCCAGAAAGTACCATGGTAAGAATAGCATAACCCCGTAAGGCATCTAACGAAAGGGCTCTTTTAGAACTTTTCATAAACCACCCTTCTTATAGTTTGTGAAAAGAGCTGGAAATTTTTTCAACCCTTCATAAAACCAAAAAGCTTCTCCAGTAAATCCGTATCCTCTATCAGCTTCAATCATCTGTTTTAAAAGATTTTCCGTAGGATTATATGTCCCATTTTGTATTAGTATTCCAGGATAAAATTTGCTTTTAGTAGTTGTATTCAAATATGAAACTTGCTGAGCTAACGTTGATTTATAACTTGAAATATCATACCGATAGATTTGAGGAATGATCAAATCAACATACCCCCTATTTAGCCAAGATGGCCAATCTTGTAAGTAATTATTAAGCCCCCAAGGATAAATACTCGGAGCACAACATACAATAAGAGATGGATTAATTGCCTTAACAGATTTATATAAAGTTGCTTGAAAAGAAGTCAATAACCCTGCGCGCCAATTTATCCAAGCTGTATCTTGATAATTTACGGGGGGAGCCATTCCGTTGTGCTGCTCTTTATACAAATTGACAGTATAATTATCGTATCCACCAATAGTAGGAAGAGCAGGCATTCGGTCATCTTCTTGTATTCCGTCCACATTATAATTCTTCACAACCTCTGATACTAAATTAATCATAAATTGTTGTACGTCTGGCATAAAAGCATTCATCCAATCAAATCCATTTACTGTCACAAGGTTTCCATTTTGGTCTTTAGCAGCCCAACTTGGCTTGTCCTGAATTATTAACCCTCCATTTTGGCTATACGAACATGAAAATCCATATTCAAACCATGCATAAACTTTAATATTCTTTTTGTGAGCTTCTTGTATTATCTCTGCTAAAGGATCACGTCCAACAAAACGGCTATCTTGCGAAACGCCAAAAAGAGTCTGCATTAAACTACTTGGGTAGATTGTTTTTCCTTGATCCCAAACACTCACAAAAATATTATGAATGCCAAAAGAATCACAAAGAGCTACAGCGGCTTTAATACTATCAAGAGAAAATAAAACCTGGCTTGCTGTACTCGTTATCCATGTGCCTGTAAAATTATCGTTTTGATTTACTACAATTTGGGGCTCTTCTTTTTTGGATTCACCACAACTTATCGAAGAAAATAATAGAGATCCAATAATCAACCACAAAAATGCATGAGACTTCATATTTAATAAATTAAAATAATATTTATAACAATCAAAGAACTACTTTCTAAATACCTACATTGAACATTAATACTTCTTCAAAATTATTTGGGAATAGGCTCCTTCTTTATGCTGTTAACATAATAAAACAGCCTTTCCCCAAATAATTTTAGGTTAGATTATGGTTCTAATTGATAAATTTGTGCACCTATATTTGTACAGATAAATGCAGCACACAGTTTCCCATTAACTACTGATAAAGCAGCATCAGTTGTTGTATTACCATTTGCAGCAGTGGATGGCATCAAGACATCCATGATCGGGTTTTGGAAAGAAGTTGCTTGCCCATCTGTAATATCACAAACACGGAAGTGAGCGCCACTTCCAGATACATACGTTGTATAGGCCAGGTATATACGACCATTATGGCTATACGTATCACAATCAGTAGTGACAATTCCAGTGAGTTGAAAATTAGAAATTAAGGCGCTTGTTAAACTAATAATTCCATTGAAATTTAACCCTGTAGCTGCTCCTACAAATCCTGATGAACCTACCGGTAAGGGTTGCACACTATAATAATAACTTGTTCCAGTATACGGGAAAGTTAATTTTTGAGGCATCGATGAGGTCAATACTCCATTTGTGACCGTCCAAACTAAAACATCTTGGTGCTGAGCCATCGGTACGGTAATCACTGCATTTCCAGACAAAGATCCCGAAATATTAATGCCTGCAGCACGTGGAGCATAAGACAAACCTAAAGAAGTTTCCGAATAACTTATATAAACAGTAGGGGCAACATCCGTAACTCCATTCCATTTATAGATATTTAAAGTAGTGGTTGCACCTGCACCTGCACCTAATTGGACGCCTAAAATCACTCCATTGTCATCTGAAGCCAACTTTCTAATTCCTGTTACAGCCCCACCATCAATAGTTGTCCCAGTTTTACTCAGGGCATTCACCCATTTCCCTGACAAATCATAATAATTCGGACCTATAGGTGTAACTCCTGCACTATTGTGGTTAGCTACAACGAAATATTGACCACTAAAAGCAATTGCAGTGCCTGCATCTGTACCAAAACCAAAAGATGCGTAGGGAATAGAAGCCAAAGGCGTTAATGAAAGCTTAGGAACACCAATAGTAAATGTCTTTTGTATTCCATCAGTTCCGGTTATCTTGACCGTAGTTGTTCCTGCTAATAGATTTAATCCTTGACCAGTGAAAGAAGGATCAATCTGATTACCAAAACCTGCCGTTAAAGTAACATTGGCAGATGAAAAATTAGTTAACCCATGTACATAAGGAGTCACAATATTTTTGTTTATATCAGTAACTACAACTGAATCAGTAGGTATTCCATTAATTACCATGCCTGTAATAATTGCCGGCCCAACCTGTTGAGTGGTGATAATAAACTGATAAGTATATATGGTACTTCCATCAACTCCTAATACATGAATAGTGTGTGGTGATGTATAATCTTGCACAGTCCCATTTGTAAAGTCTTGCAAGGTTCCATTCATAAAGGCCATAGTTACATTCAAAGCGGCAAGATTTGTCCCTTTAGGTACTTGAACAATCAAACTTGAACTTGAAAAATGAATATCAGATGGATTAATGGTCAATCCACTAATAATAAATGTTGTGATTAAAGGAGGTGATTGTATTTTCAATGTCCAATTTGTCCTTTTACCATCACTACCATTGATAGTTAGCGATAAAGGTTTACGACAATCCATTTGTGTATTATTTGCAAATCCTTGTATTAAGCCATTAGTTACTAATATTTCAACTTTAACATTACTTAAATCTGTTCCTGCTGGTAACACAACAGTAGCAATGTTATTCGTATCGGTAGGTAAGTACAAAACATTGTTTATCTTAACTCCTACGATTTGAGATCCTTCAAACAGCCGTTTGTCCATATTATTAGAACAAGCGAAAATCACAAGCAGCAGAATTGCACACATTGTGAGACCTAAGCTTTTAATTGTTTTCATAAAGTACTATTAATATGTTATTACTTGTTATTATTCAATGTTGATTTATTTGATTGAGAAAAGATGCCCAGTTCACATACAGAGGTCGAAAATCATCAATCCGGCAGATTCTGACAAAGAGGCTTCATATCAATTGTTCCATTTTTTTTATCAAACTTCGGGACTCTTTGCCGTACGGCAAAGAGTCCCATTAGTTGATTATTTGTGGTTAATTACCTGCCGTACCCTGGATTTTGAGTTAACCAAGGAGCTTTAGTCAGTTCAGTATTAGGAATGGGCCAAACATAATAATAATCTTGCCAACTCGTTGGCCTTGAAACGTCCCTTGTTCTCAATTTCGATGCAAAAGCTGCATAAGATGGAATGTCATTCAAATCGCGCTCTGAGCCAGGAGTTCCATAAGAAGGAACCATGTCTGGAGTTACTTGGGTATAGCCATCTGGGTAAGTATTTGTTGCCGGATTTACGCCTATTGCAATAGGATATCCATAAGTGGGTTCTGCATTTTGCAAAGCGCCCAATCGCCATCTGCGCATATCAAAAAAATAGAGTGATTCTTTCATTAACTCCACTTTTCGCTCACGTCGCACAATCTGCCGCATCTTTATCTGATTTCCTGCTCTTGTAGGATCGACGGTTAAAATAGAGGGCATTCCCACTCGAGCACGAACTTGGTCAATCGCATTATATACGGTAGCATCTAATTGATTTAATTCAATTTTAGCTTCTGCATAGGTAAGCAAGATTTCTGCATAACGCATCAAAATGATATTATATGAAGGCGTAAATGCTCCTTCATCAGCAAAATGGTCATATTTTTTCCACAAATAACCAACCCCACTTTGCACATAACCATATTGAGCCACTGATCCCGTATAATCAAGATTGGAAATCATGGTTACATTACCGGATGGATCAAACGATTTTGTTTGAGGATTGTATAATTCCATCAAAAATTTCATTTGTTTAGTTCCAGTATTTCCAATAATCGTATCATGCTGTGTATAGATAGTATACTTTAACCTTGGATCTCGATTGATAAATGGAGTCTTTGGATTATAACCTGAAGTAGGATCATCTATTCGTTTCCCATTTGAACATTCATATGTGTCAACCAATTGCTGAGTCGGGAATCGACCACTTTGAGCAATCATACGACTCATCTCACCTGCAGAAAGATAGTGAGTTTTCATAGCCCCTTGATTTGAATACATTATTTGAAACATATTTTCGTTTTGTGCGGCTGAGGTCATTTGCCCTACTCGAGTAAACAATGCATTATAATCAGGACATAAGCTTCTTCCACTATTTAGTATCACATTTTGAGCCGCTTGAGCCGCTATAGTAAAATAGGTATTAGCTTTATCGGCATTCGTTGTCCCAGCTTGTCCAAATCCAAATTTACACCAACTACCTGCATACAAAGCTAAACGTGCTTCTAAACCATAAGCTACTGACCTATCAATACGACCCCAATCTGCAGCATTACTATATCTCCATGGCAAATAATTAGCTACACTATTAATATCAGAAATTAAAGTATCTACTACTTGTGACCAAGGTGTTCGAGTCACATTTTTCAACTGAGCATTATTAACAGAGGTGGCAAAATATGGTATATCACCATATAAAGAAATAAGCTCCCAGTAATAATAAGCACGAAGTATTTTTACTTCAGCATAATATTGTTTTGCTTTGTCGCTTAAGTTATTAATATATGGATTAGCCCCATCCAATACTGAATTACATCGTGCTACAGAACTATAAAGGACAGCCCATGTATATTCTACAACATAATTATTTGTTAAATTAAGATTTCCAACTCCGATTGAACTATTATCAGCGCGTTCTATTCCAAAAGGAGTGTACATGTCCCACAAAACCATTGGAGGAATATTACTAAAATTTTCCTGGTTTTGATATAACATTTCGTAACATCCTGAAGCTCCAGCCTCAAGAGCACCTTCAGTATTATAAAAGTTGGACGAAAGGTATGCACTCAATGGCTGTTTATCAAGGTAATTACTGCAACTAACCAGCAATATCAAAAAGGTTACATAAAACAAGAACCTTATATTTCTTATATATTTAACTATGTTTTTCATATAATTGATTTTTAATAGATATACTAAATTTAGACACCAAATAAAGTAAAAATACATTTAGTATTGTTAAAACTTTAAATTAATTCCTACGGTGTAAGTTTGCATAATAGGATAGAATTGACCGCCTAATGATCCCCCATAAGATACTTCAGGATCATATCCTTTATAGAAATGACTCAAAGTAAACAAATTTTGCCCGCTTAAATAAAATCGAACACTATTGATTTTTATTTTTTGACAAAATTCTTTTGGCAAAGAGTATCCAATTATAATGTTCTTCAATCGACCATAAGCTCCGTTTTTTACCCATTTGGACGAAAGTACGAAATTATCTGCTGCATTCGCCTCAGGTAACAAAATAGGATAGGCTGCATTTGGATTTGTAGGTGTCCATGAATCTAATTGATGAACAAAGAGATTCGCTCCATTGGCAAAAGGCTTTAATCCAATACCACTCATAAATACCTTCCTTTGTCCTACCCCTTGTATAAAAACAGTCAAATCAAAATTTTTCCATGCTCCGTCCAATTTTAATCCATATTCAAAATGAGGATAAGGGTCTCCCAAATAGACTTTATCGTTTGAATCAATAATACCATCTTTGTTAACATCTTTATATTTAATATAACCAAGACCATCTGCACTACTCAACTTTGCAGAAGTAGCAACATCATTCAAAGTTTGAAAATATCCTTGAGCAACATAACCCCAATAACCTTTTAGAGGATATCCAACCGTCATGCTACCATCAGGGGAATGATATCCATTAAGATTAGTAATTTTATTACGATTATCATCCAAGGTGAAAGTAGCTCCATATGAAAATTGACCTATTTTGTTTCTGTGGGATAACAAAACCTCCCAACCTCGGTTATTCATATCACCTGCATTCGTATATGCAGGCCCCATTCCGGCATAATAAGGCAATGGGAATGTCATCAACATGTTAGAAACAGTTTTAAGATAATAATCCGCTGTAATACTTAATAATCCATCCCAAAATATTGCATCCGTGCCAATATCTATTTGTTTCGATTTTTCCCATTGTATGTTGCTATTAGCCAAATTAGTTTGTGCTACACCAGGAGAGAGCTGTTTATTAAACCAATAACTGTAACCCGTGTTAACCGTAGCAGTATAAGGATAATCGCCAATATCCTGATTACCCAATAGGCCATATGAAGCACGCAATTTCAGTTGGTTCAGATAGGGTTGGGTTTTTTTCATAAAAGATTCCTTAGAAATCACCCAACCGGCAGAAACAGAAGGGAAAAATCCCCAACGATTTTGTTGAGTGAATCGGGAAGATCCATCATAACGTCCATTGGCTTCGATAAGGTATTTATCATCATAATTATAGTTTAATCTTCCAAAATAAGAAAGCATAGCCCAACTACTCGCGCCACCTCCAACTGAAGCAGTACTCCCATCCCCATCACTTAAATAACTTTTCCCCAAAGTAAATCCTCTTTCGGAAGCCGATATGTTAGAATACAATTCATCTTCAGCTTGTGTTCCAAACAATATATTGAATTTATGTTTTTCAATATAATATTTATAATTGGCTTGAGCAAGATAATAGTTTCGTGTTATCTCACCTAGACTTTCAGTCAGATTATCAAGTGAAGGATATTGTCCTAAATCTATCCCTTGTAAACTCACCTCATAAGGTTTAAGATAATCACGTTGACGGTCATTTATTTTATGAAGAGAATATTTTCCAATAATCTCCAAGTTTTTAATGGGAGTTAACGTCAACGTTCCGGTAATTAAAACATCCGAGTTCATGTCGGTATTAGTTCCGCTATCATCAGCTTCAGCTGTAGGATTTAACCCATTTTTACCATACCCCCAAATTCCATTCAAATCTTTTACTCCGGAAAGAGTTGGTAATAAATATAACGCAGTGTTAATAATTGATTGCGGAGAAGCGGCTCCTGGAGTTAAGGTATTAGCCTGCAGCAAGTTGCTTTCGAGAGTAAACTTAGCCCATTTGGTTATTTTAGTATCCGCATTGAACATCAAAGAAGCACGGCTGTAATTATTATTAGCCATTAGACCATTTTGGTATAAATAAGATCCTGCACTATAATATTGTATTGTATTATTTCCTCCACTAATTGAAACATTTTGATTTTGCATTAATGCATCACTTTTCAGAGTTGCACGTTTCCAATTAGTATCAAAGCGATTCCAATCATTTGGCTGTAACGTTTTTTCCTGCTCAATTAACTGTAATCGTTGACTTCTTGTATCAGGAGTAACACTGATGCCTGCATTATCCCACGAGTTCAACTCAGATTGCAAATATTGCCATGCAGGCACAGGATCTGGCATATTTGTGGGACGTTGCATCGTAGCATAACCACTATATGAAACGGTCACCTTTCCTTCTTTTCCTCTCTTAGTTGTGATAAGGATAACCCCATTTGAGGCACGTGAACCGTAAATAGAGGCAGATGCTGCATCTTTCAATACCGAAACGCTCTCAACAGAATTCATATCAACTTGGTCAATATTCGTTTCAATGCCATCCACCAAAACCAAGGGATAGGTTGTTGAGTTAATGGAGCCAATACCACGAATATGAATATTGGAACCATCTGCACCTGGTGCTCCTGATGTTTGTTGAATGGAGACCCCCGGCATTGTTCCTTCCAACGCCGTAGAAAGAGATGCGATTGAACGTTCGGTCAATGTTTTTCCTTGTACTGAGGCAACAGCTCCTGTCAATGTAGCTTTTGTTTGCTTGGCATAACCAACAACCACCACTTCATTTAAAGCTTGATCGCTTTCCTGAAGCCTGATTATTATATTATTATCACCATTTAATTGGACTTCTTTAGGGAGATAGCCCACATAACGAACTTCCAATGTTCCCTTGCTGGAATTCATCCTCAACGTAAAAAGACCTTTCGCATCAGTAATAGTTCCATTGTGAGTCCCTTTTTCCATAACAGTAGCTCCGATAATTGGATCACCTTGGGCATCTAATACTTTACCCTTTACGGTTTGTGCTGATACCTGTGCTACTATCAAAACGCAAAACGCAAAGAGAAACACCATTGTTTCACAAAATTTTCTCATACACTTTTCATTTTTAAGGTTTAGTAATTGTGTAAATTTAAAACTGCTCAATCTTATTGTCTCATTCTATTATTCCTATTGTAATTATTATTTTATAGCTGAATAAGGGCGATCTTCAATTCTCGTTCCAAAATGAACATTTGGATGACTTCCCATTATTAGTATTAAATACCCACCCTTTTCAATGTCACTATATTTTAGATAGCTTTTGCCATATGGCTTACCATTTAATGTGGCTGATTGAATGTAAAGATTAGAAGAATTATTATTCTTTACCTCAAGTATGAACCTTTTCCCATTCCCAACAAAGATTTTTGCTTTATCAATTAAAGGGCTCCCCAATACATAGATTCCATTAACAGGATTGACAGGATAAAACCCCAAAGCAGAAAAGACATACCATGCAGACATCTGTCCGCAATCATCGTTACCACATAATCCTGAAGGCGTATCAATGTAAAAAGTCTTCATCACCTGTCGCACTTTTTCAGCGGTTTTCCATTGAACTCCTGCAAATGCATAGAGATAGGAAATATGATGGCTTGGCTCATTCCCTTGTACGTATTGGCCTATCATTCCTGACATGTCAATTGGGGCATCTCTTGGGACTTGTGAACTAACTGAAAACAAAGTATCTAAACGACTTACGAATTCTGTTGGAGAGTTATACATTCGCATCATTCCTTCAACATCTTGAGGTACAAGCCAAGTATATTGCCAAGCATTACCCTCTATATAATTATCTCCTGCATCTGATGGGTCAAAGAAACGAATGAATTTGCCATTAGATAATTTAGGGCGCATGAATAAAGATGATTTATCAAAATAATCATGATACCCTTGAGCTCGCTTATTGAACTTAATATAGTCTTCTGATTTCCCTAAGGATTTAGCCAGTTGTGCAATACACCAATCGTCAATGCAAAACTCAAGCCCTGAAGAAACAGACCCTGATTCTTTGTCAGCAGGAATATATCCAAATTGATTAATATAAGGCAATCCGCGAAAATGAACGTTTGGATATAATTTCATCAACTGATAAGCTCGATTTATATCAAATCCTTTAATTCCTTTAAAATAAGCATCTATAATGATCGGGACAGAATGACTACCTGTCATACAATCGGTTTCATTTCCTACTAAAGGCCATACAGGAAACCGTCCCTGTTGCTCATAAATAGCAAGCAAAGAATTGACAAAATCACCGACTTTATCTTTTTCAATCAAAGTAAAAAGTGGATGAACAGCTCGATAAGTATCCCACAATGAAAAAACAGTATAGTCAACCCAGCTACTTGCATTGTGCGTTGTATTATCAGAACCCCGATAATCTCCGTTTACATCTGAAAAAATAGAAGGATCTATCATTGTATGATACAAGGCTGTATAAAACGTTCTTTTTTGATGGATATCTGAAAATTCAGCCTTGATTTTCCCTAATTCACTATTCCATTCATGATTAGCATTTTTAACTATCTGATCAAAGTTCCATCCCGGTAATTCAGTCTCTAAATTCAATCTCGCGTTATTATAGCTAACATATGAAATGCCTACCTTAGCAACAACCTGATTGCACTCCTTTGATCCAAAATCCAACATGGCTTTTACAATCTTTCCTGAAGCTGAATCTCCTACAACTTCTTGATGATCTCTTTTTAATTCTATGATTGAAAATGGGGTGGAAAAGGTAGCTACAAAATAAATTCGTTCATTTTTTGCCCACCCGGATGAAAATCGATACCCTTCAAGCGTAACAGAATCGGTTTGTCGAATAGAAGATGCAACTGTTTCGTCAATCCGATCTCCAAATCCAGGCCCAATGCCTTCTCCCAAATCAATGATTAAATCTCTAAGTCCATTACGTGGATATGTATAACGATGCATCCCAACTCTTTTTGTAGCAGTTAATTCAACCTTTATTCCATATTTATCTAACAAAACCGAATAATAACCGGGTCGCACTTGTTCGTTACAATGTTTAAAAGTTGATACATAGCCATCGGTTAAATTTTTCTGAGTACCTTTGAATAATGGGACTTTTTTTGACACAGGCATAAACAAAATATCTCCTAAATCGCCAATACCGGTACCTTCTAAATGATTATGTGAGAATCCAATAATAGTACTATCAGAATAGTTATATCCCGAACACCAATCCC
>Ga0078972_1008128_pt1 | contig 22391 bp, 19 predicted proteins | sample YelNatPaOPGAMG01_FD_67568 | JGI IMG/M metagenome (GOLD analysis project Ga0078972, IMG submission 67568) | Hot spring thermophilic microbial communities from Obsidian Pool, Yellowstone National Park, USA - OP-RAMG-01 (SPADES assembly) (version 2) | ecosystem: Environmental > Aquatic > Thermal...
TAACGCCTTGCTCCCTTGCGAATTCTCGCATTAGCCTGACATTTTCCGCTGATTGAACATCTTTGCAGGGAGTGTAATGGTCGGGAACGAGGACGATTTTGCTTCCATCAAAGACCTTTTTAGCCCCCATCTTCTGAAACTCTTTGATAGCGAGGGGAGCGGTTATATCGTTCGCCAAGACGAGGTCAACCCTCGCCATAACGAACTCATCGGAATGCACTTCTTTGCCAACTTTTGAAGAGATAATCCTTTCCGCTATCGTCATATAGAAATATTAAAATTGAAAAGCTGTGATGTGGCAAGCAGTTTATAAAGATTCACCACTTCTTAGCTCTCCGAATACGCATTCGCCAGATGATTGCGATTAGATTGAGGGAGAAGACGAGGGCTAAGAGGACCAAAGTAGCTCCATATTGAATGGAAAGAGGGGCATCTGGGACTTGGGTTGAGATGACATAGACATGATAAGGAAGCGCCATAACCTCGTCAAAGGGGGATTTGGGCAAGCGGGGAAGATAAAAAGCGGCACAGGTGAAAAGAATGGGGGCGGTTTCCCCCGCCGCTCTGCTTATGGATAGAATAGCGCCTGTTGCGATTCCCGGCAGGGCATTGGGCAAGACAATCTTCCAAATGGTTTGCCACTTAGTCGCCCCCAAAGCCAAACTCGCCTCCCTAAATGACATAGGAACAGCCCTTAATCCTTCCTCCGCTGCGGTTATCACTATGGGCAAGACGAGAATGGAGAGGGTAAAAATCCCAGCGAGCAAGGAAACACCGAAATGGAAAAACATAACGAAAACAGCTAAGCCAAAGAGCCCATAAACAACGGAAGGAACTCCCGCAAGGTTTACTATCGCTATCCTAATCAGACGAGAGATTTTCCCTTTCGGCGCGTATTCGTTGAGATAGATGGCGGTTATTATGCCGAGGGGAAGGGAGATAAAAGCTGTTCCAAGGGCTAAATATAGAGTCCCTACAAGGGCGGGAAATATCCCACCCGCGGTCATCCCTTCTTTTGGATATCCAAAGATGAATTTAAGGCTGAGGACGGGGATGCTATGATAGATAAGCAGTCCGAATATGAATAAAAGAGGAAGAACAGTTAGGAATGTGATGATTGCCAATAAGGTAAATATCACTTTTTGGTATCTCATCTTTTCTGCCTGCTTATAACCCATTCAGCAATAAAGTTGACCACGAAGCTTATGAGGAAGAGGATGAGCCCGATTGCGAAAAGGGCTTGATAATGCAATCCACCCTGCACAACCTCCCCCATCTCCATCGCTATCGTTGCAGTCATCGTCCTAACAGGTTGGAGAAATGTGTGGGGAATTACCGCCGCGTTTCCCGTGACCATTAAAACAGCCATCGTTTCCCCTATCGCCCTTCCCAAGCCGAGCATCGTCGCAGCCAAGATGCCAGGCTTCGCCGCTGGGAGAAGAACATATCTTATCGTTTGCCAATGAGTGGCTCCCAAGGCGAAGGAAGCTTCCTTATAATCCCTTGGCAAGGCGGAAAGAGCATCTTCGGATATGCTCGTGATGGTAGGGAGAGCCATAAATGCTAAGGTTATGGAACCGGCTAAAGCCGTTAGTCCAGTGGGCAGATGAAAAGCTTGTTTTATCAATGGCACCAAAATCACGAGACCTATGAACCCTAAAACGACAGATGGTATCGCTGCTATCAACTCCATAACCGGCTTTAAAATCTCTTTCGCCCAGCCCGGAGCGACCTCGCTGATGTAGATTGCGCAGGCAACGCCGAGGGGAAGGGATATGGCTATCGCGCCAACCGTCACCAACAGAGAGCCTAATAACAAGGGAATTAAACCAAATTTTGGAGGAACGCTCGTGGGATACCAATTCTTCCCAAAGAAGAATTCCTTTAAAGGATAGCGAATGAAGAAAGTGAAACTTTCTTTGAAAAGAAAGAGAAATATCAAAAAAAGAATGACAACTCCGCTTATTCCACCTATGAAGATTATCCTCTCAACGATAATTTCCCCTATCCTGTTTCGCTTCATAGCCGGATTTCACTTTAAAGGTATATAGCCGACTTCCTCAACTATCCTCTGCCCCTCGGGGGAGAGAACGAAATCCAAATACTCTTTAATTATTCCCTTCGGTTCTCCCCTTGTGTAATTGAAAAGATATCTATAAAGGGGATATTTTTCGCTCTTTATATTTTCCTTTGTTGGCAATAGAGGAGAAGAGCTTTTGTCCTTCGCAATTGCTATTATCTTCACCTTTCCCGCCTTGGCGAATTTCTCCGCATAAGCAACCCCTACATATCCTATAGCTCCCAAATCCTGGGAAACCGTCATCGCTATCTGGTTATTTGAAGGAGTATTCAAAACCGTGGGCGCGTAATTCTCCTCTCCCAAAACCTTCTCCTTGAAAAGCTCATAAGTCCCGGAGGGCGTATCCCGTCCCACGGCGGTTATCTTTATATCCTCTCCACCCAATTCCTTCCACGACTTTATGCGTCCTGTATAAATATCTTTCAGTTGTGAAATAGTAAGGTTGTTGATGGGATTTTGCGGGTTAACGATAATAGAGATTCCATCAATTGCCACTTTAGTCTCGCGGATTTGAATGCCCAAGCTATTTGCCCTTTCTTCCTCCGATTTGGTGAGATTGCGAGACGCATCCGCTATATCGCAGGTGCCATCCAACAAAGCCGCGATTCCCACTCCCGAACCACCACCAGTAACAGATACGCTCACATCGGGATGTTTTCTCATAAATTCTTCCGCCCAGGCTTGGGCTAAGGGCAAGAGGGTATCCGAACCCTTTATCACGAGTTTCCCCTTCGCTCTACTTACTTGTTGAGGAGGGGAAACGGGCTTACTTCTCCCAGCGATTATGATTATAACGGTTATGAGGATTATTATCGTTAAGCCTATTATGGCTTTTTTGCCAGCTGACACATTCAGCCTCCTTTCTATGGGGGGCAAGAAAAAGATGGTGCCGAGGGCGGGAGTTGAACCCGCACGGGCAAGGCCCACAAGCCCCTCAAGCCTGCGCGTCTTCCAGTTCCGCCACCTCGGCACCTTAGGTTTCTCATATATTATATAGCGAGAAATAGGGAAAAGTCAATAATTTAAAGGCAGGAAAACCTTCTCGCCAGTTTGGGCTGATTTGTATATCGCAAGATTGAGCTCCACTGCCTTGCGTGCTTCCTCTCCCGTGATTAATGGCTCTCTATCCTCAATAATCGCTCTGATGACATCGTAAATGTTCCTCGTATGAAGCCCAGCCGGTATAGCCATAGGGTCGGAGGCACCCCAAGCCATTACCGGCTTTTCCGTCTTGGCTTCGGTTTCCTCTCCCTCTATTTTAAGGAAGGTTATCTTATCATCTTCCCAAACGACAGAGCCACTGTATCCCGCCACGCTTATGCGAGCGCAAACTCCGGGATAAGCCGATGTGGTGGCTTCAATAGCTCCCAATGCCCCGTTCTTGAACTTCAGAATCGCAACAGCGGTGTCCTCAACCTCTATATTATGGGTAAGGGTAGCTGTTTCCGCTTTCACCCATTCCACCGGTCCCATCACCCAAAGGAGGAGGTCAACAAAATGAACTCCTTGGTTCATAAGGCATCCTCCACCATCCAAAGCCCAGGTTCCTCGCCAAGCGTCGCTATCGTAATAAGCCTGGCTCCTATACCACTTCATATCCATATCGCCTAAAACTATCTTCCCGAGCTTGCCCTCCTCCACTAATTTTTTCATAAGCCTGCTTTCCTCAGCGAAGCGATGCTGGAATATCCCGCCTAATTTGACTTTGTTCTCCTTCGCCGCTTTTATCAGGGCATCACACTTCTCCAAGGTTACATCTAACGGCTTCTCGCAAATGATGTGCTTACCCGCCTTTGCAGCCATTATCCCCATATCAGCGTGCATACCAGAGGGAGTGCAAATGCACACGACCTGGATATCGTCCCTCTCCAACATCTTCTCATAATCCGTATACCAATCGACTCCGAATTGCTCTCCAATCTTCCTCGCCCTATCCTCCCTCACATCGCATACAGCGACGAGCTTCGCCTCCTCTATCTCCGTAACCGCCCTCGCATGGGTAGGACCAATTGCACCTAAACCAACTACTCCAACACCGATTTTCTCCAATTCAAAGACCTCCTTTCTTTTTTAAATTATACAACCGCATAAGCGAATAGTCATTGTTGATTTACCTCCTTACCGAAAACTAATATAATAAAGAAAACGAATTTTGAAAAGGAGGTCTCCCAAATGAACAAAGACGAAGTAGTGAAAAAATTCGGCAGGCTCTTGGTCCCTATGCTAACCGCCTTTGATGGAAAAGGAGATTTAGATATAAAGAAAACGCAGGAAATCGCTGATTATATAATTGAGGAAAAGCTCTGCGATTCTTTAATCGTGGGAGGAACAACCGGCGAGTTTTTCTCCCTCTCAATGGATGAACGAATCTCCCTCTTTAAGGCTGTTAAGGATGTCGCTTTCGGCAAGGTTCCCTTGATTGCCGGAACGGGAGCAGTCTCCACAAGGGAAGCGATAAGTTTGACCAAGGCAGCTGAGGAACTGGGATATGATATGGCAATGATTGTCGCCCCTTATTATTGCAAACCCACACAAGAGGAAATAGAGACTCATTACAAGGCAATTGCCAAGGAGACCAAGCTTCCCATTATGCTTTATAACATACCGCTTTTCTCGGGAACGAATATAGAGCCGGAGACCGCTGGTAGATTGAGCGAGGTGGAGAATGTCGTCGCGATAAAGGAAGAAGCGGAAATCCATCCTCTTCAGGGAACGAAATATATATTGGAATGCAAGGATAGCTTGGCAATTTATTCCGGAGACGACTCAATGATACTTCAGATTCTTTCCCAAGGCGGAGTGGGGGGTGTAAGCGGAACAGCCCAAGTCGTCGGAAAGGCTACAAGAGAGATGATGAAAGCATTTCTTGAGGGGAATGTTTCAAGAGCTGTTCAGCTCCATCAAAAAATCTATCCATTTATTGTTTCCTTGGTGCAAAATAACAGGAAGAACCCCATTCCACTCCTTAGGTTTGCCTTCACAGCGGTCTCGGGGATAGATATAGGAGCGCCCAGACCTCCACTTCTCCCACCTAAAGATGCTGAAAAGGAAAGGGTCATTGAGGCTCTGAAAAATATACCATATACAGAAATAAAAATCTAAAAAAGGAGGTATTGCAATGCGGTTATCTATGAATCTGGTAAGCTTGAGGAAAGACCCTCTCCCTGAAAGGCTGAAAGCGATAGCGGAAGCGGGATTTGAAGGAGTTGGCTTGTGGGTATCCGATGTGGATGAATTCCTCTCCCAAGGAGGTAGCCTTGAGGAAATCGGGAATCTTCTTAGGGAATTGAAGCTTGAGGTTCCCGAGATATGCGCTCTGGGGGGATGGCATTTAGTGGATGACAAAAGCAATGTGAGGAAAGAAGTGGAAAAGATTGGGAAGATGTGTAAAGGGATAGGGATTGAGAGGAGCGTTCTCGTATGTCCCGTTGCCTGGGAAGCGGAGGCTCCCTTGGAAAGAAGCGTTCGTGATTACAAGGAGCTATGCGAGATGGGGAGGGAATGGGGTTTGATTATGGGGCTTGAATTTCTCGGGATGAGGAAAGGAATCAACAATCCAATTTCAGCTTACGAGATTGTAAAGGAAGCTAATTGCGAGAATGGTGGGGTAATCGTGGATGTTTTCCATCTTTTGAAAGGAGGGGGAAAGCCAGCTGACCTGCTATCCCTTCCAGGTGAAGGAATAGCCTTGGTGCATTTTAACGACATCTCTCCCGATAAACCGCTTGAAGAGCAGAGCGATGCCCATAGGGTATTGCCAGGCGAAGGGAAAGCCCCGCTTAAGGAGCTCATAGCCAACTTAAAGAAAATCGGCTACACCGGTTGGCTTTCCATAGAAATCTTCAACCCCCTCCATCAATCAAGACCGCCGCTGGAGGTCTGCAAGGAGGCAGTTAAGAAAGCGAAAGAGCTCTTAATCTAAAGGCGAGAGCCTTTCCGGATAGGGAGCGCGAGCCCTAATCAGGAGAGCCTCCAATAATCCCTCAGCCTTATCTGGGTGGAGGGTATAATAGATTATCTTCTCGTGGTCTAAAGCCTCTATGCGGTCGTTCATAGCTTTTATCGCATCTATGCAATTTATAATCGCCCTCTCAACAGGCATCCGCTCAGGATTTATATCTATGCCGAAGTATCCTCTATAGCCGTGCATCTTCATAACATAAAGTGTTGCCTCGGCTAGCTCGGGGGAGATTACGCCGACATTGAGGTCTTGGTCATAGTTGCCCAAGGGCTGGCTATTCCAGTGGGTATGGGCGAGCTTTCCGTATTCCATTGCCAGGCTGTAAGCGTAGGGAGGGTCCTCATAGCCCATCAATATATGACCCATCTCGGGATTCAAAGCAACGAGAGAATGTCCCTCCTCAAGGAGTTCCCTATTTTGAGAGGATTTGAGAAGGCTTTCAACTCTTAAAGCCAAGAGAATTCCCTCGCTCGTGGTCCCGTAAATTATCTTGCCCCTTGGTTCGTAAGGCTTCGGTTCAAAGGCAACTCTCACGCCGGGAACGGCGTCCATAGCCTCCGCTATTCCCTCGGCAAATCTCGCCCGCATAGCTTGGAAATCTATCCCGAAATTGTTCTCGTAGCCATCTATTCCCGGCCAGATTATCGCGAAATCGCAATCCAACTCCTTCACAAGCATCAATGTCTCCTTCACCCTCTCAATGGCAACTCTCCGAACCTCCGGGAGCGGCGAGGAAAGAGCACCGAATTTAAACCTGCTCTCATAAAATATGTTCGCCGCTATACCCACCAACCTCATCCCGCTATCATTGAGAAATTTCTTCCAAGTGTCAAGGTTATCCTCGCCTATCTCGTTTGGATAATGTGCTTCCAAGCCCTTCAATCCATACTTCATTAAACCCTGTGCTTTCTCAAATATCTCCTCAATAGACATCGGAGGCGTGTATCTATCGTGGAATCTACCACCGGAGGGAGAGAAGAACCAGACGCCAGCAGAGAACTTCAAATCAAGATGGAAGCTCTTAAGATGCTCCAAAAGCTCTTCCGGCGTCTTTCTCCTTGCTTGTTCACGCAAATCTACTAAACCCATTTCGCTTCTCCTCCTTTGAATTGATTTTTTATTTCCTTGTATTATAATTTTTAATGTGAGGAAAGCAAGCCTAATAATCATCATCGTTGTTATCATTCTCTTGGCTGGAGCGAGCTACTTTTTCACGAAAAAGGAAAAGGTGAAATTGAGTGAACAAAACCTGACCTTTCGCCTTCTCATTAAAAAGGCGCATATCGTTGGTCGCTATAATGGGAAACTACAATGGGAATTGGAAGCGGAAAGGACGGAGAAGAGCTCCGATGAACGATTCACCTATCTTTGGGGAATAAAAAATGGCGTTTTCCACGACTGGGAAAGAGGGAAGATTTGGTTTGAGGCGAAGAAGGCTATTTACGATAACATAATGAAGAACCTTCAGCTGGAGGATGTTCACATTTGGAACAAGGAGCTGCGTGTTTATGCTCCCGTTCTTTTGTGGGAAGGGGAAAAACAAAGGATAGTCTGTGAGAAGGGAGCTAAATTTTATGCTAAAAAAGCCTCAATGAGTGGGGAATATCTGGAGCTCGACCTCAAGAATTCCCTTCTCCTTGTGGATAATGGCGTACTTAAGCTGAGGACGACCGAGAAGCTATGAAGAAGTTCCTCCTCGCTTTATTTGGCTTGTTCTTCATTTTCGTTCTCTTGGGAGCTACTCCTCCCGAGGAGAAGAAAGAGGAGGAGAGGGAGATAGAGTTTCACTTCACGAAGGCAAAATACGATTACAAAACAAAGACTTATGTTTTCACAAAAGGGGAACTGATAGATGCTAAAGAAAAGGCTAAGATAGAGGCGGACGAGATAGTTTATAACGAGGAAACGGAGAAGGCAACCGCTAAGGGAAATCTCAAGTTTACGGATGAGGAGAACGAGATAACCGCCCCTTCTTTGGAAGCCGACCTCAAGGAGAAAATCGTGGTGCTAAACGGTGATGTGATGGTGGTAAATATTCGCAAGAAGAAGGGGGAGGAAAAGAAAGAAGGCTTGAAGAAATATTGGAAGGATAAAACGATATTGAAATGCAAAAAAATAACCTATAACTACAGGGACAAAATCGCTAATCTTGAGGACCAGGTGGTGGTTACGCAGGAGGACAAGGAGCTTGTGGCGCAGAAAGTGACATATTTCGGGAAAGAAGATAAAATAATATTGGAAGGGGATGTCAAATTCAAGGACGATAAAGGTCAAACTATGAATTGCAGTAAAATGGTCATATATACAAAAGAGGATAACGAATGGATTGAGATAGAGGGACCGCTCAGCGGGATTTTCAAGGTAAAGGAAAAGAAGGAATCTTCATCCCAGCAGTAGTGGAATCGCTCTACTACTTTTTAAAAATTTTTAAAAGAAAGGGATGAAGAGGAGATGAAAATGGTAAGGAAACCCGCTGTAGCCGGTTATTTCTATGAACTAAATAAGGAAAGGCTCCTAAAGCAGATAGAGGATTGCTTTAGGGGTCCACTTGGACCTGGAAGCCTCCCAGAGGTTAAGAGAGAGGGGGAAGGAAGGATATTGGCTCTCGTTGTTCCACACGCTGGGTATATTTACTCCGGTCAGGCCGCCGCACACGCCTATTATGCTTTGGCGCAGGATGGAAAACCTAAAAGGATAGTGATAATCGGTCCAAATCATAGGGCTTTAGGAGCGGAAGTAGCCATCTGCTCAAAAGGAGAATGGCAAACGCCCTTGGGAAATGTCCCCATAGATGAGGAATTGGCAAGAGAGATATTAGCCAATAGCGATATAGTGAAGGATGATACCATAGCCCATCTCTACGAGCACTCAATAGAAGTTCAACTTCCCTTCCTACAATATCTATTCGGAAACGCTTTCTCCTTCGTCCCCATAGCGGTTTACAACCAGACTTTACCCGTCGGCATACATTTGGGAAATGTTCTCGCTGATGTCCTTTCAGGGGAAAGAGCGGTGGTCATAGCGAGCACGGATTTAACCCATTATGAAGCGAAAGCTGTAGCAATGGAGAACGATAAGAGGGTAATAGAATGCGTTGAAGCTTTGGATGAGACGGGGCTCTATCTAAACATAGGCAAATACCATATAACTATGTGTGGACCGGCTGGCGTTGTAGCTGCCATCGTCTCAGGGAAGAAAAGAGGAGCGAGGGAAGGTGTTCTTTACAAGTATTACACATCAGGAGACATCATAGGAGATATGTTGGAGGTAGTTGGCTATGCCTCGATGGGCATAATATTATGAAATACGAGGCGCCATTCTATCGGGACTTAATAAAAGGAGACGACCTCCTTACCTATAATATCAAAATAAAACAGACAGACCTTTTAATCAGAACTGATAAGGATTGCCGGGAGATAGCGGAGAGGAAAACCAAGGAGGTCCGCCGCCAGCTGGAGGATTATATTGAGAAGAATCCGATTTTCGCCCATACATTTGAGCCTTATCCCGTTGAGCAAGACGCTCCCGAAATAGTGAGATTGATGGCAGGGGCATCAATAATGGCTGGGGTTGGTCCTATGGCTGCGGTGGCGGGAGCGATAGCAGAGTTGGTAGGCAAAGAGTTAGCGAAATTTTGCCAAGATGTGATTGTGGAGAATGGAGGAGATATATTTATAAAATCTTCAAAGCCCCGCATAGTGGGACTCTATGCAGGAGAAAATTCCCCCTTCACGAATAAAATTGGGATTCTCGTTAATCCCGAGGATACACCTTGTGGAATATGCACTTCCTCCGGAACGGTCGGTCCCTCTTTCAGTTTTGGAGAAGCGGACGCAGTCGTCACTATCACCCCTTCCTGTGCTCTCGCCGATGCCTACGCCACAGCTCTCGCCAATATCGTTAGAAAAGGCACACAATTAGAGAAAATCGTTGACAAAGCAAAAGAATTAAGAGGTGTAGTCATCGCAGTGGGGAAAAAACTCATCGTAAGAGGGAATGTGAATCTCGTGCCATTGAAATTTTAGGGAAATTCTCTTAAAATATAAATTGAAGCTTCTAATTTGGAGGTGAATTATGAATACTTCAATTATTCGCTGTACCTGTGGAAGGAGAATCTTTCGGAAAAATATCCTCCAGATATCCTTCCACTTCAAGCTCTTCGGGGAGAGCTTCGTCTCCATAAAATACAAGTGTCCCCGCTGCAAAAGAATCGGGGAATACATCGTCTCAGAAAAGGAATGGGACTCCTCTTCCTTTAATAGTTCAAGAGGCGAACTCACTCCCCAAGAGATAAAGAAATTTAAGAAGATGGGAAGGATAACCATAGATGAAGTGATAGATTTCCATCTTCGTTTGAAGGAAAATAAAAATTGGTTAAAAGAGATGGTCAAAGGATGATATATGCGCTCCTTTTTCTCCTCATTCCCTTCTCCTCTCTTCCCGCTCCCCTCCTTGAGATTGCTCATCCCAAGGCAAACTCTCTCCTTTCCTCCTTAAAGAAGAACTTCCCCGACAAAGAAATAAACATCGTAGTTTACAAGAATTCCTCCCGTAATTTCATTTACCTAAATGGGAAAGCCTTGCCACTGATGAGGGATGAAAAGAAGCTAGGCGCCGCTCTCATTGAGAATTTGAAAAAGTTCCTGAAACGAAATGAAATAAACAAAATCTCCTTTGATTCCCTTAAAATCTCTCCCCGGAACGACGGTTTCAGCTTATCGTTTGCTCCCTGTAACTACTCGAACAAGGATTTCATAGGCAAATGGGTTGCTTTTCTAACAGGAGAGAACAATGTTTTGTTATTTAAAAAGGAAGGACAAATCTCAATGCCCGCTGGCACTTGCCATAGACCAATAGAATTCAATTGGAAACCTAAAATCAAACCAAAGGAACTCACCCTGATAGTCGCCCTCTATGATGGAAAGGGTCAATATGTGATATCTAAATCAAATAGAGAAAAGGAGGTGGAAAAAAATGAAAAAGTTCTTTCTTTTCCTTTCTCTACTTCTTTTAATTCCTCTCTCTTTCTCCCAGGAATCCACTCCCACGGGCAAGAAGAGGATAGCTGTCATCCCCTTTGATAGCCAGATTGTAGGAACCGCCAATCTGGGGAAAATTGTTTCCGAGATGTTCGTTACTTCCCTCGTTCAATTGGGCTGTTTTGATGTCATTGAGAGAAGCAAATTGAACGAGATAATGCAGGAGATAAAACTTGGGGAAGGAGGTTTATTGGACCCCTCAACCGCTGTGAAGGCGGGAAAGCTCCTCGGAGTGGATTACATACTCACGGGAACGATAACGGAATTTGGGATAAGGGAGGAAAAGAAGGGAGGGATATTAGGCTTTCTCAAGAACTTGTTTGGAGGGGGAGCGAAGAAGGTGAGCATAGCGAGGGTAAAATTTGACTACCGCATAATAGATGTCGCTACGGGAAAGATATTTTTCGCCGATACGGGAGAGGGAGAGGAGAGGCAGAGCAGTCTCTCGCTTGGAGTGGGCACGGATTTGAACAAGTGGATAGCTGGCGTGGGAACGGAATCAAGGGAATGGGAGGAAAGCGCCTTTGCTAAGGCGACAAGAAAGGCTGTTAAGAACGCAATTGGGAAGTTTTCCTTTCTCTTCTCCCCACAAGGGAAAGTAATAGCAAGGGAAAGGAAAACGGTGATATTGGATATAGGAGCCCAAGCTGGGATAAAGGAAGGGATGGTTTTGGAGGTCTATAGGGTTCATCCTATAAAGGACGAAAACGGAAATATAGTCTGGGTGGATAAAACGAAGATAGGAGAGGTTAAGATAACGGAGGTGAGGGAGGATAAGGCGAAGGGCGAGATTCTTTCCGAATCCATGAGCATTCGCCAGGATGATTTGGTCTCCTTGCCTTCCTTGAAGCCTTAAAATTTAAGATGTTGGAGAGGATAAACACTCCCAAGGACATTAAGAACCTCTCAATATCCGATTTATACTCCCTTTGTAAGGATATCAGGGAGAGAATTTTAGAGGTAGTAGCGAAAAACGGAGGTCATTTAGCCCCGAGCTTGGGAGCGGTTGAGTTGATTGTAGCGCTACATTATGTTTTCGATTCACCTAAAGACAAACTGATATTTGATGTTGGGCATCAAGCTTATGCCCATAAGCTTCTCACAGGGCGTAATGATAGATTTGATACATTGAGGCAAAAGGGTGGAATCTCCGGTTTTTTGAAACGCTCCGAGAGCGAATATGACGCCTTCGGCGCTGGCCACGCCTCCACTTCCCTCCCCGCGGCGCTGGGCTTCGCCGTTGCGAGGGATTTGGAAAGAGAGAATTACGAAGTCGTCGCGATTATAGGAGATGGAGCATTGACGGGCGGATTGAGCTGGGAGGCACTCAATAATATCGGACATTTAAGGAAAAAGGTGATAGTTGTTCTCAACGATAATGAGATGTCAATAAGTAAGAGCATAGGCGCCATCTCCGAATATCTCTCCCGTGTGAGGACCGAGCCAAGCTATCTCAAAATCAAGGAGGATTTGGAGTTCATTTTAAGGAGAATCCCTCTCGGATTGCCCCTTTGGGAGAGTCTCCAGAGGCTTAAAGAGGCTGTTAAACACATATTCATTCCCGGGATGATTTTTGAGGAATTGGGCTTCACTTACTTGGGTCCAATTGATGGGCACAACCTTGAGGCTTTAATAGAGATACTCCAAAGGGCGAAAAATATCGCGGGACCTACATTGGTTCATATTTTAACTAAAAAGGGAAAAGGCTACCCACCTGCGGAAAAAAATCCCGAGAAATTCCATGGGGTTCCTCCCTTCAATTTGAAAACAGGGGAGATACCCGAGCCCCCTTTTCCACCCACTTATACGGAAGTTTTCGCTAATTCATTGGTTTCATTTGGGGAAAAGGACGAGAGAATAATAGCGATAACCGCCGCGATGCCCTTGGGAACAGGGCTCTCTGAATTCGCCAGGAGATTCCCCTACCGTTTCTTTGATGTAGGAATGGGTGAAGGCTGCGCAGTTACATTCGCCGCCGGTTTAGCCTGTAGAGGATTCAAACCAGTTGTAGCGATTTATTCAACATTCCTGCAAAGAGCATATGATATGATAATTCACGATGTCTGTCTGCAAAACCTCCCTGTTGTCTTCGCGATTGATAGAGCGGGAATAGTGGGGGAAGACGGAGCAACCCATCAGGGATTATTTGACATAGCCTATCTTTCCCCTATTCCCAACCTCGTCATCTCCGCACCAGCCGATGAGTGGGAATTAGCCTCCCTCCTGAAAACCGCTTTAAATTCAAATCACCCCTTCGCTATTCGCTATCCCCGGGCAAGGGGAGTAGGCATCCCTTATGATAATCCCCAGATTTTGCCCATCGGAAAAGGAGAGGTAAGAAAAGAAGGAGAAGATTTGTGTATAATCGCCTTAGGCACTATGGTTCATCCCGCTGAGATTGCTGTTGAGATGCTGGAAAAAGATGGTATAAAAGCCACTCTCATCAATCCCCGTTTCGTTAAGCCAATGGATGAGGAATTGATTTTAACTTTCGTGGGAAAAATTAAAAGAGTGCTGGTCGTGGAAGAGGGAATTCTTCAGGGTGGATTTGGCCATCAGGTAGCCCACCTCCTTTTGAGCAAGGGTTTGAACGATTTGAAAATCAAATTTATGGGAATAAACGGTTTCGTGGAACAAGGGAAAAGAGAAGAGCTTCTTCAGCTCTTCGGATTAACTCCAGATGGTATCTACCAATCAGCGAAAGAAATCTTAAAGGAATAACCAGAGAAATGTATTTTTGGATAAAAATTGTAAATCCAAAAAGGTTTTTTTTGGTCTTAACATTTAAAAAAATCCTCCCAAGGTTCACTTACTCAAGTTTAAATCCATAATCTTGTTTTAGCCTATTGTAATTTTTAATTTAAACCCGAGAAATAGACGCCTCTCATAAAGAAATTTATTGCTTTAAAATCAACTTATAGTTAAACTATTTTACACTATGGATAGCAGCGATTTTCTCGTGAAAGGAAAAAATAAAGAAGAGAAAGAATATATAACCGTTGTTCGTCCCCCTATGGGGAAACCTCCTTTGAAATATATAGAGCTTTCCCTCCTCTCCCTTAGGGAGGGAAGTGAATATTATTTATCCACCAAAGGAAGGGAATGCTTGCTCCTCCTTTTAAAAGGGAAAATAAAAGTGGATTATAAAGGCAAAACCTTTCCCCTCGGGGAGAGAAAAAGCGTTTTTGAGGAAAAAGCATATGCATTGTATATTCCTCCCAATAGCGAATTTACTGTCTTTGGGGAAAAGGATTATGAGGCTGCCCTCTGCTTCGCCCCCGCAAGCATTAAAAGCGAAGCGGTTTTGATAAAGCCCGAGGATGTGAGGGTGAGGAAAGTAGGGAGGGATAACTTCTACAGGGAGGTTCACGATGTATTGAGAGAGGATATCCCAGCGGAGAGGTTATTGGTAGGGGAAACCTTCAACCCACCTGGCAATTGGTCCTCTTACCCTCCCCATAGACACGATGAACATAACCCCCCAGAAAGAATCTGGTTGGAGGAAGTATATCATTTCCGAATACAACCTGAAAGGGGCTTCGCCCTTATGAGGCTATACGACGATGATTTAACCCTTAACGAAGCATTGGTAATCGAAAACGGGGACAGCGTGATAATCACAAAAGGATATCATCCCGTCGTTTCCGCTCCAGGCTACTTCCTCTATTACCTCTGGATTTTAGCTGGAGAGGAGAGGCGGCTCATTCCCATAAATGACCCCAAACATGAATGGGTGACAAGTGGATGACGAGGCGAATCTGGCTGGTTCTTTTCTTCTTCTCCGGCTGTGCTGGTCTCATATATGAAGTAGTGTGGTCAAGGATGCTCGGATTAGTGTTTGGCACATCCGCCTTGGCGATAAGCACGGTTTTAATCGTCTTTATGGGTGGTATGTCGCTGGGAAGCTATGTTCTCGGCAAGATTGCGGATAAAGTAAAGTCTCCCCTTCTTTTCTACGGCATTTTAGAAGGGGCGATAGGGGCTTTATGCCTTTTAGTTCCCTTTTTCCTCTCTCATATCTCTTGGATTTACAAGAGCTTTTACCCTTCTCTACAGGATTCCCAGATTGGATTGGCATTGCTTCGCCTTGCTCTCGTAATCCTCGTTCTTTTACCGCCAACTTTTCTTATGGGGGGCACTTTTCCCGCTTTTTCCTCGGGTTACTCTAAGATTAGCGAAGCGGGTAAAGACATCAGCGTAGCTTACGCAGTTAACACCGCGGGGGCTGTTGTGGGGACTCTTTTAGCCGGCTTCGTCTTTATGCCAAATCTCGGCATCTCCCTTACCATAAAGCTCGCCGCTTCCCTTAATTTCCTTGTATTTCTCTCCTCCTTGCTCCTTAATAGGATTGTAGAGGGAAAGGAAGAAGAGGAAATCTCTCAACCTCCCCTAATCTACTCCTCGGAAACAGCTAAATTGGCGATTCTCGTCATCGGGCTTTCCGGATTTTCCGCTATGGCTTTAGAGGTAGCCTGGACGAGAGCGCTTCATATGGTTTTCGGGATAACCACTTATGCCTTCACGACGATGCTTGCTTCCTTTTTATTAGGCATTGTCATAGGAAGTGCCATCCTTGCCCGCTACATTGAAAGGGTGAAGGACCTTCCCCTTCTCCTCGCCTACATAGAGATGGGGGCTGGCTTCACCGCCCTTCTTTTCTCCCGTCTTATAGACCTCCTTCCCATAGTTTTCCTTTGGCTATTCAAATTCAGCGGCAGTAGCTTTTATCTCTTTTATCTCACCCAATTTATAATCTGTTCCCTCCTCCTTATCATCCCTACATCTTTATTTGGTGCTTCCCTTCCTTTAGCCACGAGAATCGCTTTGAGAAGCAGAGAGCAATTTGCCGGTGGGGTAGGGAAGGTTTATGCCTTCAACACCTTGGGAAACATCCTTGGCTCCTTCTTCGCTGGCTTCTTCCTAATGAGGTTAGTAGGCGCGGCGGGAATAATAACCATCTCTGCTCTTATCAACATTATCGCAGGCGGGATTATGCTAAGGGGAGTAAAGGAAGTCTCTCCCAGAAACATCAAAGAAGCTTGGGGAATCTTCGGAGCTATGCTTTTCTTCGCGCTTGTCCCCTTTCGCTGGAATATTGAGAGGTTGACAAGCGGCGTTTACCTTTATGCCCCTTACTATTTAGAAAAAGGCTCCCTCCGCTCAGCAATTGAGATGATGGAGGGACGCAAAATTATTTTCTATAAGGATAGCATCACCTCCACAATCACGGTTACAGAAGGTGAATACGAGGGAAAGAGGATTCGCTCCCTGCAAATGGACGGTAAAACCGAAGCCTCCTCTTTTATTGACTTGACCACTCAATATATGGTAGCTCATCTGCCCTTGCTCCTTCACGAACATCCTCGCAAAGTGATGATAATCGGGCTCGCAAGCGGATGCACGCTTGGAGCCGCTCTCCGCCATCCAGTTGAAGAGGTAGTTTGCGCAGAGATTGAGCCAGCTATGGTTGATGCCTCAAAGTTCTTCAAGGAAGTCAACTACGAATATTGGAAGGACCCAAGGGCAAGAATCGTGATAGAGGATGGGCGCAATTTCCTCTTTCTCTCAAAGGAAAAATACGATTGCATCATATCTGAACCCTCAAACCCCTGGATATCGGGTTTAGGAAATCTCTTCACGCGGGAATTTTATCAGATAGTTAGAGAACATCTACGAGAAGATGGAATCTTCGCCCTATGGATACCTGCTTATATAACCTCATTAAGCGATTTTAAAGGGATGATTTCCACTGTTTGTTCCGTTTTCCCCTCCGTATCCCTCTGGAACTATCCTCCCATTTATGCCGATGTATTGGTCATCTGTTCAAATAAACCCTTGAAACCATCCTTAGAGGAGATAGAAAAGAAAATAAGGGAAAATCCCGAGGTAGAAAAGAGCTTGCAGAGGATAGGGATTGGAGAGGCTTCTGATGTTCTGGGGGGGTTTTTAATGGCTGATAAGAGAGTGCTTCAATTCTGCAATGGATATCCCCTCAATACAGATGACCTTCCATTGATAGAGTATTCAGCGCCTAAATGGCTTTATAGGAGCATCAATTACGATGTATTAAACGAGCTTTATAGCTTAAAAAATGCAGGAGGTGAATAATCGTGGAGCGTTTATGGATTGGCACAGTGAACATTGGGATAGTGCATCCAATGGCATATCCCAAGCTGGAAAGCGAGGAAGAGGTCATTGCCACTATAGAGGAGATAGTGGAAGATGATTTCTTCGGCGCCATAGAGGTATCAAACTTGACCCCAGAGTTAGCTGAAAAAGTAGGGGATATATTGAAATCAGCTCATATGGATGTGATTTATGCCGGGCAGACTTCCTTGCTGAGAGAAGGCGTGAGCCTCTGCAGTTTGGAAGAAGCTGAGAGGAAGAGAGCAGTTGAGCTATGCAAAAGGAACATAGATATTGCTTACCAGGTTGGGGCAAGCATCCTCGCTGTCTGCAGCGGTAAGGACCCAGGAGAGCAATTAAGGGAAGAGGCAAGGGAGAAGCTGGTGGCTTCCCTGAAAGAGCTCTGCGCCTATGCCCAAGAGAAGGGAGTGGAAAACATCCTCACTATTTCCCTTGAGAATTTCGATAGGGAAATAGATAAGATGTTCCTTATAGGACCTTCAGAGGAAGCAGGGAAAATAGCGGAGGAAATCAAGAAAGAGTTCAGCAATTTCGGGCTTACCCTTGACCTCGCCCATCTCCCCCTTCTCAAAGAGAAACCCCACGAGGCGCTCATCTCCGTCTCAGATTACCTCGTTCATATTCATATTGGGAATTGCATCCTAAGGGAGGAAAATCCCTTATACGGCGATAACCATCCTCCCTTCGATGTTGAAGATGGAGAGATAGGGGTTGACGAGCTGCGGGCTTTCCTTGAAGCGCTCATTTATATAGGATATCTGAAAAGGAGCGTTCCCACTCGCTTGCCCGTCATATCCTTTGAGATAAAACCCCTACCGGGTCAAAATCCCCGCGCTGTCATAGCGGGCGCAAAGCGAACATTCATTGAAGCTTGGGCAAAAATTTAGGAGAATAAAGATGTAAGAGCTATGAAGAAAGCGATAACTTTCCGAGCGGTTCTCATAGCTATCCTCTTGATGCCCCTCAATTCCTGGTGGGTCGCCTATATGGAGGTGATAACCTACACAGGTCATCCCACCACTATGTCCCTTTTCTTCAATGTAGTCTTCACCCTCCTCTTCCTCATCCTCCTTAATGCCCTGCTAAAGAGATTCGCTCCCCGTTATATGTTCACTCAGGGCGAGCTGATGGTCATCTATACCATTTTGGCGCTCGGTTCCTGTATGGTGGGGCACGATATGTATCAGGTTCTCATAGCTTGCCTCACCCATCCCTTCTGGTTCGCAACGCCGGAAAATAAATGGGAGACCCTCTTCTTCAAATATCTCCCCAAATGGCTTATGGTGTCGGATAAGAACATATTGGAAGGATACTTCTTGGGTTGGTCAAGCTTTTACACCAAGCAACACATCCTAGCTTGGTTGCCCGTCATCCTCATTTGGACTGGCTTCTTTATGGTGCTTATTTTCCTGATGATGTGTATAAATGTCATCTTCCGCAAGCAATGGACGGAAAGGGAGAGGCTTACCTTCCCCATAATCCTCCTGCCATTGGCTATGACGGATGAGAATTTCACCCTCTTCAAGCAGAGATTGATGTGGATAGGCTTTGCCATCGCCGCTTTGGTTGATATCATAAATGACATCAACGCTAATTTCCCCGCCATCCCTCATATTCCTATAAGGGATTACAACTTAGGTCAATACATCACAAATCCCCCTTGGAATGCCATAGGTTGGACTCCCCTCGCTCTGTTCCCCTCCATCATAGGGCTCGGCTTCCTCCTACCCGTTGACCTCTCCTTCTCCTGCTGGTTCTTCTACTGGTATTGGAAATTCCAAAGGATAATCAGCGTCGCCTTTAATTTGAATGTTGGTAGACCGGATATGCCTTATATAAACGACCAATCAGCGGGTGCGTATATAGGGGTAACATTCTTCGTTATATGGGTAGCGAGGCATTATTTGAAGGAGGTTTTCAAGAAGGCGCTGGGAATGAAATCGGAATTGGACGACTCCGATGAGCCTATGTCCTACAGAACCGCGATAATCGGCATTCTAATCGGCTTCCCCTTGGCTTCCTATCTTTTCGTGAGAGCGGGAATGAGTTGGGGTATCTCTCTTATAGCCCTGGGAATCTACTTCATTCTCTCAATAGCTGTGGCAAGGATAAGGGCGGAGCTTGGCTCACCCGCCCATGACCTTCACTTCGCCGGTCCCGACCAGATGATTACGAGAATATGGGGAGTGGAGAACATCTCGCCGAGAAACTTGACTGTTCTTTCCCTCTTCTGGGGATTCAATAGGGCATATCGTTCCCACCCAATGCCGCACCAGATTGAGGGATTTAAGATAGCGGAGAGGCTGGATATAAATCCGAGGAAATTTATGTGGGTTATGTTTTTGGCGAGCTTCATAGGTTCTTTCGTTGCCTTCTGGGCGCTGTTAGACCTATACTACAGGATTGGCGCAGCCTCGGCGAAGGTGGTCGGTCCCGCCACCTGGTTCGGCTGGGAGCCCTACAATAGGCTTTCATCCTGGATAGAGACTCCCGCCAAGAGGGATGACCTCTGCAGCGTCTTCACGGGAGTGGGTTTCGCCGTTTGCCTCTTCCTCATATTTATGAAGACGACCTTCTTCTGGTGGCCATTCCATCCCGTCGGCTATGCAATTTCCTCCTCTTGGTCTATGAGTTGGATGTGGTTCCCCATTTTCCTTGGCTGGCTGGCGAAATTCGTGATATTGAAAGCAACCGGCTTAAAGGGATACAGAACCGCTTTGCCTTTCTTCTTCGGCTTGATACTGGGAGAATTCACCGTTGGTAGTTTAACAAACATCTTGGGAATATTGTTTGATTGGCGCATCTACCATTTCTGGGGATGAAAAGGAGAGCCAATTCTCTCCTTGCCCTCCTTTCTTTTCTCATCTTAAATTCCCTCGCCTCTTATGCCCAAAAGGAAATCGCCTGGCTCTGGCGGAAAGAAGGGAGAGAAGAATGGAGCGCGGTTCAATTAGGAGCCAAATTCAAGATGAGGGAAGGAGAAAAGGGGTGGTTAAAAGCTTGGATAAGCATTCCCACGAGGATAGATGGCAAGGGAACAAAGGGTTATCCTGTGGCTCTTTATATCTCCACCTCTGAAGGAGGAGAGATATTTATTGATGGCGTCCTGCAATCAAGGTATGATAATGACCACCCGGGTGGGGCGCTTCTGAGCAGGAAAGCTGTTCCTGGGGAAAGGCATTTAGTTGAAATCAAAGTTTTCGGACCGGTGGAAGGAGAAAGGGAAGTGGGATTTGAGCAAGCGGAGTTGAAAGTGCTTTCCAAAGAAAAGGTGGAAAAACCCTGCGATATTTACATCAATCTAAGGAAATTTGAGGGAGATTTACCTCGTCCTTTAGCTGGTTTATCGCAGGGAGGCGGGATGCCGGATTATAATCCCGAAACGGTAAAAGCTCTTTTGCCTCTCCGCCCGCGATTCTTCAGAATGGACAATGTCCTTACATCGGTTGTCAAGGAGGAAAATGGAAAGTTAATCTATGATTGGTCGGATTTTGATAGGAGGGTGGATTTTATTTATCAGACCGGAGCCGAACCGATTTTATGCCTTTCCTATATGCCCATTCCCTTTGACGCTATCCCTGACCCCGACCGTCACAGCGCGCCTAAAAGCTACAAACTATGGGAAGATTTGTGCTATAGAGCTGCTAAGAGGTGTATTGAGAGAGGGAAGAGGGTGAGATATTGGGAGGTTTGGAATGAGGCAAATGCGGGATGGCTTAAGCCCCCTCCCTCTGAAAATCTCTTAGAAGCCTATCTCAAACTTTACGAAGCTTCCGTGAGAGGAATTAAAAGGGCAGACCCTCAAGCTTTTATAGGTGGACCTTGCAACGCTTCCGGACCTTGGGATTACTCTCCGGAGAGACCTTATTGTGTGAATGGCGAAACCTTTATGGAGGGATTGATTAGATTTTGTGCCCAGAGGAATCTTCCCCTTGATTTCATCACTTGGCATGAATATTTTCACCCTCCGAAAGTGTATATTGAAGAAATGGAGAAAACAAAGGCTTTGCTGAACAAATATCCCTCCGTTAAAAGAAGGGTTAAAGGATTCTTCATCACGGAATTCAACTATGCTTGGTGGCACGATTTCTCCCAAGACAACGAAATAGGGGCTTCCTGGGTAGCGAATAATGTGATAAGGTCTGCGATTCCCGCGGGAATAGATGTTTTATGTTTCTTTTATGTCAAGGATGGCGATAATAAATTTAGAGGAAGCTGGGGTCTTTTAATGGGAGGAAATCTTCCCAAGCCCTCATATTTCGTTTATCAACTATTTGCGATGATGGAAAAGAAGAGATTGGAAATTAAAGGAGGAGACGAAGATATATGCGCTATAGCTTCCTCCGATGATAAAGGAAAAAGAATAACGATTATGATTGTCCATTTTCCCGAGCGCTATGGTATCCCGCGCAGGGTGAACTTGACCATAAATCCCCTGCCCAAGAATCTTTGGGGAGGAGAGAGCAGACTATATCTCGTGGATGCGAAGCACAATAATCTCTTCCACGATGCCTCTGTAAGGAAACTTGAATGCACATATAATGGGAAAATCCCCAAGAGTAATAGCTGGGAAATCCACACCCTTCTCCTGCCAAATAGCGTTGCTCTCTTAGAGCTTACTGCTCCCAAAAACTCTCAAGCGAGCCGGGGATTTTCCTTGAACTTGTTTAAAAATAAGAGAGAATAAAGATGTAAGAGCCTATGAAGAAAGCGATAACTTTCCGAGCGGTTCTCATAGCTATCCTCTTGATGCCCCTCAATTCCTGGTGGGTCGCCTATATGGAAAAGGTAACTTATACTGGACATCCCACCACTATGTCCCTTTTCTTCAATGTAGTCTTCACCCTCCTCTTCCTCATCCTCCTTAATGCCCTGCTAAAGAGATTTGCTCCCCGTTATATGTTCGCTCAGGGCGAGCTGATGGTCATCTATACCATTTTGGCGCTCGGTTCCTGTATGGTTGGACACGATATGTATCAGGTTCTCATAGCTTGCCTCACCCATCCCTTCTGGTTCGCAACGCCGGAAAATAAATGGGAGACACTCTTCTTTAAATATCTCCCCAAGTGGTTGATGGTGTCGGATAAGAACATCCTTGAAGGGTTCTTCATAGGTTGGTCAAGCTTTTACACAAAGAAACATATCCTTGCCTGGCTGCCCATCA
>Ga0078972_1008130_pt1 | contig 22389 bp, 22 predicted proteins | sample YelNatPaOPGAMG01_FD_67568 | JGI IMG/M metagenome (GOLD analysis project Ga0078972, IMG submission 67568) | Hot spring thermophilic microbial communities from Obsidian Pool, Yellowstone National Park, USA - OP-RAMG-01 (SPADES assembly) (version 2) | ecosystem: Environmental > Aquatic > Thermal...
CTAAGGTTATAAATATGATTGCTTTGGGAGTATTTGCAAAAGCGACAGGTTCAGTTAAGTTGGAATCGTTTGCTAATGCACTTGGGAAGGTGTATAAGAAATTAAAACCCGAGCTAATAGAAATAAACAAGAAAGCGCTTGAAAAAGGATATAGTTATATAAATTAGGTGTGAGAATGCTATACCCCAGAAGATAAGAGGTGAGCGGACGGCTCACGGCTCACAGATACAAGCAGGTAAGAAACGATGATGGATTACGAATGTTAAATTATGGATTATGAATTATGAATGATGAATTAAGGAGTCCTCCGACGTTACCTGCTCCGACGTTACCTGCTCCGACGTCACGTCGGAGCGTCGGAGGGGAAAGCCCTCAATAAGTTGATGAATCTCAAACTTGCTTGGTCCAAATGAATGAAAGCGAAATTTCATTAAATCCAGAAAAAATAAATTACAAACACTCAATTAAACTTATCTATAAATTTGGTTTAAAATATAAAAATAAATTTTTAAAAGCATTTTTCCTTTTCCTTATAACAAATATCATAAGAATTTTGTCTCCATTAATAATTAAACAGATTATAGATGTTTCCATTAAAAACAAGGATTTATCATATTTTTTTGAATTAATGCTTATCTACTTTTTTTTAAATTTCATTTTTTTTATTCTGAGCTATCAATCGCTTGTAATTCTTATCAAAAATGGACAATTGCTTATTTCTGAACTTAAAAACAGCGTTTATAAAAAGATACTGGGGATTGATATCGATTACTTTTCAAAAAATAATCCTGGAAAATTGGCAGCAAGGATACAGAGCGATACTTCGTCATTATACGAGGTATTTACTGAAATGTCAATTAGTATTTTTGTCGATATTTTTGTTTTTATAGCGATATTTTTAATAATGGCGTATAATAATTTTAAAATAACGCTTATCTTATTTCCTGTAGTTTTATTTATGTTTGCACTCACTTATTTTTATATCGTAAAAACACAAAAATATTTTATTGATGTGAGAAGGAAGATAGCGGATCTTAGCGCTTTTTTGTCAGAAAATATCGGGTTTATTAATTTAATAAAGATTTTTGGTGTTAAAGATGTAATAGAAGAAAAACATAATGATGTTAATTATAAAAAATTTGAAAAAGTTTTTTTTATTGAAATGATCGCAAGCATTTTTTTTATAAGTATAACGCTTTTGGACCCGTTATCTAAGACAATAATATTTGGATACGGGGGGATTAAGGTCCTAAATAATGAGGTCACCATAGGTTTGCTTGTTATGTTTATTCTTTATATAGGACAGCTTTTTGAGCCGATTTTTAGATTTAGCGAATATTTAAGCATAATACAAAAATCTTTCGCTTCCGCCCAGAGGATAAATTCCATTTTGAATGAAAAAAACAAGATTATTACTGGAGATAAATATATTGAAGAATTTAATAATGAAATTGTTTTTGACGATGTCTGGATGAAGTATGATTCGTCGAATTGGATCCTAAAAGGGGTAAGTTTTAAACTTAAAAAAGGGAAAAACATCGCTATAGTCGGACGAACAGGTGAAGGGAAAACCACTCTTGTTAATGTGTTATTGAGATTTTACGATTATCAGAAAGGGAGTATAAAAATAGATGGAATTGAATTAAAAGACATATCTTTTAATTCTCTCAGAAGGATAATTGGTATGGTCTGGCAGGATGTCTATCTTTTTCCGGGAAGCATTATGGATAATCTTAAAATGATGGATGATGATATAGATGATGAAAAAGTTTTTTATTCTATAAAAACTCTTGGGCTTGGAGAATATTACAGAAAGATAAATATAAATAAAACAGTGAAGGAAAAAGGTGCGAATCTTTCAGCAGGGGAGAAACAGATAATTTCAATTACCAGAGCGATGGTTTTAAACCAAAATATAATAATATTTGACGAAGCGACAAGCAATATAGATCCTTACACAGAAAAGATTATAACGGATTCTATTAAAAAATTGATGAAGCACAAGACCATAATTATTATAGCCCATCGTCTTTCCACGATTGAAAATTCTGATAATATAGTGTTTTTGCATAACGGAAAGATTGTAGAATTCGGAACTCATAATGAACTTATGGAAAAGAAAAATTATTATTATAATTTTTATAACTATCTCTTGCCTGCCGCCGGGCGGGGAGATAATTTATGAAATATGTTATTAAATGGTTTTTGCCTTATTGGAAGGAACATAAATTGAGGATGTCGGTAATTATTCTTTTGGGTTTAATAACTGCGTTTTTAAGCGCTGTAATCCCGTTTTATATAAAAAAGATAATAAATGGTTTCGAACATAATTTGACAAGGAGCTATCTTATAAATAATGTTATTTTGATGTTATTGCTTTCCATTATCCATTATATAACAAATGTTGTCTCAACTGTTAATAGAGCTTATATGAACTATAGAATAGAATACGAAGTAAGAAAAAAACTTTTTTCCCATATATTAACTCTTGATGAGATGCTATTCGCTAAATATTCTGTCGGCGATATTTTAACAAGGTTTGTTGATGATATATCAGAAAAGATTGCGTGGTTTTCATGTTCAGGCGTTTTCAGATTTATTCAGGCATTTTTCACTATTGCATCCGTTCTGATATTTATGATTATTATTAACATAAAACTTACCCTAATCGTTATAATGCCTATGCCATTTTTGCTCTATATAACCACCAGATTTAGAGATGTTCTTTCTAAAAAGTACGATCTTTTGCAAAAATCTATTTCAGAAATGTATGATTTTTTAGAAGTAAGTTTCGCGGGTATAAAGATTATAAAAGCCAATTATAAGGAAAAGAAATTTTATAAAAGATTTGAGCAACTCAGTTATTTACAGATGGAAAAAGCGGTGGATGCTGAAAAAAAACAAATGTTTATGCGTTATATTTTTTTTGGAATAGGAACTTTATCCGTTTTTCTGGTCTATCTTTTTGGTGGAGTTAGTTATATTAAAGGTGGCAACATAACTATAGGCGAAATAGTTTCATTTCAGGTTTACACTTTTATGATGTTGTTTCCTCTTTCCGATGTAAGCCAGTTTTTTGTCAGCGGGCATAGGGCAAAAGTGAGCATTAAAAGAATAGATGAATTATTAAATTTTAAACCATCTTTGATTCAAAATAAAAATTATAAGAAAATAGATAGAGTGGAAGAAATTAAACTTGTTAATGTAAGTTTAAAGATTAATGAATCGCGTATTCTTAGCGATATAAATATCAATATATCTTCTGGTAAGAAAGTCGCTGTAGTCGGAAAAATAGGGAGTTCAAAGTCCATTCTTTTAAAAGTTATGGGTAGATTAATAGAATTTGATAATGGTAATTTTTTTGTTAATAGTATTGATATCAGGGATATATTGCTTTGTGATTATTATAAAAAAATCTCTTATATCTCTCAGGAACCTTATATAATAACCGATACGATATTAAATAACATAACTCTTTACGGAAATTATCCAAATTCAGAGATAGAAAAGGTTATTAATATATCTCAACTTGAAAAAGATTTATCTAATATGCCCAAGGGTTTAAATACTCTGATTGGAAATAAAGGGATGACAATATCGGGAGGGCAAAAACAGAGGATTTCAATAGCAAGGGCATTGCTTAAAAATCCTGAGATAATATTTATGGATGATTCAACGAATCAGATGGATTTGCATACGGAATATTTGTTCTGGGAGGAATTTGAAAAATATTTTAGGGATATAACAATAGTTTTCGTTACTCATAGAACATTTAGAATAGAAAAGGCAGATGAAATAATAGTTATGGATAATGGAAGAATTGCTGAATATGGCAAACATAGCGACCTTATTAATAAAGATGGAATCTATCAAAAGGTTTATCAGAGATATAAGAGTGAGGAAAATTATAAAATATAATTATGAAACTATTAAATTCTATATTTTTAAATCCGATATTTTCAACTCTTTTTTCTATCTCCGCTTGCGGGCTCATAGGGCTTTATCTTGGCGGAATAAAGGTTTTTAAAATAAATATAGGAATAACCGGGGTTCTTTTTGCCGGGATAATTCTTTCATATTTCGGCATAAAATTTGATGAACCACTCGTTCATTTTATAAGAGAGTTCGGACTGGTTCTATTCGTTTATGCTGTTGGTATGCAAGTAGGTGGAGGTTTCTTTTCTGCCTTTAAGAAAAATGGTCTTATATTTAATCTTTTTGCTCTTTCTATAGTTATTTTAAATATAGTTATAGTTTTATTGACAAAGCATTTTTCTTCAGTAGATCCTGCTACTGCCACTGGATTATACTGCGGAGCGGTAACCAATACACCTGCGCTTGCAAGTGCTCAAGCCACAGCAACCTCGCTTAATATGGGAGATCTTCTTGATAAGATTTCATCAGCTTATGCTCTTGCTTATCCAGGGGCGATATTTGCTTTGGTTATTACAATGATAACTTTAAAATTTATTTTTAGCAAGGAATATGAAGAGGAAATATCAAAAGTGAATTTTTCAAGTAAACCAAAAATTGTTAATCATACCATACTTGTTGAAAATAAAAATCTAAACGAAATAAAAATAAAGGATATTCCTGCTATAGATGATCTTAGAATAGTGGTAACAAGAATCAAGAAAGGAGAATCTATTACACTTGCTTCTCCAGATACTCAAATAAACACAGGTGATATGATTTTGGCGGTTGGAGAGGAAATAAATGTCGATGAGTTTTCAAAGATAGTTGGTTCAAAAACAGATTTTGATTTAAAAAAAGAATCTCAGAAAATTATTAATACAAGAGCGGTTGTAACTAACAGAAATATTGTTGGAAAAAAGATATTTGAGACAAAAATTCCTTCTTATGGAGTGATAGTTACGAGGGCTTCAAGAGCGGATATAGAGTTCATAGTTTCTGATGATTATACTATTCAATTTGGAGATAATATAGTCATAGTAGGAGATGAAGATAATGTAAAAAAAGCGGTTAGTTTCATAGGCAATTCTCCAAAGGATTTAAACCATCCTGATCTCGTTCCAATTTTTATAGGAATAATTGTGGGTATAATTATAGGGATAATACCAATTCATATTCCATTTGTAAATGGAAGATTGAAATTAGGGCTTGCTGGAGGACAGTTAATAAGCGCTATAATATTTGCAAATATTGGTAATGTTGGAAGAATTTCCTGGTATATTCCGCCAGCTGGAAATCTTATGTTAAGAGAATTGGGAATAATTATGTTTTTGAGTGCTATTGGCCTTAAGTCCGGTCACAGTTTTTTTGATACACTTATAAATGGGAACGGTCTGATTCTTATGCTTTATGGCTTTATGATTTCTATAATACCGATTTTTATAGCTGGTTATATTCTCAAAAAAGTTTATAAAATACACTATCTCACAATCTGTGGTGTTTTAAGCGGTTCTATGACCGATCCGCCCGCGATTGCTTTTGCAAATTCTATCTCTGATTCAAACCTTGCTTCTATATCATATGCGACGGTTTATCCACTTACAATGTTTTTGAGGATAATCTCTGCTCAGATTCTTTTTGTCCTATTTTATGGATAATATCTTCATTATAATATCAATAATATTTTTGGGTTATATTTTTTCTTTTTTTCAAAAACAAAAAGAATCTGTAGAAATGGTCTTAAATGAATATCTTTATTATGTTGCTCTTCCCATAACGATATTCTTAAAAACGGCTACGATTAAACTTTCCGTTCTGAATATTTCATTCGTCCTTATAAATTCCATTCCTGTGCTTCTGGTTTTTCTCTTGATATATATCTTCTGGAGATTAAAAATATTTCAATCAAATTTTTCAAGAACTCTTATAATTACATCCACGCTTGGAAATCTTATATATTTGGGCCTCAGTATTATCTCCATTAAAGAAGGAGAGTCAATGATAGGTCCCGCTTCGCTTGCAGCGGCTATTCAGAATTTTATAATATTCACCATTGGAATATTTTTAATAAATAAGATTTCTGATTACGAAGAGACGGGGAAAATCATTTTATATAAAGTTATAAAAAATCCTCTTTTTATATCATCTATTTTTGGGGTTCTTTTTGCATATTTTTCGATTCCTTTAAGTTTTTTTGAAAAGATAATGAATGAGTTCGCTAAATCCACGACAGCCCTTTCGCTTTTTGTCATAGGAGTTTCCCTTTACGGTAAAAGAATATTGATTGTAAATATAAAAAAAATACTCATAATATCTTTTTTTAAACATATATTTTTGCCCTTAATAGTTTTTCTTTTTATATATTTCGGTGGTCTTTCGGATATTGAATATAAGATAGTTTTTATTCAGTATACTATGCCTGTAGCCATCGCATGTTATGTTATAGCATATGAGTTCAATCTTGAGACGGATATCGTTTCCCAGTCGATATTTTTTACGACTATTCTTTATTTTATGCTCTATTCATTTTACGATAAATCCATTTCATTTCTTTTTTAAAATTATATAATTTAAGTAAGGAGTTAGTATGAAAAAAGAGATTAATCCCTGGTTTTATGTTCCGACTACTTATTTTGCAGAAGGTCTTCCTTATGTGGTCGTGAATACGCTTGTGGTCGTTCTTTATAAAAGATTAAATGTTTCCAATGATGTAATCGCTTTCCTTACAAGCTGGCTTTTTTTACCCTGGACAATAAAATTTCTATGGGGTCCGGTTGTCGATACCGTAGGGACCAAAAGAAAGTGGATAATTTATACTGAAATGCTAATGGCAATCGCCGCTCTTGTGTCTTCTTTTTTCTTGAAAAATTCTTTCTTTCTTTATATAACCTTGACCTGCTTTATGTTTATGGCTTTTATGTCCGCTACTCATGATATAGCGGTAGACGGTTTTTATATGCTTTCTATGGATGATAAAAAACAGGCATTTTTTATAGGAATAAGAGCATTCGCTTATCGACTTGCTATGCTTTTTTCATCAAGCGTTCTATTAATTTATGCGGGAAAACTGGAAGAAAGAACTGCTGATATCGCCGGCTCCTGGAAAATTATCATTACTCTTATATCTTTAATAATCGGAATTTTATTTCTATATCATACATTTTTCCTTCCTTTTCCTGACTCGGATTCTAACAAAAAATTTAATTTTGACGAATTTAAACAGGCATTTATAAGTTATTTTAAACTTGAAAAGATATGGGTTGCGGTTTCATTTATAATACTCTATAGATTTGGCGAAGCTATGTTGATAAAAATTACGCCTCTTTTTATGCTTGATCCTCTATCTAAAGGAGGTCTTGGACTTTTAACAGGAGATTACGGTAGGGTCTATGGAACTTCCGGATTAATATCACTTATAACCGGGAATATTTTAGGCGGTATCGCTATTTCTAAATGGGGGCTTAGGAAATGTATCTGGTCCATGGCTTTGCTTTTGAATTTACCGGATCTTGTTTATGTCTATATGGCGTATAACAATACTTTACCTTTAAGTTATGTTTATTTTCTTGTTTCTTTTGAACAATTCGGATACGGACTTGGCACAACAGCGTTTATGTATTATCTTATACAGATTACGGATGAAAGATATAAGACAGCTCATTTTGCTATATCCACGAGCATTATGGCTATGGGACTTATGATACCAGGGATGTTCAGCGGTAAACTTCAAGTTGGTTATGGTTATCCGATATTTTTTATAATTGCCTGTATAGCAACAATACCCGGGATGCTCTTGATACCTTTTTTAAAATATAAATGATTTTTTATCCTTTTATCTCGGCTTTTTTGTTTGCTCTTTCGATACCTTTCAGCAAGTTCCTTTTAAAAGGAATTGCTGAGCTGTCATTATCAGCAATACTTTATCTTTCTTCTTTCGCTTTTTTGTTTTTGATAAAACTTTTAACTAAAAATCAGGAAACAGGACTTGGCCGAAAGGATTTTCCTTATCTTTTGCTCAGTATATTTTTCGGAGGTTTCCTTGGTCCAATTTTAATGATTTTCTCTCTGAAATATCTTAGTGCTTCATCCGTATCTCTTTTTGCTAATTTCGAGATGATTTTTACAGTAATAATAGCGATACTTTTTTTGGGCGAAAGCAAAGATCTTAGATTCTTTCTGGGTTTTTCTCTTGTAATTATAGGGGTCTCGTTTTTAAATTTTAATTTAAATACTTTGAATATAGAACTCAATAAGGGGATATTGCTTATTCTTGCTTCGACTTTTTGCTGGGCGCTTGATAACAATTTCACCGCTAAAATTTCAAGCAGAGATCCTGTTTCCATAGCCATGTTCAAGGGTTTGGGCGGAGGAATTTTGAGCCTTTTTATGGCTTATTTTACTGGCGGCCTTAAATCTGTTTCAATCCATTATTTTGCTGGGGCGGTTGTATGCGGTATTTTAAGTTATGCTTTAAGTTTGTTTTTTCTTATTTATTCTATAAGAGAAATAGGTGTTTCAAGAACATTTACTATTTTTAACTCATATCCAATATTTGCATTTATTATTTCAATGCTTTTATTTTCAGAACCGCTTACGCTTCACATTGTTTTTTCATTCCTTGCCGTAACTTCTGGAATGATACTGGTTATTTTTTCAAAGCACAATCATCCCCATTCGCATATTTTAGAACACGAACACTTACATTCTCATAATGACTTTCATCATATCCATAAACACGACGAAGGAGAATATTTTTCCCCACATACTCATAATCATTTTCATAATATAACTCATTCCCATCCACATCATAACGATATCCATCACACTCATCATTAAGATTTGTTTTTTAAAAAATTAAATTTTTGTATAATTTATTTGTTGAATATATGGAGGTATTATGAAAGTATCAATAAATGCTGATACCTGCATAGGGTGCGGGCTATGCGCAAATGATTGCCCGGATATATTTGAGATGAAAGGAGATAAAGCAGCTCCAAAATCTCCAAATGTTCCAAAGGGGAAAGAAGAAGCATGCAAAAATGCATCTACCAACTGCCCGACTCAGGCAATTGTCTGCGAATAAGAAGTGAATTATATTTAACATAAGAAAGGGGGAGTTAATCTCCCTTTCTTTTTATGATAGATTTTAACGAAGAAAAAAAGAAGGTCGCGAGATTATCTGTTATTTCCAATTCATTTCTCGTTTTATCCAAACTCCTAATAGGAATCTTTACCGGCTCTATTTCCATAATCTCCGAAGCGATACACTCAGGGCTTGACCTTATGGCGGCTCTAATTGCTTACTACGCCGTAAAAAATTCAGCAACCCCGCCGGATAAAGAACACAGATTCGGTCACGGAAAAATTGAAAATATTTCTGGCTTTATAGAAGCGATGCTGATTTTTACCGCTGCATTATGGATAATTTATGAGGCAATAAAAAAACTAATTTTTCCGGTGAATATAGAAAATATATGGCTTGGAATAGGAATAATGTTTTTTTCATCGGTTATAAATATATATATATCAAAAAGACTCTTTTCAACTGCTGATAAGACAGGTTCCATTGCTTTGAAGGCAGATGGAATGCATCTACTTACCGATGTTTATACTTCGGCGGGAGTAATGTTTTCTCTTTTTATAATATGGCTTATGGAGTTTTTGTTTAAGGGGAAACATTTCCATTTCCTTGACCCTTTATGCGCTATAATAGTCGCTGTTTTAATAATAAAAGCCGCTTATGGTTTGACTAAAGAGTCCTTTTATGATCTTATGGATACCTCCCTCGATAACTCTGATATAGAAAAAATAAAAAATTCTATTAAGTCAAGCGGTTTAATAATTTCTTTTAAAAATCTTAGAACAAGGAAAAGCGGAAGCGTCAGATTTGTTGAGTTTGACGCTATATTTGATAAAAACATATCGCTTAAAAAAGCCCACGATGGCGCCGATGAGATTTCTAAAAAGATTAAAAAAAGTATAAATAACGCTAGCGTTATAATCCATATGGAACCCTGCGATGAAAAATGCACAAACGAGGAGTGTGGCGAAAACTGTGTAAAAAAACTTGACAGGGATAAGATATAATTTGTAATATATATTTATGAGCGGTTTGTATATTATAAGGAAGGCGACTTTAAATGCTGTTTTTTCTCTTTTAGCCGCTTTCTTTTTATATCAAATTTTAAATTTTGGTTATTTTGGCGATTCTTTAAAATCAAATAATAGTTATTCTTTATCCGAGTCACCATTTTCAGATTTAAGCGATAATAATAACGCTTTGGGACTTGATAGCAAGGATTTATTATATTATTATGAATTCTCCTCTTCATCAAAGATTAATTTTAAGTTTATATTTTTATTATCGTTTTTGTTATTAATCTATCCTTTCTATTCAATAAACAGGAACGACTCAAGGGCTCCGCCTTATTTCTAAAAAATCGCAACTTACCATAAAAATAAATGAAATAAATTTAAATTATGTATAAGGAGGAAAAAATGAAAATAGTAGTTTCTATAGTAGCAGCGATGCTAACCTATAATATCTGCTTTGGTCAGGAAGCAAATCCTGCGCCACAAGCACAGCCGCAAACTTCATCGCCTCAGGTTCAGACCCAGCAAACCGAGAAGAAAGAGATAAAGAAAGCCGAACATAAGGTTATGAAGAAAGAGCCGAAGATAAAAATTGAGAAGTTTGTTGGCATAGTGGATAGCGTTGATGTGGCGAGTTCAACCATCAAGGTAAAAAATATCAACAAGAAAGATGATGTTAAGACATTCGTCCTTGGTTCTGATGTAAAAATAAAGATTGATGGCAAGGAAGGAAAACTTGATGGAATTAAACCGGAAAGCCATATCATATTAAAGTATGAGGGAAAGATTGAGGAAGCCAAGGTAAAAGAGATAAATGTTCAGTCAAAGAAAGAACATAAAGCAGTGAAAAAAGAGCATAAAGCTGAAAAGAAAGAAATGAAAAAGGAAGCAAATCAACCATCTCAGACACCGGCAACTCCAAATCAACCCAAAACAAACTGATAATTAAATAAATCAGTATAAACTCCCGCCCCGACGTTACCTGCCTGACGGCAGGCAGGCGTCGGGGCAGGTAAATTAGAGATTTCTAACGGGGTTTACTATTTATGTCCAATTGTTCTTAAGGAGAATAAACTGTTACCACGTACAGTTTTTAAAAATTGGTAAAATGGAGAATATTGTATAATCTAATTATGGGATTTTTTATTTACATAGTGCTGAGTGCCGCGACAGCTTCGTTTTCCGAGGATAATATTAAAAATAATGCCGTTAAGGAAATAAACAAAACAAAAAATATTCTTAACAGGGATATAGATCTTTTTCACAAAGAGTTTTTAAGCGGAGATAACTCGGGCAAAACCATATCGAACGCGACCGACGGAATAATTAATAAAATTCAGACGGTGGGTGAAAAAAAAAGAGGTTAAGGGAAAAGAAATCAGTGAGAATATAAAGATTCTGGGAAAAGAGAATGATGAGTTTATTATAAGAGAACTTGAGATACCGTATTTAAATTCAAGAAAAACCTATGTCAATGTAATAAAAGGCGAGGTGGTAATAAACTATGAGAAAAAAGAGCTTATAGACGTTTCCGCAGGTTTTAGCAAAAAAAAGAAATTTGTAAAAAGAATAGAACTTCCACAGAAAGCGGATCCTAAAACCATAAAATACAAAACTTATTCTAATAAAGTAATCATCACCTTCAAAAAGAAAAAATAAAAGTATCTATTGATATGAACAAATTATAAGTTATGATATAATATTAAAATGGAAATAAAAAGATTATATCTGCCAATTTCAATTATACTTATTGTTATAATCTCATATCTTGATTATATGACTGGATATGAGATATCGTTTTCCATATTCTATACCATACCAATAATTTTGATAACATGGCAGAAAAATATTAGATATGGAATAGTTTTTTCAGTAGTTTCAGGAATAATCTGGCTTTTAGTTGATTATCTTAGCGGTCATAAATACTCTCACTGGTCAATGAATTATTGGAATGGATTTGTGGAATTATTATTTTTCATTATAATTGTATTTCTGATTGATAAAATTAAAATACTTATAATTAGGGAAAAAAAGATAACCAGAATGAACACAGATCTTGTATCTGCAATAAGTCATGAATTTAATAATCTTTTAACTACAATTCATATGGCTTCTCAACTTTTAGAAGAAACCGATTCGATTAAAAATCCTGATAGAATTAAATTATATTCGATAATAAACCAGAATTATATTGCAATGAGAGAATATATAAAAACTCTTTTAAATAAAACAAGATTGGAATCAGGTAAATTAAAACTGAATTTGTCGGATATCAATATAAAAGAAATCTTAATAGAAATTATATATTCTTTTGAACCTCTTATATTGGATAAGAAATTAAAAATAGAAAAAGATTTTCCCATACATAATATAGTCGTTAGAGGTGACCATGAATTAATAGAACTTATTCTATCTAATTTAATAAGCAATGCCATAAAATATTCAAATGTTAACGGAAAAATAAAAATTTCTGTTGTGGAGAATGAAAACTATGTTGAAATTGCGGTTGAAGATAATGGTATAGGAATAAAAAAAGAGGAACTTGAAAAAATAAATAGTGGATTTTATAGAACTGAAAAGGGAAAAGAACATGCAAAAGGATTTGGAATAGGGTTAAAGATAGTAAATGAATTTCTTAATATGCACGGCGAAAAACTTAATATAGAATCTGAAGAAGGTAAAGGAAGCAGATTTTCTTTTAAATTACCTATTTCACACAGGATTTAATAAATCCTTAAAAAGTATATTTATTCTATTTAGAAAATTTTTTTTATTTTTAAGGTTCATTCATAAATAAAGTGGGATTTACCAATAAAAATGGGTGTATAAAGAAAATAGAAAGGATTTTAGATTAAATTGTTTTTTTATTAGTTTTTATAATACATCTTCATCATAGTCGTCTTATTGTGGGAACTGTGGGTAACTTGAAAAGTTATCCATCAGTTTCCACAATTTTAAGTTATTTCATATTTTTAATTTCTGTATACTTCCCACATAATTCGTTAAAAATCCTTATAAAATAATAACTTTTCTATAATTTTCTCGTCTTTTTAGATATAAATTCAAAGACACCTCTTACTATTAATCAGTTAATGTTGGTGAAATAATAAGAGATTTCCCATTTTTGAGTATAAAAAGCCCAAACCTTTGTTATATCTTCATCAACACTGTCTGTTTATTAAATCCAATAAAATATCCACAATAATTACGAAAGAACCATTTTTAAAATTTAATAAAATTTTATTATAGATTGTTTTATAATCTCTTATAAATAGGTATTTGATTATATTTCGTTGGTCTGCCTAAAGGAACTGGTGTCTTAGCTTTATTATTATCAGTTCTAGATTTATGGACATACCTCAAGATACGCTTTTTTGCTGTATCTCGTTGGATATTACATAATCTGGCATATGTATTAATTATTTCTGACTTCATTTTCCTTGAAGTCGATTGAAGATAATACTCTCTTGATAACCTGTCTAATAGTTGCATATCGAACTCCTTTAACATTTTGACCTCCTTTATATGATTTATTAAACCAAATAAAAGAGGTTTCTGTCTGGGGGACATAATTTTGATCTATCCATCTTTTGTTCGGGGACAAAACTTATGATCTAATTCGCAAGAGGGATAAATTTATTGAAAAAATTGTATAATTTATTGAGTGCCGTTGTAGCTCAGCTGGTAGAGCATCTCCATGGTAAGGAGAAGGTCGCCGGTTCAAGCCCGGCCAACGGCTTTTAGTTTTTGCTTATCCCAGGATAATAATGTGGTTAAGATAAATGTAATTTTTTTAATTTTTTTTTCTTTTTATGCCATTGACTCCCATTCTCAGGCGATTTTAGTAGATTTTAACGGCGAGGTAAAGTATAGGAAAAACTCTCTTTCTGAGTGGGAAGATGTTCCATCTAAAAATTTTGTGCTTAATGATGGTTCCGCTATAAAAACGAAAGAGGGGTCTAAAGCAAAAATATGGATTAATAAATCTTTTGTGTGGATTAAGGAAAATTCAGCTCTTGAAATAGAAAGCACCTCAAAGTATTTCACATCCTTCGGGCTTGTGTACGGGAAATTAAAAGCGAGCGTTGTTGGACTTTTAAAAAAATCCAAATTTCAGGTCAGAACGATAACTGCTGTTTTTGGAGTTAGAGGAACCGATATAATGGTTAAATCCGCTCTTGATGGGAGTTGCTCTCTTGATGTCCTTTACGGCGAGGTTGAGTTTCAGTATCTTATCCCGCCCAAGAAAGGGGAAAGAAGTTTTGTGATATCTCAGGGTATGAGTTTTTCAATAGATGATGTGGAAAAACCATATTCTCTATCTATGATTTCAAAGGAAAATGAAAGGGAGATTCTATCCAACTGGGATCCCTCATCTACGGTAGAAGATTCTTACTCCGATATAATAAAGATGGAAGATAGAAAGGAAAGGATTAGAAATTTCATCGCTTACTCAAATTCGGTTAAATCCGAAATTTCCCAGTTTGTATATAAGGAAAAGGATTCGGATTTTGAGGCGGGAAGAACCTTAAAGGATATTCATGGAAACACCGTAAGAATCGATCAAAGATTGGTAAGACCTGATTCTAAGACGCTTGAGCTTTTTAATATAGTTAAAAGAAAAAATTATAAAAATTACGATTACTCATCGCCCTATTCCAAAAATCAAAGCGGTTTTGTATACTCAAAAGGCGATGTTCCAAACAGAGTTGACGCTTTTATAATAACTTTTAGTTTCAATAAGGACCTTCCTTCAAGCGTAAATAAATGGCAATCATTTTTCTCTGATAACTCGGTAAATCCCGCATGGGCGACATTTGTTAATGCAAATCTGACCGATTCAAATGTTTTTTTTGTAGCAGAGGCGTATAAATATATCGATTCAAGAGGTGAACTTATAAACAATACCGAGGTTGTGGGCGTGCCTCAAAATTCCAATGAGAGAGATATGGATGTCTTAATAACCGGCGTTATTGAAAAGAGTTTGGTTAACGATATAACTATGTATAATTTTAAAGAAAAAAATCGCGAAACTCCGAGCGGAGAACTTGTGAAAAAAAATAATAATTCTGATATAACCGGCGCTATATGGGGATTAAAAATAGATGGTGGTAGTGAGATAAATAATAACGAAACTTTATATCAGTTAAAAACGAATAAATATGTTAAAGGGGCTTCAGATAGTAATGGTTACTTCTGGCTTGCTCAGGAAAATTATATTATCTCTAATTCCGGCTCAATAAAATCAAGGGATGATATTCTGTCTTCAAACAAGTCGGTATCTGAGATTGTAAAGAATAGCGGTCTTGAGTCGATATCTTATGTAAGAAAAGACAGTTCAGGAATATCCGATGAAAATTATTTTTCCAATTTCTCAAACATAGATTCTATTCTTATAGGCGATGTTGTGTTTTCTATGTTAGAGAAAGTTTCAAGCGGCGTGGATAAATGGAAGTATTAAGATTTATTATTTCATTATTCGGTTTCTTTTTTTTATTAACTCCTCTTTATTCTTCCATTAAAGATAAAGCTGAGGAAATGGTCGCTCAGGTGGTGGCGGACCCGCCTAAATTTTTTTATGAGCTGAAAAACGATTCGGAAATAACGCTTCCGGTACCTTCGGGAAAGAGTTATAACTTTAATATATCGCTTTTCCCGACTCTTTTGCCGCTTACCTATGCGAATACCTCTATCAATTACAATTTATATAAGGAAGGCAAAACTTCTGCTTCAATGCCTCAGATAGATTTATTCGGAGGCGTAGCATATATGTTTGGAGCCAAAATAGCAGCTAATATGAGCGATGATATAGATGACGCTAATTTTTGGGGTTACCATCTGGGCTTTCTTTTAACATCTTCAGTTAATTCTAAGACAAGAATGTTTTACGGGTTTAAACATTCTTTCCTCTATACGGAATTGAAATTAAGCCCTAATAAGAAGCATGAACTTTTAGGGGTTGAGATTAAAGATTTCGATAGCAGTTTTTTGGAGAACTCCGTTCTTTTTGGAGTCGAAACATTAAAGGATATAGATAAAAGATGGGCTATAGAGATTAATTATGGGCTTAAAAATAATACTCTTGCAGGAAAGATAAGCTGGTACGGTAAGTGGTTTGAGTTAGGTTTTAATATATACCCTGAGGGCGTAATAGTTATACATCCGACCTGGATAATGAGGTTGAGTTTTTAAATATGATTAGAAGAATTAAATTTTCGGTCTTACTTTTGGTTCTGTTCCTTACGAGTTTTTCAAATCTTTTTTCTTCGGTTATAGAAAGCAGAAAATATTTAACTTATCTTGATCTATCTTTTGTTCAGAATATAAATCTTATGGATGGCTATTCTTACGGTGGCGGATTTATGAATTCTTCTTTCGGAATTCTTTATGATTTCAATGAAAAAAACTCTCTGGTGTTAAATTATAATCTTCTCTATAACGGGCCATCTGTTAATTTAAATTCGAGGGATTTAATGGAAAGAATAATAAATAATTCCCTGAGCGTGGAGTGGCAGAAGAAGATAAATGATTCTTATAGAGTAAGGACTGATTTGTATACGGGCAAAGAGATGAGAAAATCATCAAGTATAGGCGATTTTAACGATAACCTTTATAATAATAACTCAAAAGGCGTGAGTTTTTATCTGGATCGTTATTTCAGCAAAAGAGATATTTTAACTTCTGGGCTTATATACAGGAAAATAGAGTTTCCAAATTATACGGATCTTATTACCGAGTTTAAAATTCCTGGCTCCCAGAGTAATATTTCAGGCGGGCTTTATGATAATAATTTATATGTAATTGATTTAAAGTTAAAAAAAGATGGTTATTTCGCTTCTATGAATTATACCATTCAAAAGTATATTAACCAGAAAATAGTTTTAAGCAGCGGAACTTATTCCAGTGAAAAGCAGAATGATAAGAATATTAAATTTATATTCGGACTGGAAAGAACTTTAAATAACTTTTTATTTTTCCCGACAATTTCCTTTATCCATCACGACTCAAATCAGAATTTTTTGAGATTCAAATCGCTTACCGATTTATCCCCGTATTTTGTAAGAGACGCTTATGATTATAATCAGTACTCCTTTAAGATTCCGTCTTCTTTTTCTTTTTTATCTATGGATTTTGAACTTAGCATGGGATATGATATAAAAAGTTATGTATCAAGACCTCCAAGGGATATAAACAACGATTATATTCTTTCCAGGAAACAGAAAGATTATGTTCTTTCTCTGGATTTTTCTGTCTCAAGAAAAATAAATGATATAGCTTCTATTTCCTTTTATTATTCTTTCGTTAAATCAGATTCAAATAATAAATTTGACGCTTATCTCCCTTTAAATTATACTGCGAACTCATTCGGTTTTGGCTATAGAATAAGGTATTGATTTGCGCGATGAATATCATTTCTTTCCTCTTAACCTTTTCATCTTTTATTTCTCGCTTACTTTGCTACTATTACAAAATATATGTTTTAAAAACAATTTTATAATTTGTAAAATATATTTAGGGTTCGCTGACCCACAACTTTTTCATTTGGTTGCCCGATTTTTACCTGCCTGCCGTCAGCCCCGCCCTTTCTACCTCCGAAGTAATTTTTCGAAGCAGGAAAGGGCGGGGTCAGGCAGGCCCTTTTTTAGAAAGGGGGAAAAAAAGGGGATTTGCAATCTACCAGCCACGAGCCACCAGTGACCGGTTCCTAACTTATTTCGTAGCGAACCCTCAGGAGGTCTTTATGAATATCCACGAGATTAGAACTGATGAACTCCAGAAAAAATTAAAAAAACAAAAGATTGATGGCATTTTAATAACATCTGTAAATGATTTGTTTTTCGTAACAGGGTTTCATCAGGATAGAACGATACTTCTTTTAACCGGGGATAAACTTTACTCCTTTATACCAAAGATGTTCTATGACGATTTCAAAAACACAACGCCCTGGGCTGAAATTGTTATATATGAAAATCTATATGACGATATTGAAAATAAAATAAAAGAATTAAAATTAAAAAAAATTGTATTTGACCCGACGACTTCTTTTTATGACGAAGCCAAAAAATTCATGGATATGGGAGCAAAACCGTTAAGCGGTTTTATAAAAGAGTTCAGGATGATAAAAAAATTAGATGAATTTGAAAGCATAAAAAGGTCCTGTCATATTGCCGCGAAGGCATTTGGAATTATAAAGCCAAAGATAAAAGAAGGGGTGAAGGAGATTGAAGTAGCGAGGGAACTTGAATACATAATGCAGAAATTAGGAGCTCAAACAAGATCATTTGAAACAATAGTAGGTTTTGGACCTAACGCGGCGCTTCCCCACCATGAAACATCTGAGAGAAAATTAAAGAAAAACGAAGTCGTTCTAATGGATTTTGGCTGTGTATATAAAAGATATTGTTCCGATATGACGAGGACTTTCTTTTACGGAAAATCAACTGGGGAGTTTTTAAAAGTATATTCCATAGTTGAAAAAGCCCAAAAAGAAGGAATAAAAATATCAAAAGAAGGCGTTTTATCAAAAGAAGTTGATAGGGTCGCGCGAGATATTATTTCGGAAAATGGATATGGACAGTACTTCACTCACGGGACAGGGCATGGTGTCGGGCTTGAGATACATGAAGAGCCGTATTTAAACACAAGATCATCGGTAAAACTGCAAAAGGGAATGAGTGTAACGATTGAACCGGGAATATATCTTTACGGGAAATTTGGCGTTAGAATAGAGGATACAATTTATATAGAAAAGAATAAAGCAGAAATACTTACAAAATAAGAAAATTTTTGCTATAATTATATAAGCCCCGCCCTTTCTACCTCCGAAGTAATTCTTCGAAGCAGGAAAGGGCGGGGTCAGGCAGGCGTCGGGAGGGAAGAAAAGGAGAAATTCCCTCTGCCCCCCTTTTAGAAAGGGGGGAATGAAAGGGGGATTTAAAGAACCCCTCACCCTTCCCTCTCCCCTCAGGGGAGAGGATTAGAGTGAGGGGGATTCAAAAGCTAATGGCTGTATATGTTCAATTGTTTTTAAGGAGACTAAACTGTTACATATAAGGAGGAGTTATGATTATAATCAGTATAATAGTTGCGGTTTTAATACTCTGGGTCATATTGTCGTTTAACAAACTTATTTCTTTAAGAAATCAGGTTAAAAATGCTTTTGCTCAAATTGATGTTCAGCTTAAAAGAAGACACGATTTAATTCCAAATCTTGTTGACTCGGTTAAAGGGGCTATGAAGTTTGAACAGGAAACTCTTACAAAGGTTATGGAGGCAAGAGCAAAAGCCATAAACGCTTTTCAAAGCGGCAACATAAAAGAAGGGTTTCAGAATGAAAACATAATAACACAGGCGCTTGGAAGGCTTTTCGCTCTGAGAGAGTCATATCCAGAATTAAAATCAAATCAGCAGGTATCCGAGCTTATGGAAGAACTTACAGCGACAGAAAATAAAATTTCATTTGCGAGGCAGTTTTATAATGATATAACAACAAAGTACAACATAGCAATAGAAATTTTCCCTACCAATATATTGGCAAAGATAATGAGTTTCATACCTTTTGATTTATTTGAACTTCCAAAAGATTCACCGGAAAAGGAAGCCCCGAAGGTAAACCTAAGTATATAGTAAATGAATATATACGAGCAGCAGTTAAAGAATAAAAGATTAACTATTTTAATTTTATTTATATTTATCGTATTTTTTTTGGGGCTCGGGCTTGGTTTTGATTATTTTTATCTTAATTATACAAAAGCGACTTATATAAATGATTCCTATCATCAATACGCTCAAAACAGGAGTTTCTTCCCTGTAGGGACACTCGCTTCTCTTATTATCTCCGCGGTTCTTATAATAAACGCTTTTATAAATGGAATAAATATGATAATTTCTTCAACCAGCGCCAGAGAACCGAATTCATCTGATATAAAAGAAAAACAGTTTTTAAATGTGGTGGAAGAGATGGCGATTGCAGCCGGAATACCAAAGCCAAAATGCTATATTGTCCCTGATGATGACCTTAATGCTTTTGCAACCGGATTTTCGCCGCAAAAATCGTATGTTTTTGTAACCGAAGGGCTTCTAAGAGAATTAAACCGAGAAGAACTTCAGGCGGTAATAGGGCATGAAATGAGCCATATAAGATTTTATGATATAAGGCTTATGACACTTGTAACAATACTGATAAACGCTGTGGGAATAATATCGGATATGATAGTTAGAAGCTCAAGGAGAACATCATCTTCAAGGGACAGAGGGAAGGGCGCTGGCGGAATTATTTTTATTATATGGATAATTCTCGTGATACTTTCGCCTATAGTATCAAGATTACTTGCGATGGCAATTTCAAGACAGCGCGAGTATCTTGCAGATGCCGGCTCGGCGGAACTTACCAGAAATCCAAGAGCGTTAATCTCAGCGCTTGAAAAAATAAGAAGAGCGGTCCAGCCCACAAGGGCGATAAAGGACTCTATAGGTCATCTGTGTATAACGGACCCGAGAGGAAGTTTAATAGAGGAAAAAAGCGGTTTTTGGTCTGATATCTTTGCCACACACCCACCGATGGAGAAAAGAATATTAGCGCTTAAACTTATGGCATATGAAAGAGAAAACAGAACTTGACAGAGCAAGTGTCTAAAATTCAATTATCAATAGGACTTTGTTAATTGAAAACAAAGTTCTGAAAATCAATATTATAATGATGAGTGCTTTTTTTAGTGTAATTTTATCTTTGATTTTCATTGGTCCATTATTTCCCCAGTTAGAAAATTTCAATAATATAATAAATGATATAAAAGCGCCTTCCGTTTCAAAAGAAACAAAGAAATGGACCGTCGCCATTTATATAAATGGGAGAAGCAATATTGATATGTTCGCATACAATGACTTTAACAGAATTGAATCTGTGGGTTCCAGCGAGGATGTGAATATAGTGGCGGAATTAGGAAGGGCTCAAGGGTACCTGGATGGAGAAAATACGCCAGAGGTATGGAGCGGGGTTAAAAGATTTTATATTATAAAAGATGGAAATCCTGATAAAATAAACTCCCCTGTTATTGAAGATAGAGGAAATGTTGATATGGGCAGTTACAGCGAAGCGGCGGATTTTCTTAGGTGGGCAAAGTTAAATTATCCGGCTAAAAATTATATATTTATAATATGGGACCACGGCTGGGGATGGATTGACCCGGTAAAGGAGACATCAAACCATGCAGGTTCAAAATCAATTTCTCATGATTTTGTAAGCGGCAACTATATAAAGACAACAGAACTTAAAAAAATATTTGAGATAGCCGGTCCTGTTGATATTTATATATCAATGGCATGTTTTATGCAGATGGCTGAAGTCATAACGGAGATAAAAGATTTTTCAAAAATAATAATTGGCTCTGAAGAAGTAATACAGCTTCCAAGTTTCAACTGGGAAGATTTTTTTGATTTTATTGTAAAAAATCCTGATACAGGTCTTGAGAAAGCATCGGTGCGCTTCGTTGATAGTTTTAAAGAAATGTATCAGAGGCCGCAATATTTCCAACTTTTAGTCGATGGAAAATACGGAACGCAGCTCTCGGCTATAGATATGAAGTATATGAATTCCTTCATATCAATTATGAAAAGTATGAGCGATATCATACTCTCGCTCAAAGATAGAGACGCCATATCCAGGGCGAAAAAAGACGTTTTAAGATTCGAGGTCGGAGAAGTCGATACAGATCCTGATAAACTGATATCATTTTACGCCGACCCCTATCATTTTTTTGAGTTAATAGATAAATACACAAGACAGAAAGATGAAAATTATTACAGATTTAAATATATTTTTAGCGAGTTTAAAAAATTAATAGACACTAAACTTGTTATAAAAAATGTTTATCTTTATAAAGACAGAACCGGGAAGGATTTTGCAAATACGCATGGAATATCCCTCCATATTCCCGGAAAAGACGGGAATCTTATAAATTATTATCAAACCTATAATAATCTTGAGTTCGATAAATTAACTCATTGGTCAAAAGCTATAAATTTTATAAAATCTATAGAATGAACATAAAGTCCACTCAGACCAAGGTCATGTCAATATTTGTGTGTAAATTGGTTCAGAAATATTTGTTAATTTTTTACTAAATCTGTCTAATTTTATCCTCTTCCTAACATTTGCTCGCTCATTATATTCATTAAATTTGTAATAGATTATTCGTTCCAAACTACTAATATTTGTAAATGCTCCAATATTATTTGTCCTTCGCCTCACCTCTTTAAATACCCTCTCTATCTTGTTCGTCGTCCTTATAAGCTTGGAGTATCTCTCCTCATAACCATAAAACACTAACAACTCTTCCAAATCATTACAAATACACCTCACTGCCTTGGGATACAATAAACCCC
>Ga0078972_1008134_pt1 | contig 22362 bp, 25 predicted proteins | sample YelNatPaOPGAMG01_FD_67568 | JGI IMG/M metagenome (GOLD analysis project Ga0078972, IMG submission 67568) | Hot spring thermophilic microbial communities from Obsidian Pool, Yellowstone National Park, USA - OP-RAMG-01 (SPADES assembly) (version 2) | ecosystem: Environmental > Aquatic > Thermal...
CGAAGGTATTGGTTGAAGTAGGAGGTCAAGAAGATGAATTTGAAATTGTGGATTCAATAGAATCAGACCCTGCTCAAGGAAAAATATCTTTTAAATCTCCCGTGGGCTCTGCTCTTTTGGGAAAAAGAGAGGGAGAGGAAGTGATAATTTCTTCTCCGGTGAAAAGAGTGTATAAGATAAAGAAGGTGAGATACTTTCAGAAGTAAATTTTAGAATCTTTTTTAATTTTTTTTCTACACTTTGCGCAAAGCAAAACTTTTTTTCCTGAAGGAAGTTTATAATAATGAAGGTTCGGTTTTTTGAATTTTTTTTCTGTGGGATTAAACTTACTTCGTGACTTTATTCTTCTACCGACCTTCATCCTTCTTTTTCCACAAATTTCACACTTTGGACTCATAATTTTTTATGATATCATATTTTTATGGAAGAATCAATCCTCTTTTCTTTAATCGTTTTAGTTTTTTCGATTTCGATTCATGAACTTTCCCACGGTTCAATGGCTTTTCTTTTGGGCGATCCTACAGCCAAAGAAGAAGGACGGTTAACTTTAAATCCAATAAAACATATAGATTTTTTTGGAACGATTCTCATTCCTTTGTTTTTAGTGATAATGGGTTTTCCGGTAGTTTTTGGTTGGGCAAAACCTGTTCCTGTGAACCCTTTTTATTTTAAAAACCCAAAATCGGATATGGCAAAGGTGGCTTTGGCAGGACCTCTTTCAAACTATTTGATAGCAATTTTTTTTGCGATTTTGTGTCGATTTTTTGCTAACTCTTATTTTTATTTAATTTCTCTTTATAATTTTTTACTCGGTACTTTTAATCTTTTCCCTATTCCTCCTCTGGACGGTTCTTGGTTTTTGAACCTCCTCCCACAAAGTTTTTCTTATATTAAAAATTTTATCTTTCAATGGGGCACTTTCATTTTGGTTTTATTTTTGTTTTTTGGAGTGAGTGTTGTTTATCGAGTTTCAGAATTTTTGTTTAAGTTTTTTTCTGGAACCTAAAATGTATCCAAAAACAATAAAAAAGTTAATCGAAATTTTTTCAGAATTTCCAGGAATTGGAGAAAAAACTGCTACCCGTTTTGTGTTTTTTTTATTAAAGCAAAAAAAAGAGTTTTTGAAAAATTTAATTAAAAACTTACAAAACTTAGAATTAAAAGTAAAATTGTGCACATTTTGTAAAAAATCTACAGAAAAAGAACCCCTGTGTGAAATTTGTGGAAATCCTGCAAGAGATTTAACAAAGATTTGTTTAGTGACAAAAGAACAAGATTTAGAAGTGATTGAAAAATCAGGTATTTTTAATGGCTTGTATTTTATTGTAGAAGAAATTCATTCTGTTTCTCAAAAAGAAATTCAAAAAATAAACATTGAAGAAATTCGAGAGCGAATTAAAAATCCGAAAAAATTTGGGGTTTTTGCAAATTTTAAAGAAGTGGTTTTAGCTTTTGATTTTACAGTAAAGGGAAGGACGCTTTCGCTTTTTCTTGAAAAAAAATTAAAAGACCTTCCAGTTAAAATTTCAAAATTGGCCATGGGATTGCCTTTGGGAGGTGAGTTAGAATACAGCGACGAAGAAACGCTAAAATCTGCTTTTGAAAAAAGAAAATAAAATTTTAAAAACGGGCCACAAGAGGGAAGATTGCTTCCCCCTCGTGCTTACGGGAGCCAAAAAGAAAGGAGGTAAACCTTTCAGCTCCACCCGTAAATTTATTATATATAATTTCCAAAGATTTGTCAAGGAAGGACTTTAGCAAAATGTTGAAAAAATAAATTTAAAATGTTAGAATTTCTAAAAATAAAAAAATGAACAAACAAGAGAGAATTTCTTTTTTAATTTTATTTTTTTTATTTTTATTTTTGGGAGCGAGTTTTTGTTTTCCTGAGATTTTAAAAATTAATTTTCTTCCAAAAAAGGAATTCAAGCTTGGATTGGATTTACAGGGCGGAATACAACTTGTTTATCAAGCAGATTTAAGCCAAATTCCAGAAAAAGAAAAAAAAGAAGCCATGGAAACTTTAAAAAGCGTAATTGAAAAAAGAGTAAATTTTTTTGGAGTAAGAGAACCTGTGGTTCAGGTTCAGGGAGGGAAGATAGTTATTGAACTTTCTGGATTTTCAGACCCCCAAAAAGCGATCGAAGAAATAGGAAAAACTCCTTTTTTGGAATTTAGAGAAAAAAAAGACGAAGATTTTATCCCTACTCCCTTAACAGGGAGGTATTTAAAAAGAGCTCAAGTTGGTTTTGACGATGTTGGGAACCCTTTGGTTTTACTAGAATTTAACGATGAAGGAACAAAAATTTTTTCAGAGATTACGGAAAGAAACATAGGAAAACCCTTAGCAATTTTTCTCGATGGAAAACCAATTTCGATCCCGACGGTAAGAGAAAAAATTCCCTCTGGGAAAGCAGAAATTACTGGGAAATTTTCTTTGGGAGAAGCCAAAGAATTAGTTAGAAATTTGAACGCAGGAGCCCTACCCGTGCCTATTGAATTAGTTTCTTATCAAATTGTCGGTCCTACTTTAGGAAAGGCTTCTTTAGAGAAAATTTTGAAAGCAGGGTTGGTGGGATTTTTGTTAATTACAGTTTTTATGATTTTAATTTATAAAATTTCAGGATTAATAGCAATTTTGTGTTTGATTTTTTTTGCAATTTCAAATTTACTTTTGTATAAATTAATTCCTGTTACCTTAACGTTGTCTGGAATTGCAGGATTTTTATTGTCCTTGGGTATGGCGGTCGATGCAAACATTTTAATTTTTAGTAGAACCAGAGAAGAATTAAAAATAGGGAAATCGCTTTTTCAAGCTTTTGATGAAGGTTTCAAAAGAGCCTGGCCAGCCATTAGAGACGGAAATTTAACAACCTTAGTTGTTAATTTAATTTTACTCTTTTTTGGAACGAGCTTCGTAAGAGGGTTTGCTACTACTTTATCTCTGGGAATTTTAATTTCAATGTTTACTGCGATTGTGATGACAAAGGAATTTTTAAAAATGATAATTTTCCCCAAAATCCAAAAGATAATTATATGAAAGAAGAAAAAATTTTTAATTTTTTGAAATTTAAAAACCTTTTTATTTTTATTTTTTTTGGAATTTTTATTCTCTCTGTTTTTTCAATTTTTTATTTTAAGCCCAAAATGGGTTTAGATTTTGGAGGAGGAACGTTAATAGAAATTGAGTTTGAAAAAGAAAAACCAAATTCTCAAGAAATAAAACAAAAATTATCTGAATTGAATTTGGGAGAGGTAATAATACAAGAAACTGAAAAGAATAGAGTTCTTTTAAAAATGCGAAAAATTTCAGAAAGGGAAAAATCACAAATATTCGAAAAGCTAAAAGACGCAAAAGAAATAAGGTCTGAAATGGTGGGACCTACTATTTCCTTGGAACTAAAAAGAAAATCTCTTTGGCTAACTCTTTTTTCTTTGATTGCAATTTCAGTTTATATTGCTTTAGCTTTCAAAAGAATTACCAAAAATTTATCTCCCCTTGTTTTTTCTACGATTTCTTTTTTGGGACTTTTCCAAAACACAATTTTTCTTTTAGGAGTAATTTCTGTTTTAGGAAAATTATCCAACGCAGAATTTAACATTTCTATTTTGATTGCGATTTTAACCTGTTTGGGTTACGGAATAAACGACACCATCGTTTTGTTTGATAGAATAAGAGAGAATGTTTTAAAAAGAAAAACAAAAGACCTTTCAGAGATAATAAATTCTTCAATTTCCCAAACTTTTTCTCGTCAAGTGAACACCTCTTTGGTTACTATTTTTCCGGTTTTAGCAATTTTATTTTTTAAAGTAGAAAGTTTAAAATTCTTTTCAATGGTTTTAGTTTTGGGAATTTTAAATTCCACCCTCTTTTCGCTCTTTGTGGGAGGGTCGATGTTAAGATTAATCATTAAAGAACTTTAAAATCGAAAACAAGAGGGAACTCAAAAATATTACTACCTTTAGAGGAAAGAGAAGATGATTTTTAAAAAGTCCACACCAAAATCAACCGAAATAATAAACACGCTTGATTTTTAATTAAACAAATTTAGAGGTTTTAAGCTTTGATTTCGCTCTTTTTGCTCCTTTTTCGTATTTAGTGATAATTCTTTCTTTATATTGAATTATCTGTTTTTTTAACTCATCCTTCATTTCTTCAATCGCAGCTTCCAAACTTTCTTTTTCACTTTCTGCTCTGATTGATTTTCCCGGGAAGTGCATTTGACATTCTGCGTAAAAAACCTTTCCCTTTTTGTGTTTTGGCAACTTTGCAATTTCAACCCAGGCTTCAATTTTGGGTTTTCCTTTTCCAAAAAATCCATCCCAATATTTTTCACCAAAAAAATCTTTTGCGAATTTCTCTAAAGAGTTTATTTTTTCCTCTAAAAAATTTTTAATTTTTTCTTCCAACTTTATATTCGTTGTTTTGAGAACAATTTTCATAAAAATTTTTCAAATAAAAACCCCCAGATGTATATCTGGGGGGAGAAATTATTTCTTTTCGCCTTTTTTTGCCATCCCTTTTTTTTGAGAATTTTACCCAGTCGACCACTGGGTCACACTTTTTTAGTGAATATAAAATTTTAATCGATGGAATTTTTTTTGTCAAATCTAAAAACTTAACAATCAAAAAGTAGCCCCTGTTTTTTTATTTTTTGATTTTCTTTTTCTCCAAAAATTTTTATTTTCCCATAGACGCCATCGTATCCGGGTTCTTTTATCACCTTACCCGTTCTCATTTTTTCAATTGCTATGGCAAGTTTTTCTCCAGAAATTTTTTCTATTTCTTTGACTTGAACGTTTAAAAGCACGTTAAATTCATTTTCAAACTCTTTGATTAATTTTAAATACTCTTTATGAAGCTTGTCTGAGTTTGAACTCATTTGGAAAACTTCAGAAAGAACTTCTTTTAGAGGAACTAAGCTTTTAAAAGGAATCGCACCTTCTGGGACAAAACCTTCGGGTTGGTCGGCTAAAAGCTCAACTCTGTGTAACACCCCAACGGTTAAAGGTTTTTTACATACTGGACAAAGACCTCCATATTTTTTTGTTTCTTTGGGAGAAAATCTTATATTGCAGTTTCTATGACCATCATAATGATATTTCCCTTCTTCTGGATAAAATTCAATAGTAAAAATTAATTTTAAGTTTTGAGGGTTTTTATTTTTTATTGCTTCTAAAATTTCAAAATAATTTATTTTTTTACCCTCAAAAACGTTTGCTTCCCTTCCTATTTTTTCTGGAGAATGGGCATCGCTGTTTGAAAGCAAAGTTATTTTTCTTCCATCAGGTACTCTCCAGAGCATATCCGGAGAAGCACTCAATCCTGTTTCTCCGGCAAAAATGCTTTCTGACCACTCTTCAAAACACTCTTTTATAGAATCAAAGCCCGATTTTGATCCGAACAACCCAAACCAAGGCGTCATGATGTGAGCGGGAACGATTAACGAATCTTTCGAATTGTTTAAAATTATTTTTGCTAATTCCTTTGCTTCTAAATTTAAAGTTGGCCTTCCATCTTGATTTAAACTTCCATACAAACTTAAATATTTATTTACTCTTTCACAAATTTCAAAAGAAGGAAAAAACAAAATAAAATGAACTTTCCTTAATTTTCCTCCTTTAAAAAAAACGCAAGAAATTTCTCCCGTTAAAACAAAAAAAACTCCGTTTGATTTTTTCAATTTGAACAATCCAGCTTCTACTGGTTCTAGTTTTTCTTTTAGTTCTTTTAACCATTCTGGATGCGTGCAATCTCCCGTTCCCAAAATTTTTATTCCTTTTATTTTGGCCCATTCATTCAACTTTTCCAAATTCATTTGCTGGGAAGTTGCTCGAGAATATTTTGAATGTAAATGAAAGTCTGCAATAATTTTCATTTTTTAAAAAATTTTTCTTCAACCAACCCAAAACCAATAAAAATTATTAAAATTAAGAAAACGGAAAACAAGGCCAAAGAATAAAGTTTCGCTCCAATTGCTAAACCCAAAGCAGAAGTGGCCCAAAGCCCAGCGGCCGTAGTTAAACCAAAAATTTCTTCCTCTTTTTTGTTAATTACTCCAGACCCAATAAAACCCATACCTACTGCCACGGCCATAATTATTAAGGAGGGGTCGATTATTTTTAACCTCCCTAAATGAAACGCTACAGAAGAAAAGAGACAAGAACCAAAGCAAATCAAAGAGTAAGTTTGGATTCCTGCACCTTTTTTCTTTGTTTCTCTTTCAATCCCAATTAAAGCCCCTAAAATTACAGAAAGAACTAATTGAAAAAAAATCTCATAAATCATAAAATTTTTAACAAACTGAATACTTTCCTTTTATTTTTTCTATTATTTTTCCTTCTCCAAACTTTGTTTGAGATTTCCCTGAGATTAAAAGTTCTTTGTCTAAGTTGTGATGCAATACTTTTTTAAATCTTTTTAAATAATATAAGCTTAAAGCTTGAGAGGCCGATTCAGAAATTAACTCACAAATTGTGTCTGGATGACCGATTCCTTTTCTTTCTACAATTTCGATTTCTCTTTCTTCCATTGGTAAAAAATTACTTTTTTCGATAACAATATTTCTCATAAATATTTTCTGTGTTTTATGTTTGTAAATTTTCGTCCTTCGTTTACAATTTTTTCAATTTCTTCTTCATCAAACGAGGTGAAGGTTTTTCCTGAAATTGTATCATTTTTTTGATAATTTTGAAGGTAATAAATTTTTGCTCCTTGGATTTCTTTGCAAATTTCTAGAATATCTTCTTTTTTATGAAATTCTTTTATGATTGTCGTTCTAAACTCATAATCTGTTTTTCCTGAAAGTAAAATTTTAATAGATTTTTTAATATTTTCGAACATTTTTTTTGTCAAAATTTCTCCCGTGATTTCTTTATATTTTTTAAAATTATCCAATCTATGTTTTATGTCCATCGCTAGATAATCTACCAATTTCTTGCCGATCAATTCTTCCAACATTTTTGGGTTCGTGCCGTTGGTTTCTAATTCAACTAAATATCCGAGTTTTTTTATTTTTTCGATGAAATCCGGGAGGTCTTTATTAATAGTCGGTTCTCCACCAGTTATTGCAATGGCTTCCAAAAAATTTTTTCTTTCTTTTAAAAAAGAAAAAATTTCTTTTTGAGAAATTTCTTTTTGGTTTTCAATTTTCTCCGGTAAAACTAAGTGAGGTACGTGGCAAAAAACACAACGAAAATTACATCTCCCCAAAAACAAAACAGCAGAAACTCTGCCCGGATATTCAATTAAGCTTTGTTTTTGAACTCCTAAAATTTTCATTTCAAGTTTTGTTCTTTCATCTTAAATTCTTTTCTTTGCTTGAACTCTTCTTGTTTTCCCACGTTCCATTGTTGTACTGGTCTGTAGTAACCAACGATCCTTGAATAGACTTCGCAAGGTTGCTTTATGGTGCATTTTGGACAGAAAAAGTGCTCTCCTTCAATGTAGCCATGGACTGGGCAGATACTAAACGTTGGCGTAATCGTGACATAAGGGAGCTTAAAATTTTCAAAAACCTTTTTTACTAATTTTTTTACTCCTTCTCCGCTCTGCATTCTCTCTCCCAAAAAGATATGAAAAACCGTTCCTCCTGTATATTTGCACTGAATTTCATCTTGAAGTTTTAGAGCTTCAAAAACATCATCAGTATAATTTACTGGAAGCTGAGTAGAGTTTGTATAATAAAGAACTTTTTTGCTGCCAGCGGTAATGATGTCTGGGTATCTTTCTTTATCTTTTAAAGCAAATCTGTAAGCAGTAGATTCGGCCGGCGTTGCTTCTAAATTGTAAATATTTCCAGTTTCTTCTTGGTACTTAACTAATCTTTCTCTCATAAAATCTAAAACTTCCAAAGCAAATTTTCTTCCTCTTTTTGATGCAATATTTTCTTCTATAAAGTTCAAAAGACATTCGTTCATTCCAACGAGTCCAATAGTTGAAAAGTGATTCGCCCAATATTTACCTCTCATTTGCTTTATATCTTGCAAATAATATCTTGAATAAGGATAAAGTCCTTTTTCAATGAAGTTTTCCAAAACTTTCCTTTTTATTTCTAAACTCTCTTTTGCTAAATCCATGACCTTTGCTAATCTTTCAAAAAATTCTTTCTTTGTTTTTGACAAATATCCAATGCGTGGCAAATTAATGGTGACAACCCCGATACTTCCAGTTTTACTTCCCGATCCAAAAAGTCCTCCACCTCCTCGGTTGTAAAGCTCTGTAAGGTCTAATCTCAACCTGCAACAATTAAACGAAATTTGACCTAAAGAATGGACAAAGAGATGGTTTCTTTCAAGTTCAATATCATAAAATTCTTTTAATTGCTTGAATCTTTGAATTTTTATTTCTTTTAATCTTACTAAATAGATGTCGCCATTTTTAATCTTTAAACTTTCATCAGTGTGAGCTTTATACTTTTCTAAAGTATTAAGTCCGACTATTCTTGATTTCACTAATCCAGGAACTTTTGCTGTGGAAATTACCATCCAACCAGGCACTCTTTCAGCCAAAATTGGATTGTTCAACCAACCATTTTCTTTTTTGATTTTAGATTTTGCGTGTTGCAAATAAATCTTTTGACTTCTCTTTTTGAGTTTGTAAGTTATTGGTTTATCAATGAGAGAGAAAAGTAAAACCAAGTCTCGAGATAATTCTAAATCGTTCAAACGGATTTCTTTTTTTTTGTCGTAACCATCGCCTTTAAAATAGAATTCAAGAAAACTTTCAATGACACTTTTTGGACTATTAAACAAGATTTGGGGCAATCTTCCATATTTTTTAAAGCCTGCTTTGTAGAGTTTTCTAGCTATTTCAGTATTATAAACGTAGAGATAGTAAGTATTGTATCGTGGATCTTGTCTTTCGTGAGTAGTAGTATTGAATACTTTCTTGAGTAAATGTTTAATTTCTTTCAAATTTTTTCGGTCTCCGGTTTTGAAAGTAAATTGCATTCCTCTCGGTTCACCAAAATGAGTATATCCTTTTCTGTTTTCAAACAGATAATTGCCGTCTGCTACAAAATAACCTAAGATTTTAGCTAAATCCTCGTTCAATACAAGATCTTCAATTTTTTGATACTCACTAGAGAAAATGTTTTCATTTGCGCGTTTAAGGGTTAAAAGATAATCTCCTTTTTGAAGATCTTTTGCAAATTTCATTTTGATTCCTTCTGGCGTATAAACCGAAACAGGGTGTTTGAGGGAAAAGAGAGAGATTTTTCCATCCTCTGTAATTGCTTCAACAGCTTTGTCATCTTTGATTTTCAAAAATCTTTTTACTGGAACCCATTCTAGCTTTAAAGTTTGAGGATTTAAAGATAAAACTTCTAAATTTCCTTCTTTTTTGCATTCTACCCATCCTTCTTTATCAAATTCACCATCTTTGTAATTTTCAGCTACTTCTTTAATTGAAAGTCTTTTTATTTTCTTTGAATTCCTAATTAAAATTTCTTCATTCGCTCCCAAACACATCGACCTAACATCGTCAGGTTTCATTTCGGAATTTATATAGTTTGCAAAATAATTCGTTCCATACTTTGCTGAGGCTTCAAAAATTCCATCAAACGCTGGTTCCTCCCAGGGAAAATCTTTTGTGATGTTTATCGTTGGAATTGGGAAATGGAACGGCCTTCCTTTTGCGTCGCCTTCCATGTAAACTTCATAAAGCGCTTTATTGAAAATTTTCATTTCTTCTTCAAATTCAGAATAAGTTTTATCTTGCGGTTTTCCTCCAATGATTACCGGAAGCTTTGCATAAACCGAGGAAGGTTTTAAGTCTAAAGTTATGTTTGAAAATGGAGTTTGGAAACCGACACGAGTGGGTATGGCCATGTTGAACAAAAATTCCTGCAAGGCTTGTTTTACTTGTTGATAATTTAAATTATCGTATCTGATAAACGGAGCCAAAAGAGTGTCAAAATTTGAAAAACTTACAGCGCCCGCAGCTTCACCTTGCAACGTATAAAGAAAATTTACGCATTGCATTAAAATAGCGTTGAAATGTTTTGCTGGTTTTGATTCTACTTTCCCCGGAACCCCAGTGAAGCCTTTGATTAAGAGATCATAAAGATCCCAGCCGACGCAGTATGGACCAAGGGTGTCTAAATTATGGATGTGTAAATCTCCAGATTCGTTCGCTTCTCTAATTTCTGGTGGATAAATTTTGTTTAACCAGTATTTTTTAACAATATAAGAAACGGCATAGTGATTTAATCCTTGTAAAGAAAAAGCCATGTTGGCATTTTCTTGGACTTCCCAATCTAACTTTTCAATGTATTGGTCTAATCTATCTACTGCTTCTTCTGAAACCTTGACTGCTTCTCTAATCCTTCTTCTCTGTTCTCTATAAAGAATGTAAGCCTTTGCCGTTTTTACCAATCCTTCTAAAATCAACACTTCTTCAACTGTATCTTGAATTTGTTCAACGTGCGGAATTTCTCCTTTTTTAAATCTCCTGTTTAAAATCTGAATAATTTTATTTGAAAGTCTTTTTGACCTTTTTCCGTCGCCTTCTCCAGAAGCAGTAAGAGCTTTAAAAACTGCTTCCGTAATTTTGTTTTGATCAAAAGGAACTATTGTGCCGTCTCTTTTTTGAACTTTTTCAATTTTGTTTTCCATAATTAAATTATTCAATTTTATTTTTTTATTTTACCTTTGTTAATGTAAAAATTTTTTTCATTAGATTAATTTGTTTTAAAATTCCCAACCTTCCTTTTTTACATTCTCTTTCTGAAAATTTTTTGCAACCGTCTTTTTTTGCCCCACAAATCAAAATTGGATTTGGGAGGGTGCAATGGTTCTTTTTTAGAGAGCAAGTAGAATGGTCACCAGTGACTACAACCAAAGCATTCTTTAAATTCAAAATCGGCTTTAGGTTTTGGTCTATTTTTTCAATAAATTCTTTTTTCTCTAAAAATTTTCCATCTTCTGCCAAATTGTCGCAGGCTTTAATATGCAAAAAAATAAAATCATAATTTTGGGTCGCTCTTTTTGCTGCCAAAAACTTTCCCTTTAAATTAGTTTTTATCGTTCCGTCTGCTCCCTTAACCTTTATTTCCTCCATTCCCAAATACCTTCCAATTCCTTTATACAAAGTTCCGCCGGCAATGAAAGCCGCTTTCAATCCGTATTTTTCTTTAAAACTTTTAATCTCTTTTAATTTTCCAGCACCCCTCAGCAAAATATAATTTGCTGGTAACTTTCCTTCTCTTATTCTTTTTCTATTTTCGGGGTGGTTTTCCAAAACCGCTCTTGCCTTTTCCAAAAACTCTTCCAAAATTTTAACCGTTCTTTTTTGTCCTTTTATTTTCAAAACTTTGACTCCAACCTTTTTGGGATCGTTGGAAGAAACGTTCGCTGAAAGATTTTCCCCCCTAAAAATTATACCAATTCTATGTCCGAAAGCCTTTTTTACAATCACTTTCACTCCTTTAATTTTTATCTTGTTTAAACTTTTAATCAAAACTTCAGTATTTTCGATTCTTTCTGCTCTTCTATCAATTATTGTTAAGTTTTCATCAATTGTAGCAAAATTTCCTCTAAAGCAAAGGTCTTCTTTTTTGACTCTTTCTCCAATTCCCAAAACCTCCAAAACGCCCCTTCCAGGATTTGATTTTTTTGGGTAAAAACCAAAAATTGCCAAATGAGCATCTTCTGAGGTAGGCAACTTTCCTTTTTCATGCCAAGGCAAGACTAAACCGCATACTCCATTTTTTACCAAAAAATCAAAATTTGGAGTTTTCGCAGCTTCTAGGGGTGTTTTATTTCCTAACTGAGGAATTGGTTCATCGCCCAGTCCATCGATAACAATTAAAATTATTTTTTTTGACATTGATTTTTTAATTCTTCTTCAATTTTCAGCAATCTGTTATATTTTACCACTCTCTCTCCCCTTGCGGGAGCTCCTGATTTGATAAAATCTGCACCAATCCCAACTGCAAAATCTGAAATAAAATTGTCGGTAGTTTCGCCCGATCTATGAGAAACCATTATTGCCCACTTAAAAGATTTTGCCAATTTTACAGCTTCTATTGCTTCGCTCACCGTTCCAATTTGATTTATTTTTATAATAACCCCGCTACAAAGTTCTTTTTCTTTTGCCATTTTTATTCTTTTTGAATTTGTAACCGTCAAATCGTCGCCAATGATTAAAACTTTTGACTTTTGACTTTTGATTTTAAAGTTAAAGCTTTTCCAATTTTCAAAATCATCTTGGGCGAAAGGATCTTCTATTCCTTCAATCGGATATTTTTTAACCAATTCCAAATAAAAATTCGTTAATTCCTTTCCGGAAAAACTTCCAACTTTTGTCTTGTATTTTTCTCCATCAAAAAATTGAGAGGCAGCGACATCTAAAACGATCGAAGTTTTATTTTGATAATTTAAACTTTTGGCTGCTTCCAAAATTAATTTGATTGCAGTTTCTGGATTTTTAATTGGCGGAGCGAACCCCCCTTCATCTCCCAAATTTGTTGCTAACTTTCCATATTTTTTTGAAATAATTTCTTTCAACCCATGATAAATTTCAGCTCCAACCCTCAAGTTCTCAGAAAAATTTTTTGCTTTTGGACACACCATAAATTCTTGAAAATCCAAATCGTTTCCTGCGTGCGCTCCACCGTTGATGATGTTGAAAGAGGGTCTGGGCATTTCGTATTGCGTATGGCTTATGTCGGATAGCGTCCGGATGTATTTGTAAAGCGGAAGTTTTTTTGCTTGAGCTCCTGCTTTACAAGCTGCCATTGAAACGCCACAAATTGCGTTCGCTCCCAACCTTGATTTATTTTCTGTTCCATCCAAATTAATTAAAATTTGGTCGATTTCTCTTTGTTTCATTACATTAAATCCTTTTAATTTTTTTGAAATAATTTTTTCAACGTTTTTGATTGCTTTTTTTACTCCTTTTCCAAAATATTTTTTTTCTCCATCTCTCAACTCTAGTGCTTCGTGTTTTCCCTTTGACGCTCCAGAGGGTACCGAGGCTAAAAAATTTCCAAAATCAGTTTCTAATTCAACTTCTAAGGTTGGGTTTCCTCTTGAGTCTAAAATTTCTCTTGCTTTAATATTTTTTATTTTTGGCATTTTGAAATTTTACCAAATTTGTTGCATTTTGTCATTTTTTTATTTAAAATTCCTTATTATGGCAGTTCCAAAAAAAAGACATTCTTGTTCTAAAGCTAAAAGGAGAAAAATGCATTATTATTTAAAAGAGAAAGAATTGGTAAAGTGTGAAAATTGCGGCAAAGAAAAACTTCCCCATATAGTTTGTCCTTTTTGCGGATTTTATAAAGGAAAAAAAGTGTTAGAAATCAAAGAAAAAGAAAAGAAAAAAGAATAAAGTTATTCTTATGAGAAAGAGGCACCTTTCAAGAATTTTGGCTTTAGAAATTTTGTATGAGTGGAGTTTCCATAAAGAAAAAAGAGACTGGAAAGAGATTTTAAATCGAAAGTTACAAATTTCTAAAATAAAAGACCAACTTTTTATTTCTCAGTTAGTTGAAGGAATAATTAAAAATTTAGAAAAAATTGACAAAATTTTAAATTTAGCCGCCCCTCATTGGCCCAAAAATCAAATGAGCCTTGTAGATTTAAACATTCTCAGAATCGGGGCCTTTGAATTAATTTTTGGAAACAAAGAACAAGTACCTCCCAAAGTAGCCATTAATGAAGCAATAGAGTTAGGAAAAGAATTCGGAGGGTCAAAATCTGGCAAATTTATTAACGGAGTTTTGGGAGCGGTTTTCAAACAGTTAGAGGAAATAGAAAAAGAAAAATGAAAAATTTTAAAAATTTAGAAAAAAACCTAAAAATTTTTTTTAAAAACAAAAATCTCCTTATTGAAGCTTTTTGCCATCGTTCTTTTTTAAACGAAAATCCAAACTTTCTGTATCCTTGCAATGAAAGATTAGAATTTTTGGGAGATGCAGTTTTAGAATTAATCACCACCGATTACTTGTTTAAAGCACTGCCTGAGAAGCCAGAAGGAGAACTTACAAAAATAAGAGCAAGTTTGGTGAATTCAAAGATACTCGCTGATGTAGCTAAAAAACTCGGTTTTGAAAATTATTTACTTTTATCAAAGGGAGAAGAAAATTCTCAAGGAAAGGCAAAAGAAAGAATTTTAACAAACACCTTCGAAGCTTTTTTAGGAGCACTCTATTTGGAATTTGGATTAGATTTTTGTAAAAATTTCTTAGAAAAAAACTTGCTTTGTCTTTTACCAGAAATTTTGGAAAAAAGAATGTTTGAGGATCCAAAAACAAAGTTTCAAGAATTAATTCAAGAAAAATTTAAAATTACTCCGACTTACAAAGTTTTAGAAGAATTTGGTCCAGAACATTCCAAAACTTTTGTCGTTGGGTTGTACATTGGAGAAAGTTTAATTTCAAAAGGTCAGGGTTCATCAAAACAAGAAGCAGAAGAAAAAGCAGCCCAAAAAGCATTAGAAATGAAAGAAAAAGGTCTTTTAAATAATTTAAGTTTTAGTTTTTAAAACAAAATGGCAATTTCAAAAAAATTCCTAAAAATTTTAGAAGAAAAAAAGATAAAATATAAAATTTTAAATCACAAAAAAGTTTATACCGCTTTGGATAAAGCGAATACTTTAAAGATTGCACCCAAAAAAGCGGTAAAAACCTTGGTTTTAATGGTTGATAAAAACCTTATTATTTTAAACCTGAGGGCAGACCAAAAAGTAAATTTTAAAAATTTAGAAAAATTCGGAAAAAAAATTTTGCTTCTCAAAGAAAAAGAAATCAAAAAAAAATTAAAAGGGACAACTTTGGGGTCTGTGTTGCCCTTGGGAATTTTCTGGAAAATTAAAACTCTAGCAGATGCTTCTTTAAAAAAAGAAAAAGAAATAATTTTAAATAGCGGAGATTGTAAAATTTCAATTTCTCTTTCTCCCAAAGCTCTAGAAAAACTTGACCCCAAAATCGTTTGGGGAAACTTTGGAAAAGTAAAATGAAAAAATTTTATAGTATTTTTTCAGATATCTATCAACAAGCTCACGAACTTCAAGCAAAAGAAATTTTTTTATTTTTTGGAGAAAGAAAAAGAATTTTAGATTTGGGGTGCGGTAGCGGAAATTTAGCAAAAATTTTAATTTCAAAATACAACTTTTCCGTTTTCGGTTTAGACATTCAGGACACGAGAATTCATCAAATTCCCTTTCAAGTTTTTGATGGAAAAAACATTCCCTTTTCTGAAAATTTTTTTGATGGAGTTTTGATAAGTTTTGTTTTGCATCACGCAAAAGATCCTATTTATCTTTTAAGAGAAGCAAAGAGAGTAAGTAAATTTTTAATTTTATTTGAAGATGTACCAGATAATTTTTTTCAAAAAATTTTTTGCTGGATACATTTTATTACTTGGAATTTATTTTTTGGGAAAACAGAAAAATTCTTTTTTCTTAAAACTCAAGAATGGAGAGATATTTTTAAAAGTTTAAATTTAGAATTGATCCTTGAAAAGGAAATTAAATTTAAATACCATTTTTTACATCCAGTAGAAAAGAAAATGTTCGTTTTAAAAAAGTAGAGGTTGAAAATTCTTGGCAAAATATTTAAAATTTTATATTTTACAGGTGGATAAAGTTTAAGACAGAGCAAAAACTCATCGAAATTTAGTGAGGAGCGCAGTAGTGAAAGATTTTTCCAATTTTTACGGGCGTGTGGCTCAGTGGTAGAGCGCACCCCTGATAAGGGTGAGGTCGAAGGTTCGATTCCTTCCACGCCCAATTCTAAAAAGTGGGAGAGAGGTTGGAGGTTTTATTTCTCTTCCACTTAAAAAAAAGAAAAAAGGAAGCTGGAATCTAGAAGATGGAAGAGGGGTGAGAACGAAGTTAATTTTACTTTGCGAAATAACGGAGCGCCAAAGGGAGGAACCCAAGGCGTTTCTTCTCTGGGTCGCAAGAGTGAAACTTTAAGATTGTGTAAAAAGAGGAGGGGGTGACAGCGAGTCGATTTTGTTTACAAAATGACGAGCGCCATTGAGGAGGAACCTTAGGTTCCTCCTATGGGTTGCGGAGCGAAGTCCAGCGGTAAATTTTACCGCTGGACGCTGGCGCAAAAGCGCCAGGGAGCGGAGCAACTTGTGGGCCTATAGTTTAACGGTAGAACGCCGCCTTTGCAAGGCGGAGGTGGCAGTTCGATTCTGCCTAGGTCCACAAAATTTTAAAAGGTCGAAAATAAAAAATAAAATTAAATAAAAAACCATGGCAGCTTGGTTAGAAGTTACTATTAATATATTTTATTTGGCGTGGCAGAGAATAGTTGAGTTTTTGCCGAATTTCTTAGCAGCAATTTTGGTTTTTATTGTAGGCTGGTTAATTTCAGCTTGGATCAAGAAATTGATTGTAAAAATATTGAACGCTTTAAAATTAGACAGAATTCTTGAGAAAAGCGGCTGGAAAGAAGCCTTGGAAAAAGCAGAGATTAGGGTTTCAGTTTCAGATTTTTGTGGTGAAATTGTTAAATGGATTTTAGTAATACTGTTTTTAATGGCAGCAGTAGAAATTGTAGGATTGACTCAATTTAGTGAATTTTTAGGAAAAATTTTGTCCTGGTTACCGAATTTAATCGCAGCGGTAATTATTTTTATTGTTGCGGTGATTGCTGCAGACATTCTTGGAAAGATTGTAAAAGCTAGTGTGAAAAAAATTGGAACAGCTTATATTGGAATCATTGAGGGAATAGTAAAGATTTCAATTTATGTTTTTGCTATTTTTGCAATTTTGCTCCAGCTTGGTATTGCTAAGGACCTAGTAAACGCAATCATTTACGGAGTAATCTTTGCGTTATCTTTAGGTTTTGGATTGGCTTTTGGCTTGGGTGGAAAAGATACTATCGCAAAGTTTATTGAAGATTTGAGAAGGAAGATGGAGGAAAAATAAGAAATAATTTTAAGAAAAATTATCTTTAAAATAAATTTTTATTCCCTCAAAAGAGGAAAAAAGGTTTAAATTTAAAACGAAAGAAAGAGTCGATAGATTTTAATTGAATAATGAAAGAGGAGCAAGAAAAAATGAAAAAATTAAACTCAACTCTTGTTAAATTCTAAATTAGAAAAGGTCCAAAGAAATAAATAGGAAAGGAAAATAAAAGCACGTCAAAGATTTGCAACTAAAGCAACCAAATTCTTTAAAAACCTGCCAAAAATTTTAAGGCAGGTTTTTTATTTTTTTAGTTTTTTTCCCAAGAATTCAGTAAATTCTGCCAATCTACAAGAATACGCCCATTCATTATCGTACCAAGCAACTACTTTTATCAAATTTTTATTCACCTGGGTTAATTCAGCGTCAACTATCGCAGAGAAGGTGTTTCCTATATAATCTGAAGAAACCAAAGGAGCGTCTTCTACCCCTAAAATTTCTTGCAACCTTTTCTCGTGAGAAGCTTTCTTTAACACAAAATTTACTTCTTCTTTTGTAGTTATTTTCTTTACCACACAAATTAAGTCCAAAACCGAAACCGTGGGTACTGGAACTCTAAAGGCGATTCCGTCTAACTTTCCTTGAAGTTCTGGTAAAACCCTTCCGATAGCTTTGGCCGCTCCAGTGGTAGTAGGGATAATGTTTAGGGCCGCCGCTCTCGCTCTTCTTAAATCTTTGTGGGCCAAATCTAAAATTCTTTGGTCGTTAGTGTAAGCGTGAATTGTACTCATAAAACCCCTTTCAATTTCAAAATTTTCATTCAAAACTTTTACTATTGGAGCCAAACAATTAGTAGTACAAGAACCCATATCGCAAATGTCAAACTTTGAAAGATCGCATTTATCTTCGTTCACCCCCAACACAAAAGAAGGAATTTTGTCTGGGCTTTTTGATGGGGCAGAAATTATCACTTTTTTTGCTCCAGCTTCCAAATGTTTTTTTACACCTTCCCAATCTGTAAATTTACCGGTACACTCGAGTGCGATATCGATATCTAAATCTTTCCAAGGTAATTTTGAGGGGTCAGATTCGGCAAAAACTAAAATTTTCCTTTTGTCTCCTTTTCCGTCTATTAAAAGCTCTCTTTCGGTAAACTTTATCGCTTTTTTATAACGACCATAGACAGAATCGTACATTAGCAAGTGAGCCAAAGTTTTGGTATCGGTAAGGTCGTTAATCGCTACCACTTCCAAGTTGGGATGGTTTTCTAAAATTCTTTTGAAAACCGGCCTTCCAATCCTTCCAAAACCATTGATGGCAACTTTTATCGCCATATTTTTATGGTTTATTTATTTTTTAACCTTTATTTTAAATTTAAAATTTGGTCAATTTTTTCTTTATCAAACCCTATCACAATTTCGTTATCAATTTCAATTACCGGAACTCCCATTTGTCCTGATTTTTTAATCATTTCCATTGCCGCATTCTCATCTTTCGAAACGTCGATTTCTTCAAATTCAATTCCCTTTTCTTTGAGATACTCTTTAGCCATAAGGCAGAAAGGGCAAGTTGGCGTTGTATAAATTTTAACTTTTGGCATAAATTTTATTCACAAGAACCGCTGCTTGAAGAGCTAGTTCCCATTCCAAAACCCGGGGAAGTTGATTCTTCAAGAAGTTTTTGATTACACCCTTCGGGAGGGTTTAAAAATGCATTACAAATTGCTTCTTTTACTTTTTCAGGCGACCTTTCTGAAATTTCTACTACTTTGTCATTAATCACCAAAGTAGGAGAGCCCCTGACTTCGTATTTTTCGTTTAGATCTTTGTGAACGTTAAAAGGAGGGTATCCAGTTTCGGTAAAATTTTCTGAAATTTTAAATTCTTTATCTGTAGAGCTTTGACAATTTTCTAACTTATCTTTGTCAATTTTAGCGTTCTTTAAACAATTCTCCGAATTTCCATCTTTAACGAAGCATTCCAAATATGCTAAATATTTTTCTTTTTGTTCTTTTTGAATACAATACTGTCTTAAATTTTCTTCCATCTCCTTTTTGCCATGCATAATATAATCAACAAAATAAATTCCAAAGTCAGCCTTTTCTTTTAATAACTTCCAAACAGGCAAGATTGCCTTTTGCATTTGGAGTCCAAAAGGACAATAAGACATTACAAAAAGTTTTATATTTGGTTTTTCTCGTTTTTCAGGATTTTGAGTTATGGTTTGGGGTTGAGTGCTCGTTCCAGGCTCTTCTGATGTTATTAAGTTTGCTTCTATGGGAAAAAGATATTTTCCATCTTTTGTCATGAACGCAGAATACTCTTTATCATCTATTTTGAAATTGATTTTATATCCTTGGGATTCTTCCTGAAAAGAAAGAAACTGAGCTGTTTTTCCAAAAGGAGCTAAAATTTTATTTATTTGTGCTATTGCTTTTTCGGCCAAAAAATTTCCTACTTTCTGATTTTTTTGGGGAATCATCAAAACTAAGGTTCCCAAAAGAGCCGAAACAGTAATTATCACAAACATTGAAATTAAAATTTTTCTCGCTATCTCTTTTTTCATTTTATTTTTTCATTTAATTTTTTAATTAAACCTTTCGCATTAATGTTATAATTTTTGCAAATTTCCCCTATGGTTAATTTTTGCATTTCCATTTTTGAAAAAGGGCAAAACAAACAAGGAATTCCAAAATCCTCCAAAATTTTTATTAATTCTTGATACTCTAAAATTTCTTTTAAAGTAGTTTTTTCGGTAATTTCTTTCATCGAGAGAATTTTAAGATTTTTTTATAAAAAAAGCAAGACCACTTTTTATTCCACAATTTCTATCCAAGTAAAATTTATTCCAAAAATTTTTGCCTTTTCTTTTTCATCAAACCAGACATCAAAATGAAACTTTGATTTATCTTTTTTCATTCTATCTTCTACCACAAAGATTTTCTCACCAAAAAGCTCAGGAATTTTAATTTTTGTTCCAAAAGGAAAAAAATTATTGGCCACGATTCCGTCTTGAACAGATTTCCCAGAGGCAGTTACAAAAGGAGTTTCATCTGTTTCTTCTTCTGTCGAAGAATAACCAGTAACGATGGCAAAAATTTTTATTCTTTTTTGATCTAAAGATTCTTTTCCCAAAATTAAATCTTGAGCTACTAAAGTGTTTCCCTGAAAAAAAACCTTTTCTTGGTAAGGGAAGAAAACTGTTTTGGGAGTATCTGCTAAAGAAGGCAGACCAAAAAGAAAAATTAACAAAAGAGGAATTTTAAAAATAAATTTAGGAATACGCATTTTTTTGAAAAAGTATATAATTTTATAAAAAATAAGGCTTTTTGTCAAGTATTAATTTCTCTTGGCTACAATAATACTGAACACTTTTGCATAAGCAGAGGTTGAAGCTTTTAGGAAAATAAAAAGGGTCTGGAATGAAGGTAGGAGGCGCTCTAAAATTAAGATTAAAGGTCGAAGAAATATCTTCAACCAGATTAAAGAGTTGACCTCCTACTATGATAATCTTATCACAAACTTATTTTATGCTTAAAAAGGAGACAGGAGCAGATTTTGTAAGGAGGGTTCTTTTGGAGAATCTGAAAAAAAATTATCAGAAAAGGACATCCAGAAGAAAATCTCTTTTGTAGAAAGGTCTCATCAAAGAGATGATTTTGAGTTTTACATTCCCCCATCTCTTAAAAGTCAAAAATCAGAAAAAAGATTTTATTAAATTGGAAAGCTTTTGTGGCAAAAAGTTTAAAATTCAGTGAGAGCGCATATTAAATTGAACAATATGACCCCTTACGAGAAATTAAAATCTTTAGGTTATCCTCTTTCACAAGAATTTTGTCTCTTTTCAACCTTAATTTTAGACCGTCTGGTAAATCTTTCAGAAATTACCAACCATCCAAAAAGTGTTCAGGATCATCTTAACTATGGCCAAAAATTTGTTAAAATTAAAAAATAAACTTTTTAAGTTTCAGATTAACTCTTATGTTTGAGCGACTAAAATTTGGCGAACAGCCAGAGTCCAAAAGAGAGAAAATTACCCTGGAATCTATTCAAAAAGCTCCGGACCTTGAAAGAGAGGAAAGATTATATTTGAAAATAATATCCATATACGAGAAAGGATTAAAAGATCCTGATCGGAATATTCGTTTAGAAATTGCTCAATCTCTTGGAGCTTTGGCCCGAATAAATCCGGAATCTTTTGTCTCTTTATATGAAAAAGGTTTAAAAGACTCCGATGAGTATGTTCGTGGAACAATCGCTAAATCTCTCGAGAACTTGGTCCAAGTAAACCCTAAATTAGCGAGTGATTTATATAAAAAAGGTTTAGAAAGTTCTGATGAGTATGTTCGTGAGGGAACTGCTCTATCTCTTGGAGCCTTGGTCAAAGTAAACCCTGAATTAGCCAGTGATTTATATAAAAAGGGCTTAGAAGATCCTGACAGTTATGTTCGTAAGGCATTTGCTCAATCTCTTTATGCCTTAGTTCCAGTAAACCCTGAATTGGCCAGTGATTTATATAAAAAAGGTTTAGAAAGTTCTGATAAGTATATTCGTGAGGGAATTGCTCTATCTCTTGGAGCCTTGGCTTCAGTAAATCCTGAATTAGCCAGTGATTTATATAAAAAGGGCTTAGAAGATCCTGATGAGTATGTTCGTAAGGGAACCGCTCAATCTCTTGAAGCCTTGGCCCAAACAAACCCCGAATTAGCCATTCCTTTATATGAAAAAAGTTTAAAACATCCTGATGATAGTGTCCGGGAGATAACCGCTCAATTTCTTGGATTTTTGACTCCAGTAAATCCTGAATTATTTTTGTCTTTGTATAAAAAAGGATTAAAAGATCCTGATGGGTATGTTCGTAAGGGAACCGCTCAATCTCTTGGGGCCTTGGTTAAAGTAAATCCTGAATTGGCCAGTGATTTATATAAAAAGGGTTTAAAAAGTTCTGATAAGTATGTTCGTAGGGGAACCGCTCAATCTCTTGGAGCCTTGGCTTCAGTAAATCCTGAATTATTTGTTTCTTTGTATGAGAAAGGATTAAAAGATCCTGATATGTATGTTCGTAGGGGAACCGCTCAATCTCTTGGAGCCTTGGCCAAAGTAAATCCTGAGTTGGCCAGTGATTTGTATGAAAAAGGTTTAAAACATAGTGATAATTATATCCGCCAAGGGACAGCTTTTTGTCTTGGTGCTTTAGCCCAAGTAAACTCCGAATTAGCCAGTACTTTATATAAAAAAGGATTAGAAGATTCCAATGATTATGTCCGCCGAGGAGTCGCTTTGTCTCTTGATGCTTTGGCTCCAGTAAATCCTGAATTGTTTTTGTCTTTGTATGAGAAAGGAATAAAAGATCCGGTGTGGATGGTTCGCACTGAAATCGCTCAATCTCTCAAAGGGTTATTTCTATTAAAAACTCCGACAAAAAATCTTATTACTCAAGATAACTTAAAGAGTTTAATAAAAACCTTTGGTTTTTCTTCAAAAAAGGAAGAT
>Ga0078972_1008135_pt1 | contig 22358 bp, 14 predicted proteins | sample YelNatPaOPGAMG01_FD_67568 | JGI IMG/M metagenome (GOLD analysis project Ga0078972, IMG submission 67568) | Hot spring thermophilic microbial communities from Obsidian Pool, Yellowstone National Park, USA - OP-RAMG-01 (SPADES assembly) (version 2) | ecosystem: Environmental > Aquatic > Thermal...
ATGGCTTGTCCTTCACCTCGATCACCTCGGCATACACCTTGAAGGTGTCCTGGTAGGGCATAGGCAGCTCCGCCCAGGTCGAGAAATCGGTGCCCGTCAGGATGCCCTCGCCGACGCGGAAGTGGTTGAAGCGGGCCGGTACCTCGCCCTTCTGGACGAGGTGCAAATTGCCCGTGTGGCCGGCCGAGACGAAACGGAAGGTAATGCCCAGGGCCCGCTCAACCTCGTCGACGAGGTCGGCGAAGCGTTGCTGATTCTCCGGCGTGGGGAGAACGCCACAGAGGCAGTTCATGCTCGTGCCCAGCCCGACGAGGGCGATGCCGGGTAGCTCCAGAAGGGCGCGGCAGGTGGCGGTCGCTTCGTCCGGCAGGACACCCTCGCGACGGTCGCCCTCGTCGACCATGACGATGACGCCGTGCGTTGTGCCGGCTGCTTGGGCGGCGCGCGCCAAGGCGCGCGCCGCCTCAACCTCGCTGACGAGGCTGTATTGGCACAGGCGCACGACCTCGTCCACCTCGCTCAAGGCCGGCAGGCGCAGTAGCAAGATGTCGGCCTCAATGCCGCCCGCGCGTAGGCGACGCACATTGTCCAGGCGCGAATCAGCCAGCATCGTGCAGCCACCGGCCAGCATGGCACGCGCTACTTCCGGTTCGCCACAGACGCACTTGGTCACTCCCGCCACCTCGATCCCGTGGCTCGCGCAGAGGCGCGTCACGGCGAGGGCGTTTTGGCGGATCCGTTCGCAGTCGGCGACGATTCTCACGTGCTTCCTCCAGTTGTGTGCAGCTCTCGGGCAAGCGCTGCCAGGCACCTCTCGGCCCTGTCGGGGGTTTGGTCAGCTGGCTCCAGCACTCTAGCACCGTCGCCGCGCGGGCGCAGTCGCGCTCACAACATCAACGCAGGTAATTCACAGGTTCTTCAAGCTGAGCGGCCACACTGAGGGCAGGAGCGACCCCTCAGCTGTCTGTCGGTCGACAGAGGACAGGAGAGTTCAGGAGGCACTGTCGGGCAGGAGGCTAGGAAGCTCAGGAAGCACTATCGGCAGGAAGCACTGTCGGTTTATTGGGCTCATTGGAAGGAGTTGGTTTGATGAGGTTCTGGAACGTTGTGTTTGCCTCCGGGAACAGTGGTTGCCCGTCCGCCCCTGGGTGGCGACGCGCGGGTAGCACGGAGGGCGATGGCAATGGTGACTGAGACTGCGCATGTCGTGCGGCGCGGGACGCTTCTCTTCTGGCTCGCGGCCAGCGCTGCCGCGCTCACGCTCTTTGAGCTTGTCAGTGGCATGATCCTCTGGCTGGCGCTTCCTGCGGGGCAGGGCTGGCGATTCTCGCGTGCCTTCACGGTCTGGGGGCTCGAGAGACACAGCTGGATCACCTTGCATAATTGGGCAGCCCTCCTGCTCACCGCCGTCATCGTCGTGCACGTTGCCCTGCACTGGAAGTGGGTTGCGCGCCAGACGCGCGCCTACCTCGTGGGCGCCGTTCGCTAAGCTGCGGGCGCCGTTCGCTAGGCTGGGAGATGGGGGCGCGGAGCGGCACCGCTCCGCGCCCCCATCTCCCAGCCTAGATCCGCGCTCGCGCCCGTGTCAGATGCAAGGGGGAGTGATAGACTACGCGCTATGCGTGAGGCTTGCGTCAGCCACATCTACCGCACTTTCGCGGACTAGCTACTAGCTGTTCGAGAGTGGCTGCGCTCGTTTGGGTGCAGCTCAGTCCTGTCCGTGCCGTAGAGATCAGCCACAGCGAGGTCGCCGATGACCACCCCAAGAATCAACCCCATCACTCCCCGTCTGCGTTGGGAAGTGCTCTCCTCCAGCGAGATCGAGCGCATCCACGAAGCGACGCTCGATATCTTGGAGGACCCCGGCATCCGTTTCCCCTCGGCGAAAGCCCTCGATGTCTTGGAGCGCGGCGGTTGCCTCGTTGATCGCGCGACGGAGATGGCTAGGCTGCCGAGGAAGGTGGTCATGGAAGCTGTCGCGGCGGCCCCGCGTCAGTATGTGTTGGCCGGACGGGACCCCGCTTGCGACATGGTGATCGATGGCCAGCACTGCTATCTCTCGAATGACGGCTCCGGTGTGTTCGTCTTCGACCGTAAGACGGGTGAGAAGCGACCCTCGACTAAGGCGGACGCAGCGGAGTCGGCCCGCTTCGTCGATGCTCTGCCCAACATCAGCTACTACTGGGGTCCGGTCGTGACCTCGCAAGATGTGCCTCCACAGACGAAGTCGCTGCACGACTCCGAGGCCGTACTCACCAACACGACCAAGCACTACCAGGCCGTCACCACGGTTGGTGAGTCAGCCGCCCGGGCATTGGTCGAGATGGCGTCGGTTATTGTTGGCGGCACTGACGAGCTGCGCAAGCGGCCGATCATCAGTTTCATGCAGTGCGCGGTCGATCCGCTTGCGCACGATGGTCCCAATCTCGAAGCGAACCTCGTGGCGGCCGAGTACGGCTTGGCCAGTGGTTTCATGCCCATGCCCCTGTCGTGCGGCACGGCGCCAGCGACGCTAGCGGCGAACCTCGTCGTGCAAAATGCCGAGGCGCTCTCGGGCGTGGTGCTGCTCCAACTGGCGCAGCCCGGCGTGCCGTGCTTCTTTGCGGGGGCTCCCAGTGTGATCGATTTAAAGACGGGCGGCTACACCGGCGGTAGCCCTGAGGACTACCTGTTGGCCGCCGCGGCCACGCAGTTGGCCCACTTCTACGGCCTGCCCATGGCGATGGGCACGATGGCGACTGGGGCGAAAGAGCCTGGTTGGCAGGCGGCCGTCGATGACTCGCTCTCGACCTTCGCCAGCGTCATGACCGTGGCCGACATGATGAACGGCGCCGGCTTGCTCGACGGCTCCAAGATCCTTTCCTACCCGCACATGGTGATGGAATGCGAGATCTACGGCATCGTGCAGAAGGTGGCGGAGGGGATCACGGTCACCGACGAGACGCTCGCTCTCGACGTGATCCGCAAAGTCGGCCCGAACGGGACCTTCCTGGGCGAGAAGCACACGCGCCAGCACATGAAGGAGATCTGGCGGCCGACGATATGGGATCGCTCGACGTACGACCAATGGGTGCGTGAGGGTAAGCCGGGTGCGCTCACAAGGGCCACCGAGATCGCCAACGACATCCTCGATAACTACCAACCGGAACCGTTGCCCGACGACGTGCGCGCTGAGCTGCGCCGCATCGTGGCGCGGGCCGACGCCGAGGCGGCGGTTTCGGGATGACCGGCGCACGCCTTGTGGTGTGGGACGACGACGCCTGCTGGCGCGTCCACGAGGCGACACTGGCCCTACTGGAAGAGACCGGGGTCGAGGTGCGCAACGCGAAGGCGCGCGCCCGCCTCCAGGAGGCGGGCGCGCGCCTCGACGGTGAGCGAGTGCGTATTCCCGCCGAGCTCGTCGACGCCGCTCTGCAGAGCGCACCGCGGCGCTTCTCTTTGACCTGTCGCGACGGCGGTGCGCCGCTGACGATCGCCAACGGCACAAGCTACTTCGGCACCGGCGCCGACTGCCTCTACGTGCGCGACCTCGCTACCGGGCGCCGCCGGCGCGCCGTCACGAGCGATATCGAGGCGATGGCCTCCCTCTGCCAACGCTTGCCCGACATCGACTTCGTCATGTCGATGTGGGTGCCCGACGACGTTGCGCCGGGGGCGGGCGACGTCGCTTCCTTTGCCGCCATGCTGACCGGCACCGCCAAGCCGCTGATCGCCACGCCGGATAATGGGGCTTCGCTGGCGCGCATGCGCGAGCTGGCCGAGCTGTGCGGCTCGGCCGACAGCTTCGCCTGCTATGCCATGTCCAAACCGCCGCTCATCCACAGCGCCGACGCTATCGAGCGTCTCACGGCCTGTGCCGAGTGGGGCGTTCCCCTCGTGTACCACCCGGCACCGTCTGCGGGTGCCAGTGCGCCCGCCTCGATCGCGGCGGTGGTCACTGTAGCCAACGCCGAAGTGCTGAGCGGCCTTGTCCTGCATCAACTCGTGCGGCGGGGCGCGCCGTTCATTTACGGCGTCGGCGCCGGCGTGACGGACATGCGCACCGGCGTCGATGTCTATAGCGCCCCGGAGCACTTCCTCGGTAACGCTGCCGCGTGTGACTTGGCGCGTTTCTACGACCTGCCGACGTTTGCCTATGCGGCCGTGGCCGACTCGAAGATCCTCGATGAGCAGTACGCTGCCGAGGCCGGTATCACGACGGTGCTAGGCGCCCTCTCACGGGCGACCCTGCTGCACGATGTGGGCTACCTAGAGTCTGGCTTGCAGGCCTCGTACGAGACGATCGTCCTGGGCAGTGAACTCGTCAGCTACGCGCGTGCCTTGTTGCGCGAAGTCGGCGTGAGCAACGGAGCGCTGGCGCTCGCCGAGATCAGCCGGGTTGGGCCTGGGGCGACGCACTTGGGCACCGATTACACGCGGGCCCACCATCGCGAGTTCTGGTCGCCTTCACTCTTCGATCACGGCAGCTACGAACGTTGGCGGGCGCGTGGTGCGACGACGCTGCGCGAGCGCGTGCGCGCGCAAACCGAGGCGCTCATGGCCATGCCGCGCACCTACGCGCTCGAGGACTCCGTCCGCGAGCGCGTGCAGGCTCTGGCCAGGAGTGCCGTGACGATCAAGGAGGCACCCCGTGAGTGAGGCAGGCCAAAGTTGGGCCGGCAGCCGGCTGGCGGCCGACCTGATCAGCTCGGCGCAGGCGCAGCGGGTGCGTGAGGCAGCGCTCACGCTACTTGAGCGAGACGGGGTGTTCGTTCCCGGACAGAGCGCCCAGGCACTCTTCGCGCAGGCGGGCGCGAAGCTGGATTCCGCACGGGGGGTGGCCTACCTGTCGCCGTCGCTGATTGAGCGGACGCTTGCCTCGCTACCGGATCGCGTGGTCCTGGGGGCGCGCTCCGCAGCGGATGAGGTTACCCTCGACGGTGTGAAGTGCCGCTTGGCGACCGGGGGACCGGCCCATGAGGTGCGCGAGCTCGATGGGCAGCGGCGGGCCGCGACGGCGGGCGATCTCGCCGCCGCGTGTCGTCTGGCCGACGCCCTGCCCGAGATCGCCCTCATCAGCGGCCCGCCGCTGCCCGCACTCGACCTTCCCGAGCGCGGCCGTGCGCTGGCTGAGCTCGAAATCTGTCTGACCAACTCGAGCAAGCACGTGCAGCTACACACGGTGAGGACGGTCGGCGAAGCGCGTGCCCTGATTGCCATCGGCGAAGCCCTCGCCGGCTCACCGGAAGCCATGCGTGCGCGGCCGCCGCTGTCTCTCGCGGCGCCGGCCGCGCACGAACTCGACGAGGTGCGTCTGGACGCGCTGCTGACGGCGGCGGCCGCGGGACTGCCGGTGAGCTTCTCGCTCGCCGTGAACGGGGAGTCAGGCGTGCTCTCAGCGGATGCTGGCCTCTCGCCGCTCGAACGAGCCCTGGCCGAGAACCAGGCGCGGGCCTTGGCGGCGGCCGCCCTCGTACAGCTCGCCGCACCGGGGGCACCGTTTGTCGCCCTCCTGCCACTGCAGCCGCTGCCCGAGACGGCGCTGCACCTCAGCGGTGAATCCGGTCGCGGCGGCCAATCAGACGCGGAGGTCCAAGCGCGCCCGGCGGCGACGCTCGATGGCTATCCGCTCGCCTTGGCGTACAATCAGCTAAAGGGCGCCTGGGCGTTGCCCCTCATGGGTCGCGGATCGTGGTCCGCGGCCGTCGTCAGTGGCTGGGAGGCGTCTGTGGCCAGCTCTGTGGCCACACTGGCGGCGTCGCTGGGCGGCGTCGATCTGCTGGCCGGTGCTGGTCTCCTCGAGGGGGGCACCGTGTTCTCACCGCAGCAGCTCGTGCTCGACTGCGAGTCGCAGGCAGTAAGTGCGCGCATCGCCCAGGGGATTGAGGTCAGCGAGGAGACGATCGCGCTGGAGACGATCGAGGCAGTCGGTATTGGCGGTAACGCGCTGGGTCAGCGCCACACACGCACGCATATGCGTGACGTGTGGCGACCGCGGCTCTTCGATCGCTCCGCCTACGAAGCGTGGCTGCGCGAAGGAAAGGCTGGATCGGAAGACAAGGCCACGGAGTTAGCCGCGCACCTGCTGACCACGCACGAGGTACCGCCGCTCGAGGCTGAGAAGACGGCCACTGTGCGGCGTATCATTGCCACTGCCGGCCTCTAACTGGCCAGCGAGTCGCAGTCGGCAACGGGACTTTCCCTGATGTAGTCAACGCCGGAGATTGGCGGTGTGAGCACGGGCGATGCGAAGCGGCGCCTCCGCTTTGCAGGAGAAGGAGATGACGAGATGGGCAGACACTGGAAAGAGATCCCCCTCTTCAAGGACGTAACCGAAGAGGAGTGGAACGACTGGAAGTGGCAGGTCCGCAACCGGTTGACGACGCTGGAGCAGTTCGACCAGGTCTTCAACCTGACGGACGAGCAGCGCGAAGACATCCGGGCCGCTATGGGCCGTTTCCGCGTGGCGGTGACGCCGTACTACGCCTCGCTGATGGATCCCGACGATCCAAAGTGCCCAGTGCGCATGCAGGGCGTGCCCTCATCCAAGGAGCTGATCCCCAACAAGAGCGACCTGAAGGACCCGGTGGCCGAAGACGTCGACGCTCCGACGACCTTGATCACCCACCGTTATCCCGATCGCGTCCTGTTCATCACGACCGAGATGTGCTCGATGTACTGCCGCCACTGCACGCGCCGGCGCAAGGTCGGCACCTCCGAGGCGGTGGTGAGCGATCAGGATTACGAGAACGCTTTCACCTACATTAAGCGCAACCCTGAAGTGCGCGACGTCCTGTTAAGTGGCGGCGACCCCTTGACCCTCTCGGACGAGAAGCTTGAGTGGCTGCTGCAACGCGTCACCGAGATCGAGCACGTCGAGATCGTGCGTATCGGCTCGCGCATGCCGGTGGTCTGCCCACAGCGGATCACGCCCAAGCTGGTCGAGATGCTCGCTAAGTACCACCCGCTCTACCTAAACACGCACTTCAATCACCCGAAGGAGATCACACCGGAGTCGACGAAGGCGTGTGCGATGCTCGCCGACGCCGGCATTCCGCTCGGGAACCAGTCGGTGCTGCTCCGTGGCGTCAACGACTGCGCGCACGTGATGAAGCACCTGGTGCAAGGCCTCGTGAAGATCCGTGTCAAGCCATACTACTATTACCAGTGCGATCTGGCGGAGGGCATCGCTCACTTCCGTACGTCCGTGGCGAAGGGCATCGAGATCTACGAGAGCCTGCGCGGCCATACGACGGGCTTCGCCGTGCCGATGTACATCATCGACGCCATCGGTGGCGGCGGTAAGACGCCGGTAATCCCCAACTACTTGATCTCCCAGGCTCCGGGCCAGGTCATCCTGCGCAACTATGAGGGTGTAATCAGCAAGTACACCGAGCCGGACGACTACACCTTCGAGTGCCACTGCGCGGACTGCGAGGCCGAACGCGAGCGCCAAGGCGTCGCCAAGCTGTTCGACGTTCCGGGTCCCACGCTCGAGGATGTGTGGGGTGCGCGTTGGCAGAAGGTGAAGGACCGTAAGGCCCTGATGGCCGACATCCACAAGGAGCCATTCCGCGTGGCCCACTGAGAGAAGCACGCGTTTGTAGCGGGGCGGCGCGCCGTTCGGCGCGCCGCCCCACATCCTGACCAGCTCCGTGTGCCGGAGGCTCCATGCCCAAGATCTTTGTCGAACCGATCGGCGTGACCATTGAAATCGATGTCCACGACAGCCTGCTGACGCTCAATAACAGCGGCAAAGTCGCCATTCCGAGCGACTGCGGCGGGCGCGGCACGTGCGGCAAGTGCCTCGTCCGCCTAGGTGCAGGCGAGCTCACGCCGCCGACCGATGCTGAGCTCAAGAAGATCCCCGCGGAACGCCTTGCGCAGGGATGGCGGCTGGCCTGCCAGGCCTATCCGGCCTCCGAGCGCGTCTCCATTGAGGTGCGCGAGACGCGTGGGCACCGCCAAATCCTCACCGCTTCCGATCTGCAGCGCGGTGAGGCTCTCTCCGCGGTGACCAAGGAAGTGGTCACGCTGGCGCCGGCGAGCCTCGAGGATGCGCGCGCCGACGCCGAGCGCCTGAAAGATGCCTGCGGCGCGCAGAGCGTACCGCTGTCGGTCTTGCGCGATCTGCCGGACACGCTGCGCGACCACGATTGGTCTGTGCGCGTGACGCGCTACCGCGACCACGACCAGTCGACGGCCGTCATCGACGTGGAGCCACCCGTGCGCGAGACGCACCCGTACGGAGCGGCGGTCGACATCGGCACGTCGAAGATCATCGCGTACTTGGTCGATCTCCTCGACGGCCGACTCGTCGACCAGGAAGCGGTCGAGAACCCACAGATGCGCTTCGGTGAAGATGTGGTCACGCGGATCACGCAGGCGATCAGTGACGGCCATCTGCGCGAGCTCGCCGGCGCTGCGCGTGAGGGGATCAATGAGGTCCTGGCCAAGCTCTACGCTCGCCAAGAGATCTCCGCCCGCGACCTGTACGACATGACCGTAGTTGGCAACACGGCCATGCACCACTTGGCTCTGGGCCTGTCGCCGCGTGGCCTGGGCGGCGCGCCCTTTGCACCGGCGATCGATGAGCCGGTGCGCCTGCGCGCTGCCGAAATCGGCTACGACATGAACCCTGAGGGCCACGTCGAGTTCTTGCCGCCGATTGCCGGCTTCGTCGGCTCGGACTGCCTGGCTGTGGTGGCGGCCACGCGCCTCGAAGGCAAGCGGGTGCCGGCGATGGCCATCGACATTGGGACAAATACTGAGATTGCGCTTGTGCACGAGGGAAAGGTCTCCGTCACCAGTTGCGCCTCGGGGCCGGCCTTTGAGGGCTACCAGATCACCTCGGGTATGAAGGCGGCCGAGGGAGCCATAGAACGGGTGACGTTTTCGCCCGAGGGTTTGCCGCGCCTCGTGAAGACGATCGGTCATGTGGCTCCTCTGGGCATCTGCGGCTCCGGTGTGGTTGATGTGCTCGCTGGCCTCGTCAAGACCGGAGTGGTCGACAAGAGCGGCCGTATGCAGCCACACGAGCGCGTGCGCGAGGGTGCTAACGGGCGAGAGTACGTGCTCGCGCGTGGCCGGGAGGGCGACATCGTCTTCACGCAACACGATGTGCGTGCTTTGCAGCTGGCCAAGGGCGCCATCGCGGCGGGCTGGTCGCTGCTGCTGGCACACGTCGGCCTCGCGCCGGACGACCTGCGCCACGTCTACGTCGCCGGCGCCTTCGGTAACTACCTCGACCTGGCCAACGCGTTGGCGATCGACTTGCTGCCACCGGTCCCGAGAGAGCGCATCGCCTTCGTCGGCAACGCGGCCGGCGTGGGCGCGCAGATGGCGCTGATCGACGTGCGCCAGCGCGAGCACATCGCCGGCCTGCGGAAGCGGATCGGCTTCCTCGAACTGGCTACCGACAAGCAGTTTCACACGGTATTTACGGAGCGCCTGAGCTTCGCCTAACGGAGTCCACGGGCTTCGCCCGACGGAGCCCATCGGCTGGCGCAGCAATCGCCCGGACCCGTCGGTCGCCGGCGGGCCCTTTGCGGAAGGTTGATAGCGGTGGGAAGCGGATCGTCGGCGACACGTGAGGGGCGCTCGGGCGCGCCGGGCGCGCCCGGCGCGCCCGAGCGCCGGCGCGCTATTGGCTATGCGAGCGTCGGCGGCGCCTCGCTCATCATGGGCTCGATCGGCGTCATGGTACGCTACGCCACCGCTCCCGCCAGCATGTTGCTCGTCATGCGCATGGCGATCGGCGGCGTTGTCGTCGGCTACCTCTTTGCGCGCGCTGGAGCCCACGCCGACTTGCGCCAACCAGGCGTTCCCAAGCGGCTCGTACTTGTCGGCGTGGTCGCCGCCGGCAACCTGCTCTGCTACTTCACGGCTATCCGCTACACTGATGTGGCAGTAGCCATCTTCACCTCGTACATGGCGCCCGTCTACGTGGCTCTGGTTTCACCGTTGGTGCTCAAGCAGCCGACGGAGAAGGCCGTCTACGGTGCCCTGGGGCTCTCGTTGACGGGCATGGGCGTCATCCTCGTGCCCGGCTTGATCGCCCGCGGCGCTCACCTCTCCGCCTTTGGCGTTGCCGCCGGCATCGTCGCCGGTGTCTTGTACGCCGCGTTTCTCATCATTGCTAAGGGTCTGCGCACGCACGTGAGTCAGTACACCGTCGTGCTCGCCGAGTGTGTCGCGACGACGGCGCTGCTCCTGCCGCTCGGCCTCTATCAAACGATCGCTACCGGCTACCACATCACGCTGCGCGACCTCACCATGGCAGTTCTCCTCGGCGTGCTCAACACTGCCCTGTCATTCAGCCTCTTCCAGCACGGACTGCGCTTCATCCGCGTGCAGCACGCCTCGATTCTGGGCTACCTTGAACCGGTGTCGGCGCCGCTCTACGCCTTCATCTTCCTCTCGGAGAAACCAGCCTTGTGGACGATCGCCGGAGGTGCTCTCATCATCGCCGCTGGTGTGCTTGTGGTGGCGCTGGGGAGGGCCGAGGAGGAGCCGCTGCCCTAGCTGTACGAGGCGCGCCGGCAGGCATGGCCTGGGCGGCCAAGGCGCGGGACGTGCCTGCGGGGGCTGCGATATACTCGCAGGCGCGCCGTGGCAGCGGCCTTGCGGCTGGCGGCGCGCCCGGTGGTCGAGTAGTCCGACGCCTCGAACCCGGCTCTGCTGGGAACTCATGCGTCGTCGGGTAGTACAACGTGGATGGGAAGTCTCACACGGCACATCGCTCGCTTCCCGAGAAAGGAGTCCCGATGAGCAAGAAGGCAGTCAGCGCCCCGCCGTTGAAGCTCGAGAAGTCGCTGAAGATGCTGGAGGACGCCTACCGTCTCACCCCGGGCGGCGTAGGCGGCATCCGGCGGCCCTACAACTTCGTGGTCGGCGAGTACCCCGTGTTCATCACGCACGGTCGTGGCGGACACATCTTCGACGTCGACGGTAACGAGTACATCGACATGCTCTGTGCCTACGGACCGATCATCCTGGGCTACGTGGAGCCCGAGATCAACGACGCCGTCAAGGCGCAGATGGACAAAGGCTTTTGCTTCAGCCTCGTGCAGCCGGTACAGAACGAGCTGGAGGAGCGTCTGATCAACACGCTGCCGTGCGGTGAGCAGGCGATCATCGTCAAGACGGGCTCCGACGCCACCAACGCCGCCGTCCGCGCGGCGCGCGCCTTTACCGGGCGCGACGTGATCGCCCGCTGTGGCTACCACGGCTGGGGCGACTGGTGCGTCGAGAATCACGGCGGCGTGCCGCAGGCAGTGGTCGAGCTTACGAAAGAGTTCGCTTACGGCGACATCGCCGACCTGGAGCGCGTCTTCGCGGAGAACCCCAATCAGGTTGCGTGCGTCATCATCACGCCGGTTGGCCACCCGTTGGCGGCTCCCGTCGTGCCGCCGCCGCCCGGGTACCTGGAGAAGGTCAAGGAGATCACCCATAAGAACGGCGCGGTGCTCATCTTCGACGAGATCCGCACTGGCTTCCGCGTAGCCATGGGCGGCGCCCAGGAGCGCTACGGCGTCACACCCGACTTGGCGACCGTCGGCAAGGCGATGGCCAACGGCTACCCGATCGCGGCGGTGGTGGGCAAGCGCGAGGTCCTCTCGGTCTACGAGAAGGACGCCTTCTTGAGCTCCACCTTCTTCCCCAACAGCCTCGAGATGGTCGCTGCCATGAAGTGCATGGACATCCTCGAGCGTGAGAAGGTGCAAGACGCGATCTGGGAGCGCGGTACGCGCTTCTTGGAGCGCTTGGGCAAGATCGTCGAGGAGTCCGGTGTGCCGGTGACGAAGTCCGGCATTCCGCCCATGCCCTTCCTCACCTTCGACCGGGTTGACGACCACTACCGTGAGCGGCGCACCGAGTTCTACACCCAGTGCATCCGGCGTGGCCTCTTCGTCCAGCCCTATCACCACTGGTACATCGCCTACCGGCACACGCAGGAAGACCTCGACCGGGCGCTGACCGTGGTCGAGGAGGCCCTCGCCTACGTGGCTGAGAAGTATCCCTGGCAGAAGTAGCCCCAGCGGCCTGTGCAGGCCGCCGGACAGGGGCCTTTGAGTAGCTTCAGCAGGGTGACGAGTGAGGGAGGCATCCCCATGGAGAAACTGATCATCACCGTCGCGGGCGTGGGTGCCGAGACGACGAAAGAGGCGCAGCCCAACTTGCCGACTACGCCGGCGGAGATCGGTGTCGATGCGGCTCGTTGTCGCGAAGCTGGCGCCAGTATGTACCACCTGCACGTGCGCGACGAGAACGGAGCGCCGACGCAGTCGAAGGAAGTCTTTGCCGCCGCGATTGCCGAGATCCGCCAGCGCACCGACATCATCATTCAGACCTCGACGGGGGGCGCCATGGGTATGAGCGCCGACGAGCGGCTGCAGCCGTTGGAGCTCAATCCCGAGATGGCCTCGCTGACGACGGGCACAGCCAACTTCGGCGATGACGTGTTCTTCAACGACACGGCCCTCATGACCGAGTTCTACAAGCGCATGCAGGCTAAGGGAGTGCGGCCCGAGTTCGAGATCTTCGAACACGGGCAAATCGACAACGCCCTGCGCCTGGTGAAGAAGCTGGGGCCGGCCGGGCCGCTCATGCACTGGGACTTCGTCTTAGGTGTGCCGGGCAGCATGAGCGGCGAGCCGCGCAACCTCATGTTCTTGGTCGATTCGATCCCGCGCGAGGGTTCCACCTGGACCTGCACCGGCATCGGGCGCTGGCACATGCCGGTGACAATGACCGCGCTGGCCCTGGGCGGCAATGTCCGCCTTGGCTTCGAGGACAACATCTTCTACCACAAGGGCGTGTTGGCCGAGAGCAACGCGCAGCTGGTGGCGCGCGTCGTGCGTCTGGCGCGCGAGTGGGGCCGCGAGCCAGCGACGCCCGACGAGGCGCGGCAAATCTTGCGCTTAGGCCCCTACGCGTGAAACGGAGTTTGCGCTCCGCGGCTTAAGGGGCCGGCGCTTGCCCGTGACGGTGACGCGCGGGCGCCCGGGCGCGACGCGCCCGGGCGCCCGCGCGTCACCAAAGCTGACAACCCTCCTTGGTCGTAAACCTGCCCCCGAACACTCCAAGCGCGGTACTATAGGTCGTGAGCGAGCGGTAAGGGGGTTGGTCAACTGGTACACCTCTTCTTCAGTGACCCGAGGCCGGACGGCGGGGGCTCGGAGTTGTTGCTCGGCTTGGAGCGACTGGGCAATGAGCTGCGCTCGGCCGTGCGCCTGCAGGATGTCGTGCGCGCTATCGCCTCGACCATCGTCGAAGCCTTTGGCTTCAACGAGACGACCGTCTACCTGTACGAGGCTGAACACGACTGGTTCCGAGCCTACGCGGTCGTCGGTCATCACCCCGATATCGACCGGCGTATCCTCGAGACGCCAGTGCCGGCTGAGGTCTTCCAGCGGTTGCTCGCCGAGCGGTTCCAAGTGGGTGCGGCGTACTTCATCGATCATCGCGACTACACCTGGGATCCGGCCGACGCGGCCTACTTTCCCTCACCCGACCTGGGGCCTGCCGGCGAGGACGAGTGGCACACCGACGACGCCTTCTTCGTGCCCTTGCACGACAAGGATGGCGCCCTGATCGGCGTTCTCGACCTGTTCGACCCGCAAGACCGGCGGCTGCCCACCCTGGAGCGCATCAAGCCACTCGAGGTGTTTGCCACGCACGCCGCCGTGGCGGTGGTGAACGCCCGTCAGTACGAGCAGTTGGAACGTACGAGCAAGGAACTCCAGCGACAGTTGGAGGTGCGACGCGACCTCTACGACCTCTCGGAGGTGCTCCTTTCGACACTCGATCAACGGGTCGTCTTCGAGCGTATTGCCGAGATGCTGAAGACGTTGGTGGACTACGACACGATGGATATTCGCCTGCTCGATGAGGAGGCGGGCGAGCTGGTCGCCATCTACGCGCGCGACGCCAATGCCGAACAGATGATGGACTTTCGCATCCCGGTCGATCAGGGTGTGACCGGCTGGGTGGTGCAGCACAACGAAGCGCAGCTCGTGAACGATATGAACGCCGATCCACGCGTCGTGCTCGTACCGGGCACGCCGCAAGGTGAGCCACAGGCATCGATCATCGTGCCGCTCCAAGTGATGGGCCGCGTGAGTGGGGTTCTCAGCCTCGATCGCTTGGGGGGTCGCACCTTCGAGGAGCACGAACTCGAGCTCGCGCGCCTGTTCGCCAACCAGGCGGCGATCGCCATCCAGAACGCCCGCTCCTACAAGGAGATGGAACTGCAGGCCATCAGCGACGGGCTCACTGGCCTGCACAACTACCGCCACTTCCAGGAATCGCTCGCCTCTGAGGTCAGTCGGGCTGAGCGCTACAACGAAGTGTTCTGCCTGCTCATGATGGATCTCGATCACTTCAAGATGGTGAACGATACCGTGGGCCACCAGCGCGGCGATGACGTGCTGCGCGAAGTGGCGGCCGCGATGCGCCGTTGCTCGCGCGAATCGGATTACTTGGCCCGCTACGGCGGCGAGGAGTTTGCCGTGATCCTGCCGCGGACCGGGCTCACTGAGGCGCGCGCCGTGGCGCAACGCATCTGCGACCAAGTGCGCGAGATTGACCCTGGTGCGCCGGGCGTGCGGGTGAGCATGTCGATCGGCGTGGCCGCCTTCCCGGAGTCGGCGCGCGACAAGGACACGCTCCTCGGCGCGGCCGACGCGGCGTTGCTGCGCGCCAAGGCGCTCGGGCGCGACCGCGTGTGCACCTACGGCGAGCGCGAACCGGGCCCGGCGGCCGATGGTCACCTTGTGGCCCTTGGACGCGCCCTTGCCGAGCAACTGCGCCTGAGTCAAGACGAGACGGAGGGCTTGCTGACGGCGCTGAGCGTGTTGCGCGTGCAAGGGACACTCGGTGCTCAAGTGAGTGAGATCGGCGCCCAAGTTCGTGAGGCTTTGGGTGCCGAGGGGGAACGTGGCGCGCCGGAGCGGCGCCGTGGTCGCATCGTCGCCTTGCCGCGCCGGCGCGCCGCGTACGAGGCGTTGCTCTACGTCAACGAGCGCTGGGACGGTCGTGGTTATCCCGAAGGTCTGCGCGGAGAGGCCATCCCGCGGGTGGCGCGCGCTTTCGCGGTGTTACGCGCCTTCGCCGCCGAAGGCGGAGGCGAAGGCGCGTGTGCGCGCTTGAGTGCCATGGCGGGCAACGAGCTCGACCCCCGCCTGGTCGATCGCCTCTGCACTCTGGTCAAGCAGAGGGAGGCGGTCTGGGCTGTGGAGGCGCTCTCCTAGACTGTTGCCGCCCATGGGGCGTTCCTCTTCTGACATAATGAGCGCGTGAGCAACGTCACCCCACTGCGTCCGCGCCGTCAGGCCGCGACCGGCAGTCGTGGCCGCCGAACCGTGATCGGACTGGTCGTCGCGCTCGTCGTCGTCGCCATCCTGGTCGTGACCCTGTTTGCCCGCTACTACGTTGACTGGCTGTGGTTTGGCGAGATTCACCTGCGCGTTGTGTTCTGGAAGTCGATCTGGGCCGGTCTCGTCGTCGGGCCCATCTTCGGCGTGGTCCTCTTCGTCATCCTCTACGGCGCGGTCGAGACTGCCGTGCGCCTAGCGCCGCGCTACCGGGCCTTCGAGGGAATCGACGTGGTCGAACCGGTGCACGAGAACGCGGCGCGCTACGCGCGCCGCATCGGGGCGCTCCTGGTTGCCGTGATCGCCGTGATCGTCGGCTTCAGCACAGCGGGCAGTTGGCTGACCTTCCTGCGTGCGGCGAACGCCGTGCCGTTTGGGCAGAAGGACCCAGTGTTCCACCACGACTTGTCGTTCTACATCTTCACCCTGCCAGCGTGGCAGTACGCGTACTCGTTCCTCTTCGGCACGCTGATCGCGGCGCTGGTGGTGGCCGTGATCGCGCATCTGGTGTTGGGCGGTGTGACGCTCGTGCAGGCCCCGGCGCCGGAGGCGCCGGGGCCTGCACGAGGAGGCCCCTTGGGCCAGTCCATGCGTGCCCGCCAGGTCGTTGGCTTGCACGTCGAGAACAACGCCTTGGCCCACCTCTCCGTCCTGCTGGGGGCGATCTTCGTGCTCACTGGCTTCGGCTACATCATGAAGGCGTGGAGCCTCCTCTTCTCGACCAGCGGCGTCGTCGCCGGCGCGAGCTACACCGACCTGCACGCCCGCCTGCCGGCCGACCGTATCCTGATGGTCGTCGCGTGGATCATCGCCGCGGCGCTGTTTGCCAATGTGCGCTGGCAGCGGCGCTTCCTGCCGCTGATCGCCATCGGCGCCTGGATCGTCGCCCTCATCGCGCTGCTCGGCATCTTCCCGGCGGTCGTGCAGTCGCTGATCGTCAACCCGAACCAAGGCACGAAGGAAGCGCCCTACATCGCGCGCAACATCGCTGCCACGCGGGCCGCCTACAACCTGGAGAACATCTCGCAGACCGCCTTTCCGTTGAAGGGCGACCTCACGGCGGCCAAACTCAAGGCCAACGACGTGACCATCCGCAACATTCGCCTGTGGGACCCCGAGACGTTGCTGCGCAGCTACGCTCAACTGCAGGAGTTGCGCCCCTACTATGCCTTCACCGATGTGGACGTCGACCGTTACGACGTGAACGGCGTCTACCGCGAGACGATGCTCTCGGCGCGCCAGCTCAACATCGGCGGCCTGCCCAGCAACGCGCAGACCTGGGTGAACCAGCACATCACCTTCACGCACGGCTACGGCGTAGCCGTCTCGGCCGTCAACCAGGTCACCACCGACGGCTCGCCCGACTTCCTCGTGCAGGACATCCCGGTCACGTCGGCAGCGCCGTCACTGACGATCACGCAGCCGCGTATCTACTACAGTGAGATCGGCACGCAGTACACGCTCGTCAAGACCAAGGACCCGGAGTTTGACTACCCCGGACAAGGTGGCGCCGACGTCTATCGCTCCTACGATGGGAGTGGCGGCATCCCAATTGGCTCGTTCATCAACAAGCTCGCCTTTGCCCTCAAGTTCGGCACGATCAAGTTCTTCACCACCTCGGCGATCGATAGCCAAAGCCGCATCATCATCCACAACGACATCATGGGGCGGCTGCGCACGGCGGCGCCCTTCCTCACGTTCGACCACGACCCCTACATGGTTATCGCCGACGGGCGCCTCTACTGGATCGCCGACGCCTACACGACCACCGATCGCTATCCCTACTCGCAGCCAACGGGCAACTTGAACTACATCCGCAACTCGGTGAAGGCGGTGATCGACGCCTACAACGGCACGCTGACCTTCTACGATTTCGCGCCCACCGACCCCTTGCTACGCACCTACGAGAAGATCTTCCCCGGCATGTTCAAGCCGCAGAGCGCCATGCCGGCGGCCCTCATGCAGCACGTGCGCTATCCGGAGGACTACTTCAACGTCCAGGCCGAGGTGTTCGCCACCTACCACGTGACCGATCCAGGCGTGTTCTACAACAAGGGCAACCAGTGGCAGATCCCCGAGAATGCCTCCATGTCCGGGTCAGGGCGTATGGCGGCTTACTACGTGATCATGCGCTTGCCAGGGCAAGCACGCGAGGAGTTCGTCCTCATCTTGCCTTTCGTGCCCAACGAGCGGCCCAACATGATCGGCTGGCTCGGGGCGCAGTCGGACCCCCCGCACTATGGCCGCGCGGTGAGCTTCACCTTCCCCTCGAGTCAGACGGTGTACGGTCCGGCGCAAGTTGAGGCGGCCATAAACCAGGATCCGACGATCTCCTCGCAGCGCACGCTGTGGGGCCAGGAGGGCTCGCGCGTGATCTTCGGCAACTTGCTCGTCGTGCCTATCGAGGACAGCTTGCTCTACGTGCAGCCACTCTACCTGGAGTCGCAACAGACGCAGCTGCCGCAGCTCAAACGGGTCATCGTCTTCTACCGTTCGGCGCTGGCCACAACGACGTTGGCCAGTGGCCAGCAGCAGAACGTGGTCATGGCGCCCACACTGAGCGAGGCGTTGGCGATGATCTTCGGGGCGGCGCCGCAGACGGGGCCGGCTACGCCGGCCACCGGACCGGCGCCGCCCCCAACGGGTGTGCCCACCACGACCTCGGCACAAGTGCGTGCCCTAATCGCGCAAGCAAACAAGCAGTTCAACGCGGCCCAAGACGCCCTCAGGGCAGGCGACTTCGCCGAGTACGGTCGCCAGATGAAGGCCCTGCAGAGCACGCTGCAGAAGCTGGGCGCGCTTCAGTAGCGCGCGAAGCTCTCCCCGCGGCGGCCGCTCTCCCCGCGGCGGCCGCTTTCGCCGCGGCGGACAACACGTGCGCGACACTCCTGCGACGTAAACGCTCATGGACGAGCGCCCATTTGCCGATAGTGCGGGCAGAGGTGTCCCTCGAGGGCGGCGTCCTGTGCGCGCGGAGGCGGGTATGACCAAGCGGTGCAAGCCGAGACAAGACGGCTTTAGCTTCGTTGAGCTACTAGTGACGATCATCATCGCCGGCATCGCCTTCGCGGCTATGGTGCCCTTGTTCATTAGCGCCCAGCAAGCGACGGCCAGCGATCAGCTGCGCAACTCGGCCCTGCAGCTCGCGCAAGACAAGCTCGAGAAGATCCGCGCTCTAGACTACGACCTCATCACCGTGACGAACTTGAACAGCTCCACGTTCGCAAGCGGCCAGTTTGGCACGAGCGTGCAGTGGCCCACGGGGGGCGGCGCCACGCGCACCTTCGCGGTCGCTTACTCGATCACTCTCTTGCCCCTGGGCTCACAGAACGGCCAAGAGACTTATAAGCAGGTCACTGTCACGGTGACGTGGACGGCACCACCCTCGCCGGTGAAGCCGGCCGTCTTGAGCACGATGATCTCGAAACAGTACGCCGGTCCGCAGATCATCCAGTTCAACGTGGGGCCGGCAACGATCATGCAGCAAGATGCGACCACTGGCGGGACCGCCATCGTCAGCGGCCCAGTTGTCCTGGATGCCTACATCTCTCCTGACGACATCGCCAGCATGAATCAGTCGGCCAATCTGGCCAACCAGGGCTACGTGCTCTTCACGATCAGCTCCTTGAATGGCACGACGGTCGCCTCCCAGAAGGTCACGACGCCGGTCTCGGGTGAGCCGGCGCACTACCAGTTCACGTGGGATAACTCTCAGGCGACCGATGGCACCTACATCTTCCAGGCGGTGGCCGTAGCCGGCTTCGGTTCGCGGGCCCAGGGCATGCCCGTGTCGATCGCCATGCAGTACACCAACCACGCGCCGCCGCCGCCGGGCAACTTAACGGCTACGGCGGGCAATCAGGTCGTGACCTTGCAGTGGACGGCGCCGGCAGCGGGCGACTTAGCCGACTATGAGGTGTGGCGCTCAACCGATGGCCAGACGTACACGAAGTTGACGGTCACGCCGGACGCGCAGACTACGTCCTACAGCGACACGAACCTTACCAACGGTGTGACCTACTACTACCGCGTCTACTCCGTCGACACAGAGGGCCTTTACAGCGTGCCGGCGCAGGTCAGCGCTACACCGGCGGTGCCTGTTGACACGGTGCCGCCGAGCGTGCCAACCGGCCTCGCTGCGGCACCAGTAGCAGGACAGCCAACGATCGAGCTCACCTGGAACCCATCAACCGATTTCGGTACCCCGGCTTCGGGCGTGGCGGGCTACACGATCGAGCGGAGCGCCAACGGCACGACCAACTGGACGACGCTGGCTACCCTCTACCAGTCGACCGTCTACGACGATACGACCGCCGGTTGGGGCGCCACGTGGTACTACCACGTCAAAGCGGTCGACGTCGCGCAGAACTCCTCCGCCTGGACCAGCCCCGTGTCGGCGACGACACCACCGAAGCCCGTGCGGAGCATCGCCGTGACCAACAACAGCAGCCTGCAGACCTACGTGTGGGTGCAAAGCCCAGTGAGCTACCTGTGGTACTCGACGACGGGCGCGTCCTCGGTGACCTGCCCGAGTGGCCAGTGGGTGAAGAAGAACGGTAACACGGTGACGTGGACGAACTTGCCGCCGGGCATCTATAACATTTACTTCCGCTCGGGTTCTTCGTGGAGCAGTTCAACGCTCTACAAGTCGCAAGCGGTCGATGTGACCAGCGGTAACGGCACCGCAACCTACCCGTGAGATCGGGGTGTGACATGCGCAGGGGTAGCGTTTGGCAGGCAAGCGTGGTGAGGCCGACTCTGAAGCCTCATGTGAGGCGGAGCGGCCTGGCCGAGCACGGTACGGCAAACAGCGGTCAGTTCCGCCGTGGCCAGGCGGGCGTGACGCTGATCGAGCTGCTCATCGGCATGACGATCAGCTTGGTCATTACGACACTGATCTTGGTGAGCTGGTTTGCCCTCTCGGGCTCGTACGCCAACACGGTCAAGCGCGGCGAGGCCGACGACTGGAGCCGGTTTGCCATCGCTCGCATGGAGCGGGAGATCCGCGACGTTGAACAGCCGCCGGCCAGCGTCACTGAGGTCGGCATCGTGCGCGCGCAGCCCTACTCCATTGTGCTGTACACAACCTTCAATGAGGCGGGCAACACCTCGATCAGCACGCCGCCACGGCTTGTCATGTATCGCCTCTACCCAAACGGCGAGCTCTGGCGCTTCTCCGATGTGAACGGCGACGGGGTGATCTCCGGTGTTGACATTAACGCAACCTCGTGGCCCAGTGACACCTACTCGCTGAGCGAGCGCACGACTGGCGAAGGCGCTCAGCTCGTGACGCAGAACGTCGTTAACGCGAGCACGCCGAGCGCGACCGCGCCGACGGCGCTGTTCACCTATATCAGCTACAACGCGGACGGTACCCTGGGGCGACAAGTCGCCGTGCAGGGAATGAGCGCGCGCGACAACATCACGGCCGTCGAGATCAATCTGTTGATCGACTTGAACCCAGGCAAATCGCCGGTCTACACGCACTTGCGCACGACGGCGCAGTTGCGCAACACGCGGTGAGGAGAGGTGGCGAGAGTTGGCGATGAGCCAGGGATTGGCGCTGAGCGAGTGCGTCGTGAGGGAAGTGGCTAAGGAGCCCCACGAAGCAAGGTGACTGCGGGCCAGCGGAGGTCTTCTCCGACGGAGCACGGAGGTGAGGGAGAGATGAAGATGAATGGGCGCCTTTGGCGCCCCGTGCGTAACGGGACGTACGCGAGTGTTCGAGGCCGGGGTGGCGCATCTGGTCGGGAACGCGGCGCGGCGCTGATTATGGTGATCGGCGTGGTCGCTGCCCTCGCCGTGTCGGCAGCGACTCTGGTCGTGTTCACGGGCAACGTGCAGCACAACACCTACGACACGCGCATGCAGACGAAGTCGTTCGCTGTCTGCGAGGCCGGGCTCGACGCGGGCATGGCCCTCTTGGGGCAGAAGTGGCCAGTCTCGGCGACGAGCGTGCCGACCTTCGATACGGCCGGTTTCCGGGCGCGCTTCAGCACGAGTGAGTTTCCTAATCCGCCGAAGGGCCAGTTCATCTCGGTGAGCTGGTACGACAACGCCAGCCCGGCCAACACGGCGACCAATTGGGACGCGAACGGCGATGGCAAACTGTGGATGGTCTCGCAGGCGAACGTGGGCCCAGAGGCGACGCGGGTCATCACGCTGGTCGAGCGCACCTGGTTCACGATGGGTTTGCCGCGTGGCATTCCGCTGTGGGCGGGTGGCAACCTGCTGAGCAACGGCCAGGGCAATAACCCGAAGATCCGCGTTGAGGTGGCGCCGCCGGCGGGCACGGTTACGACCGTGCAAGTGGGTGGCACTATCGAGCAGACGAGCGTCACCGCTCCGGGTATCGCTCAGGTGACGGGCAGCAGCATCAGTCCGCTTGACCAGGTATTCCCCCAGTCGCTCGTCGACGCTCTGACCGCGACGGCGCAAGCGAACGGCCGCTACTTCACCTCGGAGAGCGCCGCTGAGAGCAGTCCGGCCGACCCGGTCTGGAGCCCGCAAGGGGGCTTAAGCGGACTCACGGTGATCATGACCTCGCCAGGGCAAGATGTGATCGTCGGGGGTAACACGCAGCTCAACAGCGAGAGCCAGCCGGGCGTACTGATGATTCTCGGCGGTGGCACCCTCGACTGGCGCGGCACGGCCGACTTCTACGGCGTGATCTACGTGGCTGGTCCGATGGACACCTCGCGTGGCAGCGCGAACATTCACGGTATGGTCATTACGGCTACCGACGAGGCGCTCAAAGGGACGCCGAATGTCCTCTACAACGACAACTGTATTGCCAACCTCGACACGCGCTTCCCGTCGGTTGTGCGGCGGGTGCCGAACAGCTGGCGCGAGGTCCAGCCGACGCCGGCGCCCTGAGTGCACCGAGGCGCGGAGCGCTCCGGCGAGCTGAGTAGAGCGTGGGCTGGGGCGGGGCGGCAGTAGCCGCCCCGCCCCAGCCCATTTACCGCTTCACGGCCGCGGGGTTGCGTTTCCGCATCTTCA
>Ga0078972_1008136_pt1 | contig 22353 bp, 23 predicted proteins | sample YelNatPaOPGAMG01_FD_67568 | JGI IMG/M metagenome (GOLD analysis project Ga0078972, IMG submission 67568) | Hot spring thermophilic microbial communities from Obsidian Pool, Yellowstone National Park, USA - OP-RAMG-01 (SPADES assembly) (version 2) | ecosystem: Environmental > Aquatic > Thermal...
CTGCTATTTTTCCTTTGAAATCATTGCAATAGCTTTTTTCAAGTGGTTCGATAAAAATAATAGGCTTTGTCTCTGCATATCCTGTGTAGTCAAAAGATTGTATAAAGTCTGGAATAAATCCAATTAGAGTTATTTGGTAGCCTTGAGAACTTGCATTTTTCGTAGATGATGTTCTTATTTTTAAAACATGTTCTCCCTCTGAAAGACCAGAGACACTAAAGAGTGGTGCAACAGTCCAAGAGGATGAATAACAGTCTACACTTGTCTCGCTTCCGCCATCCACAGAATAATATAAAATTCCATGGTCAAATAATTTTAACCCTACAACAGTAATTCCTGTCCCGTTGAAAGTAAATTCTACATATTCTGAATTTGATACTGGAGTGAACGAGATATTGTCAAACCATACATATCCATTTCCACCTGTATAATACGCAAAAGCAAATTGAATATAATAAACATCTTGGGGAATGGTTATCGAATAGTTTACGTTAATCCAAGAACCACTGGTAGTAGTTCCACTCGTATATTGAGCTTGGTAGTCTGATGAATAATAAAACCCCTGAACTATTTTATTTTGTGTTATATCATTTTGGTTTTTGTCATAAAGTCTAAATAAAACAATATATTGAGACGAAGAGTTAGTAGAGTAGACATAAAAATTGAGATTATAAGTCTTATTAGGCACAACCTTGTGTAAAACTTTCTCTGCTATGCCATACCCAATTTCACTACCATTTCCACATTTAACTGAATAATCCCCTGTATTTTTATATGTGCTATCTCTTGTAGCAGTTGCTGTTGTGTAATTCCAGTTACTGTAATAGACATAATTCCAGTTCTCTGTTAATGAACTTTGCTCAAATTCTCCATCTACGATTAAATCGTTAGATAGTGCAACTCCGTTGAAAAAGCCGGGATGTTTAATTGTTGCCCAATCTCCTGAAATATAGATATGAGGACAATAAGAAGGAGAATGAATAGGAGACGAAAAGCATTCTGAATTTTTATCATGGTCTGAACTATTATCATATGAATAATAAACTGGGAATACAATATCAGCCATTTTCTACTTCCTCCCAAATAGGATATAAGACAGTAAGGGTTAAACTAAATCTCCAACCTCTGTATCCTACTTCAGGCATTACTGAGAAGCTTAAGTCTTCTCTTAATCCTCGTATCTCCCATATTTTGGTTTTGTTGCTATCTATATCTGTATATACTTTTCTTACATAAAGAGCTGGAACATCTCTTTGTCTTTCATTAGATAGTTTCAAGTCTAAGCCTCCAGTATCTAAAGGATACTTAGTAATAATTTCCAAATAGTATTTAAATTTTTCTGCTTCCCTTATAGTTTTACCTATAATACTTCCCTCAAGACTGAATTTTCTCGGTTTTTCTTTGTATTTATCTATATCAACTCTTCCGCCGGGATAATAAAGGGGCTCAAAGAGAACAAGATTTAGGGAAGAACTATCGTTTATACTTGATAATACTACTGTTGTTGTTTGGTCAAAATTAATTTCTGCGGGGCTGAGATATTGTTCGCTCTCTATCCCGTAAAAAGGGTTAGGAATTTGTGTAAGAGCACTATTGCCTATTACGTAATAAATTTTGTCAGCCATTTGTTAGCCACCCTTTGCATAAGATACATTCTTAACTTTTACACCTACTTGATAAATAACTTGGTCAACAATCTTATTAATATCAATATCGGCTACTTGGTCTACATAGATGTTTAAATTATTTATAGTTATTTCTTTTGAAACTTCATTAGTAGCTACTCCACTCACAGTTGTTGGAGTAGGGTTTATCCCGACAAGTGCATCTCTTATCTCCTTTAGATAGCTTGTCATCTGCTCAAAATATGAAGGGAGAAGATTTAGAGAATTCAAAGGGGCAAGAAGTTGCTTAAATCCCTCAAGAGCATTTCCAGTTAAATTCGTTATTGATATGGGTTGGTCCTTTTTCTTTTCTTCTTCAACTGGTTTTGCTTCTCCTGTTGATTGATACATTTCATCTGCAGCTTGACTCATGGCATTAGCAGCATCTATTAATTTCTGCCCTATTCCACCGAGTAGCCAATCAAGGGGTTTTAAAAGATAGCCTATCATCTTAATTACGAACGCTAAAGCTTTTGTGAACGCAAATATTACAGGTTTGAGAATAGTATTCCAATAGGCTAAAAATACTTTCCCAATTAATGTAATCACCATACCGATAATTTCAGCTAATACTTTAAAGAGAGGCACAAAAGGCTTTAATACATCCATGAAAATTTTTAAGATGTTGGCAAGGAATTGAAGTATAGGAATGATTATAGGTTTAAGAATTGATTTCCCTATCTGTATAAAGTCTTTAAGAAAGCCTTCGTATATGTCTTGGAACATTCCTGCAAATTCACCTAATACTGCGACAAGACCTTGCGAAATAAGCCCACCGATAAAAGAGCCAATTGGCCCTCCCATCAGTCCTCCTATTAAGTCTACTGTTCCTGCTTTTATAAAACCGCCTACTTGTGCTGCAGCCTTTCCTATTGGTGTTTCCTTAAAGAACTTGTCCCATACTCCTTTTACTTTGTCAAACATAGAGGCTAATCCTTCTCTTATACTTTCTATGCTAATTTCTTTTTTAAGAGAAGTCCCGGGGAAGAGAGAAATAATTTTTTGAGAAAAGAAATCTTTAATCTCTTTAGCGTTTATGCCTAAAGTCTTACTTAGCCCATTAGCTACGTCGTCTAATTTTTTACTTGGGTCTAACAAAAGACGAACACTATTTATAATATTATTTGTCCCGCTTCCTAATAGCTTAAAGAAAATTCTAAATCCATTAATTGTAGCTTGTATTTTTTCTGGACCTACTATTTGGCCCATTACATCTGCTATTCCTTTGGCCATACTTGCAAGCCCGCCTACTACTTTACCTACGTATCCTTCTTCGGGGAATATTATGTTAGCTATTTTCTCTCCTGCAAGGGCATCTGTTATTGCATTCCCCATGATATTTGCTGTTTTCTCCCAATTCTCGGGGGCTAAAAGGGCTTGGAAGGCTTTATACTCATCTGTATCTTTAGTCCAGAATTTCAACATTCTGAGTGCAAAATTAGAAATAGGCTGTAATAAACCTTTATCTATCATTGGTTTTATATTGTTCCATATATTATTAAAATCTTCTGTGGGAGCTTTCTCTTTTCTGCCTCCAAGTAGCCAGAGAGCTATATTTGCAAAGCTTTTTGCTAAGTTATCTATATTTTCTTTGAAATCTTTCATAAATGTGTCTACAAGACCTTCTTGGAAGGCTTTCCTAAAGTAGTCTGCTATTCCCATCGCAGCGCCTTTAAAGTCTCCTTGCGCCCAATCACTCATGGCTTGGAGAAGGGTGTTCTTGGCATCTACAAGCCACTTGTCAGCAACTTGTTTAATTTTGTTTTGTGTTTCTGCTAAGGTATTAAGTTTATCATTTAATTTTTCAATCCCTTGATAGTATATTTCTGCTGTCGCATCTAAACCATTTATAAGCTCTGATAAAACATCTTCAAGTTCCTGTAAGACTTCAGCACTGCCTCCACTTTTCTGCCACTTGCTTAAGAGGTCCATTATTTGAGTTCTTGTCTCATTAGAAATCTCTGGAGCACCTAAAACATCCTTTAAATTTTCAGGGACTGTTCCTTTTCTTATCATTTTAAGAGCTTGTTGTATTTGAATGCTTAAATCTTTAGCTTTTTGATATTGTTTTATATATTCATCAATTGCTTTAGATACATTACTGTTTTTAGCAAGTAGTTCGCTTATTGAAGCACTATACTCCCGCATTTTTTCTATATATTCCTTGGTAGAGATGCTTCCTTCTTGGAATTTTTCCCCATTGTTTTCAATATCGTTGATAAGGTCGTCAATTTGTTTATTTAGCTTATTGTAATTAAGCGGCTCTATTTCACCTATTTTAAAATATTTAGTAAGATTTTCCATAAAACCCTTAATAGATTTAATTTCAGCTAAAGGTGAGAACATAACTCTTAAGAAAGAGTCAACAAACTCAGTTGGTAATTTAAGCTCTGTTTTAGATAATATTTTATCAGAACCAAGCTTCGGTGAGGGTTCTTCCTTTTGTTCTTCTCTCACTCTTTGCTCAACAATTTTCTTAATCTCAGGTAGTTGTTCCGTTCCTATATATAAGGCTTTATTAATTTTACTAAGTGCATCTTGCCCTGCTAAAGCTTTTACTGTTTCTCCTAAAACATATTCTCCGCTAATTTTATTCTTAGTATCAGTCTTACCACCAAAATAAGACTCTATTGTATTCCAGAGTTGATTTGCTGTCATCTCGCCCTTACGGTATTTTTCAAAAGCGCTCATGAGTTTATCGTATAATTGTTGTTTAGCACCATAATTCATTAAAAAGTCTTTTAGTTCTGTTAACCCTTTTTGCTTCATAATAAGTTCAAAACCCGGAAGTTCCTGTGCAGTAAGCTTTCCGCCTCTCCAAGACTTAATAATATTTTCAAACTCTATTAAAAATCGTTTTAAGGCTTCCTGCCCTTCTTCAGCTTCCTTAACTAAAGTATCTAAATTAGTAAGGTTGGCATATTGAGAAGAGCGTAACAATGCCCAATTTATATCTAAAGCAGGTTTTTTGCTCTCCTCTTGGAGTAGTTTAAGAAAGTCTTGCCTTGCCTGTCTTAAATTTTTATCGTCTGTCTCTACTATTTCTAATATTTTCTGCACTTTAGAAGGCTTGCTTAATATTGATATTTGGCTTTGTGTAGATGTTTTTATATTTGATAAATGTTTTTCTATTATGTTCATTACTCCTATTCCTTGTATTAAGGAAATCTTTATGCTATCTAATAAAGCAGTCTGCCTTTTTACTTCTGGGATTTCTATTTTTCTCTCTATATCTATCTTCTTAGGAAGTTCCCTTATTGTATTCTCCCATCTCTCAATAGCTGATAGAATACCAGTTCTAAAGGCATTTCCTGCGCTAATAAGTATAGTTCCAAGAGCTCTTACCCAATCCTCAAGATTTTCTACGTTCCCGCCTACTATTCCACCTTCTGCATATCCTACTACTCCTAACTTCTTTCCAGTTTCTATCCAAAGCTGTAGAGCTCTCTTTCTTCTATGAGAAGACAACGGAATAATTGCCTCAGGTCCTTCCTCACCTACAAGAGCGAGATGAGGCTTACTGGTAATGGTTCCAGTAGCATGTCCTCCTGAGAAGGCAGAGGTAAGTATATAAATCAAATCTCTTTGCGCAGAAATAAGGTCTATTTGTTGCTTAAGCCATTCTGTTAGCTGTCCTGACATTACCTTCCCAAAGAATGTATCTATAAAGCCATATATAGGAGCAAATGCAACTTGGAAGAAGTTCCCTACCTCGGATTTAGCTATGTCTCCGAGAGTATCAAAGAAGCCCTTCCCAAATTTCTGGATGAGACTTTGAGGTTTGTCTATACCAAGAGATTCTTGGATAGCAGAATTTAATTTATCAATAGCAGATGTAAAAGCGCCAGTTAGAGCGTTTTGAAAGTCGCTAATAATTCCTTTAAACGCTTGGCTCAAATAAAGAAGGAATTGTTTATAATATTTACTAAGGTCTAATCCGCCTTTACCTGTAAGAAGTCTTGCTATATCACCGCCAAGACTGTATGCAAAAGAATTAAGCAAGTTAACTATCCCTTCACCTATTTTGTTAATATCACTATATAAGTTCTTTGCTCCTGCAATTAATCCTTCCCTATAGGCATTTATAAATTCAGAACCCCAATATTCTAAATTAGAAAGAGGTCCCTTTTCTGCTGGAGAATGACCACCACCAAAATATTTAAATAGTTCTTCTGCAATATCCATTGCAATCTTTCTTGCACGGGTAGCTCCTATCTTCATGCCTTCTGCATAAGAATCCATGAAATCTTCGCCAGCGTTTTTAGCTAATTCAGAAAATTGTTTAAACGTATCTTGCATGTCTTTTAGGAATTCCGAAGAACCTTTAGAAGCATTCTGGAATGCTTTGTCTATACCCATTATCTGAGGGAGGAAAAGAGCAAGTAAAGCAATAACACCTGCTATAACCAGTGCTACAGGCCCTAAAGAGACACCAAATATAGTTATACCTACAGCTGCGCCTGTTGCTGCGGTTTGAAAAGCATTAAGTAGTCCTTGGAGAACTATAATAGCTCTCGCTACACTCGCTACAAGTAAAAGAGAGGCTCCGAAAAATACTGCTACTTTTGCCATTCCGAGAAGAACACTTATAAACACTCCTCCTACACCCTTAAACTTCTCTCCAAGGGCTGTAAGAGATACTACAAAGTTTCTTATCCAATTAATAACAGGGACAAGAACTCCTGTAGCACCAATAACCATCTGATACATAAATCCTTGCCATGCATTACGCACATCTTTTAGCGCTTCTATTAGTTCTACAGCATTTGCTTGGTCTTGCTCATTAAATACTAATCCGAATGTCTTAGCCTTATTTAATCGTTCTGTAATTTTTTCAATATCTTCAGCCATAAATAAGGCAAGTCTTGTATTCTCACGGCCGAATATCTTTGTTAAATATGCACTAATTTGAGCTGAAGAAACACCTGCCTCTCTCAGAGCATGTATACGGGCAATAAGCTGTCCTAAAATGTTTTCAAAGGGTAGCATCTTTCCTGAGCTATCTAATATTTGTATACCTAATTCTTGAAGAGCCCTTACACCTACCCCACTACCATGAGCCGCATCGTAAATTTTACGAGAGAGCACCGCAAGCGAAGTTGCAAAATGGTCTATACTTTCGTTGGAATAATCAAGAGCTACTCTTAAGGCTTGAATGTTTTGCGTAGACATTCCTAATCTTTCTGAAAACCATTGGGTCTGTAGTGCGTAATCAGCTATATTTCTCAGTATTCTTTCAATCCCTTCAGATATCGGTCTAAAAGCATATACTAAAGAAATACCAGTCCAAAATAGATTGCGGAAAATATAATTAAAGTCTCTGGTCTGGCTTATAAAATCTTTAATAGGGTTCGGAATTGCTTTAGGAATTGCTTCTGACTCAAGAGCTTCTTTTAATCCTAATAGTTTATTTTTTGTATTTTCAATTTCCTGTTGGAACTCTTCATGGGTTAAAGAATAGTCCTTGAGAAAATTCCCAGCACTGTATAATTCCGTGCCATATGTTCGTATAGCAAACGCTGCCTTTTTAGTAAATTCGGGGCTACGTGCCATCTGTCCCCCAACGGCTTCAATTCTTTCACCTAATTCACTTAGGTTATTTAGGGCTAATTCTATATTCTTTCTTGATGATAATTGGGACAGCGTAGTGTCTATATTTTGATATAATTCCATTATCTGTTGTTTTAAATTACCTGTTAGAGGGCTGAATAGAGCACCCATATTCTTCAGTTTTTTGAAGCCTTCTAACACAGCCTCTTGAGGAAGACCTAAATTCTGACTTATTTCTTGGAATATTTTTTCTCCTCTATAGCCTAACTTAAGAGCTTTATAATATTCATTTTGTATCTGAGCAAGTCTTTTTATTTCACTCAGATTGTCTTTAATACTACTTGTCGCCTGTGCAGTATCCTGAGCTGATTTTGAGGCTTCCTGCATAAAACTCGCTACACCTTCCGCTTGCTCTCTTGCTGCAGCTAACTGCTCTACATACTCAGCATAAGACTGTTGAATAGGGACAATCTGTTGTGGGACAGGTTCTACAGGAACAAATGCTCTTCTTTGAGGGGGAGCCCCTAAATAAGCCTCTGAAATGGCTCTATACTGAGGGAGAAAACGCTCTTCCTGAGAAGAAATATATTGATATAAGTTCTGAAGCTGGTTCAATAAATCTTCAGGTATAAGTCCACGGAATGTAGCTCCAAGATACTTACCTATATTAAGCTTTAATTGCTCAATTTGACTAATAAATTTATCATAAGTAGTAAATACTTGTCTTACTTCTTCCTCGGTTTGAGGCGTCCCGGCTAACCCACCTTCAGCTATCGGTTTTTCTAAAAGGCCGCTAAACTCCTCGAGGGCTTTCTGGTAAGTTGTGTTTACATTTTGAATTGTATTTTGTATGTCTTGAATATATTGAGGAACAGTTTTATTTAATAAGGCTTCCCGATATTGTTTAAGAGCATCTATTCGTTCTTTGGCAAAAGGAGTTATTTCTTTAACAAATTGTTGATACTCAGGGCTCTCAGTATGTAGACTTTCTAAACTCGCAGTAAGCCCCCCAAATTTCTCTACCACACTCTGTGCTAACTTATCGGCTTCTTTATAAAATTTAAATATGAGTGCTCTTTGCTTTACGGTTTCTTTTAGCCCTTTAAACGTTTGAGAAAGCTCAGGAGTAAGATTAGAAAGTTGCCCCTTATATTGCTGGGCAAATCGAACAAGTTCCTGAACAGATTTTTGTAAATTTTCTCTTGCTTGTTCTCTTAAGTATCGTATTGAACCATACTCAGATACTAAATGAGCTAAATCTTCGCCAATTAAGCCCAATGTCTCGCTTCCTGTAATTGACTTGTATAACGCACTGAGCTGCTGTGCTAATTTAGAAGTTTCTGCAATTCTTATCTCTCGTAATTTCTTAATATATCCTACATATTCTCTACCAAATTCTCCAGTTTTAAGCTCTTTTTCTACCTCTTCTAAAGGCATTAAGCCTCTTTTTCTAAGAGTAGAGGCGGAGGGGGCTTCTTTTGATTTAAAGCTAAATACGTTCTCCTGTTGGCGGGCAACTTCCTGTAGTTCTTTAATACTTTTCTTTGCTTCCTCGACAGTCTTTTTTATCTCAGGAGTTGCCCTGTTAATAACATCTATAATTATTTGGAGCCTATACTCTCCTGCCATTGCCCCCTCCTATCTGAATAATAATAGCCAAGCGGGGCATACAAAACCCCCATCCTTGGAAAGCTCCTTTGCCTGCTCAGAGTCATTCTCTATGCCCCGCCTCATTATTTCAAAGTTCAGAGCAAAATCCAACAAGTCAAGCTCTAATATCTCAGATGGGAGCTTATGATATCGCCTCGCCATCTGGTCTATCAGAAGCGGCATTTCGCTCCTCAGGAAAGGGAGCGTATTCTAACTTCTCCTCTTGTGTAGTTGGTAATCCACTAAACTTTATTATTTCGTTAAATAATTCTGTGCTGTCCTGTTCTGTTAGTTCATATATTGAGAGCTCTTCATCACTGCACTCCTCTGGAGATTTTTTAACTATCTTGGGCTCTACAACTCCTTGTATGATTATTTCATCCATGTAATCCACAATCTTGTCATATCCTACGTTTTGAACTATAGTCTCAGGATTACTGTCTTCAAATACTCCAACAGGTAAATATGATGCTTTTACTACATCTCTTACTCTGACTTTTCTTATTACAAAGCTATAGCCTGAGGAGAGAGTTACTTCTTTTCTTAATTGTTTTCTATACTCAGAAGGTTTAACAGCCATGTAATCACCTCACTTATATTTACTTACTTACAACTATAGATAATTCATCGTTAGAGCTGGTCTTTTGATAAGCTGTAAAGTTCATTGTAAAGTTTAATGGGTTAGGACCGTTAACGTTCGGAGTCTCTCCAGTTATTACAATATTAGGAAGTGATATTGTGGTTTTGTAAACAATACTTGTTTTATAGGTTGCTAAAACATCAATTGTCAAAGATACAGTAGAAGCTGATAGGAATTTCTCATACCATCTTGTACTATCAAACATGAGCTCAAGCCTTCCTGTGATTTCTCTTCTACCTTCTGGAAGATCTACTACTACTGCTACCTTTTGGTTAGGGGTAATATCAGAGTAGGATGAGCCTAAATCCAATAAATTATTGAAATATCTATCTGTTATGAGGTTATTATTAACTGTTATTTCAAAGCTTCTTACCTTTACTACCGCAGCAGTCCCATCATTTAATGTAACATTTGATAACCAGAACTTAGCTGGGGGTATATTTGATGTTGTTATAGTTTGCCCCGTTGTAGAAAGCTCTTCTCTTTGCCCTTGTATACTAACTCTTAATCTTACAATACCATTTTCTTCACCTGTTATTGTGAATTGGTTAACTTTACAACCTGTATAATAGAAATAGTTCCTTTGAGGAGGCGTATTAGCATTGGAAGTATTTCTGTCTACAAAAATAGTTAGAGATGGTAAAGTATCTGCGAGAGACCATGTAATTTTACTGTTAGATGAGTCAATACTTACTCCGCCCATACAAGCCTGCATTAAAATTACAAATGGATCTGTGGATGAATTAGCATTATAACTTGTGGCAAAGAAAGGCAACTCTATATCTCCAGAAACTGACATACGAGCAGGTGGCTCATAATCTAATAATCTACTTCTTGTGGCTGGTATTATTTCTACTCTTGCAGGCTCTATAGTAGCTTTAATACTTTCTGAAATAAAAGGTAAAGATGCAGTTACAGAGGTTTGTCTTAAGCCATAAACAGGGTTTCCGCTTGTATCTTTTTCTATCGCCCAAGCAATTTTAGCTAAACTACCTAATGGAACTGGCATTTATTTATTCCCCTCCTTCATTTTTCAAAAATTTGGATTTAGTTTCTACTTTTTCAAAAAACGGATTGTTTAGCAAATCATTTCCTATATCATCTGGAATTTCTTTCTCTTCTCCCGGGCTAAAATATATACTAAAATCCGCTTTCCAAACTGTCATAGGATATTCCCCTTTATATCTAACTTTCATTCATTTACCTCCTTTCTATTGCAGGAAATTGTATTTCTGCTACGTGAACTAAAAAATTGCTAAACATAATAACCGAAATATCTGTAATAGATGGTGGCTCATTATAGAACCAAGGTGTAGCTGGGTCCTCAGTCCAGTTTGTCTCTAAAAGTTTTCTTAAAGCTTCACAGACGTTTTCAAGAAGCAAATTAAACTCTATCTCTGAGGCTCCCTCATCATCTAATCCGTAAAATCCACGTATTACAAATAGATGTCTCCTAAATACTATGAAACTCCCACGGAGCTCCTCCTTAACAGACTTCCTTGATATCTCCCACCCATTTATCTTAATTATTTGTTTATTTTGATACGTAAGGGGGACTCCATAAAGAGATTTAAAAACATCTTCTCTATTTGTCCATCTACTATACTTGTGGACTACCCCTATGCCCTCAACTGAATTAATGGTGTTGTATATCTGATTAAGTATTCCTAAATACGCCATCTATTATCCCCTCACAATTTTTAGCAAGATACTCAGCAGTATTCCTAAAATGATAGTATGCTATATTCCCTTTTTTAAGGATTCCTGTCTGAACACGCTTGGCAAGACTATAAGCATCTTTGCCTCTTAAACCGTATTTAAGCTCTGCCCATCTTCTTAGAACTTCAAGGGGGACGTAATGAGGCGGTCCCCCTATCTCAACTATCATCGGGTAATAAACCGCTTTCTTAATCTTGTTATGGTCAGAATAAATCTCAGTATGAATGATATTCTCTTCTATGCTTGTTTGCCATGTTATACTTCTTAACATATTGCCTGTTACGTATGGGATATGTTCAAGAAGATACGTTATTCCTTCTGTTCTCAAAGTTTCCGCAGACTTTAATATTTTAAGTTCTATGTCTCTTGCTAAAGACTCATCTATTTTGATTTCTACTTTAAATTCCATAGCGCCACTCTCCTAATGTTTTGTAGTAAAGAGCCAGTATCTTGTCTGCTCTCTCTGAATAGATTCTTGATTTATCCCTATAATTGACTACATCTACAGTCATGGTCGGGTCTGAAGATTGTGCATAATAAGTAGCTATCTCCTCAAGACCTAAATATGCTGCGTAAATTCCTATCAAGTAATTATGTCTCTCCGTAAGAGGGAACGTATCGGAAGGAGTTGTAGAATATCTTCCCCATAAATTAACAGTTGCGTCAGGAGCTATCTGATAGCCGTAGAGTGGTAAGTATGCTCTTATATATCTTGTCCCACCCATTATTACGATATTCCAGCTGTATTTCCTACCGTAGCTATCCCATATGCTTTCTATAAACGAGACCCCATCAACCCAGCCTGATGGGAGACTAAACGCTAATACGCTTGGCACATACGTAAGCTGTTCTATTTTAAAAAGAGGGTAGTCCACAAGCACCCGCTCAGTTGCAAGAGCTATTAGGTTCTGTTTCTGAACTTCTGTTAAGACCCCTGCTATATCTTGTAGAATATCATTTAGAATATCTAAAGAGTTCATTCTTTATCTTTTTTCTCCATTTTTATTATTTGTTTTTTAGGCACTTCTTCTACTTTCTCAGCTATACCAAGAGCTATTAATTCATTAGCTTCTTCATCAGGAAATCCTGCTATTTCTCCTGCATTCCATAACTTATAGGTCTGTTTAAATTTAACTACCATAATTAATCACCTCTAAATAGGATATACATCTGCCCCACCTAACACTAACGCTGCGCTTGCTAAAACAGTAGGAGAAGTTCCACCTGAAAAACTTGCAGTTAGAACTGCTCTGATATATCTTTTCCTCCCTCTTAAATCTATGTTTAATTCTTTCTGTGTATTTGCGGTAGATATAGTATCAATAGAAGCACCAGTTATATCAGCCCATGTAGAGCCGTCATCTGACTCTTGCAATTTACAGCCTACAGTGAATGAAGTTGGGCTTCCTGATACTGCTCCTACATCAACAAAAAGAACTGCACTTGCATAGCCTAATCTATCTATGCTGGGACCGTTAGTAGAAGAACCTGAATTTGAATGTGGGGCTATTGCCCTTACTACTTTAATATCGCTTCCAATATCTGAATAGACCATTTATTTCCCTCCTTTTATTAATTAGTTATTAGGCTCCCCAAGTAACTTGGTTAATGACTACAACAGCATTCTCGTGTCTTACTGCAAAATCATGCCTCATTATTGCTCTTACTATAGTTTGGTCTAAAGAGTAGGCAGAGACTAAGCTTGTCCCACTCTTATATGTAGCTTCTTTGGAAACGTCAATTACTAATGCCTCATTCTCAGCTATAATTAGTTCGTCAGCTGCTACAAAATATATTTCAGTCTCATTTTGCCCTGTGCCCAAATTCTCAGGAATAAAATGAGATACGTAATATGGATAGCCATGTAATTTACCGTTTAACATTTCATCCCTGAATACAAAATTACCCATATCGTTCACAAGAGTTTTTAAGAAGAACTCAACTCTTGGAGAAATAATCCAGACTGCAGAACTTGTGTTTAGATAAGCCTTCTTCAATTTAAGCTCAGCTTTTGCTAAAGTCTTTATAACAGCATTATATGTGCTACCATCAGGAGTATATATATTATCTGGAACTGCCCAATATCTTAAGCCTTTAGGAGTATATCCAGTGCCATCTCCCCTCAAGAAATATCTTTCTTCCGTTTCTGCCATTGCTTTTACTAAATCATTTCTTACTATCTCATCTACAGACAAAGAAGCATCTCTTAGTAAATCGTTGGAGATTGCACAAAGTGCTGCCATCTTTTTAGCAGTTAATACAAGTTGCCCAAAAGAGAGCCCAGTCTCTGGAATATCTACACCTTCACCAATATAGTAGCCACTTGCACCGCCTGTTTGCTTGGGATAAATAAGTTGGTTGGTGTTCATGGGTATTCTGTTTTTAACTATTTGCCTTATTACAGATTTTGGTCTTAAATACTCAATCAAATCACGAACGTATTTAGGGAATACTAAGTAGCCACCTGCTTCAGAACTTCCCTCGTTAAGTGCTTTAATTAGCATTTCATCTTTATATGCTTTCTCAGCATATCTTATAGCTCCTTCTACTGTCCTGCCACCATTTATTAAGGACTTAACAATTCTTGCTACTATGATAGAACCATCTACTTTCTCTTCTTTTGTCTCGGGGACAGGTCTCTTTAATTCTGCCTCCATCTTGTAGATTTTCTCCTTTAATTCCTCTACTTCTTTGTTTTTTGTCTCAAACTTCTCCTTAAGCTCACTAAACTCTTGCTTAATTTCTTTTACTAATTCTTCCATTTCTTACTTAGATACCTCCTCTTTAAATTTTCTTATTTCATTTAAAATTTCTTTGAGAATTAATTCATCATCTTTTTTCATATACGAGGAAACTTTTTTATAGACCTCACCAATTAATGGGTCATTCTTAAGATAATTTATGTTGTCAAGAAACTCATAAGTTACAAAATATGCGTATTCCTTTCCCTCATCCCCCCATTCTCTGCCTAATTTTTGATAAAGTCTCTTTAAAACACTAATTAATCGCTCTTTGTCAGTCTCTGAGATAGAGGCTTTGTTTACGTATATTCTTGCGGAAATTACAGCACGAGGAATTATATGTGGTCTTCCATCAATTAATCTGACTACTGGGAATTTATAGCCTCCCATATTTTCATCGTTATCTGGGTCAACATATAAAAAGAACTTTCTATATTTCTTCCAGTCTATCTTGTCTTTGTCTCCTGAGCCATCCGAGGAGGCCCACTTTGCTGCATCTCTTCTTGCCACTGCCTCATCCCATGAAGCATTATCATCTGCTACTGGAAAATCTAAGCAATCATCTATAATCATCTTTACCTCCACTACGTTAGCTTTTTCCAAAGCGGGAAACGTAACTAAAGAAACTTCATATAGCTTGATTTCTTTTAAATATCTTGTATTCCCTTTAATATCGTAATCTAAGACGTCATACCCGTATGAAAGCCCATTAAGAGCTCCTTGTTTGAGAAGTGCGTATGCTTCCTTTCCCCGCTGAATCTCTAAGTTTAATTCGCCCTTAACTTCTACGTAATCAGGCTTCTCAGATAGATAAGCTACACCTATTACCTCTTCACGGTTATGTTGCCAAAGGAGTGGAAACTTACTCTTCTCCTTCAGAGTTTTCGTAAACGCACCTTTCTCTACTATATCGTTATAAGAATCCTTCTCGCCGTATACAGTTAACTTGCCTACAAATACTCCACTCTCATCTACTTCAGAAAATTTAATTTCTTTAAACTCCATTTACTCTTCCTCCCCTTCTTCTCGTCTAATTGTATTTGGGTTTATTAAACCTGAATTAATAATGTCTTGGATTAATACGTTAGCAGGCTGGTATAAATCATCCTCAGGCATGTCAGGCTGGTCTAAAAATCTTCTTGCCTCATTCTTAGTTAGTATTCCCGCAAGACGTGCACGGATAACACGGTCCCAAACCTGAACCGCATCCTCTGAAAGAGCTGGCACATCATCTTTATCATACGTTATCTCGTAATCAGGGTTAAACATAGGAACAAGCCATCTATTCAACTCTCCAACTAATAAGTCGCAAAACGGAAACACTGTGTTATAAAACAGGCTCTTAAGTGCGTTTCTGAAGCCTGCATTTGAAGTTCCTGAGTCTCTTAAGAAAATCTGAACAGGGATACCAAGAGCAACTGCAATCTCTTTAGCAGTTATATTAATTACATCTTGCCAATTAAGGTCTGATGGCCTCAAGGACATCTCTTTCCAGTCAAGACCACCTTCTAAAATTAGAGGCCTTCCTGCGTTCTCAGGCGATGAATAAATCTCATTTATTTGCTGTCTTAAGAACGCAATCTGCTTTTCAGAAAGCCTCTCCCTGCTAATTAACGCTCCTGAAGGTCTTGCATTATTTTCAATTAGGTTAATGTTCCAATCTTTCGCTCGGTTTGATAAAATAATTGACTTAGAGAGCGCAGTTAAAGGAGAAAGTCCATAAAGGTCATCTAATGGGTTGTAATTCTTTATATGTAAAACCTCTTTCACAGAATACTGTTTACTTCCATACCTATATCCCTTAATGGGAGTTAAAGAGTAAAAATCAGCGTCTCTTATTATTTGAACCTTGTCAGGTCTCAAAATATAAAGTGCTGCAGGTTTCTTAGTATCTGTTGCCAATACAAATACGTTTCCTGAAAGATAAAAATCAACTACTATTTGCTTAACAAAAGAGGGCCAAGATTGATTTGGATTAGGAGTATTTAGTAGTCTCACTAAATCATCTTTTTTAACTTCTATATTCCCTCTTTTCTTATCAATAACTGTTAGATTAATTGTGCTTACGTTTTTAGCAATAATATCCACTGCAGCAAATACGTAAGGATTAGTCTGATAGCCTTCTCTCGCAATACTTGAAAAAGACTCCAATTGATATCTCCTCGGAGTAAGACCTAAAAAGATACTTACTGTCTGCTTAACACCCATAAAATTTTCTTTCATCTTGTTCCAAAAGCTCATCTCTCACCTCATAATATCCAAATCCTTGGAGCACTTTTCTGAGATGATGTATAAACGGCATATCTCAGGGCATCAAGTAAATGGTCATTAACACCAACAGGTTCCTCCATGGGTTCACCGTTTCTATCTTCCTTGTATTTGTATTCCTCAATCTCTTTAATAAAATTCACACACTGCGGATGAATATAAATCTTATAAGTCTTTACTGTATTAATTCCAGCAATTATATCTTTCTTGGCTGGATAAACTAATAAATCAGCATCTCTAAATTCTTGAATTCTGTCTGGCTCAGCAGTATCTGCATAAATAGGAACATCAGGAAGTTCATATTTATTAAGCTTTTCTTTAATTAACCCGATTAAGACAGAATTTAAAACTCTCGTTACATATATCTCATCAAATACATAAAGCTCGTCCTCCTTCACACCTATAAGAACAAACGCAGAGGGAGAGTTAAATCCAAAGTCAACTCCTGAAATAACTTCATCAAAATTTTCTAAATTTATAGGAAACTCTTTTACTTCGTAATTATTGTAAACTTTGTTTCTTAGAGTTCCCCATCTACCAAGGGCGTATACGGTATAAAGATATTCATCTATATACTTTAAATTTTCAAGATACTGCTTATCTGCTTCGGATAGAAATTTGTTATCCTTATACGTGTATTGGAAAATATCAGTATTAGACTTAAACTCTCCACGAGGATTTTCAAAGAATAGTTCCTTTAGCCACCTTGCGTAGGAGCCGGGGTTAAATGTCATAATCATTTGCCTAAACTCACCGGGAGGAAGCTCTCTCCCTCTGAGAACAATAGATAAATCTAAAAAATCCTGCATAGAAATCTCATCAACTTCATCTACCCAAACATAATCCACATCAGTTAACGATTTTAGTTTTCTGACATCATCAAGAGCCCTAAACAAAATCTTATGATTGCCGAACGCAGGAGAAGTTGTAATATATAAATCCGCCTTATTGTAGTCATATTTGATTTGTAATAAGTCCATCCAGTAAAGAAGAAACTCAATACATGTATTTTTTAACGATGGAAGAGTTTTTCTCGCAATAAAGAATTTTTTATTTTTGTAAAGAAGCATCTGGAGAACAAGCTTCTGAGCAACAGCATATGACTTACCACTCCCACGTCCCCCGTATAAAACAACAAACTTCTTCTTAGATTGAAAAAAGGGAACGTAAGAAGGATTAACATAATCCATAAAATTAATCTTAGGCTTCTCTTTAGGTTTTTCTTTAAATAGTGCCTTCTCTTTAGAGGGTGCCTTTAAAATGTCTCCTATTGTAATGGAAGGTTCTCCCACTCAGAAGCCTCCTCGCCTATTTCTTCTTTTTCTTCTTCTTGTTCTTCTTCCCCATCTTTACCCCCCAATAGTTTCTTTGCTTTCGGTAATAACTCTTTAGCTATAACAACAGTAATTGGGTCCCTTGCCTCCTCACCTAACGAAACCTCAATATCATAAATGGTCTTAAATGTCTCCGCTATGTTCTTTAGGTCTCGTGAGCCTCTTATAGGTATTCTTCCATTCTCTTTAATAAATTCTTCTAATGATTTACCTATTATCTCTTGAAACTTTAAAATCTCATCAAAGTATCGCTTGATATTCTTCCTCGCCTCTTCTTTGAGGGCTTCCTGCATCTCTTTCTTTAACTCTTCCTCAAGCTGTTTGACACGCTTGTCCCAATTCTCCTTGTGCGCAACACGGGAAATAGTAGAAATTCCAACACCAAAATACTCTGCTACAAGCTTGAAGTTACGTCTCGCTCCCAAGCTCCAATAATATTGAAACCAAGCTTCCTTCTCTTGCTTTGTATATCTTTTACTCTCCATTCCTATTTAATAAGAGTAGCAAATATAGATTTTTAGAGATTTCATAGAGAAAATATAAAGATAATAGAAAGTATCCAAATATTGACAACGAAGCGAATATGTCCCAAAATAGCAACAGGAAAACAATGAATAATTTAGAGCTACTTAAGACCCTCGCCGGGGAAAGAAATAAACAAAATGAGTTGAAAATAATAGAGCTCGTAGTTGAAGATTTAAAACAAAACTCAACTCAGTGCTTAGATTATTTCCTCCAAAACTTCTGCGGGGTAAAAAAGAATAAACACGAATTCTATTACTACTTCTGGATAACTTATTACGAGAAAGCATATATAACCGCCGAAAAACCAATAAAATATTTCGCCCTCGTAATGTGGCAGAAATACCAAAAAGATAACATAAATAAGGTTAACACAGTTGAATTCACAGAAAAAATAAAAGAAAAACTCGTAATAACTGATTTTGAAGAAAATCTTTTGGAAGAGATATATTTTCGCCAATTAACGGATGACTTGTCCCCCGATGAGAAACAAATAATTGATGATATACTTAACGGACAAGAATATTCCCTGCCTCCTTCTCTTAAAAATAAACTTAAGAACAAGTTTAAAAAATAACCCCTCAAAGTTTTGGGGAAAATTGTGGGCGTGAAGGGGAGATGGGGGCGTGCATTCGGTTCTGTTTTTGGATCCCATACCTGTAAAGTAAAAAAAGAAAAAAATAAGGATAAAAAAGAACGCTCTGGAGATACTGGATAAAAAGATTGAATAAAAACAAAAAGCGCCGGCGTTTGGCCGGCGCTCCGGAGAGGTCTTAGAACCAAGTTTTATATATATATCTAAAACCGAGAGCAACAGTACTGGGTACTTGTTTTTTTGAAAAGCATACATAGCAAAATGATTGTATTGATCTAACCAGTAATGAATAATATACTGTTTGCCATCGTAATAAAGAGAATATACAATTTTTTTATTGCCTATTGTCTTTTCTCTTTCCCAAATGAGATTCATTCTTTCCACCTCCTCCTCTGAGAATATAGTATAAACATAAAACTTATTAAAATAAGAGCCTTCATTACCAAGATTCCATAAATATTGGAACAATGCTTTTATAGAGTATGCCGTGAACCAATTGTCTGTAATAGTGCCTTCATCAGTCTCTGCAATAGGGATATAGAGAACATTAATCATTTTGAACACCTCCTCTATTGATATATTTTGTCTTGGACATAGAAACGTAAATTTTCGTGCTCTAATTGTTTTTTAATTTTTTCTAATTGGTTTCTATTATATGCAACAAAATCAAGATTTAAACTTGGAACTACTATAATGTATACTTTTCTAACTCTCATTGTACCACCTCCTCACCAAGGATAAGATAATACTTTTCCCATAAGGGAATTTTTTCAATTATTTCTTTCTCTTTTTGGGATAAGTATTCTATTTTCTTTTTTTCTACATTCCATACAATTATTTTTTTCATACTACCACCCCCTTATTTTAATAACTCTTCAGGAAATTCGAACTCATCGAACCATATTTCCTCGTAGATATTTGTTATTATGTCTAATGCCTCATCCTCGCTCATATCCTCTGTTATTCCTGCCTCGGCATCGCTCACCGGACAGCCCGCCCAGAACTCGCCCGGTGATGCGAAACTTTCAATAAAAATATCCTCTTGGTCTTCCCACCACTCCTCAGCAGGTGCTAAATAGGATCTTAGCTCTTGTGTTGCTACATTGTAATATACAATTCTTTTCCATCCAAGCGGAATATTTCTAACATCTCCCATTTTCCAAATCAATTCCTTTGTAATATCCTCTTTCTTAATTTTCATACTATCAACCCCCTTTTTAAAATTTTGACTTAGCTCATCGCTAAGCTTAGCTTCATTTTATCATATATGTTTTTGTATGTCAATTGTTCACTCTAAGTAAGATTTTTTTTATATCCTCGCTTATTTTCCTTTTACCTTATTTATACATATTATTTTTTATTTTTTACTCCAATAGTGCTCAAATAAAGACAATTCCACTGTTGTAATTAATTGTGTGGAAAACTCACAAATGGAAAACTCCAAGATGCAAAAGTCTTGATTGGAAAACTTGATAATGGAAAAGTGGATAATGGAAAAGCCTTGATTGAAAAATGGCGGTGGTTAGAAAAGTGGATTTAAAAAGTGGTATAAAACAAAAAAGCCGGGGCTAAGTTCCCCGGCTTTGACATTCCCTTTGTATTAGAAACTCATAATAAGCCTCGATTATTTCTTTATCCTCAAACCCCCTACATTTTTTCTTAATGCAGGTTTGACAAGGGTTTATTGAAATAACTTCCCACATACCATTATGCCTTGGATCGTACATACTCCCAACTTCACCACAAGGAAGGACAAAATCATAATGATAGACATCATATTCACCATCATACCACATGTGCTCTGTTATATCTCTTAAAATGAATTCTATTTTATTTTTCATTCTACCACCCCCTTTTTAAGCTTTGAAAAACCTAAATTTATGGAACTCGTAAAAAAGACCATAATCATGCTCTACTTCTAAAACTGCAGATTTTTCATAAATTTTTACAAATATTCTACCACTTCCATTGTATATATCTTTTACCAATCTTCTAATAAATCTCTTAAATTTTTTGTCTTTAGTGTTGTAGACTTTTCCACTCTCTGATAGATCCCAATAAACCGCTATGTTATCAACATTACTAAGAAAATCCAATAAATCATTCAACTGATTAATGTTTAACATCATATTATCACGCCCCTTTACTCTTAATTTAGCTTAAGCCTTTATCGCTCAAGCTTAACTTAATACTATCACTTTTATTTTTATAAGTCAACTATATCATCAACGTTAGATTTTATCTTTATTCCATTCTATTTTATACCTTTTATATATTTCTTTTTTCTAAAAAGATAGCTTCAAAACCCCTAAAAGATAGCTCCAATTAGAAAAGTCAAGCGGTGGAAAACTTAGCGGTAGAAAAATAGCGGTGGAAAAGTGCGGGTGGAAAATGAGGGTTGGAAAACTGGTAGAAAAATAGAGGAAAACCCACGGTTGGAAAAGAGTTTGGAAAAGAGTAATGAAAGGGAGAAGTGTAAACAAAACAAAAAAGGCAGGGAAATTTTCCCTGCCTGCTTCATTTAAGGGATTGAAACGCCCTCTTTCACCTCCTTTCCCATATTTTCTTAATTTATAGGGGACCTTATTGGTCCTCGTTTTCTCCTTTTTCCTCTAATGTTTCAAAAACATTTTGTATTGCTTCATCTTTTCCTACTTCCATAGCGTCATTGTAATACTGTCTTCTAAGTTCTTCTTTTACTTTATTCCAATATTCTTTTTCTTTGTCAGCGTATTTTGTGTTGTATATTTCTAAAAATTTATCTAAATTTATTTCCTCAATACCTTCTGCTAATATTACTGCTTTTATTGTTTCTTCATTAACCCAACTTCCATTCTTGTCTATTACTCCACCTATGTTTTCTTTAACTACTATTACATCTTCTACTACATATCCATCTATATCTCTTGTAGTTTTTACTAGTCTTATAATTTTTGGCCTTCGGGTAATCTACTTATTTCATCTTTTATAGCTTGATAATCTTGTTCGCTAATCTGTATATAAGCTTGCTTAGCTGAATAGTATAAGCCAGGATATTGTGTTTTATTTCTTGTGCTTGTTCTCCAATCTTGTAAATCCAATTCAGCCTCTATTTCTTTTCCTTCTACTCTAAATTTCCCGATAATTTTGTGATTACTTCTTGTCCCTTCAATCCTTATTTCTAACTCCATCCCCTTAACACTCTTAATTCTCATCTTCGTCAACCTCCTTTTTAAAATTAAGCTTAATTTAATTTTATCATATATGTTTTTATATGTCAATTGTTTTAAAATAATGTAATATCCTACTATATTAAAACAGCACAGTGATTTTCTCCTTCAAAAAAGTTTATAGGTCTCGGCACAAGGAAAATACTTATTTCTCTCCCTCTCCCTTCTTTCTCCTCTCTTAATTTCAATCTTCCGAAAACTCAAAAAGCGAGTAAACATCTTATTTTCTTAATCCTTAATCTTTGTGAAAACACAACTCAAGAAAAGAGGAAAGAAGAGAAAACAGACAAAAGAAAATTGCGAAAAAATGGTAAAGAGATTGATAAGATTTTACGAAAACAGCATAAAAAAAGAAGAGAAAAGTTTAGAAAAGAGTTTAAAAGGAAAAGGGATTAAAAGAAAAGGAAAAACAAAAACAAAAAAGGGAGTTTTCCCGGTTATCCCGGTACTCACTCCCTTTA
>Ga0078972_1008137_pt1 | contig 22353 bp, 30 predicted proteins | sample YelNatPaOPGAMG01_FD_67568 | JGI IMG/M metagenome (GOLD analysis project Ga0078972, IMG submission 67568) | Hot spring thermophilic microbial communities from Obsidian Pool, Yellowstone National Park, USA - OP-RAMG-01 (SPADES assembly) (version 2) | ecosystem: Environmental > Aquatic > Thermal...
GCGGCTGACGCGAATGCAGACATCGGCATTTGTAAGCCCAGTGATCAGCGAGAGGGACAGGAATCAGTCGCACTCAAAGCCCGCACAGGCTGATGTTGATGAAAATAGATAGAAGGAGAGCGGAATGCTAGCGTTTTGGCGACCGAGTACGGTCAGAGTCTCCATTCTGTATACTTCTGGTATGGGCGTACTCCTTAGACGCATAAATGCAGCGCACGACAGCAGCGATGCCCACCGAATGACAACGTCGCCGGCGCGGGCGACGCACCACCGCTGGATAAGGATCTGCGGCTGCTACACTCACAGCTCGTTTTGTGATATCGCAAGCCAGACTCCTGTCGCTAATGCCTTTTTAGGAGACTCCAAGTATGGGTGCATGGAAACGCCTTGAAGTTTCGACGAGCAACCCAGTACGATCATCCGATGTGCGGAAACTGCGCCAGGAGCTTCTGCTCCAAGAAGCGCACTGGATAACGGAAGAGGAGGTCGACCAAATCCTACCGCACTCAAAGTCTAAAAACATCATTCTGGTCAAGTGTTCGACGCCCAAGGCAAGCGTCTACGTCGTGGAGCAGGATCCGGTGCTGTTTCAACCTGCGCGCTCATCGCTCTACTACCCAACGGTATACACGCTGTGGAAGGTGCGGCGCTGGCCCGCACTCGAGACCATCTCTCAAGTTAGCAAGTTTCTCCTGGGCGGTGCCGATCTGATGCTTCCTGGCGTTTTTCGTGATGACCCAGCGCTAACCTGGCGTGCCACCCAAGTAATCGCGGTACGCGTGCGGGGCAACCCGTGTGCGCTCGCCGTTGGGACGACACTGATCGGCTCGGATAGCGCGGACAAGAACACCAAAGGAAAAGTGCTTGCAGTAGAGCACTTTTTTGGCGATGCGCTCTGGGAGTACGGTTCGAAAGCAGTCCCGAATCGTGGCTTTATCTTGGGTGAGGTCGTTGAGGCAGTGCCTGGCGACGACGACGACGACGACCGCAATGCCGGCGGCGAGGAAGCGGGTCTGGAGACGTCCACCATGAAAGCGGGTGAGGCGCCGCCTCCGTCCAGGAACGATAACGCCGCCACAACGAGTGCCTCATCCACGGTGGATGCAAACCATGCAATCGATGAAGTGGCGCAAGACCTTGAAGCGCAGCACATTATCGACACAGCTGAGACGGAGAACGAACGCGCTCTCGATGTAGAACCGGATCAGTTGTTGATCCAGAGCTTTTTGCAAGCGCTGAAAATTCACCCCAGTCTCGCGCTACCCATTGACGCGAGCAAGTTTTACACTGAGTTCGTGGTGCCAAGTCGCCCGGCAGGCACTGCCCTAGATCTGAAAGCAACCTCATATAAGAAGCTAGGAGCATTTCTCAAAGCGATGGTGAAGCGGAAGCTGATCAAAACGAAGGAACAGCGCGGTGCGATCCTCATTGTTGAGGTTGATCGCAACCACGAACTTTTGCAGTCGTTCGAGTCCCATTATAGCGCGGCGTTTAGCGCATCGGAAACACGGGAATCGCAGTCACTGGCTGAAACGGAACGAGTCATTCACGTCGAGGAATGGTTCAAAGCGAAACCCCACCAGAGAGCATTCCTCGAGGCGCTCGCTGCTGGGATGCCCTCGGTGATGGACGCTGTCGCTGACACCAGCCAGGGCGCTGAGTTTTTCCAAAGCGACCAGTTGTTCAAGCTGCTTGAACACTACGTACGTGCTCATGGACTCGAGCGCCCCAGGAACATCGTCGAGATGAATGAGGATCTCTGCTCGTTTCTGCAATGCGCACCGACCGGTTCACCGCGGCAACTGCCCTTCCGTGAACTTTTCGATCGAATGCTGGAAAGCATGGAGATCTGGCACCGTATCGGTCGTGATGGCAAACTGCAACGCGGACGTGTGAAACCAATACAAGTTATCGTCGAGGATCGCCAGGGAGGTCGCAAGCATATCACCCGTATTCAGCGCATGCGCGTGTACGGTATTGACGACCAGCAGTTTGCCGCCGATGCCCAGCGGCGTTTCGCCGCAGCAGCAACCGTGTCGGAAATCGCAGGAAGCGCCAAGAAAGGCGGGATCCCTGACACCGAAGTCACCTTGCAGGGCTCTTTCGCGGATGAGGTTGTGGAGTTGCTCACGGGTACGTACCATGTTCCCGCGCATCTCGCCGAGATCGTGGATAAACGAAAGAAGCGCGGCAAGTAAAAACGGCTTGGAAAGTCTTACGCTTCGAACGGCAAATTCCGTGAACGCGTATTGCGCCGCACGATAAACTTCACTGCTCGCGTCCAGAGTCGACGCATGCTGGACAAGCGCAACGAACGTTATACACGGGGTGTGCGCGATACCAGCTCGACCAGATACGTCTTGCGTCTGGACTGACCTCGGCGGGAGTGGATTCCACGTGCGACTGTTGTCCAGTGTGTGCGCCATCGTGCGTCCAAGCAGCGTATGCATGGACGGTCTGTAGGGCACGCAAGCAAGTACGCAAGTAGGCAGGCAGGGAGGCAGGCAGGCAGGCAGGTACACACACACACACACAATGAGGAACGCAGTCATAGAGGCATGTCCATGCCCATACGCGTTTTCTGGGTACGATGCGCTATACGACAGCAGCCTGTCCCATCCGAGACCCCGATTTCGTGGCATCTATGGCCCGCCTCTTGCGATCACGTTTCCAGGCATGGAAAGAAGCTGATACCGGGGGCATCGCTCGAGCACATGGCAACGACGAGTTCAACTGTTCGCAGTGTTCCAGGCATACCCATCGGATCCGTGCCAGTCGGTAGAGGTATTGCGTTATGCGGGCTCACCAGCGGTCCAGAATTATCCATTATGGGGTTCCGCAGGTACCTCGTGCTGCGCTTGCAGAAAACAGACGCGGCGACGTGAGCCGCACCGCAACCCTGCCCTGAAACGTGACACCGAGAGCGGGTGCGCCTGCAGTGTGAAATGCACCGAAGCTTTTCCCAGTGCAAGATCGAAACGTCATAGACTCTGTGGCGTCATATCTCAAGTCTATCAGATACGTAAATGCGCGTATCGAGCGCGCGCTATAGAAAACAAAAAAGAGAAACGAATCAGTAGCTAGGAATGAGATTACGATTTCTTTCCCTGTTCTACGGTAAACTCCAAATAGGGGAAAAGTTTTCCGCATTGTCGACAATTTACCTCATGGGCGGAAGGCCCCGGGAGCCGGACGAGTCTGCTCGGATCGTGCTTCATGCGGCGCTGCAGTGGCGCGTGCTGTAGTGGAAACTGAGCAACTCGTCCGCAGCGCAGTTTATTCTGGGACTAGGGCAGTTAGGGAGCGTCGGGGCGTCGGCCTGGTCGCAGTGGTCTCCCAGTATATCGCTACACGCTGCCGCAGCCAGTACGTCTCTCTGCGCAGCTTGCAGGCTCCCAGAACGATAAAGAATCCTAATTCTGTGACTAGTGAACGACCTTTCGAGCCGACGCGCTCAGTGGTATGGCTAGGCCCTTCTGTCTCCGAGACGGATCCGCGCCAGCAGTGTTCAGGCGCCAAGGCGGATAACGCACGGCTGGCACTCGCCGCACAATAGACTGTACAAAACGACCGGTACATCCGAAAACAGGAAACGGAACTGGGAGGTATGATGCATCATGGTGGACGACTACATGAATCGTAATACACACCCCATAATCTGGGATCCAGTGGTCAATGTAAACACTTCGTTATCGGCAAAAGCACTTCGAGCACGGCTGACGAGGCGCGCTCGCAAAGAGGCGTCGCATCCGCCGAGCGCGCGGATTCTCGACCTGGAACCCTTCCTCCTCGTCCTCCGCCTCCGCGGGTCTTCTGCGTTGTGTGTAGGCTCTGAATCGTGAGCCGCTGAACGCGCCTCTGCACGCGTCGAGGTAAACAGTTCACCTCTCGAGAATGTTCGTCATAGGCAACGCACCAAGTTCTCCAAGCGGAAGGAACGCTGGTACGCGAGCAGTGTGCTCACGGCCGATGAGCTCGCACTGTCCAGTGGTGCGAAACCAGTCGCAGCGCCAACGCTGGGCTTCGCGTCGTGTACCTGCTTTTGACAAGAGGCGAGTAGCTGGCTCGGCGCGCACTCTGGTCTGCAAAGCGCCGACTCTAACGGATGATGTGTTTGAATCGGAGGTGCTTCAGGCGGATGTGCCTGTCTTGGTAGACTTTTACGCGGAGTGGTGCGGGCCCTGCAAGCTGATTGCGCCGTTGATCGACTGGGCGGCGAACGAATTTTCGGGAAAGATGAAGGTATACAAATTGGATACGGACACGAACCCCAAGTTCTTGACTCGGTACGGCATTTCAGGGCTTCCAACCCTAATTCTCATGAAAAAAGGGGATGTTGTTGCGCGACACGAAGGGGCTATAGGCAAACCCGCACTTACCCAGTTCCTGACGGAGAATCTGCCCGAGCTCGTGCCGTAAGCGCACGACACGAACACCCAACACAGCGGCGTTGGTACTCGTGGTGGCGAGTGTGCGCACTCCGGCGAAGCTCACGCTTCTTGCACGCTGCCTGTGGACGTTTGGAGCCATGGACGGTGTCTCCCGGTACCTCTAACGTGATCGCAGCGGCATCAGATGGACGGAAGTATACTGACATATCGGGTTCGCAATACGCGTAAACGACGATGATTCCTAAGTTTACTGCAGATGTGTCGGAAACGCGACCGGATTGCGGAGCGCTTCGTCGCTTCCGCGTCGCGGTCGTTGGGATCCCCTGAACGCCATGAGTAGGCGTTTCACGCATTTCGTTTTCGGTTGCATCCAGCTTGATGTGCATGTGGTCGTCAGAGCGATGCGATGCGTTAAGCTCGCTGAGCGTTTGCCGTCCAAGCTGCCCGGTGGCGGGGTCAGAACTCGGGTGTCCGGTTGTGTGCCTCAGGGCTCCGACAGAGCCCACGAGGGGGATACGGTTGAGCGTCGGAGCGCTCATGGCGATTTTCTTGTGGTGTAGGACCAATACTCGCGGGACCGGAAATCCGCCGAATAGTCGATTTCCATTGGCCTCCGGGGAACTGAGCTCGACTCCATTCCAGGCCTCAGAAGTAACGCGAAACGCAGACTGGGTGTGAATGGCCGTTGTGCCCACTGGATGCCGTCATCGTGCCCGAGTTGCAGCGCTCGTTCGTGATGGCCACACTCGAACGTGGCTGCCTTGGCGGAAGGTTCCGCGGACGGCACGTGACTGCTGGGTCATTGCTGTGTGTATGTTCCCGCGACGTGACCGCCATAACGAGGCTTGCATGGCGTTGCCGCTTTTCCGCCTGCTTCCTCCGACAACAAGGCGGACGCTCTGCGAGAGTGTCTCGCGATGGACACGGGGCTCCCCGGTACCCACGGCAGACTACCATGGAAGGTTCCGCGTTACTCACTCGGGTGCGCACGCTAGAGTTTTGGTCTCTTCCTGTAGTCATTGATACTTTGGATTTGTGGGCCTTTTCTGCAATAGCCTCCTTTCGCTCCCTCATACCTCCGGTTTTTAATTCGTTGGTCTCTCGTTTTGACTCCAGCTTCATTCGCAGCAGTCGAAGAATGTTGATGGCAGCGTCCAGGTCCCTATCTCACTGCTCCAGGCTCTTGCTCATACGTATCACGCACAAGCGGTCGTTGCGGTTTGTGCAGCGCTTGTCATTCCCGTCTTTTCGGGGTGGAAACTGAGCGCGCCCGTCGCATCGGTGCCATTTCGTTGTGGTCAGGTATTCGCAGATTTTTTTAATTGACAAAACGTTGACATTGGCCAGCGTTCGCCGATTATGCGCTTTTTCTTTTCCTATTTTTTTCAGTGCGCATTGAAGTATCCATCAAACTCCCTACTCCCAAGTTACATTACCTATGCTTCATCGCGGACATACTGGTCGGTTTTTACGTTCTAGCGAGCGCGAGTACCTACCATGAGCACCCGTAGTGGCGCCTAAACCGCTGGAACAGATGGATCGCGGAGACAAAACCGCGTTACCGTACCACAGAGGGCGTCGAATCGAGGAGCGCTTTTCCCGATACAGCGCCAGAGTACATAATCTTTCTGGGAGCCTGCAAGCTCTGCAGACAGACCTCGTGCCTGCGGCAGCGCCAAGCGATATGTAAGGAGATAACTGCGACCAGGCCGACGCCCTGACGCAGCATACCCGCTCCTAGTCTCATAATAAACTGCATTTCGCACGAGTTGCTCGGGTTTCCAGCAAGCACCTTCCACTGGGGTCGCATGAAGCACTGGTCTGGCAGACACGTCCGGCTCGCGGGACGTTTCGCCTATAAAATAAACTTTCGACAATATGGAAACCTTTTCGCCTTTTAACGTTTACCTTAGAGGGGGGAAAGAAATTGTCATATCGTTGCCAGTTAGTCGTGAGTCTCTGTTTTTTTTCTGTAGGGGGCTGGACACGTGCACCAGAGACATCAGCCAGTTACACGAGACACTTCGCGCATGCTGCTCTTGAACGGAAACGCGATCGGTATCAAGAGCGTGTTGTTCTGCTGCACGCGGTGTATTTGCATTGAAGTCGTAGCAAAGTATGCTTTTCAGTTCAATCGTATTCCAACCCTCAAGTAAGTGTATTCAAGTGATTTTTCGCTGTTTATACCTGAAGCATTCAAAGTGCGTTCTTTCTCAGAAAAAAAACTAAAAAGGAAAGTTATGCGAGTGAAAGTGGAGGCTCCTGGAGGCCCAGTGTCGCCAGCTGGCGGATACAAACGAACACACAGTCCAGAGCGAAGAGGAACAGGACGAGACAAAGAAGCGAATGAAGGAGGCCCGACGTCAAAGGCTGCAAGAAAGACGGCACAACGACGTGATGGTTGTCAAAGCCTGCCATCTTAAACATATCAAGCATCCGTCCAAGGAAGCGTTGCAAGAGACTCCCAGAAACCGTGTTGCGTCTTACTCCATGAGTGTTATAAAGGCTTCGTCAGGGCTAATGCATTTGGTGAAGGAGATGAATGAAGACGTGGCCGACATCGAAACAGCCGAGGTTCCGGAAGAATTTTTCAGCAGGACCCTTCTCCGCCACCTGGTGCTCGCCACAGGGGAAACCTCGAGGGGAAATGAGCGGGTGCATGCCCTCCACGAAAAGCATCCCTTCTACAGCTTCTACGGTACTCGATGCAGAGGGACTGGAATATTTACACCCACGGGGCCATGCGGTACCTAACGAACATGGAGACCGTTTAACCATGAACCTCCAGTGCTTCATGATATGCGCCGTGTTTGCACTCCAACCGGGTCTCTCTCGCAAAGGAAAGATGGGCCATCATCAATGGGATCACGGACGATCGCCAGCTTGAACAGGAGATCGAGTTCGTCGACAAGAAGACATCACGCAGGTGCACGAATGAGGATTCTGTAATCCGTGCGACTATTCATGAGCATCGTGCACCCTCGAGGCCGGTCAACCCAGCAGAAAAGGTATCAGATGTGAAAAAAGGTGAAAAAGTGATGATATCCCCTAATCATGCGCTATTTCGTGCACCTAGACCGAGAGCTCGAACCCAAGACGGAGACGGAGCTGAATGGCGGAAACAATGAAGCGTCTGAGAGAAGGAAGCGTTCCTAATGGAGAAGCGCTTCTACGTGGTTCCGTTGTGCAACATCAGGGCACATTTCGTGACCATCGATTCCGCAGATCTTCATGGCATCATGAGGGAGATCTGTCCGGAGTTCAAGGTTAGCAGGAAGGAGGTCACCGGTGTAAACCGGGAGAAGTACGAGAAGAATATCTTCGAAATCAAACGTTTGAAAGTCAGCGAACAAAAGGTATTCACTGGGGTGATCGAAACCGATGGGGTATCCATGTGTGTACACCGTCGGCGCTTGAAGGCGGATCGTCTTGTTCCATGCTCGGCCTCGCCCGTAACGAAGCATGAAGATGAGAAGGAGGCGGATCCTGCGACGCAGAAAGTGCAGGATAACGACTTTGTCGTTGGCGCGGACCCTGGGGCACAAGTATCATAACCATCGCAGTACCCAAGCGTGCGGAAGATGGTATCCACGGCAACTTACTTCAGAAAGGCATGAGTATTTTAAAGTTCTCGAGAGCAAGAAACTATCGAGATTCCAGAATCATGAATGCAAGGAATAAAATCGAGACGTGGAACGCATAAGTGAAAGAGCACCTGGAGGCCTTGAGCAAGGTGACGAGTCGAGGAGCGGACTTTGAAGCTTTTCGGAAATTCATGGAAGGTCGCGTTGCTCATTGGGATGCGCTGTGGAAAGAGTATACAAAGCCTCGGTGGGCTCGTCTGCGAATGAACCTGTATTGTGGGAAGCAGCGGGCGTTTGCCAACTTTTTCAATCAGTTGAGTGGCTTGAAGGAGGATGAACGTCAGAGGCTCGTAGTGGCATACGGAGCAGGACGCTGGAAGACCCAAAAAGGGACTACACCACCTCCACCGGCGAGAACGTACATGGAGTGCGCAAGGCGTTTCGTTCCGCTACCGATCGATGAGTTCCGAGCATTGTATATACACCATGAGCTGGGATGCACACTTCAGAGATTCGAGATGGAAAAGTGCCAGCGGAGCCCTGAGGATATGAAAAATACGGACCGCTGACGGGATAGCAAATGGAAAGGAGGGCGAACGTTCATGGGCGACTTGCATTAGTAAGTACAATCAATGATGGCAAGAAACGGATGGAGTTTGTGAACCGAGACTTTAACGCCGCAATCAATATCAGGAAATGTGTGGTGATGGAAAAAAGACTTCCAGAGATGACAAGAGAGAATTTTGTGGGAGAACCATTCAAGGTGGAATGATGCAAGAATAAGTTGGAACCAGTCGTAGGTGGCCGGTCCAAAAATTCTAGGAGGCGTCTGTGGTCAAGTTGTCAACATTCGTTCGAGATCTCGCAGTGCACCTCCCAGGTCACGCTTCGCGAGGCGCCGTTCGCTTACCCTTGTTCGGACTCGACTGTGGTGACATGGCTTCCTTGAGTTTCGGAGCGCTCGGTTTGGTGTCTTGTTCGCAGATAGCTGTCCAGGTATTCGTGAGAGGTGCGGCAGATCTGCAAGATCTCTTGAACAATGAACCGCTTGCATGGAGCGACGTTCTAGCGCGACAGGGCAACTCGAAGCCCCGTTCGCCTTCTGCGGAGCGCACAATTGCCAGAGCTCGGGCTGGCGGCATCGGAGGCCGCGCGACCCCTCGGGACGGCTCTGAGTCTTATCTTGATCGTGTGCCCAAGCAAAGAAAGCCTTGGGACCTGCAGGGGCAGTGGAAAGATAAGCTGAGCGGTGCGGGCCCGAAGTCAAACCCTTTCGGCACAACGGCAACGCTGGAAGATGTGCTCAGCAAGGTGCCCAGCCGTAAAACTGGTGTCGGTGGCTCTTGGGCTCGTTTAGCCCCTCGTCGCCCCGCTGGCTTTGATAATAGGCAGTTTGGGGATTGAAGGACAGTATATTGACGCTTGTCCAGAAATTTAGGCTCGGGAGCGGTAGTGTCTGGAAATAGATCGAATAAAAGCATCGTGAGTTTCTTCTTGAATACGTTACACAAGTCCTGCGGCTTCCTTTCAGCGAATACAATCCGACGCACGACGACGACATGGCAATGACTTGAACTGCCACCAGTTCCAGCCCATGACGCAGGATACTAGCAGAATTCGAATCAGTTCCATACTCCAGCGTCCGTGCAGCATGCATAACAAGCATAGGCAATAAACGCATATCCGTGTTCGGGAACCCTGCCGTACATTGTTTGATTACGATCAATAAAACTGATGAAATTCCTATTGAGTAGAGTGATGCGTACCTCATCCACACAAGCGTGTGTCGCTGAGAACGCTACGCGTTTGCTGGAATCGTTGCAGGGCTTTTGTGGGAGGCCCCAACATCTCCTTGTATGTCAGGTCGGTACTGCGATGGGCACCAGCGACATGGCCTATAGCAGGAGATAATTCTACGTGAGTTTCCGATTTAGGACACTGGATTGCAGCTGCAGTGCGCTGGTGAGAACACGCATGTGCCAGTGCGGCATCGGACACGTGTCCTTCATCGATCGGAGTACCGTCTCGCGCGGTGCATGCGTCGCGGCGGTGAGCGCACCTGGGAGATCGGGCAGACATGAGACACGACGCGCATGTCGCCGTTGGAGGGAAACGTGATCCCGATCAATTAGCGTGTTGTTCTACCGGAAAAAGTTGTATTTGCGTTGGGGTCGAAGCAAAGTACAGTCTTTCAATTCATTTGAGTTCCAAACCTCAAACAAGTGTATTCGATTGGTTTTTTGCAGTCTATAAAAGAAGCGTTCAAAAAGCGTTCTTTTTCAGACAAAAATAAGAAAAGGAAAGTTATGGAAAAGCAAGTCGACGATCCTGGAGTACCGATGTCGCCGGGTTCAAGAAAAAACAGACAAAATTGTCTTGTCACCTAGCATCGAGCGAAGCAGAGCATGTGACGTAGAGGAAGAGTGGAAATAGGCGGGAAAAAGTGTGTGCCCGACGGAACACTGAAGAGACCGTAGTGGCACAGAAGGCGCGAGTTCTAGCAGTCCGTCCATTGGTGAGTTCAGCCAGGGGCAATACGCGCATTAAGTTTATGAACTGAGACTTAAAGTCGCTGTTAATATCAGACAGTGTGCGGTGCAGAAGACGAGACCCAAGGATCCGACGCGATTCAACTTCGTGGCCCAGCCTCTCAAGCTCAAAGTGTGCTGGGGTAAAAACTGATATCGGTGACAGGAGGCCGGTCAAAAATGCTGCGCGGCGTCTGCGTATGGGTTTCCATACGCTCCATAGATGTAAAAAGTTGTTCTTCGCACTGGGGATGCATGTAATTCGTCGAGATTGTGTCCTCCACCTCGCGTCGTATGGTTTCCCAGCACTCTGTTCTTGCGTCCGATACATACTGTGATCTGTAGTGTTTGTAGCGAATAGGCGTTTATTTCCGAGGTAAAGCTATCAGTTCGTAGATTTGCGGTTCAATCGTTCTTCTGGAGAACATGCGCGAGCCTACGCAAAATCTCCAAAGACCTCAGAAACCCCAGGGCGATCGTATTCTTTAGATTACATGATGGGATTCTGGTTCTGCCTTCCTGCACAGTAAATGAATCTAAACGATCTTTTCATACAACAGCTACACCGCAAGTCCCTATCTGCTCCCGTGATACGGGTATTCGTGTCTCTGTAGCAACTGTTTGGGCGGAGCATTCTCCGTGGTTACAGCGCGAGCCCTGAATGCCACCATTTATCTGCAGGCGCCGTTTCGCAAATCGAGCGTAATCGGCGCGTAATCTTCTCCTCTATGTGAGCGCCCGCAGGTCTGTGCTGTGTGCTCAGTTTGGCGCTAGGTCTCCGGCATGGAGACCTCCGCAGCTCGTCCGCTCGAATGCAATCACACATCTTTCTCTGTCAGAGGCACCGCTCTAGCTCATTCGGACGGCTATACCAGAACGACGAATCTCCACGACTAGGGTTCGAATTCTCCAGCCACTCGAAAGCACTCGTCGAAAAGTGTCCACAGACAAAGAATCCGTACGCTGTCGTGATTCGACCCAGCCGCGTTCCAGAATCGTATACATAGAAGACGCGCAATTTGAGCTGTCGTCTCCCGTGGACGTTTCGCTGATGGCATGGCCCCTCGTCCAGTACTGTGCAGTGACGTAAATCAACGCGAAATGCAGTGCCGCGCACGCAGAAAATTGTGACGGGTGTCGGTGCCGCGCCAGAAGGCTGGGCTCTTCGCGTTCGACACTTTGTTGCTGGGTAGCTCCTGTCCCAGAGCCAGAGCCTTCCGATCACGGTACCATATGTATGATACAGATATGGGAGCTTCGCCATCACAAATCGGAGGATCAGATTTGAAACCCAAATCCATTGCTGGTGCAACTTCGCTCGAGTTTCAGAGCAGGCGGTCTCAATAGTACGAATTCCCCGAGTCCCTACGCTTTATCAACCTCTCCGCCGCGATCTTTCTGCATAATCTTACTCACAGATGCTTTCAACGATCTCCATCCGTCCCGAGCACTTTCGCTGAGATGCAAGCGCTCATCCAATTCGCGTGTTTTCTCACGCACGGTCTGCCAGCCTTCGCGAGCTCGCTCCGTTAGACGGTACTGTTCATTGATCTCCTGCGTTTTGCGTTTGGTCAAGTCGCCAAACTCCTGGACCTTTTCCGTTATTCGGTGCTTTTCATTGAAATCGCTGAGCTTGTCGGAAGCGCGTTTGATGGCGCGGTCGAACTCTTCGCGGAGGCCCTGCAGCCGTTCCTGGCGAGCGGTAGCAGTCTCTGGAACGTCGGTGCTGTCCCTCGCGAGGTCCACTTCCCGGACGTCTTTAAAAGAGGAGACGAGCTCCTCGGTTGCATCCATAACACTAATCTTTCGCTTCTTAAGAGTAGCAGAATCCAGGACTAGAGCGGTTTTCTTCGCTGACTGGTTTTCAAAAATCACCAGGGCCTCCATCGCTTCCGTTGGGCTCCCAGAGCTGGAAGAACCCCCCTCCCCTACGGATGGACGAATTTTCACCGCGGAGATTTCGCCACAGAACGAGAAAAAGTCCAAGAGAGTCTGTTTAGTCACCTCGGGGGACAAATTTCTTACCAAAACTGCGTTGTTCGTAGCGTCGCTCATTTCTTCCAAAACCGTCCTCGAAGCACATTCGAGAACTGTAAACACGCGTGCTCGAACGGCGCGCGAGAGCTGGCGATGACACTGTTCTTTGTTGGGACGTACTGCATCGATAACATGTTCGTGCCACAGTCCGTACCGCTGGGTTGCCAAAGGTCTCGTCCAGTACTAGTGTCAACGTGCTCACAGTCAAGGGTGCTTTTGCGCGCAGAGTTGTCGTCAGATGATGAAGACTTTGCGAGCGCTCCGCCCGCCATACGACGCCTTCTAACGAAACACAAACAGAGCGCTCGAACGCTGTTTGGTCGTGCGCAGAGCGGGGCCGACGAACACGCGAACCTCTGGTGGCTCAGTGGCGAGGACTATGTGAATCCCGACGGCATCATGGAACTCGCTGAACGAACGTCGGATGACGCCGCACCAGGGACAGCAGAGGCTTTCTGGACCGCGTTCCTCAACAGTGGCCTCGCAGACGCCGAGGACGTTCCAGGCGAAGCGAAGAAGCCCACAGAGTTATAGCGCTGCATGCTATGTATTGAGGCGAGATCGAGCTCGGAGACACGAAGAAGCAAGGCTGAGCGTTAGCTTCCGAGCGCTAGCGCGTAAACTTTTGCCCTCACAGAGGCTCACGGGCACAGAGACGCACTCTGCGCGGGGATCGGCACAGCTAGCGTTCGGATATGGGTTGCGTATCTGAAGAAGACACCGCCCGAGCCGGCATTCGCCAAGCTTCGTTCATCGGAAACCAGCTCATCGTCGGCGGTTATTATCTGTGCGCGATAGTAGAACGGAACAACAGGGGTATTCAGGATGCGCGGCATCTGCTCGCTCGAAGTCGATTGGATTTGCGAATTCGGCCCTCTGCATCTATCGTCCACATTGCTGCTAACTTGAGTACCTAGCGCAGAAGTCGTCGGACATGAAACGCGACACAGTCACGAGCGAGGACGCTGCACGAGACCGTCATGGTGCATCAGTTCGTGCGATGGAACACGGGAGTTGCCGGCCGCGTTACGCGTTTGCTGAGCAGTAATTCGAGAAACATAGAGCGGCTTTCTCACTGCTGCTAGAACGGCATCATATGCCGGATAAAATGTTTTATGTTATACGCTTGACACATTGGACAGGAATTCCCAGCATTCGCTATTGCCAGTGGAGATCAGTCGAGGGATCACTGCTTCTGTCCGAATATAAGCACATTCGAAGAACCGTAAACAGCACCTCCCATCAGCGCTGGGGATTGGATCCGTACAGTGACGACGCATTCGCCGCACGAGGCGACGGCGTGGCTCAACGGCACCTGGAAGGGCATCTACGCGAGATGAAACCCTGGTTCCCCATGGTGTGTAACGTCGATAATGTGAACCAGATTCCCCGGTTGCACTATATCCACGGTGACGTGCGTTTGCGCTTGCTTGTGACGGGGACCTCTCGCGCGAGCAGCCCTCGAACCGACGCTCACAAAAGCACATTAAAGCCGCTCTGTCTCCGTTTGGCGTCTGTACTGGTGCATAAGATGCCATTGTTGGCACTCACAGTGGACTCGGTTTCCAGAGGATCGCCAGAACGATCCAGCATCTCCGAAGGAAAGCATAGATGATGTCTGGAGCAACTTGAAGGATGTTGCGTAATGGTGGACGTTTTCTCAGGCCCCGATAACAACCACGCAATCTAGAATCACTTGTCCGTGTTACAGTCCATGGAGCGAAAAAACCTTTTTCTACCGTAGATTGTATATGTTTACACCCAGTCACAGGCGCCTCCCAGTTTTTTCCGACCGGCCGTATGCTATCGATTTCAGCATCTCCCTGTAGATCTTGAGCCTGAGGAGCTGCCCCACGACGACAGATCGCGTCAGCTATGCGGGTGTCGTCTTCAGCGCCGCATATCTCTTGACATTGATGATGGCGTTGAAGTCTCGTTTCGCGAACTCCTTGCGTGCAGGGCCTCTGGGTGAACTCACTATTGGAAGGAGTCCCCGAACTCGTGCCCTCTATGCCACCACAGTCTCGTTGTCGTTCGGTTGGGCAAGCCCCTTGACTCGTCGTTCTCTTTTTTTCTTTTTCTTCTTTTTCAGCATATGCCCTTCTTCGCTAGATAGCTGACGAGAAGCGGATTTTTTTTCGTTTTCTACAGGCAGCCGGCGACGACATCCCCTGCAATATCTCCAACTTTCATGTCGATACCTGTCCCCTAGATTTTTTATTTCTTCAAATGAACGCACTCTGAGCAAGTCTGATATAGACCGCTAAAGAGCGCTTGATGACACGTACCCGGAGGTGGAACCCAATTGCGGTGAAGGACTCCAAGGTCTACGCCGCACAAGCTGTGCATGCGCTTGAGCTTGAGGCAATCGCGTTGCTTCAGAATGCGGCGATGGAGTTCCCGCTCTTCTCTTCGGGCTCGATGTCACGGCATGAGCTAGTGTGGTCCGAGATATGCCGTCACGACCGCAGTGCCGTAGAGTAGCGATGAAGACAGCTCCTCGTTCGAGAAGATGCCCATGCGACGCGCTTCGTGGAGGAAGGCGTTGCGTCCGACATGGGCGACGTTCTGTATGGATGGTATGCGCCTCTAAGCGAAATACTCCGGGATTTCATTGTTGCTCTGAGAAAGTTCTTACCTCGGTGTACCAGGTGCGCATCGGCCATGTGCCTCTACTGATAAGAATGCATTACATATTCATTCTGTACATCTTGTTCATCGCTATCGTTCATGGTTATTTGGAAGTCCCCGATCCGTGAACGGGAACAAATTGCGCCAAACAGGTGCGGAGGAGCCCAGTGGCAGCAGTTTCGGCGCCAAAAGCACTGAGTATTGGTCGTGTCGAGGGCGATCCGGGTTGCCGAAAAAGTAATTCAAATCCATGAATATGTTTGCCATGGTCCGGAACAAGCTCTGAATAGCGTCGAACAACGGAGAAAAAGTTGGAGTAGGCAAGATGACCTATATTCTGCTCTCTGCTATTTTGCGAATAAAAGAGGCTTTTTGTGGAGCGCGATGTTGCTCCTGATGAAACCAGTGCCGGAAGGAGAACCTTGACTGCATAGCACATCGAAATTATTCGATTGGTCTACGCTCTCGTCGTGTGAAGCGGTGACGCGCTCCCCACTGGGGCAACTGCTGCGATGTCTCGAGCCGCAGTCTACGACCCTGTTACATCTAAGCAGACGAGACTGGTGCCTCTGCGCGCAAACCCTGTGAGAGGTAGCGTGATCTTGTCGAACACCGTCTAGTCGCTGGCCGCAAAGTAGGAGGATTCGTTATTCGAATTGTCTCGATTATTTGATAAAGGAAAGTCAAAATAGCTTTCGGCAGGTGCTTCCACAAAACGCTCATCAACTGAAACTGTCGAGTTCTTTTCCTTTTCTATATAGCGGTGCGAATTCCTGCTCTTACGAGTTGTGGTGAAACAGAAGGATGGAAAACATTTAGAAGGCATAATTTGAGCACGCCACGCTTAACGAAAGGAGAAGAGTGGAGGCATGCAAAACTCAATTGGATGATGGTATCTATTTTTTCAAACGCTTTTTCGAGTGCGTCGCGAATCTTCTCGATTCCATTACCAGAACGAATCTCGAGCCGATGCCCTCTGTGTGGTACGGCAACGCCATTCTGTCTCCGTGCAGCGACCGCATCGGCGCTAAAGACTCCATTGCGGTCGCTTTCGGCAGGCACCAGGCACACACGATAGGACGTATGAAACGACCTGAATATCCGAGAAGAAGTATGGGACATGTAACTTGGAGGTAGGGCGTTTGATGGATACTTCACCGTGTACTGGAAAAAACACAAAAAAATGTGGGAGCAGAAAAAGCGCACAATTGGAGAACGCTGGCCCATGTAAACGTTTTGTCAATGAAACAAATAAACAAAACAAATTTCCGCAGCATAGATTCGTAAAAGCCATTCCGATAAAGACAACCACGAATCTTAAACCACGTATGAATTCGTACGCCCATATTGCTGCAGTTCGATACTCGATGCTGTACATGGAAACAATGTCGGAAAACATCGATAGCCGGGAGCCCAGCGAACATGTCAGCCTTCCATTTTCAACGGATATGGACAATTGACGCCTCGACCCAATGGAGCCGCTTTACCCGGCGTCTGTTCAGTGCCTGTGAGATCGCGGCATGGCAAGTGCCGGGCAGTTCTGCTATTTGATTTCACTCAAGCACCGAGCACGGCACCTCTGCACGTTTCATTGTCGATGAGGAATAACATATGCATTCGCGCGGGTGTGCATGGTAAGGTGCGTGCTCCCCAGCCAGGCAACCCGATCGTTGGTCTCTGTGGATGTTTTCATTATGTTTAAGAGACACGCGTGTCGCTTGCAAGTATCCTGTGAAATAGGACGCGATCCTTTGCGTGGACGCGAGTTCCCTGCATTTCGTTCGGGGTGGCAATTTGCCTCAGGAGCCGGCTTGAGCGTTTTTGTTTGAAGGTCATTGCACAGCGCTGGAGTCGGGGAAGCCTCGGGCCTGGTACCATTCACGGCACTTATACCCGCTGGAACGGTGAGTGTTTGGCAACGAGGTCCCGCTTTGTGCGGGTGCATCGGTATGGATGCTGCTTTTGCGGAAACATGCCACAGCGAAGACCGTCACCGCTGCGTCATGCGGTCTCTGGACATTCTCAATGTGGTAGGACATGATGGTGATTGCAGTCGGACTCGTCCTAGTGCAGAGAGCAAAGTTTGACCGAGCTCTACATTCACGATCAAGTATTTCGGGGTGCACTGCCTACGTTGATTGAACCCTTTTGGGAGTTTACCGACAATCTCGTGATGAATTTTGTTCCACATACCCTGGAAACTAATGGTGCCAATCAGTTGGGGCATGCCTTCAAGTCGAAGCGCGCGTTCCTGGAGCGACCGCTCAACGAGTCCGCGAACCGTCCCCGGACTCTGTGGCGCGTATATCGCTTCGCTGGCATTGTTCGTTTTATATCGACTCGATGCGAAACAAGCACGAAATATCAGAGACGAGGGCACTTTATGGGAAGCGTCGTGCACGTTGCCAGATCACGAGGGTCGCCCGATCAGACGCTTGATGCGCGGCTGCATGGACGGTAATCAACCGGGGCATGCTCACATGGTACTGAAGTGCCTGCGGACGATGAAGGGATTTTGACGGAGCGCAAGCTTTCCTGCCGAGCTCGCGTGAGTCCTCTCGAGACTTGGGGAATCCTCGTGTACGACATGCTCGACGGGCATCGTCCACAAGTCGAAACCAACTCGCGAGACATCAGGGAAACGGTGATGCTATCCATTCGCTGCGCGAAACGCTTGTCCTCATCGTGATGCTTACGAATATTTCGCGGAGATTCGATACTATCTCGCGGAACAAGTTTTCCGTAAAGCCTCAGTCCAGACGACTTGTTTCGGTTCCGGTGCCTTCGAATTCGGGTCCATGTTCGTCGCCGAGGGCGCTACGCTGTTGGGATCGTGCTTTGCTGAAGTGCATCGGTGCAGCCGCAGATGACGGCGCTGAAGCGAGGCTTTGCTTGCGCCTTTGCCTTTTGTTCTTCCGACTTGAGCCGTTCGCCGCCGGGTTAAAGATGACGCGGTTCATCGCCACATGCGAATGCATCTGTGAAATCGCGTTTGTAGGGATCTGTTCATCCGCAGATTGTTCAGATTCGGTCCAGTCGACGCCCAGGTAGCTTCCTAGGGCACCGAGATACCCGTCATGCACTAGGAAGAGCGCCTGCATATTTTTCTTACTCCAGAATTCTACCGCATAGGATATTGCAGATACCGTGAAAGGATGCTCACGGACAAAGCTGCCCCCGAAATAGATTCGTGGAACGTTCTCAATGACAGCGTTCAGGTAGGCCAGTTGGGCGACGTTGTAACTCACCATGCGCAATGCACTCAAGGCAACATCCTCGGCATGGAAATGGCGACTGAAATAGACATTGCTCAGGGTGGCGTGTGCCCTTCGCTCCAGACCGAGCCACCGGAAGATTTGGCCGAGGAACGGAAGCGCAATGAGGAGCTGCACGAAAAGCGACATTGTTCCGACGATGAAGCGGCGCAGCTCGCGTCGGAAGTTTTCAAAAGTCGGCGATGGCTCCTTCCTCATGGTAACCTTTCCAAATGAGGCTGCGATTAGATTTGCATCGAGGCCCAGTTTCTCGTAGGCGCCCCCGTAGATGTCCCCGACAAGCATGTCGACGCGCGAGTTATCTCCTTTCTTCGTGAGCTCGATCACCTCGTCAAATGTCTTGCAGTTAGTGAGAATTCGGCAGAGGCCCCAGAAGGTTCCCCCGCCCAGCGAGGTGCCGCTGACGCGACGAAAGCTGCGCGGCCCCTGTACTTTAATAAAGCTCACTCCCGAGCCAATATGACACAACAGATAAGGATACGGATCCGGTCGAGCGTCCAAGTAGTTCCGCTGAATGATGGGATTCGGAGAGCCTATTTGCGTATCTGGGGCAACAGTCACAGAGTACACCTCATGCTCGAAATGAGTCAGAAGGAAGTTCAACCCAGCCACCGTGCAAGCCATCTCATCTTGGGTGCTAAGCTCTACACCGATCGCGCGAAAGAGCTCTCGATATTTGTACGCACCGCCACCGGTTGAGCGAATCACATAAGGTTTCTCCGTATTCGTTGGCATCCAGTGCTCTTTAATAAACTGCACGCACTCCTCAATGTTTCTCGTTTCGAAAGCAAAAAAGTGGAACGTACCCCCGAGCTCCTGCACGGCTACTGACAGCGCTGAGCGGTGTGCCGCCGCTACCGGCTCCAGAAAGTCGATACATAGCTGTCTCTCTGCAGTTCCTCGCGTATTCGGCTGGAAGTACAGTATTTTCGCGAGCGAGCCGCCTATGTCCAACGCCAGAGCGTTCGACTCTGCTAGCACGTTGACACGCTTCAGTACAGCCAACGCAGTGCCCTTGCACACCAGCGAAGGCGGCACAAAACCGTCTAACGCATCGTCGGGGTCACCTTCAGCTTTTCCGCGCGTCTCTCTACGAACCCTCATGGACAGTACATGGCAAACCGTCGCAAAGTTTTACGGTTAGGAGGAACTGCGTTTCGCAGTTGCCGCTGGTGCTGGCGCGCTACGCGCCCACGCGGAGGCGAGCGCGTGTGCGACCGGCCCGCCCAGGTTCATCCAGGCAGCGATGCGGGCTGCGTCTGTCTCGAGTTCGGGAGAATCCCAGACCTGAAGGATGGCTCGAAGATGAGCAAGCTTTTCATCTTCCTGTGGCGCTGAAAAAGCATCGATGGTTGGGTTGCAGGACGAAAACACTTCCTGCGCACACTGCAGCGCAGCGATGTGTAACGACTGATGTGTAGCCAGCTCCTGCCGAAGGCGGTAGACAGTAAGCCGCGCAAGTTCATCGATGCATGCCATGTTCGAGCGGGTGAGAAAGTTGTGTATGGTGGAGCTCCTAAAACAGAGTACAATGACCCTCCGGAAAGCTTGCAAGGCCTCCTTCACATCCGGGTCCGAGGCGGAAAGGTTTGTTTCTGAAGCATATATCACAAGTTCTCGCAGCTTGCGCAGCGCGCAGCTCAAAATAGACTCCAGGATGATGGGCTGAGGTGTACGGAGGCATACCAAGTGCTCGATGAAGTCGGCAGCCGCCTGCTCTTCTGAGAGGGATTCGACGTGCTCCTGCTCAGTAGCACTCTGAGCAAGCAGTGTAGCCTCTAGTTCGGCCAGACGCGCTCGTCGCTGTTTCAGATCTAAAACGCGGAGTTGCTTCTTCATAGTGTACAAGTTCTCAACAATCTTCTATCAGAGAAACAGGAAATGTTCCAGACACGCCGCCTGTTGCAGAGGTTCTCCAAGTTCGTGCTTGCACCTGTCCCTGGAGGCGCGTTGCTTACGAACTCGCCTATCGGTGCGACTCTAACTGCAGACGCTGCGCTCGCTACCCAAGTATCGAAAATCAACTAACTGTTGCTAGGACGCTTCCTAACCAGGTCGCGAGTATCGTTGGAACCACCGACCGTGCGCGTCCTCCTCAGGTAACTCGTGCCAGCCACAGCACTCGGATGGACCAGAGTCCGTTCTCGTGCCAGTGCGTCCAGCCCGGTGGCGCTTTTGTTGTGCTTGTGGTTTGCTCGGTGACCGGCCTCAGCATGGGGAGGGAGTCGATCCAATTCCGGTTTTGAGTCCTACGGGACAGGGGCTAGAGCAAATCGGGGCCCTCATGGAGGAATGGTGTAAGATTACCGTGCCATCTTGCCCAGACGCGGTCGCTACCAGGTGCCTAGAGCGGGGCGCCTGTCTGGCTTTCGGGGCGTACGAGCTCCACGAAAACAGGCGGATCGGCGGTGTTGGCCTCATCAAGTTTTCTCCCGAAGACAAGCCGCTACTAGCCTGGAAAGCGCTGGATTTCGGCGTCCTCGACTTGCACTGGTTCAACGAAAACAGCCTGGTGGTAGCCTCAGCTGACGGCGGGATCCGTGCGTTGCAAGTGCAAGATGGAGCCTCAGGCTGGACAGTGCAGCAACATCTAGACGGTCCAGCTATCGCTCTATCTGTTTGTCTTGGGGCGGGAGCAAGCGAGGGCAAGATCGTCACCAGTTTTGCTGACGGAGCGATCGCGCTGGCGACGTTGGATTCTCCCAGCTGGCTCTGGGAACGAACGCAAGCGCACGCCCACGAGGCTTGGTTCGCGTGCTTCGGAGCGCAGGAGTATCTGATCATGAGCGGTGGCGATGACGGGTACCTACGCCTTTGGGATTCGCGTTTGCGACCGCAGGAGGACCCTTGCGTATCAAGCTACCAAGCACATGAAGCACTGGGCGTGACCAGAGCGTGCTTCTTGGATGAGCACGTTTTTGTTTCCGGTGGATTCGATGAAAAGCTGCGTTTTTGGGACACGCGTATGCTCGGGCGCTCGTGGCAAACGCTGCAGATGCCTGGCGGGCCATGGCGTATTGAGGTGCGCGGCACCTCGCTGCTGGTGGCCTGCATGCAAGGACACGCCGCGATCGTCGATCTCCTGGGGCCGCTACCGCGACTTCAAGTCCATCTCGGGCAGCATATGGATCATTCGCTCGTCTATGCCGCAAGCTGGCTTCCGGGGTTGGGGCACAATCTGAAATGTGTCACCGCTTCCTTTTATGAGAGAATTCTCTACGTTTGGCGCAGCGCCCCAGCGGACTCCGTCGATAGGAAGAGTCTGTAGCACTCGCGTGATTGCTGGACAGAGTGAGTAGTGCTGCCTAGGAGCAAAAATTCGCGATAAACGATCCTGCGTGGCTACGCGGCAGAGGCGATTGATTTACTGCAGAGACGCGTTCCTGGACAAGGTCCATGAGGAGCGGCTGCAGTTATCGGTACGCGTCTGATGTGGGTCACAGACGCGCACTCTTGTGTGAAGTTTTTAAAAGGTCAGGTGAGCCGCAATGTGGATAGCATTCTTCTTAAGTGATTCTGATCGGAATTTCTTGAGGAAGAGATACCTGTACCTGCTTTGAGGAAGAGAGGCGCACTCTATGGCACAGGAGGCCTAGTGCTCACAAATCGGCAGTCTTCGATATGCATTGTAGGAGCATTTGGCGAAGCACCTAGAACTCTGGACAATTTTCGGCGCTAGACATCGCAGTACGTCTTCTGCGAATGCGTTGCGCGTCTTATATTCATTCCAGAATAGAATGGAATGGGTCCAGTTAGCTAACTCGGTCGCCAAAACGCTAGCATTCGGCTCTCCTTCTATCTATTTTCATCAACATCAGCCTGTGCGGGCTTTGAGTGCGACTGATTCCTGTCCCTCTCGCTGATCACTGGGCTTACAAATGCCGATGTCTGCATTCGCGTCAGCCGC
>Ga0078972_1008138_pt1 | contig 22347 bp, 28 predicted proteins | sample YelNatPaOPGAMG01_FD_67568 | JGI IMG/M metagenome (GOLD analysis project Ga0078972, IMG submission 67568) | Hot spring thermophilic microbial communities from Obsidian Pool, Yellowstone National Park, USA - OP-RAMG-01 (SPADES assembly) (version 2) | ecosystem: Environmental > Aquatic > Thermal...
CCCCGAAACCCCCGCCTTCATAGAAGGAGACGATCTTGACGGGAAGCCCTTTGTTCTTCAGGTTTAGACAGCTCAGGACAAATTGATTTTCCGCGCCTCCAACCCTCAAAGATCTTGTCACGAAAACAATCTGTGTCCTTCCCACCGCTTCCAAGTCTCCGCCATCCATTCCAAGCCTCTCAATTGACGGCTTTGCTCACGCCTGAAGACTTCTGGGGCGATCCCGGTTCACCGGATTTCAGGGCCGGATTCCCCTCCATGAGATCCTCTCAGCCCACCGATGACTTTCCTTTTCAAATTTGAACTGCGAGGTCCGAACGATGTCCCAAAGGTTGCATCCCAAAGAAGGAGATACATCCCCGGCCTTTGAAAGGGGTTTGCCCAAATTCCCCTCGCAAGCCACTTCAGTCCTTTGTCGAACCTCTTCTCCCTCAAATACGCTTCTGCTACCTGGAGATCCAGCTTGGCCTCAGCTTTTCTCCTTTTGTGCGCTCCTAGTTGTTCTAAGTCTCCTTTATGCTTCTTGAGAAACCTGAGGACCGAGGCTTCAACCTTCTCGCCCCTCGGCCTTTCATGAGAATAAACACGTGCCATGGACTTCCTGATCAGACCCAACTGGTAATGTTTGGCGTAGCGGATCAGCCAATCTCCGTCTTCAAGCCTTGGAAGCTCCTCATCAAAAAGCCCGACCCTCCCAAAGCACCTAGCTGTTCCCACAAAGGTGGTCCCGGGGGTCAGATCGCAACCTCTTACGAGGAACTCCTCCAACCACGATCTCGGATAACCGGGTATTTTATCCACTGTTACGCCAACCCTCACGAGGTGCAAGTAATAACCCGTACAAACGCCTTCCACGGAAGAAGGCGCACCTTTTAGAAACTCCACCTGAAGCCTCAATTTCTCCGGAAACCACTCATCGTCGGAATCCAAAAAGGCAATTAACTGACCCCGAGCCCTCTTTATCCCTGTGTTACGTGCCCCTGCAGGCCCGACATTCCGGTCGTGCCGTACGTATACTATCCTTTCATCCCGAAAGCCCTCCACCAGGTCTTTTGTGTCATCTATAGAGCAGTCATCCACAATTATGAGCTCAAAGTCCTTGAAAGTTTGGCTCAGCACGCTCCCGATTGCTCTCTTGAGCGTGTGCTCTCGATTATAGGTTGGGATTATTACGCTTACTTCCGGCACTTGAGCTAACAGTCTCCAGCCCTCTCAAAATTTTTCGAACACTTTTGAGAAGAAGGTACCAAAAAAAAAGAGCGGGCCAGGATTGCTTGTATTTGCAACCCCTACTTGCGTATTCCATGGCCTTCCCAAGATCCCTTCTCTTCATCGCCCTCAAGGCCGCTTCCATAGTCTCCCTTGTGTGCCAGAGGAGGCATTTCGTAGCAAGCTCGTTGCACGGCACCGAGCCTCCAAGGTATCTTTCTGCAATATCCACATACTCCTCGTATCTTCTAATCACAAATGGACTTTTTGGGTTGAATGTAAGGGAACCGGAGTGCTGCCTGTACAGGTAGACGACTCTGTTGACAGAGGCCCACTTGATGTTACCCAAAGCAACTCTCAATAAAAACTCTCTGTCCGCCGCAATCTTGTACTTTGTCTCATAAAGTCCGACCTTCTCATGGACACTTCTTCTAAAGAAACGAGCATTAATGATTGGATTTCCTAGCGTTATGTTATCGAACGAAAGCCTGGTCAAATGATCCGAGCAATACTCGGCTATCTTTTTTCTTGAGCCGTCTTCGAACTCCTCGAAGACGGTGGCCCCGCCGAAGACTCCTTCCACCTCCGGGTCACTCTCAAAAAGCCTCATAATCTCTCCAAATACGTTTTCCGCATAGAGATCGTCGCTATTCAAGTGCCCAATTACATCTCCCTTGGAAAGGAGGATCCCCTTGTTTAGGGCGTCATATAGTCCTTGATCCGGCTCGCTTATGACTTTCAGGTGTTCGTAGCGGCCGAGGATGTCCAAGGTGCCATCTGTTGAACCTCCATCCACTACTATGTGCTCAACCTCTGAGTAGTCCTGGTTTAGGACACTTTGTATCGCCTCTTCAATGTATTCCGCCCTGTTAAGGCAGGGGGTCACTATCGTAAGTAACAACTGATCACCCTCCCCTGTATAGCTGAAATTCCATAGAAGAGGTTGAGTGCAATGCGTAGTGGCAGGTTCCAATGCTTTGCCTTGGGGGATCGCGTTTTCCCCCAATCTATGCAAACGCCCTCGGTCACTTCCTACGGCTCCTTTAGCTCCGATGTCCTCTTATTGCCAGCATTGGCCGCGGGCTGCTCCCTACTCTGCGTGAACACACTGGCCTCCTTATCAGATCGGCCCAACAGGCCTACTTGACCTTCGGCCCCTTTTTCCTTCGATTTCCTGCTCGCTTTTTTCTCCTAGCCAACCTCTTGTATTTCACCTTCCTGGATTGTGCCTCCTCATGTACCCCGTGCTTTCTAGCCTAGGACCAACCCGACGCCAAACATCCAAAGCATGTCTTGTTAGGCACCTCTCGAAGTTACAGTGCTCGTCATCCTTTACCTAACCATCGCAGGCCCCAGGTCCGCCATTGCTCTCCTTGCTAGCCCTCTTTTTGTTGAAGGGGCTGTCAACAAAGAGCGAATTGTCCCAATTGGTAGACTTCAAACCCTAACTTCGCCTTTATCCCAGATTTCGCTTTGAGGGTTTGTGAATGTTCACGGTTGTTTTTTGGGGCGGCCAATAGGGGAGACCACGGCACTTGATGCATGATCATGGAGTGCTGAACCGGGCTTAGCTAGGCCGGGAAAGCCCCTTTGGGCTCCTGGAGTCGAAGCATCATGCCACAACCGAGCATTTTCAAAGACTCCTACGCTTCTCCCCCTGGCGGGCTGCTTACGCTGGTGTCCCTTTGTCCTCCCGGCTGCCTGCCTTAAGCGACACCAAGGGTGTCCATCTGTTGCCAAAGGGCCGTGAATCTTCGAGCCTCGGCGCTACCTTTGGCCAAGTCCAGATAAACCCTTCCATCATGACGCACAATCTGGCCACCCCAGTAAAGGAACCGCTCCCTCAGGGTACGCACCATGGGGATAGTCTTGGTCAGGGGTTTGACCCCAAGGCTCGGTAAGCAGAAAGCAGCGTCTGGGCAATGAGCACCAGCCAGAAGTTGGCCGCATTCGCCAGAAACTTCCCCGGGGGGATCGCATCCATGCCACCCCCTCCACAAGGTCCGTGATCACGTTTTCCGAGTCAGCCCGTCCATTGTAGAAGCGCCACACGGCCTGGCACGAACACCTCTTTTTGGTCACAATCAACTGATAACGATAGTTGGGCAGGTCCCCGAAGAGCTTCCCCTGGGCCTTATCCCCCGACTGCTGGACCGACTGCCTCACTACCACGATCCGACGGCTGCGGCTCCAGCCCCTCCCTTTGCCCCCATAGAAGAACTCGGAAACCCAGATCCCAGGGCACACCTTCTTGTATTTGAGGCCCCCAGCCTTGCCTGAAACGCCCTGTTGCCCGGTACCGCAAAGGCATAGCGCACCTTGCCCTCCCCCTCACATCCACAAAGAAGCTCCTCACACACCGTACCCACATCACCCCGAAACTGAATCACCCCGGGGCTAAGCCCCGAGGCCTTGATCGCCTCCAGCACCATGTTGAAGAACTCCACGATCTCGCCCCTGCCATTGGTATCCCCACTTGGAGAGAACCCCGCAATAGGCATCAGAATCTCCGAGATCGTGGCTAACAACGGATGATAGCTCAGCCTTCCCTTCTTCCTGGGGTCGTACCCCCAAGCCGCTCCCTGCTACTGACCATAGACCGTCAGCACGTGGGAGTCCACATCCGCGGTGAGCACCCGCCGGGGTCGTCTCTTCCACCCGAGCTCTTCTCAAAGAACACTCTCACAAACCCCTCGTGCATCCCCACAAGGCAGCTCTATCTCCCGATCCCCTCCTCGTCGAGCATCTCTTCGCTTGGGGCAAACAACTGAAGCAGCTTCATAGAGGCTGTCCGAGCCGGGAAACTGCTCCATCCCTGCCAGCTCCACCACCAGCGCATCCCCCCGATCTCCCCACAGTGATAGATCCTGCGACCCCCTCTGCGCAGCGCATCGCAAGATGCGAACATACCAGATCTGTCGCCGTGAACTTGTGCTGCCTCTTGGACAAAACCAAGTGCGTCTTCACCAACTTGCGCATCCCGAACCACTTGGCGAAGCGGGTCAAAAGCTTAAGGCCGGCACGGGTAGTATAAACTTTTTCCTGGAATCTGACCCGGATTCTTCGTATTCTGTTCTTCACCCTCTGGGTGCATCCATCAGTGTTTGTTTTGTGCTCTTTGCAAAGCCAACATACATCAAGGAGGCTTTTCTTTAGACAAGTTACACGGTAAACTCCCGACGCTTTCTCCCTCTATCAAATGAAAAAGCGAAATTTGGGTTTATCGCGTCCGCCTGCCCCCTATCTGGCTCACTCACCCAATAAGCCAGCCACTTCTCGTACTTGTGGATGGTATCCACGCTATTATCGGTCGAACCGCCGCCAATGATGATATATTCCAGGTTGGAATGTCCCTGGAGCAACACCGAGCGGTTTGTCTCCTCGATGAACCCCCCCTGGTTGTACGACGGCGTGACGATGCTCACCCGCGGCCAGGGGCGGCCATCGGGCATAGTATCGGGCAGTTGTGGGCTTTCCTCCGTCCACGGCCAGCCGGTTTTGCCCGGCGGGGGTGGGGGGAGTTCAATCAGGGTTGGGCAACGCATAAGAGCCTTCTTGGACATCAGCACCACTGTCTAAGGCTTGACCTCTTTTGGCAGCAAACGCCAGATGAAATCCACGAGGGCTTGGGCATGCTGTAAAGCCTGTTCAGCCTCGCTCCTTGAGGGCTCTAGAACATCGCCTGGATAACGGAATCGAACGGCATAAGGCGTTAACTCTTGGGCGACTATCCGCCAGCGGTCGAGGGTTGGCTCGGCTTTAGCTGATAGGTCCAAGAGCTCCGTCAAGTCATGCGTTTTCTCGAATGGAACATCGTGATAGGTTAACAAGGCTTTCAATGCCTTCCCGGCTGCCTGCTGGCAGTGGTAAACTGCCGTATCCAGGTAGGGCTCGTCCCCCTCCATCAGCCGACGGGCGGAACCGAGGTCATGCCGAGCCTTTATCAGCCATTTGCGAATCTCTGCTTGCTTGGCTTCGTTCATAAAGCACCGTCCCCTTTTCCTTCACCCGTCGCGCTAGGGAGGTAACCACCTGCGACTGCTCCTCGAATTCCTCACGTGTCAAGACCAGCAAATCCTTGGAAACCCCTACGGCGCCCACGCAAGCCTAAGCCTTTTGCTCACGACGATGGGCAGGCTCGGAGGATTCTGATACGATGATCATGATGTCAAGGTCGCTCGCCTGGGTCGGTTCCCCATAAGCATGGGAGCCAAAGAGAATGATTTGCTCCGGTTGCAGCCCTTGTACCAGACGCCGGACAATTTCCCGAAGCACTTCTGCCGAGCGATACTGGGATTGCTCCTCTTTCATTTCCTAATCAACTCCTCATACCACCCCAAGTATGCTTCCACCTGTCGGTTCAGGGTGAAGCGCCTTTGGGCTTCCTCCGCCGCGTTGCGCCCTAATCGCATTCGCAGGGCATCGTCGGTCAGAAGAGTGATGATAGCCTCGGTCATTGCCTCCGCATCCATTTTCGCACCAGAAACGCGGTGACATCATCCTTCACCTGCTCCGGTATTCTTTCCTACCACTGTTTCCACCGCCGGCGTGCCGCAGACGAGGGCTTTAAGACAACCCAATGGGTAGTCTGCGGATACGAACAGCAACTTCTTCGATCGTTACGGCACAGCCTTCTTGGAGCACCTGTTCGAGGCGGGGCAGTAGCTCCAGAAGTCTTCGGGTAACCGTCTCCGGGTCCGACAGCCGTAATGTTCATATTGGCCAGAAGACGTATGCCCGCCACCATAGCTCCCTATGCTGGCACCATCTGAATCTGATCTGAGACCACCCAAGCCGCGTACTGGATCGCCTGGTGAACATCCTCCGTTTCCAGTTCGGGATAGGCTTCGAGCACATCCCGAACAGACTTGCCCGCCGCCAACATTTTAAGGATAACGCTTACTGTGATCCGCATGCCCCGAATCGTCGGTTGACCTAAGCAAACATTGGGATTGACCGTGATGCGATCCAGTTTTTCCATCTTCCCCACCCCCTCCTTGCCTTTTACTACTCAGCAGGGGATAACCGGTTAGCCACTAATTCTTCATACCACCCCAAGTATGCCTCCACCTGCCGCTCCAGGTCGAAGCGCTTCCGGGCATCCTCTGCCGCGTGTTCACCTAAGCGTTTCCGCAAAGTCTCGTTCGTCAGGAGCGCAACTACAGCGTCAGCCATCGCCTCGGCATCGCCTGGCGGCACTAGGATACCCGTCGCCTCGCTGAAAGGGTGGAACGTTTCAACGTTCCAACGTTCTAACGGTTTGACCTGCTCCGGAATGCCCCCGACCGCCGTGGCCACCACGGGCGTGCCGCAGGCCAGGGCCTCCAGCACCACGTTGGGAAAGGTGTCGGCTCGGGCAGCGTGGACGTAGACATCGGAGGCCTGGTAGTAGCGGGCAACCACCTTTGGGTCTTTCTGATACGGCACGAACTGCACGGTGGCCCGGCCGATATGCTCGGGCGGGGCGTCGTCCCCCAGCGCCAGGAAGAGCACCGACTGCCCGTCCATCCGCTCGGCTACCCGGGCCACGGCCCCGCGCATCATCTCGAAGTCCCGCCAGATGTTCATCCGGATGCCGTTAGCAGCAAAGAGTATGACCTTGGCTTCCTGAGGTATGCCGAGGACGGATCGCACGGCATGCCTGTCCTCCGGAGGATGAAACACGGAAAGGTCAATACCATTGGGAATCACCCGGGCCTCCTGCACGGCTGGGGCGAGCATAGATTGCTCCACCTTGCGCATCAGCCAGCGGGAGGGGGTGGCCACGTAGAGGCGGCTTTGGGCGTAGATATCCCGCTTGCGCCGCCAGTTGTAGGCGGTGGCGTCGCGCTTGACGGCGGGATAGATGCTCAGGTCCGGGCACTGACCGCAGCCGGTCTTCCAGCGCTCGCAATCGAAGGAATGGGCGCAATGACCACTCAAAAGCCAGGCATCGTGAAGCGTTAGAATCACTGGTACTTGCTGACTGAGCCAGGGAAGGACTCTCAGGTCAAAATAGCCGCCTCCTGGGACAATTGGACCGTGCAAATTATGGCATTGGATAACATCGGGTTTCTTGGGTGCCACATTCAGAAGTTGCCAAGTCCCCGGAAAGTTAAAATCCTCATGCCCAAGTTCTCGTTCTAACCAGTGAAAAGGTCCTGGAAGGTTTTCCAAAATCCACTGAGCCCTGCCACCACCCTTTCTTCTCCCAACCAATGGTCGCAACCCGGCAGCAATCGTTATACACAGCCAGCGCCACAGGCCTCGGTGTTGAATGAGCAACACATCTAGGTCAGCGGAATGTTTCAAACCTACAGCGAGCCAAGAATCATGTCCGCGACGGCGATATTCTTGAAAAAGTTGCCACGCTACCTTTTCAGCCCCGCCTGCTATATCCGCTGTGCTCACTTGCAGTATCTTCATATCGTTAAAACTTTCCATCCTCCCGCACGACCTGTATGCACACAGACCTTGCCAGGATGCACAAGTCTCAATGCGCGTTGAAGTCGTCCCGGCAGGTATCGAACAAGTGCCCAGCGCGCAAACGATTCGAATCTCCCGTACGGTCGCCCCCCATACCGGAGAAGCACCTGTCTTGCTTCTTCAATGTACTCATCAAGATGGCGGGCTGTTTTCTGAGCGCTGTGCATTCGAAACCCACCCAGAGGTGTCCCCACTCCGTATAATTCGGCATGCTGGAAGAACCGTGCCCAAAGCTCAAAGTCACCAGCCAGGCGAAGCGATGTGTCAACATACTCCCCTGCGCGTTTCCATAGGGAGCGCCGCCAAAATGTGGATTCTTGCTGAATCCATCCTTTGGCATACCAACCTCCCCCGGGGAGGTTTTCTCCTCTGAAAAAGCCTTGGCGACTGTAACAATCTTGGTAGAGGCACCCCACGGCACGCCCCCTTTCGTCCCACCGCAGAGGATAAAGCGTCGTAAGCCACTCTATTTCCGGCAAAGAAAAGAAGATATCTCCCACAACCTGAAAAGCCCAGGGCGTGTATTTGTCATCAGAGTTAAGCCAAGCCATAATCTCGCCCGTCGTCTTGGAAAATCCTTTGTTAAGCGCGTCGTATTGCCCTTCATCGCGTTCACTAACCCAATACGCTAACCTATCTTCATATTTACGAATGATGTCCACACTGCCGTCCGTAGAACCACCGTCAACGATCACATACTCGATATTTGGGTAATCCTGGTTCAACACCGAGAGTATCGCCTCTTCAAGAAATTGCGCCTGGTTATAAGAGGGCGTCACAATGGAGATTTTCGGGAGCTGCTCAAGCACAGAACCAGCCCTCCAATCGGCGTGCGAACTCTTCTCTGTCCCGATCGGACACCAGGAAGCGCGGGAACTGAGAGGCGTCGCATGCGAACGTGACCGGTCCCAGGAAATTGGAACAGGCGCAATCCAAACCTGCCTCTCTGACCAGTGTCATAGTGTCAGTCGTATAATCACTCTGGGTACCATAGGGATGCGAAAAGCTGGTCATAAGTGATCCCAGAATATCTTCCAGTCTCCGCTTGCTGCTAAGGAGTTCTGCCTGCTGCGCTTCGCCGGGCAGGTTAGGGAGTGCGGGGTGTGTCATAGTACGGAGGCCACCTCTACCAGACACCATACTGAGCAAGGGCATTGACTTCGTCGTTGGTCAGTGCTCAATAGGCTGGCCGACCCCCAGGGAGATCCACTGCCGCAACCGCCCGACTCCCTTGACCCGCCCCACCAGAGGGTCGAGCATCCGGCCGGCGCACAGCCAAAACCGGGCCCAGGCGCCTCGACAAGCGTCGTTGGGAATGACCAGCACGTGGTCATCGTCCGTTTGTTTGTATCCCACGGCGAGCCAGGCCGGGTACCCACGCGCCCGATAAGCGCGGTGCAGGTTGTAGGCTACCTTCTCAGCGCCTCCCCTCCCGTCGGATGTGCTCACCTGCAGGATGCGAATGCGTTCTTTTCCCACTTCCATGGCTATTCCCGAAACCACCGCGTCAGCCGCCGGGCAAACTCCTCTCCCGTCCAGTTCCGCACCAGGAAGCGGGGCAACTGATAGAGATCTAGCCTCCTGCCTGCGCTCACCGTGCCGGCGAAGTTGGAACAAGCGCCCTCGAAGCCCGCCTCCAGGGTGGCCTTACTCTCAGAGATCTCGCGGCGCTGCTCCTCCAAGGACAACGCTGAGAGGACGGGGTGGCTGATGGTATGCGCTCCCACCTCCACGAGCCCGTCCCGTGTGAGTTCCAAGAGTTCCGGCCGGGAAAGGGAGCGGTAATCCCAGCGGAACCTTCCATCTACACCGGCCCACTTCCGCAGTCCGTCTAGCACCCGGCGACGCTCTGCATCCGGCAGGGGGCGCATCAGGCGGTACAGCTCCCGGTAGGCACGATGGCGGGGCGTCGGATCTCCCTTCATCAGCACGTGCCGGCCCCGATGGCGCTCAAACTCTGCGGTCGTATACTCCGCCGCGTCCCCCAGGTCCCACTCGTAGACCCCGCCGTCAAGGTCCATGCGCAGGGTCCGCGGCACCCGCCCTGGATGGAGCAGTAGCCGCTCTACCTCGTCCCACCAGAACTCCAGCTCCTGCGCCACGTGTCCGGCAGCGACGAAGACCGTGGCCGGAACCCCGTAACGCTCCAGGATAGGCCGGGCATTCCAGAGGTTGTCGGCATACCCATCGTCGAAGCTCACGACCACGGCCCGTTTGGGCAGCGTGCCCTCCCCCACCGCCCGACGCAGTTCCTCCAGCCTCAGCACCCGGTAGCGGCGCTGCAGGTGCTCCATGTGGGCGGAGAAGTTCGCGGGCGTGACGCAGAGTAGCTGCGGGTCGAGCGGGGCCTCGAAGACCCGATGATAGAGCAGGATCACGGCCTCCGAGCGCACCGGGGCCGTGGCCCATCGCCATGCCCGTCTGGGACGTCCGAGCCCCCGCACCCTCATGGGGTCACCTCCCGGGGCTTCAAAGCCCGCAGCGTAATGATGAGTTCGTAGTCCGGGTCGTGATAGTCCAGCTCCTCGCGGCGGAGCTCCTCGGCGGACAACCCGTGGAGGAAGGCCACCGCCGCCAGCACGTTCCCGTATGCCCTTACCGTCACGTTCCCCGACGGGAAGACCTCCTCGAAGAGCCTGCGGGCCGACAAGGTCGTGAACCGCCAGTAATCACCCCAGCGGTCCATGTCGTAGCGGCTGATCTGGCTGATGCCGGGGAAGGTCGCCAGGAGCACCCCGCCGGGTTCCAGGATGCGGTAAAGATGTCGGATGGCCGCCCTCACCTTGTAGATGAACTGCAACGTCTGCGTAAGGATGATGCAATCGAAGGCATCCGATGGAATAGAGTCTGCGCAACCCAGGTCCGCGACGACGCTGGCCTTCGGGTTCCCCTCCTGGACATAGAGCACGTCGGAGCGCACCACGCCCTCGCCGCCGAAGCGCCGGGTATATGTGTCCTCCCCGATTTCGAGCACATGGCCCCGGATATCCTCAGCGTGCTGAGCCAAGAAGTTTTCGATGTAGTAGCGATCAATGCATAATCCGCGGTCAAAACCGAAAACTCGGCTGATGGGTCTGAGTCGGCGTAGATCGCCGAAGCGCACGGAGCCTACGGGTGGCCGGACAGTCAGCCGTTGGAACTTTGCCCGCAGCCAGTGACGGGCGGGTACGGGCAGCAGGGCTTTCAAGGCTGCCTTCATCGGTTCAGTCCACCCGCCATGCATAAATGAGCAAGTAATACCTCGTACTGGGCGTCAAGCGGAACGGCGGACGCACCGCCCCATTCGTTTCGGAATCGAAGTCGTTCACCACGTATTCAAACCCCTGCTCATGGAGCAGTTCCAGGATCTTGTGCAACGTGCGCGGCAAGCCGGGCAGATGGTGGTACTCAACGACCATCTCTCGCACCTTCCGTAGGCTATCCGCGCTGTCTTCCAGCGCTCGCACTCGAAGGAGTGGGCGCAGTGGCCTGTTATTGGCCACATGTCATGAAGGGTCAATATCACTGGCACCCTTTGGCATAACCATGGAAGAGCTCGAAGATCAAAATAGTCTCCGTGCATATTGTGAATATGGAGGACATCTGGAGGTTCTGGCGCAATTGAGAGGAGCTTCCAAGTCCCGGGAAAACGAAAATCTTCAATCCCATTAAATCTTTCCCAGATTCTTCTAGGGTCTGCAATATCCCTGACCATCCTCCGCAGTCTCGAGGATCCTCTAAGGCGACCTTGCATTCCCTCGAGCCATTTTTCCACCTTCCACCAAAACCCCTGCCACCCCCCGCAAAGGTCGTTCGGAATGACAATTGTCCTCTCATTCCTATTACGACAGGATCCTACTGCCAACCAAGAGTCGTGACCGTTCTCCAGGTACTTATGGAACAGTTGAACCGCTACTCTTTGAGCTCCCCCTCTGTGATTCGAAGGGGCCACCGTCAGGACTCGCAAGCCCATGACCTTGTCATTTGACGGAGAGCGCGGCTATTCCACCGGCCCCAAGAATAACGAGCAACCCTTCTAATGAGAAGATTTTCTGAGCTGTAAAAAAACGAACCCAGCCTCAGCAAGGCCCTTCCAACCCGGTACCCCTTGTTTTTCAGCAAGGCTTCCACATCCTCTGTTGGCCTCAGCTCCACTTTGAGCCGCCCGGATTTTATGTCAGAGATCATTTCCCTTATGGCTTCCGGATGTTGGCCCCTGAACCTTTCGAGCCAACTGGGATACCCGTACACGTTGTGCACGCGGAAGGGATTTTCCAACCCCATAAACACTCTCTGAGCCCACACTTCGGAGTGCCGAGCATGACCAGCCCACTGGGCGGAGGAGTAGTAGGCACACTTATCGTAAACCAGCTTGGGAAACAGGGGAGAATAGTGGTAGAGTTTTACTCCCCACGAAGCTGTGGTCTTAACATCAATCCACCTCAGCTCCCGAAGGTCCTTTCCTCTCTCTGAGATAACCGTGGGAGGTCGGTGCCGCACGTAAGCATAACCCTTTTCTTTCCTGAAGACTCTGTGACAGGTCTTACCCCCTCCCCGGAGGTACCAACTGTCCACCACGTAATCAAAACCACCCCAGAATGTGATCTGCTCAAATGACATGCCGCTGATCTCTGGGTGAGCTTTTATAAAACCAATAATGCGTTCCATATCTTTCGCCAGGTAGAACTCGTCCACGTCCACCTGTCAAACAAAATCCCCTTCAGCCAGGTCGAAATACGTCCTCGACTGTTCATCTTTTTCCGACCAGAACCCGTCTCTTGTGATGATTTTGACCTTGTCCAGGGGGTCCTCCTCCTCTTTGAACCTCCAGAGGGTATCCAGGGTACCATCAGTCGAGTGGCCGTGAGAAGTAGCAATCGCTTTTGCCGCAATACAGGCCCCTTCTACCACCAGAATCTCGTAAGCGAAGGGGTAAAGCGCTTTAAGACAATACCTAGTAAATGGCTCTCCGTTCAGCACTATTAGTCCGAAAGATATTTTAGGAAAGGAAGTGAACACCGGCTCTCTTTTCGGCAAACAAGTGCAATTGTCTTAGGAGCTCGGGAACTGATCAACTCTATACCCTTCGTCTATCTATTCACGACCACCCGAGTTTCCTCTTATAGCGGCCCAGAGATAGCCAGCTTTTCCCATATCCGGCAGGACCTCTTCCCATGGAAAGTTATGATAGTAGGGGTATTTCTCCCTGTCTCTACATACACCACCCCAATACGCTTTTGAGACAGCGCCAACTAACGTCCTTGCAAGCCTGATTCCGAGGCGCAAACGTGTCTCTTTCGGCATCTCCCCTTTTAGCGAGAAATAGTCCCATCCAGATCTGAGTCTCGATTTTATGCCGTAAAAAATTGAGGTCTTCCTAGCATCAACCCAGTGATGCACAATAAGGTCAGGACAGTAAAAGAACCTTTCCTCGCGGTATCCTTCGAAGAGCCTCTTGAGAAGCTCAGTCTCATCTCCGAAGGCGACCTTCCTGCCTCTTTTCCCGAAGGCCGGATTGAACCCCCCCGCTTTCTCAATCAGGTCTCGTTTAATAATCAAATTTCCGCCACTCAGAACACCCCACTCCCCAATTCCGAGGAAACATGGCTCATCTTTCGGCACGTGACTCCCGTAACGGAACCAGCGTGGAACTGAGCTTTCGACCGCAGCGACGTACGGTCCCCCGAACACACCAGGATGCACCTCATCTATTATCTTCAGTGCCGTGGCTATCCATCGCCCGTCTGCCCTGCAATCATCGTCAAGATAACCGACATATTCGCCCAGTGCCTCCTTCCAGCCCCTATTCCTAGCGTGAGAAACTCCTTGGACAGCTTCTGTGCAATATCTCAAAATGGGATTGTGCTGGCTACAGGCCTCCACTACCGCGCGCGTCTCCTCGTTTTGGCAGTTATCCACTACAATGATCTCCACTGAACTCAGAGCTTCACCTTGGCTCACCAGTGCCTCCAGAGCCCCACGTAGAAACCGAGGGCGGTTCCACGTGCATATCACGATACTCAAGATGATCATCAAGCCCTACAATATAAGCTATTGTTCCGCCTTACCCCGAGATAGCTTGCTCAGCCCGTTTGCACCGCCTCTTTCACCAACGCCCCTAACCTCACCGGGAAAACCTTTCTCCTTTGCGCGCACAATACGAAAAAACCCTCCGAATCACTTCCGGCCAACGTCACACACCTTGACCTGCGCTCGCAAAAAGCGAAACCCACGCACCATCTCTTTCACAAAACCAACAACTGTACTCCTGCGTACGAGCTTCCGATCGTAAAGCAAAGCCTCCACGAACAGTATAGCACCAACCGCAGCGTTCCGTTTTACAATATAGGAAGACAGGAAGTAAAACCTCTTTCCTACTTCTTCCCTAATCTCTTGAAGCCCAAGTTCATCAGAAGGAAACGCACAGATATACGCTTTATACAGCCTCTTCAGATACCATGCCGCTAGCAGTACCTCCTTGGCACTCGCACTCATGGAACCATAGTTTCTGGGCCGCAATTGCCGCAGAACATGTCCCGGTACCTCGTATGACAATAGCTCATTCATCGCTTTAGCCATTATGTTCATAGCATTCTCTTCTTGCATCTGTCCGTAGACTGAGCATATTCCCGATTTCAGCAGCCTTCGCCTCACCAGCACCTCTGGCAAGTTCGTTATCTTGGCCCTTTTCACTACTCGTAGCCATAACTCGTAATCCTCAACATGCAAGGCTTCCTTTTTGTACCAGCCACAATTTTCTATCAAAGTCTTTTTCATAATGACCGACGGATGAGCTACGCAGTTTCCGAAAAGAAGCGCAAACCTAACACCTTCGGCGGTGGTTGGTGTGTACCAGTAGCCTACGTTTCTGCCCGTCGAATCTATATGCTCAATCCAGGTGCCTAGGACTCCAACATCGGTATGATTTTCGAGGTATGAAACTTGTTTCTCAAATCTGGGCGGAAGACTGATATCGTCTGCATCCATTCGGGCTATATATTTTCCAGAGGCGATCCGGCAGCCCAAATTCAATGCTGCAACCACCCCCTGGTTGTTTTGGTGGTACACCGCTATCCGCCTGTCCCGGGATCTGTAAAAATCGAGGATCGCCGTTGTTCCGTCTGTGGATCCATCATTTACTATGATAAACTCAAAGTCCGCAAAACTCTGATTTAGAATGCTCTCTATAGCCTCCGGTAGGTACTTCTCAGCGTTATAAACTGGCATTACAACACTCACCAAGGGATACCTGCTCATCTAGCAGATTTCCTCGGTAGCTCCCGGCCTTATTCTTCCGCTCATGATTGAGTCAATGGGCGGTGACTGGAATCCCATTCTTTCGAAAATCTCGGCGAACCGGTGTACATAGGTATGTTCACGCATGGTTCTTTCGTATCCAGCCATCGAGATTCTTTCCCTTTCATCCTCGTGGACCAGATAATGGATTGTCTTTTTTATTAGATCCTCGGTACTGTCGAAGCAGACTATCTCGCGGCCTGGCCTATAATACTCCGAGAGATTCTCCGCCCATCCTGTCAGAAGAAAGCCTCCACACCCAGGCACCTCGAAGTTCCTTCCCTTAATCTGATCTGGATAGCTTGGTGTCGGAACCCCCGACGTTCCCTCAACTTTCCCTCCAGACATGCGGTCCTTTACTAGACGTAAGAGCCTTCTGCCCGCTCTTTTGAGGGGGGAACCGAAAGGCATCGTATCTAGAAGGGTAGAAACCAAGTTGCGAACCCTCCTCCTCGTCTGGGGCTTATCCGCAGGAAGAGGCGTGGAAGAATTGGACAGATTAAGATTGACACGGCTTTGGTTGAACACACGGATCATTTCTTCCTGGGAGAGGCGACCCGACTCCCAGCCCGTGCCCCACACTCGAATGTTGATCCCCGCTGAACGCAGTTTCTCAATCACCTCCCGCCGGTTTCCGTGCGGCTTGCCAACGAATGTCACGTCATACTTGCGCGGCAGATCCAGTTTCCGGTAAAGGAAATGGTTACAGGCCCACTGACTTTTTATCACATTCTTGTAACCAAGTTTCTCATACTTGGGAAGGGCGCTTTTAGCTGTTGTTACAACCCAGTTAAAACAAGGTGCCCAGTACCGACTGAAGCTGTCGAAGCGCCAGTGATCATCACAAAACCAATTCAGAGTGACAGTAGTTGTGTCTTCCGAAATTTGTCGAACTGCAACTGGATCGAGCTCATCTGAGAAAAGTACCGTGAACATCAGCTCGGGTTTCTCCGCTCTTGCTACCTGAATCAATCTGCGATTCATCCAATCGCGACCGTGCTTCTGTGCCAAACTTTTGAAATCAAAGTAAAGAATATCGTACCCCATGTGGAGAAGGGAGTGATAAAAATTATAGTGCTCATAGCTGTGTCCTTGCTCTGGCTTTCCATAGTCGTATTTCATTGCCACATAAAGTATGAGCATGCTATGAGTGTTTTCCTACATTTATCATAGATTCTTTGCGGCTCTACCTTGTACAAGCTCTTGGTAGAGTCGCTCGTATCTCAGGGCAATCTTTTCCCAGGTGAATCGCTCTTTCCAGGCGCTATACCCGGCAGCTGCCAAACGAGCTCTTTCCTCTGGGGAGTCAATCAAATCTTCTATCGCACGCGCCACAGACGCCGGGTTTGCCTTCACAAGTCCTTCTTTCACCGTTTCGCCGGGAAGCACAATCCCCCCCTCCGTCCACTTCACAATTTCCCAGGCATTCCCGCAGGCCACAGATATAAATGGGGTCTTGGAGGCCATTGCCTCGAAGAGTACTATCGGCGAACATTCTAGATTGGAAGCAAACACAAACAGATCCGCTGCTTGATACGCGGCTATTACTTCTTGCCGGGGCGGATCGAGAAGCATCACTCTCTTCCGTCCCAGTGAGACCAAGTTCACCAACAGGGCCCGCCGCTCGCAATCACGTAAACAACCTTTCCGGCCTAGGGTATTCCCGATAATTATTAACACTGACTTACCAATCCGAGCACGGCGAAAGGCTTCGATGACTATATTGTGGCCCTTCAAGCCCGTATGGCTGCCGACGGTCAGAATCAGGGGAACGCTCTCCGGGATACCATACCGCTCGCGGAAAGTGGGATCAACGTGTTCGAACTCTTCTTCCGAGGCTCCGTTTGGAATTATCGTATAATTCGACAGGCCGTGTTCCTTTGCGAAACCTATGTCGCGGTAGGTGTACGAATGGAACACCAAGTGATCATATAACCTCATGATCCCGGGCATCTGCCTAAAGTACTCCGCGTATAGAGGACTAGACAGACCCGAAAATCCACAAGGTGCCATTACCTTGCGGTAGAGAAGCCGGTCTAATAGTGGGAAAGCCAGATCTGTTGCCCACTGCTGAGCTGCGTAATTCATCATGATGTCGAAATCGCCATCGATCAAGAATTTCTGGTACCGTTCGACTTCCCCCTGGAACCCACGCACGGCGTTACCGGAAACCGAAAACTCCTCGATTTGAACTCCGTTCCTATGAGTTGCCGCCCGGCCTTCTAACCTTCTGGTCGCAACTGTAACCGAATGGCCGCGTCTCGCGAGATGTTCCGAGATCTGTTTTACGACCTCCTGCGACCCGCCAACACTGGGCCAGTATAACTCGACGGTGTGAAGGATTTTCAACCTTCGCATATAGCGATGATGCCGTGTCCCGTCAATCCCGGGGATCCCACCAGACGCTCATGCGAATAAAGGAACAGCTCTAGCCTTGAAAATCCAATATCATTGAGGAGCTTCGTTATCGTGGCAGGAGAAAAATAGTAGTAATGACCCGGGTGAACGATCTCATTACCTTCTATCGCCGCGAAAAATCCCGCCGCGGAGAAAGCGTTAGGAACTGTGATGCACAGCTTCGCAGGGGCGTTTACCGAGCAAATCTTCCTCAGGTTTAGGAGCGCCTTCCCGGGATTCTGAATGTGTTCAAGGACCTCCGGGAACAGGATAATATCGTATTGATTGCGGAGAAAGAGCAAGTCGTTGGGGGTCAAATCCTGTTCCACGTCCAAGATCGCGTTTTCCGTATCTCCTGTCATGTGCCTGTACCTTTCTAGCCACACCGGATCAATGTCGACGCCGTAAAGGAATCTAGCAACCTCTTTTATTCTCAGATGGAGCAATGCTTTAGCCTGTATTTTTTCAATAGTGAAGGGCACGTCAAGAAACCCAAAGTGAATCACTCTCCGAGCTTCGCAAAGCTGCATTAGAAAATCTTCTCTGATCACCTGTTTTTCTTTTAAGTATCCAAAGTAATGAAAATAAATTGAATCTCTTGCTGGTGTTAAAGATGGCATTCTGTTCAACGTACGCAGTAGCCTGAGCCAATTAATCATTGCTCTCAATCGAGTCATGCTTCGGCATCTCGAGTTCTTAGGAAAAGTACCATTGGCACTTTGGAACGACAGGACCCACAGAGGTGGCTGACACTGGCTTTGGCCTTGTGACATCTACGATCTCGATCGAGAGACAATCTTTGGCGCAAAAAAAGTCCTCTCTTCCGTCTCCGAACCATACTGAAATCTTGTAAGTGCCGTTCAATAACCTTGGATATTTTATCAACACTTTGACCGTCCCTGAGGGCTTGGGATTGACTGTTTCTTTTACGGCGTCAATGAGAGGATTTGAGCCGCAAATTGGATTGCCGAGGTAGTCAGAGATCACGAAGCCGAGACATGGCAGCGGGATGGGACGGTCCAGCTTATAGTCTACCGTAAGCTCTATGCCTCGCTCCGACTGTCTCACACATGCTTTAGTCACTGGCCCGTCCGGGAACCGTATCTCGTTCCTGTTCCCTCCGCCCAGATAAGCACTGATGAGCTCCTTCGGAGGGCCCTCTTTGATCAGAAAACCCTCGCTCAGGAGCAGGCTTCTGTCGCATAGACTGGCTATTGCGCCCATATTGTGGCTTACGAAGAGCACTGTCCTTCCTTCCTTGGCCACATCCCCCATCTTTCCCAGGCACTTTTTCTGAAACGCCGCATCTCCCACCGCCAGCACCTCGTCCACCAACAAGATCTCCGGCTCCAGGTGGGCGGCAACGGCAAAGGCCAGGCGCACGTACATGCCGCTAGAGTAATGCTTCACTGGGGTGTCCAGGAACTTCTCGATTTCGGCGAAGGCCACGATTTCGTCGAATTTGCGGTCAATCTCCGCCTTCTTCATCCCCAGTATAGCGCCATTCAAGTAGATATTCTCCCGGCCGGTCAGCTCAGGATGGAAGCCAGTACCCACCTCTAACAAGCTGCCTACTCGCCCTCGGATCTCGGCATATCCTTCCGTGGGCTCCGTTATACGAGAGAGAATTCTCAGAAGGGTCGACTTTCCCGCTCCGTTCCGGCCAATAATGCCCACCACCTCTCCTCGCTTCACCTCGAAGGACACATCCTTGATCGCCCAAATATACTCGAGTTCTCTTTTTTTCCCACGGGTCCAGAGACGTCTTAGGTTGCGGAAAGGGGACCTTGCGAACAAAGCTATTCTATCCCTGAGTGTCTCGTAACGAGTTAGCCTCTGACCTATCTGGTAAAGTTTACCCAGATTCTCAACGCGGATCGCTGTATCCCTCATGGCCCAATCTTGGAGTGCACGCCTGAGTTAATGAAGGAGTTGGTCCTTCTCTTCCAGGGAAACTATATGATGTCGGCAAAGGTTCTCTCCGTGCTTCTGAAAAACAGGGCCCCGGTTATCGTCACGATCACAACCGTGACAATCGAGATTAGGAACAGCGCCGTCTCAGGGCCGCCCTCCGTCCAATGCTCTCCCAGAAGGACCCACCGGAAGCCCTCCACAACACCCGTCATGGGATTAAAGGCCAAGACCCACCTGAAACGATCTGGGATGATACTAGTTCCGTAAACAATGGGAGTGGAATACATCCAAATCTGTAGTAGAAAAGGCACGAGGTAATTGACATCCCTGAAGCGCACATTCAGGGCGGAAAGCCAAAGGCCAAACCCTACTGCTGTAAAAAAAACCATCGCGAAAGAAATGGGGAGCAACAAGAAGCCGGTGCTTGGCCATATGCCAAAGTATGCTAGAAGGCCAATGAGAACTAGAAAAGTCAAGGAGAAGTCAACCAGGCCCGAAAGTGCCGCACTCAGGGGAATCACGAGCCTCGGGAAATACACCTTGGTAATCAGGTGGGCATTTCCCACCAAACTGTTTGAGCACCGATTCAGAGTGCTCGCAAAGTAGTTCCAGGGAAGGAGGGCTGCCAAAAGAAATACGGGATAGGGCACACCCCCAGAAGGCACTTTCAAAAGCTTCCCGAAAATGAGGGTAAAGAGGGCGACCGTCACTATGGGCTGCATCACAATCCAAAGGACACCGAGGAAGGTCTGTTTATAGCGAACCTTGACATCCCGCCAGGCCAGAAAGTAAAGCAACTCCCTATATTCCCAAAGTTGCCCAAGGCCCAGACCAGCCAAGCCCCGCGTGGGACGAATTATGCTCACTGGCCCAGACGGGCCTTCAGAGGCGTTATCCCTTTTGGCTTCGAATCCGGGCAGAGGGCCCCTGTCTCTCACCTCATGCAACTTCGGCTTTCCCTCCAAAACGCTGATGGGTCACCTCGGCCATAAAACTCGCTCTCGCTACCCGTTGTCGCATTGGCCTAAGTTCATGCTAGACAGCAGTTGCCCCTTTCGCAAGGAGCTTCTCATACAATGAGTACCATCTTTCGACAACGAGAGAGTGATCAAATGCCTTTATTCGTTTCCTCGCCCGAATGCCGAGTTTCGTTCGCTCCCCCTCGGGCATCTCAATCAGTTTGGCGAGAGCGTCGGCGAGCGCCCTTGAATCGCCCGGAGGAACAACTAGCCCCGCATTTCCCACTATCCTCGCTGAATCCCCGACATCCGTCACTACACACGGGACTCCACAAGCCATTGCTTCGGCGACTGCGTTAGGAAACGACTCACCCCAATGAGAACTACAGCACAAGCAGTCCAAGCCAGGAAGTATGCTTTCTATGTGTTGTCTCTCCCCCAGAAGGAACACCAATGATTCAACTTTGTTTGCCTCGATGACGGAGCATAACACCTGGTTGGACTCATCCATTCCCTTTCCCACAAGCACGAACTTCACATCCTTCCGGTGTCTAGCCAGCATCCCTGCCGCTTTAAGAAAGGTGTCATGACCTTTCATGGGATGGAAGCGAGCTACCATACCCACGAGGAACTGGTTATCTTCGAGCCCGAGAACCTCTTTCCTCAGCCATTCCCGGGCCTCTCTGGAGGGCTTGAAGCGGTCGCAGTCGACCCCGTTGGGAATTACCACCTCTTTGGCCGCATCATACCCCAACGCCCTGTGCTGGGCTGCAGAACTGTAAGCATTGTAGACGATTCTATCAGCCTTTCTGCTCAGTTTTGCGCCAAGCTTGATGACCCATCGCGTAGTCAATTTTTCTCTCGCCAACCTATTCAACGAGTGCCGGATCCCCCATATGACCGTTGGTCTGTAGCTCAACCTCTGGGCAGCAAGACTACACATCAGGTTGGCATGGTACATCCAGCCTTGAAGGATGTGAGGTTGATACGCATCGAGGATCCTATGGAGCCTCGCCACTCCCCGCCACAAAGAAAAGGGTCCTTTCCCCATCTCCAGGTGGTAAATCTTTATTCCAGTTTCAGCTAACGTCCGGCTCAAGGTGTCGGGCCCCTTTAGTGCCACAACTATGGAGTCGAACTTAGTCTTCTCCATGGCCATGACGAGCCTACTTAGGCTCGTCTGAGCGCCACCTCTCTCCAGCCCCGTGATAAGATGGGCTATGCGGATCAACTTTCGGCTTGTGCTGAACCTATTGTCGCCTATTAAAGGAAGAAGCTTGGGGAAACGTGATTCGAAGTTGAGTTGGCCGGTTAGCCTTAGTCTTCCTCCCCGGACGAGCACACGATCGACCCATAGGAGGGGGCCAGGTTTGAGAAACGGAGCCGGAAACCATCCAGCTCGCTACACCATCCCGTACCCCTTAACTATGTCTGCCATCCCGTGGGAAACCTCTACAGAACCGCTCGACAACTGTCGCCCAGACGAAAAACAGAAAAGATCGAGTCTCCGTCCAGGAACACGATAATCCCATTCTGGAAACATGACCTGGCGATCCCAGAGAGCGCCCCTAAGGGCGCACTGAAATGCCGACTTTTCCCCTTGCCTTCCAAGTTTGACCGCAACTAGTTCGTGCGCAGATCTTTCGCAATCTTCCCGTGAGCATCACAACTAGGGCTCAGGTACATGGACACCCCTCAGGGACCGTAATTTCTCCGAGGCCAACAACATGGCTTTGCCAAGGCCGATGGAGATGCACACAGCGTAACAAGGTACAATGGGGACTCGAAACCGCGGGGATGCTTCCCCTCCTGCTGGCATGAGAACAAAATATGCCACTGTCATGGCCAGAAAAATTGAAGCGTGCGGATTTTCTCTCCATAGCATACGTATTCCCAGCAAGAAAAGGAGGAAGCACGTGCAACCGTAGATGGCACCAAGGAACCTAGAGAGCGATCTGGGTAGGCCGGTCAGGGCTGAGATCCCCGCACCTCCACCTCCTAGCAATGTTACCGCAGCGCCCCTAACGGTAAGCAAAAGAGTCCCCCACGGGTGAGCCAGGAGGATCTCCTTCGCCAGTTGCGAATAGACTTCTGCTTTTCTGGCATGGGGCAGCGTAGCTAGCTCAGC